>Ga0065721_10052220_pt1 | contig 12408 bp, 7 predicted proteins | sample Mesricmetagenome_FD_59108 | JGI IMG/M metagenome (GOLD analysis project Ga0065721, IMG submission 59108) | Mesophilic microbial community from rice straw/compost enrichment Sample: eDNA_1 v2 (version 2) | ecosystem: Engineered > Solid waste > Grass > Composting > Bioreactor | place: USA: Davis... | reverse complement strand
TTGACGGAAACGACCCTGTTTACCTTTCAGCACATCACTCAGTGATTTCAGGGCACGACCGCCTTCTGCTTTAACCGCATTTGATTTACGGCTGTTGTCGAACAGGCTGTCGATCGCTTCCTGCAGCATACGTTTTTCGTTACGCAGGATCACTTCAGGCGCTTTAATCTCCAACAGTCTTTTCAGACGGTTGTTACGGATGATCACACGGCGATAGAGGTCATTCAGATCTGAGGAAGCAAAACGGCCTCCGTCCAGGGGAACCAACGGACGCAGTTCCGGCGGAATTACCGGGATATACTGCATTACCATCCATTCCGGACGGTTTGTGATACGTGTATTCGCATCACGGAAGGCTTCTACCACGCTCAGCCTTTTCAGTGCATCGGCTTTACGTTGTTGTGAAGTTTCAGTTGCAGCAGCATTACGCAGGTCGAATGACAACTGGTCAAGATCAATGCGGGCAAGCATATCATGTACGGCTTCCGCACCCATCTTGGCGATAAATTTATTTGGATCATCGTCCGGGAGATACTGGTTATCCTTTGGCAGGGTTTCCAGTATGTCGAGATATTCTTCTTCAGTGAGCAGGTCTCCCACGTTCTGACCTTTGTCAACACGGATACCCGGCTGAATCACCACGAATCTCTCGTAGTAAATAATAGTCTCCAGTTTCTTGGAACTTACTCCAAGCAGGTAACCAATTTTATTGGGCAATGATTTGAAATACCAAATATGTACAACTGGCACCACCAGTTTGATATGACCCATTCTTTCGCGGCGAACTTTCTTTTCGGTCACTTCCACACCACAACGGTCACAAACGATTCCTTTGTAACGGATACGCTTGTATTTTCCGCAGGCACATTCATAATCCTTTACCGGACCAAAAATTCTTTCGCAAAACAAACCGTCTCTTTCAGGTTTGTATGTACGATAGTTGATGGTTTCAGGCTTCAATACTTCTCCATAGCTTCTCTCCAGAATAGTATCAGGTGAAGCCAGGCCGATCGTAATCTTTGAAAACGTTGCTCTCGGACGATTTTCTTTTTTGAATGCCATATTATGTTGCTAGTTTCTTATTAAATACTTTTTGTTTACAGCCTTTGATCTTGTGGTTTGAATTATTCAAACTTCAGATCCAGGCCAAGGCCCCGCAGTTCGTGTACCAATACATTGAAGGATTCCGGTACGCCTGGTCTTGGGATATTATCGCCTTTCACGATCGCTTCATAAGTTTTCGCGCGGCCGATGATATCATCCGATTTCAACGTCAGCAGTTCCTGCAATATGTTGGAGGCACCATATGCTTCGAGTGCCCATACCTCCATCTCACCAAAACGCTGCCCGCCAAACTGTGCTTTACCACCCAGCGGCTGCTGTGTAATAAGACTGTATGGCCCGATGGAACGTGCGTGCATCTTATCGTCCACCATGTGGTGCAGTTTGATCATGTAGATAACACCCACTGTTGCCTTCTGGTGGAAGCGCTCACCGGTTTCACCGTCATAGAGGTGAGTGTGACCAAATTTCGGAAGACCGGCTTTCTCGATGTATTCTGCAATCTCTTCGGTGGTAGCACCGTCAAAGATTGGGGTTGCGAACTTCAGTCCGAGTTTTTCACCTGCCCAACCAAGTACAGTTTCATAAATCTGTCCGAGGTTCATACGGCTCGGTACACCAAGCGGGTTCAATACAACATCCACCGGAGTTCCGTCTTCGAGGAACGGCATATCTTCAGCACGAACGATCTTGGCCACGATACCTTTATTACCGTGACGACCGGCCATCTTATCACCCACTTTCAACTTACGTTTTACAGCGAGGTAAACTTTAGCCAGTTTCAATACACCGGCAGGTAATTCGTCACCGATTGAAATATTGAACTTCTCGCGTTTGTAACGACCGAGCTCTTCGTTGTACTTGATGTTGTAGTTATGGAGCAGGATATTAACCTGGTCATCTACTTTCTTGTCACCGGTCCATCCCAGCGGGTTGATGTTTGCATAATCAAGACCACTCAGGTTCTTAGTAGTAAACTTGGCGCCTTTTCCGATCTGCACTTCCCCGAAGTTGTTAGTAACACCGGCTGATGCATGATCCTTCAGCAATGTGGTCAGCTTTTGCAATAAGACCTCCAGCAGGTCAGCTTCATTCTTCTCATGGATCTTTTCGAGTTTATCCATGGCTGCTCTTTCACGAACCTTTGCGTTTTTGTCTTTCTTGGCGCGCTGGAAGAGTTTCTTACCTATCACCACACCTTCCACTCCGTTAGGTGCTTTCAATGAAGCGTCTTTTGCATCACCGGCTTTATCACCGAAGATGGCGCGGAGCAGTTTTTCTTCCGGAGTCGGATCGCTCTCACCTTTTGGAGTGATCTTACCGATCAGGATATCACCTTCGTTAACGGTAGCACCAATCCTGATGATACCATTTTCGTCGAGGTCTTTTGTAGCTTCTTCAGATACGTTTGGAATATCCGGGGTCAGCTCTTCTTCACCGAGTTTGGTATCGCGAACTTCCAGTTCATATTCAGAGATATGAACGGAGGTAAACATATCTTCTCTCACCACTCTCTCGCTGATCACGATGGCATCCTCGAAGTTGTAACCCTTCCATGGCATGAATGCCACTTTCAGGTTTTTACCAAGCGCCAGTTCTCCATTCTGTGTGGCATAACCTTCAGTAAGGAAATCCCCTTTCTTCACCTTCTGTCCTTTCTTAACAGCGGGTTTCAGGTTGATACAGGTTTCCTGGTTGGTCTTAATGAATTTGGTGAGTCTATAAACACGGAGGTCTTCTTCGAAGCTCACGAGTTTTTCTTCTTCATCACGCTCGTAACGAACATGAATTTCATTTGCATCAACAAACTCTACCACACCCGGACCTTCAGCGTGGATCTGGATCCTCGCGTCGCGTGCGGCTTTTCCTTCAAGCCCTGTTCCAACGATAGGCACATCGGCGCGGATCAGCGGAACGGCCTGGCGTTGCATGTTTGAACCCATCAGCGCACGGTTGGCGTCATCGTGCTCAAGGAACGGGATCAGTGAGGCACTCAGACCTACGATCTGGTTTGGTGCCACGTCCATGTATTCTACTTCATGTTTGTCAAGAATGGGGAAATCACCTGTTTCGCGGCTGACGATCCTGTCTTCAACAAAGTTTCCTTTGTCGTCGATGGCAGTGTTGGCCTGGGCGATTTTAGCGAGATCTTCTTCTTCTGCACTCAGGAACTGGAGTTCCTTCATGTTTACTTTACCATCCTGTACCCTGCGATAAGGCGTTTCGATAAAGCCCATCGCGTTGATCTTCGCGTGTACACAAAGCGTAGAGATCAGACCGATGTTCGGACCTTCAGGAGTCTCAATGGTACAGAGACGGCCATAGTGAGAATAGTGTACGTCACGAACCTCGAAACCGGCTCTTTCACGGCTCAGACCACCAGGTCCGAGAGCTGAGATACGGCGTTTGTGAGTAATCTCTGAAAGCGGGTTTGTCTGATCCAGGAATTGTGAAAGCTGTGATGTTCCAAAGAAGGAATTGATCACAGAGGACAATGTACGTGCGTTGATGAGGTCTACAGGAGTAAACACCTCGTTGTCGCGCACATTCATACGCTCTCGGATGGTTCTTGCCATACGTGCCAGACCCACACCAAACTGAGCATACAGTTGCTCACCCACAGTACGAACACGACGGTTGCTCAGGTGATCGATATCATCAATTTCAGCCTTACCGTTTGTGAGACGTACCAGGTATTTAATGATGAGGATGATATCCTCACGAGTCAATGTCTTTTGATCCAGCGGAGCGTCGAGATTAAGTTTGCGGTTAATCTTATAACGGCCAACTTCACCGAGGTCATAACGCTTATCACTGAAGAATAATTTATCGATAATACCGCGGGCAGTTTCGTTATCCGGGGCATCTGCACCACGGAGCTGACGATAAATAAACTGCACGGCTTCCAGTTCACTGTTGGATGTATCCTTGTTCAGTGTATTGTAGATGATGGCATAGTCACCTCCCACATCTTCTCTCTGAATGAATACCCCTTTCAGGTCCATTTCGGAAATGGTGTCAATTGCTTCTTCATCCAGCACGGTGTCGCGCTCCATCACGATTTCATTTCTTTCGATAGACACCACTTCACCGGTATCCTCATCCACGAAATCTTCCACCCATGTTCTCAGTACGCGGGCAGCGAGACGTTTACCAATGTATTTGGAGAGCGTCTTTTTATCTGTAGCCACTTCATCAGCCATACCAAACAGCTCAAGGATATCCTTGTCTGTCTCATAACCGATGGAACGAAGCAGCGTAGTAACCGGGAATTTCTTTTTCCTGTCGATGTAAGCATACATCACGTTGTTGATGTCGGTAGCGAACTCCATCCACGCACCTTTGAAGGGGATCACCCTTGCAGAGTAGATCTTGGTTCCGTTTGGATGGATAGACTGACCGAAGAATACACCAGGTGAACGGTGCAGCTGGCTTACCACAACCCTTTCAGCACCATTGATGACAAATGTGCCTCGTGGAGTCATGTACGGAATATTTCCAAGGAATACATCCTGCACGATAGTCTGGAAATCCACGTGTTCTTCGTCGTTACAACTCAGGCGGAGTTTTGCCTTTAGCGGAACGGCATAAGTAAGACCACGCTCCATACACTCTTCGATCGTATAACGCGGCGGGTCGATGAAGTAATCCAGGAATTCAAGAACGAAGATGTTCCGGGTATCCGTAATCGGAAAGTTGTCCTTGAACACCCTAAATAATCCTTCGTTGTTTCTTTTGTCAGGAGTAGTCTCTAACTGAAAAAATTCTTTGAAAGACTGGATCTGCACTTCAAGAAGGTCAGGGGTCTCAGCAAGGTGTTTGATCTTACCAAAATCCACCCTGTGATTCAATTTTGTTGAAGACATATGTGAAAAACCGGTTTTAAAGAATTCGGGACGTGCAAACCACTCACCTTCTCTTGTTTTGCAAAAAACAAAAGTCGATGAAATTCAATTACTTAACTGTGATCTGGAACGTCAAAATAATTTTGGCCAAAATAAAGGACTGCAAAGGTAAGGATTAAAACCATTCGGACAAGAAAAAATTGCCGACAAAAACCTCGCCAAAAACTTGTTAAAAAAACGGTTAGCACAGCCCGGCCAGCCCTACTTTGCCCCAAAAAGTGTGAATATGGACTGGCGAAAAATTGTAAACGATTATTTCAGCTTTTCCCGGAAAGAAAGAACCGGTATTTATGTGCTCCTGGTGATAATTGCAGCAACCACTGTCCTGCCCTTTTTCTTTAGCAACAGAACTCCGATGGTCATCCAGCCACTTGACAGTACCTGGAGTGCCGTGGTGTCAAAGCTGGAACAGCAAAACGAGCCTGAACCTCCGGGGAACCGGACAGGATCGTTCACCAACCGGGAAAAACGATACCCGGAAAAGAGCCTGCCGACACCCACCCTCTTTTATTTTGATCCCAATACAATCTCCCTGCGCGAATGGGAAAAACTGGGACTACCCGGGCGTGTCTTTCAGACGATTGACAAATACCGTTCAAAAGGAGGAAAGTTCAGGTCAGCAGACGATCTGAAAAAAATCTATGGCTTAAAAGCCGAGGACTTCGATCGCGTCGCTGCGTACATCAGAATCGCAGAAAATCAAAAAGCACCTGTGAGGGCATTTCCTTCGCATGACGTTTATCAGCCGCGATTTAATAAAAATTATACTTCCATTGACATCAATGACTCAGATTCTACGGCATGGATACAACTGCCTGGCATCGGAAACAGGCTTGCATCAAGGATTATCAATTTCAGGGAAAAACTGGGCGGTTTCTGCAACGTTGATCAGGTGGGTGAAACATATGGCCTGCCCGATTCTGTTTTTCAAAAAATAAAACCATATCTTCTAAAAGGAACATCAGAAGTGCAAAAAATTAATATCAATACAGCATCGTGGGAGCAACTTAATGATCATCCTTATATCAGGTCTGCTATCGCGAGTGCCATTATCAACTATCGCAAAGAACATGGCGTTTTTAATGAACCGGATGAACTGAAAAAAATCATGGCAGTTACGGATGAATTATTTAAAAAAATCAGTCCATACATCTCTGTAAAATAAAGGCCGTTCCAGGAATGGAACGGCCATCATCTATCACTACTCGTCCTCAAACTCTTTACAGGTAACCGGGATTCTGCGGCGTGAGATTGGGATTGTTTCGCATCTCTGATGTAGGCAGCGGGAAGAGCAAATGCTTTTCTGCCAGCACCGCGCTATTATCAGCAAACTGATGTCCGATAAAATCATCAAATCCTTTTGTTGATTCATTAAACACTTTTCTCAAACGCACCATATCAAACCAGGTGATGTTTTCAAAACAGAGTTCGTACCAACGTTCACGCCATACTGCCTGCCTGAATGCGTCCTGTGTAAATGTGCCGGGCGTAGTTAGACCTGCACGATCACGAACTGTCTTGAGCGCATTGATGGCCGCAGCATTGGGAGCGCCATCTGCTTCATTCTGCGCTTCGGCATAGATCAGCAATGTTTCCGCGTAGCGAATCTGTGGCCAGTTTAAACTACTGTTGCCTGTGCCTTCCTTACCTGCAGTACCGTGCGCCAGGCTATCGAAATGTTTATAGATATAGGGTGCTGACAAATCTTTCAAAGCACCATCTCCCTGCTCGTAGTAATGCGTATAGAAGAATCCAACGCGGTCAATCTTTCTCCGATCCCCGGTTTCAAAAGAATTGTAAAAGGAATTTGTGGGCACAATGGAACCAACTTCTGTTCCATACTTCGAGATGTCTTTAAAGTTTGGGAGTAATACCCCCTGCATCGGATTGTCGGCCACACCAACTAAGTATTGAATCTGGAAAATATGCTCACCCCTGTTTTCCAGTGTGGGATTATGCAGATCACCATAATTGGGGAATAAGCTAAACTCATGGCTATCGATAATTTCCAATGCTTTCTCTGCAGCGAGTCGATAATATTCATTACCCTTTTGAAGCGGATAACCCGCCATGGTGAGATACACTTTTGCGAGCAGGGATTTCACTGCACCCATGGATGCACGCCCGCTTGCGTCAGTCCAGGCCAGACCTGAAGCCTCTGCAGTCTTCAGGTCATTTACTATTTGATCATACACTGCATCCATGCCAGTCCGGCTCGGATAAAAATCAGGCGAACTTGTGCTTTGTGGTGTAGTGATGAGAGGTACGTCGCCCCAAAGTTGCACGAGATAAAAATAAGCCCATGCCCTGAGGAAATATGCTTCACCAAGTATTCGTTTCTTAAGATCTTCTTCCATTGGATTAATACCCGGCACTTTGTCCAGCACGAGATTAACCTGTGCGATCACATTGTATAAACCGTTCCACCAGTTATTTATCAATTCATTCTCCCCGTTGAATGCAAGGCCAAGCAGATTATTATAATCTGAATTCTGGCCAGTCTCCGTTTTCACCGTACCGGTTACCGCTTCAAGCATTTGAAAATTTTGTACGAATATTCCCGCACCACCACCAATAAATCGCGTTTGCGCATAAGCAGAAGCGATTGCGGCTGTTGCATGCTCCGGTACTGTATAATAACTGTCGGGAGTCAGGTTCGACGGGTCCGTTTCATCCACAAATTTTTTACAGCCTGTTGCCACCACAACGGGAAGCACCAGGAGGATGAAGATATTTTTAAATTTTATGTTCGTTTGCATATACTCAATTTTTAAGGGCTGATAAATTACAGGCTTGCATTAATACCAAATGTGTAAACCGTGGGCTTGGGATAATCGAAAAATGTTTGTCCCTGTGCGAAAGGATGTCCGTAAGTGGTTACTTCGGGATCATTACCCGTATATTTTGTAGCCAGGAAGAAATTTTGTACAGAACCAAAAATCCTCAGCCTGCTCAGGTGTAACTTTTCTGTTACCTGTGAAGGAAAATTATAGGCCAGCAACAAATTTCTTCCGCGCAGGAAAGAACCATCCTCAACCCAGCGTGTATCCACATTGGTGACATAACCGGCCCTGGTGTCACGAATGGCTGCGATTGGCGTGTTTTGGTTTGTGGGTGTCCAGGCATTCAACACTGTTTTATAACTGTTGGCAATACCTACCCGATCTTCACCTGAGTGTTTTGTCATGTTCAAAACATCGTTGCCAATGGAATACTGCAGCTCTACAACCAGTTCAAAATCCTTATACCGGAAACTGTTGAAGAACGCCCCCCATGCATCCGGGTTCCCATTCCCGATGATCATGCGGTCTTCATCATTGATGATCTTGTCTCCGTTTACATCGAGGTATTTAATATCACCCGGGAGTATGGGTTTACCGCCGCGATAACTGTTGAAAGCTGCGGCTTCAGCTGCTTCTTTATCACTCCAGGTTCCAAGTCTCACGAGTCCCCAGAAAGAACCAACCGGATCTCCAACACGGATAATTCCTGTCTGGTTTGTAAACCCTGGATTACCCACGCCAAAGATTGGTGCAGAAGTAGCCAGTGATAAAACTTTATTTCGGTTGAAGGAAATATTGAAACTACTGTTCCAGCTAAAATCAGCCGTACTGATATTAACCGTATTCAATGATAACTCCAGGCCTTTGTTTTCCATCGAGCCAATATTTCTTCGCACCGTGGCTCGCCCGGATGTGCGTGGCACCGGTGCATCAAGCAGCATGTCTGTGGTTTTACGATAGTAAACATCTGCTTCCAGTGTCACGCGATTGCCCCATAAGCCAAGCTCAAGACCTAAATCGGCCTGTGCCGTTTTTTCCCATTTAAGGTCGGGATTGGCGAGACGCCCTATTCCCACGCCTGTTACACGGGAATCATTGATGATACCGGCATAGGTGCCGAGATTTTCGAGTGACTGATAAGCAGGAATCTCAGAGTTACCGGTGAATCCATAACTGCCACGCAATTTCAGATTAGATATTACACTGCTGTTGCTCAGGAAATCTTCTTCAGATACTCTCCAGGCCAGTGCTGCTGAAGGGAAGAAAGTGTATTTATTGGATTCTCCAAACCGTGATGAACCATCAGCTCTTCCGGTTACAGTAAGGAGGTATTTATTCCGGAATGTGTAATTGATTCGGCCAAAATATGAGTTAAATGAAAAACGTGCTGCACCGGAACCTCCGGGATTCTGCTGACTACCTGCGCCGATGTTATTGTACTGGAAGAAATCAGTTGAGAAATTTTGTGACGAAGCAGAAATATTGAAAATATTTGTTTCCTGCCATGACAAACCTACCATTGCCACCAGGTCATGATCTGCACCAGGTTTGGCTGTATAGGTAAAATAATTTTCTGAAGACCAGAAAGTCTCACGGTTGTTACCAACAAAGGCGGTACCATTTTGCGAGCGTGATATTTGATCAAGGGTGCGACCGTTGTATTCGCGGAAACCTCTCGTCACTACATTCACACCAGCCTGGCTTCTGAATTCAAGACCTTTGGCAAGGTTGATGTTGACATGCACATCGCCCAATGCAGTTTGTGTATTCATGAGGAACTTCCGGTCGTTCAGGATATGCACGGGATTGGATCCGCCTTCTGCCCCGGGGTAATGATAATTTTCCGCATAGGTGCCATCAGGATATCTCACCGGCAAAAAGGGAAAGGCTTCAGTAATCATCCTCACGGAATTCAAACCACCTGTTCCGCGATCAACAAGGTTTTCTTCCTGGTTATTATAGCTGACACTACCGCCCACCTTAAGCCATGATTTTATTTTGCTGTCAATCACAAAGCGTCCTGAATAACGGGTCATGTATGAGTTTAACAGCAATCCGTTATCATCCCGGAACCCAAGAAAAATACCATAGCTGTTATCCGCATTCCCCCCGGTAAAACCGAGTTGATGATTTTGTGAAAGTTTGTTTTGAGTTGATTCTTTCAACCAGTCTGTATCATAAAGCGGGTTACCTTCTGAATCGAATAGTAACGGTAGATTCTTACGCTTCTCACGCGGATCCTGTAGTGTGGCATAGTTGCCTGCAGCCCATCCGGCAGGGTCGTACACTTTAATATTATCATACGCGAGGTTTTCTACTTCGATATATTCTTTTGCATTGAGCATTTCGACCCGCTTTGGACCGATGGTGGGAATACTCATGTCCATATCATAAGTAATGCGGCCGCCGGTTTTGCTTCCGCGTTTTGTTGTAATGAGGACCACACCATTGGCCCCTCGCGCACCATATATTGCCGTTGCAGAAGCGTCTTTCAGAATTTCCACCGATGCGATATCACTGGGATTGATATAATCAATGGCATTGCTGTTTTCATTTTGCGTTCCCTGTGGCAATGCCACGCCGTCAATAATGTATAGCGGGTTATTGGAAGTATTGATGGAACTGAAACCACGTATCCTCACATTGGTTTGTCCGCCCGGGCGGCCGGAATTCGTATTTACCTGTACGCCGGGCACACGACCGGCAATTGCCTGGTTTAAAGATGAAGGTGGCCGCTCCTGCAGTTGTGATGCACGCACAGAACCTACGGCACCGGTAAGATCAGATTTCCTTCTTGAACCATAACCAACCACCACCACATCTTCCATTGACCGGGCACCAGGTTCAAGACTTACATTTATTGTAGTTGAACTTCCCAGAGGAACTTCACGGTCATTGTAACCAACATATGATATGATAATAGCCTGAATGGATGCGGGCAATTCAAGTGTAAAGTTTCCGTCTTCTGCCGTTACGGTTGTTTCCGAAGACCCTTTTGCCTGCACGGTGGCGCCGGCCAGAGGGAAATTATCCTTGTCCGTTACTTTACCCGTAATGGTCTTTTGCTGTGCCTTTGAACTGAGTGCGAGCATTAAAAACATGCAGGCACATAGCAGTCCCCTGAAAAGAGAAAGATCTTTTTTCATACGCAAGATTTTGGTGTGATGTTAAAAATTTATGATCCTCTTAGTTCCCCGCGATGTAATCAACCGGGGTCTGCTTGTGAAAGATGGGATGGGCAACACGGAACGTGTGGCAGTATGGCTGGTTCAAACTAGTTGTACCCAATATTACTTAACAAAATCGATTTAGCAAAATGTTAATTTCAAGATGAGGATTGACAGTTTCGGTGTAAAAATGAGGGTTTGATATAGAATTACCCGGCATCAGGCATAAAAAAAACTGCCCCCGGGACGGAGGCAGTTGATTGGTATTTTTGAAGTAAGTCCTTAGGCGATTTCAACTTCAGCACCTGCTTCTTTCAGCTTGGCTGCGATATCATCAGCTTCTGCTTTAGACACACCTTCTTTCAGGGGTTTTGGTGCACCGTCAACGAGGTCTTTGGCTTCTTTCAGACCGAGACCAGTCAGATCTTTAACGATCTTAACCACGTTCAGTTTGGAAGCACCTGCATTTTTCAGGATAACGTCGAATGAAGTTTTCTCTTCAGCTGCTGCTGCACCTTCACCACCACCAGCTGCTGCTACTACAGTTGCTGCTGCAGGCTCGATGCCATATTCTGATTTAAGGAAGTCAGCCAGTTCCTGAACTTCTTTTACTGTTAAGCCTACCAGGCTTTCTGCTAATGCTTTTACGTCTGCCATTTGTTTGAATTTTTACCGTCTTCATTTTGTCGTCCCTGGTGAAAGTTTTTACCAGGACTCCAATCCGACGGCGGATTTAAAAAAATTGTTGATGCCATTACTTTTATACCATCCGGCCGGGTAGTTATGTAAACAGGTAATCCTGTTGAATTATTCAGCCGGAGCTTCGGTAGCACCTGCGGCCTGTTTCTCGTGGTGGTGCAACAAAGCAGCCAGTACACGTTTAGCAGGAGATTGCAGCAATCCGATTACTTCGCCGATCAATTCGTTCTTCGTCTTGATCTGTGTAAGTGCTTTCAGGCTGCTGTCGCCGGTAAATACATCACCATTGATGAAAGCTGCTTTCAGCTCAGGTCTTTCAGCGTTGTTGGCTTTACGGAATGAACTGATGATGAGTGCCGGATCTTTTGGATTCTCGGAAAACATCAGGGCAGTTACTTTATGCAATGAATCATACACACCTGCGTATTTTTCACTGTCAAGTGCTTCGAGTGCTTTTCTGATCAGCGTGTTCTTAGCCACTTTCATTTCCACATTTTTGTCGAAGCAGGCGTGACGCAATTTGCCAACCTGTTCCACAGTCAGTGATTCTGTATCGGTAATATAGAAGTTATTGTATTGGGAAAATTTTCCTTTCAACAATTCAATCACTTCATTTTTTTGATCCTTAGTCATTTTATTAATAGTTTGACTTTTCAATTAATCTGACTCCTTTCCTTTCGGATTAGAAATCGGTTTAGTGAATAAATGCTTTCGTATCGATTGCAATGCCGGGGCTCATCGTGCTGGCCATGCTGATACCTTTCATGTAAGTGCCCTTCGCTGTTGAAGGCT
>Ga0065721_10052219_pt1 | contig 12408 bp, 15 predicted proteins | sample Mesricmetagenome_FD_59108 | JGI IMG/M metagenome (GOLD analysis project Ga0065721, IMG submission 59108) | Mesophilic microbial community from rice straw/compost enrichment Sample: eDNA_1 v2 (version 2) | ecosystem: Engineered > Solid waste > Grass > Composting > Bioreactor | place: USA: Davis... | reverse complement strand
CAGGCAAGCCGATGATCGCCGGATCCTTGAAGAGGTTCTCCAGGAAGGGTCGCACCGCCTCGGGGCCGTCAGGGCCGCCGAGGTTGAAGAGGACGACGGCGAGCTTGCTCACTTGCCGGTCACCCTCCGGACCGCGCGGTCGATGTGCTCGATGGGGGTGTCGGGCATGACGCCGTGTCCCAGGTTGAAGATGTAGGGCCCCTGGTTCCACTGCTCGATCAGGGCGTCAATGCGCGCATCCAGCGCAGGTCCGCCGGCGCGGAGCAGGAGATTGTCCAGCGCCCCTTGGATGGTCTTGCCGCTTGCCTGGATGCGCTTGCCCATGGCCGCCGAGGCCTGGGTGTCGAGGGCGACCGCCTGCACCGGAACCTGGGTGGCGTAGGTCTCCACCAGCGCCCCGGCGCCCCGCGGGAAGCCGATGAAGGGCGTGTCGATCCCGGCGGCGCGGACCTTCTCCACGATCGCCTTGTGAGGCCCGATCACGATGCGCTGGAAAACGTCCTCGGCGAGGTTCTCCGCCCAGCTCTCGAAGAGCTTCAGGACCTGGGCGCCGGACCGTGCCTGCATCACCAGATAACGGGCGGTGGATTCGACCAGCACCTCGAGCAGGGCGTCGAGCTTTTCGGGGTTCTGATAGGCGTAGGTGCGGGCCGCCTCGCGCTGCGATCCCCGTCCTTCGAGCATGTAGGTGGCCACGGTCCAGGGCGCGCCCGCGAAGCCGATGAGGGCGCGGTCGGGCTCCAGTTGCGCCCGAACGCGGGAAAGGGTTTCGCCGATGTCGGCCAGCCGGCCGGTGGAGGCCTCGATCTGGTCGGCCAGGGCCTCGATGGGCGGCAGTTCGCCGAGCCGCGGTCCCTCCCCCGCCTCGAACCAGACCTCCTGACCGAGGGCGCGCGGAATCAGCAGGATGTCTGCGAAGACGATGGCCGCATCCAGCGGAAAGCGGCGCATGGGCTGCAAGGTCGCCTCGGCCGCCATCTCCGGATTGTGGCAAAAGGCGATGAAGTCGCCGGCTTTCGCCCGCAGTTCGCGATATTCCGGCAGGGAGCGCCCTGCCTGACGCATGAACCAGACCGGCGGCCGATCAAGGGGTTCCCCCGCGAGCGCCCGCAGGAGGCGCGGTTTCGAAGCTTCCATGCCGGCCGTTAAACCGGCTTACGGGCGAAGTCTCAAGGCCCGGGAACTTCTTCCTTCTTTCTAAGGTTTTGAAAGATGGATGTAGGGGTGGAGGTAGGGCCGTGGATGGCTGGGGAAAACCCGCCGGCCATACCTCGCGTTAACGGCTTATCAACACGCCTATCCGCCCCTGCCCAACTGCTCATCCAAGGCCTGTGGATTACGGGGAACGCCTGCTAAGGCGGCGTCCGGCTTGAAGAACCTCCACTGCGGGACCGTGGGCAGGCGCCTGAGCGAACCGGACTCGTTCGCATTAACCTCCGCAGGCCCCTCGTTAACACTAACTTAAGGTCTGAGGCCGTGGACGGCAGCCGGGCGAACGGCCTCGTTCGTCCCCCGCTTGCACAGGCGCCGGCGGAGCCACCGCGCTATTCCCCAAACCGGTCCGACTTCGTTAAGAAGGTTTCGACACTTCCATCCCCAGCTTTCCGGCCCGGATCCGCAACTTCCCCTTTACGAGGGGCCAAGGCCTTCATGACCGCCACCCAGCGCTTTGCGACCTATTTCCACGTCCATCTGGTGTCCGATTCCACCGGCGAGACCCTGAACGCCATGGCGCGCGCGGTATGCGCCCGGTTCGAGAACGTCCTGCCGATCGAGCACATCTATGCGCTGGTGCGCTCCCCGCGGCAGCTGGAGCGGGCTCTGATGGATATCGAGGAGGCGCCCGGCGTGGTGATCCACACGATCGTGGACGACGCCCTGCGCACCGCGCTGGAAGAAGGCGTGCGGCGGCTGGACATGCCCTGCATCGCGGCCCTCGATCCGCTGGTCTCCTCGCTGCAACGCTATCTCGGCGCTTCGATCAGCCGCCGCGTCGGGGTGCAGCACGCCATGGACACCGACTATTTCAACCGTATGGACGCCCTGAACTACGCCATCGGCCATGACGATGGTCAGGGGGGACAGGACCTGGAACAGGCGGACGTGGTCCTGGTCGGCGTCTCGCGGACCTCCAAGACGCCGACCTGCATCTATCTGGCCCATCGCGGCGTGCGAGCGGCCAACGTGCCCTTGGTGCCGACCCGGCCGCCGCCGGAAAAGCTGTTCGAGCTTAAGAACACCCTGATCGTCGGCCTCACCATCTCGCCCGACCGGTTGATCCAGATCCGCCGTAACCGCCTGCTCAGCCTGAAGGAGGAGCGGGAGTCGACCTATATCGACATCGAGGCGGTCCGCGAGGAGATCGTGAAGGCGAGGCGGCTCTACGAACGCCAGGGCTGGCCGGTGATCGACGTCACCCGGCGCAGCGTCGAGGAGACCGCCGCGGCGGTGATGAACCTGCTGCACGGCGGTCATGGCCAGGTGGAGGTGCTGGGATGAGCGCCGGACCGATCATCCTCGCCTCGAAAAGCGCGGCCCGGCGCGCGGTGCTGACCGGGGCGGACGTCCCCTTCGAGGTCGTCGTGGCGGGTGTCGACGAGGACGCCGTGAAGGCCTCGATGCTGGCGCAGGGCGCCGGCGCGCGGGAGGTGGCCGACGCCCTGGCCGAGATCAAGGCGCTGAAGGTCTCTAAAACCCGGCAAGGCTTCGTCATTGGCTCGGACCAGACCCTGGAGTTCGAAGGCCGGCTCTATGACAAGGCAACCAGCCTGGAGGCGGCGGCCGAGCGGCTGAAGGCCATGCGCGGCAAGCCACACAAGCTGCACTCGGCTGTCGTGGTGGCCAAGGACGGCGCGCCGATCTGGCGGGAGGTGGTGACCGCGACCCTCACCATGCGGGAGTTCTCCGACGAATTCCTTCAGGCCTATCTGCTGGCCGACGGCGAGGAGGCGCTGGGGTCGGTGGGCTGTTACCGCCTGGAAGGGCCGGGCGCCCAACTCTTTTCGAAGATCGAGGGCGACTATTTCGCCATTCTAGGCATGCCCTTGCTCGGCCTGCTCGACCTCCTGCGGCGGCACGGGGCGCTGGCGACGTGAGGGCCGCGACGAGGATGACCGGAGCCACCAAGGTCGCCGGGGTGGTGGGCCAGCCGATCAGCCACTCCATGAGCCCGACCCTGCACAACGCCTGGCTGGCGGCGGCGGGGATCGACGGGGTCTATGCGCCGTTCGCCGTCCAACCCGGGCGGTTTCGCGCCTTCGCCGAGTCCCTGCGCGGCGGATCGGTCGCCGGCCTGAACGTCACCCTGCCCTTCAAGGGCGAGGCCCTGGACCTGGCGGACGAGGCGAGTTTCCGCGCCCAGGCGGCGAAGGCGGCCAATGTGCTGGTCTACCGTGACGACGGCAGCGTCTTGGCCGACAACACCGACGGGCTCGGCATGCTGGCCGCCTTCGCCGAACAGGCGCCGGGCTTTGATGTGAAGGCCGGGCCGGTGGTGATCCTGGGCGCAGGCGGTGCGGCGCGCGGCGCCGCGGCGGCCTTTGTCGAGGCGGGCTCGCCGCAGGTGCGGATCGTCAACCGCACCCTCGCCCGTGCGCAGGAGATCGCCGAAACCGTCGGCGCGCTGGCGCTTCCGATGTCCGACGCGGCGGAAGCGTTCGACGGCGCGGTGGCGGTGGTGAACGCCACCTCGGCCGGGCTTTCCGACGCGCCGGGCCTTGAGGTCCCGCTGGAAGCGACGCCGCCGGGGGCCGTGGTGATGGACATGGTCTATAAGCCGCTGAAGACCGCGTTCCTGGCGCAGGCCGAGGGCTTGGGCCGGCGGACCGTCGACGGGCTGGCCATGCTGATCGGCCAGGCCGTGCCGAGCTTCGAATATTTCTATGGCCAGACGCCGCCGAGATCGGTGGACGTGCGAAGCTTGGCGATCGAGGCGCTGGGGCTTTGAGGAAACCGTCTTTTCCCAGGGGGGGATCTTAGGTGGCGGAGAAAAGCAAGATGCTCATCATCGGCCTGACCGGATCCATCGGCATGGGCAAGTCGACGACGGCCAAGATGTTCCGGGGGGCCGGGATACCGGTCTATGACGCCGATGCGGCGGTGGCCGATCTCTACGAAAAGGGCGGCGCGGCGGTGGAGCCGCTGGAGGCGGCCTTTCCGGGGGTGACGAAGGATGGAGCGGTGGATCGCGAGGCCTTGCGCCAGCGGGTGCTGGGCGACGATGCCGCGATGACGAAGCTGAACGGCATCGTCCATCCCCTGGTGGGCGCCGACCGGGCCGGGTTCTTCAAGGCCGCCGAAGAGGCGGGCGCCGATATGGTGGTGCTGGACATCCCATTGCTCTTCGAGACCGGCGGCGATGCGCGCATGGACGCGGTGGTGGTGGTCTCGGCGCCCGAGAGCCAGCAGCGCGAGCGGGTGTTGGCGCGGCCCGGCATGACGCCCGAACGGCTGGACGCCATCCTCGCGCGCCAGATGCACGATGCGGAAAAACGCGCCCGGGCCCATTTCGTGGTGGACACCGGCCGCGGCCTGGAGCCGGCGCGCCAGCAGGTCATGGAGATCATCGAAGCCATGCGCGATCCACAGCGCAGGCCCGCTCGCGACAAGGCGACCGGTTGAAGCGCGCCGCGAAGCAGTCGAAGAAGTAGCCATGGCGCGTGAGATCGTACTCGACACCGAAACCACCGGATTCGAGCCGCACCTCGGTCACCGGTTGGTGGAACTGGCCTGCCTGGAGATCGAAGACTTCCTGCCGACCGGGCGCAGCTTCCATGTCTATATCGATCCCGAACGGGACATGCCCGAAGAGGCCGAGAAGGTGCACGGCCTGTCGGCCGCCTTCCTCGCCGGCAAGCCGAAGTTCCGCGACAAGGAGATCCACCAGGACTTCCTGGACTTCGTCGGCGATGCGCCGATCATCGCCCACAACGCCACCTTCGACCGGACCTTCGTCAATTACGAGCTGGAGGTGCTGGGCGTCGCGCCGATCCCGGAAGAGCGGTGGATCGACACCCTGGCCCTGGCCCGCAAGCGCTTCCCGGGCATGCACAATTCGCTCGACGCGCTCTGCAAGCGCTTCAAGATCTCGCTGAGCGAGCGGGAGAAACACGGGGCCTTGATCGACGCCCGCCTGCTGGCGGCGGTCTATCTGGAACTGAAGGGGGGCCGCGACCGGCGGCTGGAGCTCACCACTCACGCCATGGCCGCCCAGGCGGTCGCGGTGGCGAAGGCGGCCGCCTATGGCGCGCGTCCGCGGCCCCTGCCTCTGCGCTCGACGGATTCCGAACGCGAGCTGCACGCCAAGTTCATGCGCGAGGTCGTCAAGAACGACGAGCTCTGGAGCAAGTACGGGCTCTAGCGCGGGGTGATCTGCCGTCCGATGGCTTCGAGCTGACGCGTACGGTCGGCTATGACGTCGGCCAGGCAGGACGGATAGCTGAGCACCTGGCCCTCGCGGCCGTAGTCGCCGTTGGCGTAGAGCTGGCAGGCCTTGTCCTTGAAAGCGACCCAGGCCCGCTGCTCGGCTAGCAGGTCGGTTTTGCTTTGGCCGTCCGTCAGGGCGTAGACCCTCTTCCAGACCGTGTTGAGCTTGTCGTCCTCGCGCTGGACGAACTCGCCGCCGCACCGGCTCCAGTCGGCGTTGCTGCTGGCGGCGTTGACGCAGCTGTCATAGGTGGGGTCTGCAAGACCGGAACCGGCGGCGAGGCCCCAAAGCAGGACGGCGGCGGCAAGGCGGGTGATCGGCCTCATCGGGTTCCCTTCCCCTTCGTTCAGTCCAGCGCCCAGGTCCGATCGCGGAAGTCGAAGGACCAGACGTTGCCGGCCATCAGATTGGCGCCCAAGGTCAGGTCGGGGAAGGCCGGCGCCATGGCCTTGGCGCGGGACATGTCGACGGCGACCACCGCCACGTCGCGGAAGTCCCGACCGCAGAAGGAAAGCCGGCTGGCCCGGTAGAGGTTGACGGGCACGCCGCTCGTGGTGGCGTCCACGCCGGGCGCGAGCGGCCGCACGAACTGGAAGATTTGCGGATGGGCCTCGACGAAGGCCTGGTCGGCGACGGTGGTGCTGGCGCCGGTGTCCCAGGCGGCCTTGAGGGACACGCCGTCCAGCTCCACCGGCAGGCGGATCAGGCGATCGGTGACCTCGAAGGGCTCGCCGCAGGCCCCGCGCGAGGCGACGCGGCCTCGGCGCAGTTCGTTGCGGCGGAAGTCGAAGGTGACCGCGCCGAGACGCTCGATCAGCTGCAGGCCGATAATGCTGTGGTCGAAGGGGGTCTCGGAAATGGCGGCGTCGACGTCCGGCAGCTTGAAGCCGCCGAAGCTCAAGGAGTCCAGACGCACGACCCGGGTGGGCAGCACCTCGCCGGCCGCGCCCATGACGCCGCCGAACCGTAGGGCCGGATAGGTCTCGAACTCGGGCCGCGGCCGCAGGCCCACGTCATAGGAGCCGGTGTCGATCTGGCATCGCTCGAGCACGCGATCGACCAGGCAGTCGGTGAAGAAGAGGTCGCCCTGGCGGGCGAAGGCCGCGACCTCCGCGGAGGCCGGGGCGGCGATCGCGAGGGCCATCGCCGTGACGCCGAAGAGTCTCATCTGGCGAGCATGGCGAGGCTTGATGGCGCGATTTTGTCGCATGCGCGGCATGCCCCACCCGTCTCGTCGCCGCGCGCCGATCCACCCTCCCCGTGAAAGGGAGGGAATGGCGTACGCGCCGAAAGCGCCCCTATTTCTTCATCCGCATGAGGCCTTCCTGCGCCACCGAGGCGACGAGCTCGCCCCGCTGGTCGTAGATCGCGCCGCGCACGAAGCCGCGGCCGCCGGAGGCCGAGGGGCTGTCCTGGGTGTAGAGGTGCCATTCGTTGAAGTTGGACGGCTTGTGGAACCACATGGCGTGGTCGAGGCTGGCGGACTGCAGGCCCGGGGTCTGCCAGGCGACGCCATGCGGGCGCATGGCCGTGGAGAGCAGGTTCATGTCCGAAGCGTAGGCCAGGATCACCTGGTGCATGCGGGCGCTGTCGCCGATCGGGGCGACGGCGCGCATCCAGGTGTCGCTGCGCGGCTCGCTGGGTTTGGGTCGCGAACCGAAGCCGTAGTTGTCGCGGCCGAGCATCTCGATCGGACGCGGCCGGTTCATCATCCGGCGCATCTCCTCGGTCATGCCCTCCTCCATCTTGGCCTTCTGGGCCTCGGCCTCGGCCGCGAGGGCTTCGGGCCCGCGCACCTCCGGCATCGGCGCATGATGCTCGAAGCCGTCCTCGGGCGTCTGGAAGGAGGCGGCGAGATTGAAGATCTGCTTACCGTTCTGGACGGCGGTCACCCGGCGGGTGGTGAAGGAGCCGCCGTCGCGCGAGCGGTCCACCTCAAAGAGGATCGGGATGCGGGGGTCGCCGGGCCGGATGAAGTAGCAGTGCAGCGAGTGGCAGACCCGGTCCTCGACCGTCTCATAGGCCGCCAGCAGGGACTGGGCGATCACCTGTCCGCCGAAGATCCGTCCCGGGCCGTCGTCCGGCGAGACCCCGCGGAACAGGTTCACCTCGATGCGCTCGAGGGCCAGGGTTTCGGTGAGGACTTCGGGGGTTTCCATGTGATCTCTAAAAATGCTGCAGGTGCGAAAGCGTCCCGATTAAGCCGAGAGCGGCGTTCCGGCAAGGCGGGCCGGCCGGATCGGCGTGCGGCGCGAAATGGCTGAGACACAAAGACCACAAGGAGCGCCAAGGACACGAAGCGCTCCGCCGGCCGAGTGGAAATTCCTTCGCGGGTGGTTCAAAAGCCGGCCATGTCCTTCGACGCCACCGTCCTGACCATGTTCCCCGAGGCCTTTCCAGGCCCGCTCGGCGTTTCGCTGATCGGGACCGCCTGGCGCGAACACGGGCTTTGGACGTTGGAAACAGTGGACATTCGCGCGTTTTCCAACGATAAGCGCGGCTTCCTCGACGACACCCCTGCGGGTGGCGGCCCAGGACAGGTGATGCGAGCGGACGTCATCGCAGCCGCGCTGGACAGCGTGGAGCGGCGGGGGCGGCCGCTTTTGTACATGAGCGCACGGGGTCGGCCCCTGACCCAGGCGCGGGTGAGTGAATGGGCCAAGGGGCCGGGACTGATCGTCCTGGCCGGGCGGTTCGAAGGGGTGGACCAGCGGGTGCTCGACGCCCGCGGGTTCGAGGAGATCAGCGTCGGAGACGCGGTCCTCGCCGGCGGCGAGGCGGCGGCCCTGGTGACGATCGAAGCGTGTGTAAGGCTCGTGCCCGGCGTCCTCGGCCAGGCGCAGTCCCTCCATGAGGAGAGTTTCGAGGACGGGCTCCTGGAGCACCCGCAGTACACCAGACCGCGGGAGTTCGAGGGACTTGGAATTCCCGACGTGCTGCTCAGCGGCCACCATGCCGATATCGGCAAGTGGCGGCGGGCGCAGCGGGAAGCGACTACGCGGGAGCGGCGGCCGGATCTCTGGGCGCGGCATCTCGCCAATCAACAGGCAAAGGGCGAGTAAAGCCCAGTAGGACAAGGACGACCGCTATGAACATCATTCAGCAGCTCGAAAAAGAAGAGCTCGAGCGCCTGGCCGCCAACCGCCAGATCCCCGACTTCCAACCGGGCGACACCCTGCGCGTGAACGTGAAGATCAAGGAAGGCGACCGCGAGCGCGTCCAGGCCTACGAAGGCGTGTGCATCGGCCGTCAGGGCGGCGGCGTGAACGAGAGCTTCACCGTCCGCAAGATCTCCTTCGGCGAAGGCGTGGAGCGCGTGTTCCCGCTCTATTCGCCCAATATCGACTCCATCGAAGTGAAGCGCCGCGGCGTCGTTCGTCGCGCCAAGCTCTACTATCTGCGCGACCGCCGCGGCAAGTCGGCGCGGATCGCCGAGCGCCAGATGCTGAACGCCAAGGACGCGGCCGCTGCGGCCGCCGCCGCCGAGGCCGCCGAAAGCTAAGCCTCTCGGACATACCGATTACGGAACGGCGGTTGCGGCGACGCAGCCGCCGTTTTCGTTTCCGGCTCTTGCGCCCGGCTTTCGACGCACTAACTCCAATCATAAGAGTTAGTCGGGAGCCCACAGATGCGCGCCAAGTCCTTCGCCGGCATGACCTGTTCCGTCGCCGGCGCGCTTGAGGCGATCGGCGACCGCTGGGCGGTGCTGCTGCTCCGCGACCTGTCGCTCGGCCTATCGCGCTATGACGAGCTGCAGGCCTCGACCGGCATGCCGAACACCACGCTTTCCAATCGGCTGAAGCACCTGGAGGCGCACGGGATCATCGAGCGTCGACCCTATCAGGACCGCCCGCCGCGCCACGAATATCGGCTGACCGAAAAGGGCCGGGACCTGTGGAAGGTGACGATCGCCCTGCGCGAATGGGGCGACCGGTGGAACACCAATGGCCTCGGCGCGCCCACCATCGAACTGGTCGATGCGCAAACCAGCCGGCCGCTGGAGCTGGCCTTGGTGGACGCCCAGACCGGCGAGCCGGTTCCGCGATCGCGGGCGCGGCTTCGTCCAGGACCTGCCGCGGACGCCCGCGTCCGGAAACTGCTCGGAGAGAACCCTGCATGAACGCCCTGACCCGAACCACCTTCTTCTACGATTTCCGCAGTCCCTACAGCTATCTGGCCAGCACGCAGCTGAGCGCCTTGCCGGGCGAGTTCGAGTGGCGGCCCATCGACGTGCTGGAGCTGATGAAGCAGGTCGGCAACGTCCCGACCACGGTGATCTGCAAGCCGAAGCAGGCCTATGCCCGCGCCGATCTCGGCCGTTGGGCCGCGCTCTATGGCGCGCCGCTTAGCCCCAATCCGGCGATGGGCGCGATCGATGGGCCGCGCCTCCTGCGCGCAGCCCTCGCCGCCGAGCATCTGGGCCAGGGCGAAGCGGCCGCCCGGCGGCTGTTCGCCGCCATGTGGGCGGGAGATGCGCCGCTCGGAACGACGCAGGAGGTCGCCGCCTCGCTGGCCGACCTCGGCGTCACGCCCGAGCTGATCGAGGCCCCCGAGCGGGCGGCCGAGCTGGAGGCCAATGTCGCCGCGGCGGTGGCGGCCGGGGTCTTCGGCGCGCCGAGCTTCGTGACGGAAGGCGGCCTGCTCTTCTTCGGCAATGATCGCCTGGACTTTCTGCGCCGCGCCCTGGCGGCCTGAACCTCAAAGGAAAACCCAATGAAACCGCTCGCCATCGTCACCGGGGTCGGCCCGGGGACAGGATCTTCGCTCGTCCGCAAGCTCGCCGCCGAAGGCTATCGGGTGGCCATGATCGCCCGTGACGCCGATCGCCTCGCCGGGTTGGCGCAGGAGATCGAGGACGCCGTCGCCGTCCCGACGGACGTTTCCGACGCGAGCGCGTTCGTCGCCGTGCTGGAGGATCTCGTCGCCCGGTTCGGCGCTCCCAAGGTCGTGGTGCACAATGCGGTCGGCGGCGCGTTCGGGACCTTCCTCGATGTGGAGCCGGCGGTGTTGGAGCAGAACTTCCAGACCAATGTCATGGCGCTGTTCCACATGGCGCGAACGCTGACCCCGAAGATGATCGAGGCCGGCGGCGGATCGCTGATCGTCACCGGCAACACCTCGGCTCTGCGCGGCCGCGCGAACTTCGCCGGCTTTGCGCCGACCAAGGCGGCGCAGCGGATCCTCGCCGAGGCCATTGCGCGCGAGGTCGGTCCCAAGGGCGTGCACGTGGCCTATCTGGTCATCGACGCCGTGATCGACGTGCCGTGGACGCGGGAGCGGTTCAAGGACGCCCCGGACGATTTCTTCATCGCCCCCGACGACATCGCTGCGGAGGTGTTCCACCTGACGTCCCAGCCGAAGAGCGCCTGGACCTTCCTGTCGGAGGTGCGGCCCTATCGCGAGACCTGGTGAAGCGGCGCGGCCTCCGGGAACTGCGGCAGGCCGTCGGCCAGCTGGAGCCAGGCCTGCTTGCTGGACACCCAGATGTGCTCGGTGGGCGAGAAGCGATCGGGTTCGTCCAGGCTGCCGCAGGTGAGACCGACCACGCCCTGCGCCTCGCGCATGGAGAAGATGGTCGTGCCGCAGCGGGGGCAGAAGCCGCGCTTCAGCTCCGCCGAGGAGTGGGCGGTCTCCACCGGGCCGCTGAAGGTGACCTTGTCGAGCGCATAGAGGGCGCGGGCGTTGAAGGCGGCGCCGATCGCCCGCTGGCAAAGCCGGCAGTGACAGACCCGGACATTGATCGGTTCGCCCTGCGCCTCGTAGCGCACCTCGCCGCAGAGGCAGCCGCCGGAATGATTGGGCATGGTCCTTGATCCTGAGGGCGAAACCGTGAGCTCTTGGCCACAGTCGCGGCCTGAACACAATTAGAGATCGTGCGCCGGACGGCCGGCTGGTCGCCAGCGGCGGCTCGAACCTGCTGCACGTCGCGCGGGGATAGGACGCAGGGTGAAAGCCGTGGAACTGCCGGCCGACGCAGGCCATAAGCAGGCCCATGGCCGCTTCGCTTGCGCCACGTTCCGTCAGCCAAGACGTTCCGGACCTGGAGGGGGCGCGGGAGATCCTGCGCCGGACCTTCGGGCATCCCGATTTCCGCGGCCGCCAGGCCGAGGTGATCGCCGAGGTGCTGGCCGGGCGCAGCGCCATGGCCGTCCTGCCGACGGGCGGGGGTAAGAGCATCTGTTATCAGATCCCGGCCATGATGCGGCCAGGCCTGGGGCTCGTGGTCTCGCCGCTGATCGCCCTGATGACCGACCAGGTCGCGGGGCTGCAGCAGTCGGGCGTGGCGGCGGCGAAGCTCGATTCCACCGGCGAGGCCTGGGAGCGGGCGCAGACCTGGGAGAAGATCGAGCGGGGCGAGCTCGACCTGCTCTATGTGTCGCCGGAAGGCCTGATGCAGCCCTGGATGCTGGAGCGGCTGTCGCGCACGCCCCTGGCGCTCATCGCCATCGACGAGGCCCACTGCGTCAGCCAGTGGGGACACGACTTCCGCCCCGAATATCGGATGCTGGGGCGGTTGGCGGACATCTTCCCGACGACGCCGCGCCTGGCGGTGACGGCGACGGCGGACAACCGCACCCGCGAGGACATCCGGGCCGAACTGCGGCTCGAAGACAGCGCCGAGTTCGTGGCGAGCTTCGCGCGGCCGGAACTGGCTTTGTCGGCGGAGCGCAAGCGTGGCGCCGGCCGCAAGCGGGTGCTGGAGCTGGTGGCGGCGCGGCCCGACCGTTCGGGCGTGGTCTATGCCGGCTCGCGGGACGGGGTCGACCGGCTGGCCGAAGCCTTGCGGGCCGAGGGCGTTCCCGCCCTCGCCTACCACGCCGGTCTCGACAAGGCGCTGCGCGCCGAGCGGCTGGAGAAGTTCCTCGAGGCGGACGCCGCGGTCATGGTGGCGACCATCGCCTTCGGCATGGGCGTGGACAAGCCGGACGTCCGCTATGTGATCCATGCCGATCCGCCCGCCTCGATCGAGGCCTATTGGCAGG
>Ga0065721_10052218_pt1 | contig 12409 bp, 6 predicted proteins | sample Mesricmetagenome_FD_59108 | JGI IMG/M metagenome (GOLD analysis project Ga0065721, IMG submission 59108) | Mesophilic microbial community from rice straw/compost enrichment Sample: eDNA_1 v2 (version 2) | ecosystem: Engineered > Solid waste > Grass > Composting > Bioreactor | place: USA: Davis... | reverse complement strand
CATCGTGTGCGCGAGCGGCGGGACCGCCAGAGAGCTCGCGCCGATCGTGTCCAACGCCTTGCGGCTTATGGCATGGGGAATCGCGGTCATCGAGGCGCCTTGCAGATCGGGTCTGAGAAGCAGTACATTGAGCGCATGCTTGGCAAGAACGACGCCATGCACGACGGCTTTCTTGATCGGGCCGGAATAATCGTTAAGCGCAACGTCCACGCCGCCTCGGACGGCTTCGACGAACTTCCTCAGCTTCGCTGCCGGAATAACCATATCCGCGTCGATGAACAACAGGACGTCTCCGCGGGCCTCTCGCGCGCCGACCGCTCTAGGCACATCGTGACCGAGGGGCCGCGCATACGAGAACACCCTTGCTCCCGATTTACGGGCAATGCCCGCCGATCCGTCGGTAGAGCCGTTCGCTACGACGATCACTTCGGTTCTGGAATGGACGCGAAAAGCTTCGGTTATGACCCTTCGAAGCGTACGTCTCTCATTCATGACCGGAATAATGACCGAGACGTACGGAGACTGCAATGGTTCCGGCGATTGTTGATCGACAGCCGCCTGATCGGCTGGCAACGCGAGCTTTGCCTTCCGTTTCGTGCCCTTCGAACGCAGCAAGGATGCGCGAGCGAGTCTCTTCCCACGCTTGTAGGTCAATTCATCCACCCCCTCAGCTCGGGCATCGGTTACAAACCATTGTATGTGTGACGTGTCCATGCGCAACGGCATATGTACTGAAGAACGAATCGGCAGCCGATCGAGGCGCAAAACTCGTACTCCGGGGACTGAAACGGATTAGCGTTGCTGCACAACGTTACTGCGTCGTACTCTTGGGACTGAGACGGATTAGCGTTGCCGCACAACGTTACTTCAGCGCACTCTTGGGACCGAACCGAATTAGCGTTGCTGCACAACGTTACTTCAGCGCACTCCGGGGACTGAAACGGATTAGCGTTACTGCACAACGTTACTGCGTCGTACTCTTGGGACCGAGTCGTATTAGCGTTGCTGCATAACGTTACTGCGTCGTACTCTTGGGACCGAGTCGTATTAGCATTGCTGCACAACGTTACTTCCGCGCACTCTTGGGACTGAGTCGTATTAGCGTTACTGCATAACGTTACTGCGTCGCACTCTTGGGACCGAGTCGTATTAGCGTTGCTGTATAACGTTACTTCGTCGCACACTTGGGACCGAGTCGTATTAGCGTTGCTGTATAACGTTACTTCGTCGCACACTTGGGACCGAGTCGTATTAGCGTTACTGCATAACGTTACTGAGTCGCACTCTTGGGACCGAGTCGTATTAGCGTTGTTGCACAACGTTACTGCGTCGCACTCCTGGGACCGAGTCATATTAGCGTTACTGCATAACGTTACTGCGTCGCACTCTTGGGACTGAGACGGATTAGCGTTGCCGCACAACGTAACTTCAGCGCACTCTTGGGACTGAGTCGGATTAGCGTTGCTGCACAACGTTACTTCAGCGCACTCTTGAGACTGAGCCGGATTAGCGTTGCTGCACAACGTTACTTCCGCGCACTCTTGGGACTGAGCCGGATTAGCGTTGCTGCATAACGTTACTGCGTCGCACTCTTGGGACCGAGTCGTATTAGCGTTACTGCATAACGTTACTAGGAAAATAAAAAGCAATCCCACCTTCATCACGATTGAAGGGTGGGATTGCTCGTTGCGCTCGTTGCTTTATTGGGTGGCTTTCGACCCGACGGCGATCCATTGGATCCACCCGCTCGGATCGGGTCCTAATCTCGTACGAACAATTTCGATTTCCGCTTCGTTCGCTTGCTTATCCCGCAAGTAACAGTAGCAGGCAGGATGATCGCACATCGCGACCAGCACATACGACAGATCGGCGAACGGCTCGGAGAAAGCAACCTTCAGCCTTATCGACTCTACCGCGCCTTGGAACGCATAGGCTGCGCTTCCGAATAGCAGCGAGACGCCAGGCAGCGAAGCTGCTACCGGCAAGAATGCAAGCTGCGCGCTGCCGATGCTATTGTCCGCAATATGCTTGGCGGTTACGCTGCCTTCTTGCAGCTCGAATGCTTCAGGCTCGAATACCGGTGCTGGCAAAGGTTCTGGCGCGAGCGCAGGGAGAGGCTGCTCCTCTTTCTGTTCCTGCAGCTGCGTCAGCAGTTCTCTTACCTCGCCGGACAGCTTCGCCAAACTAACGCTATCGTCAGCCAGCTTAGCCGTTGTTACGGCTTCGTCAGCCAGTTTCTCCGCCGTAATGGCTTCATCGGCCAACTTAACTGTAGTTACAGCCTCGTTAGCCAGTTTAGCCGTAGTGACCGCTTCATTAGCCAGCTTACCCGTCGACACGGATTCGCCCGACAGCTTACCCGTCGTAATCGCTGCATCGGCGATCGTGCTCGTCGTTACGGCTTCCTCAGCTAACTTATCTGCCGTCACGGCTCCGTCAGCCAGCTTATCTGTCGTTACGGCTTCGTCTGCCAGCTTAGTCGTCGTTACAGCTTCTTCAGCGAGGATAATCGTCGTTACCGCTTCGTCGGCTAGCTTATTCGTCGTTACCGCTTCATCCGCAAGCTTAGCCGTCGTTACCGCTTCTTCAGCCAGTATTACTGTCGTCACGGCTCCGTCAGCCAGCTTCTCTGCCGTTACGGCTTCGTCGGCCAGCTTAGTCGTCGTTACTGCTTCGTTAGCCAGCTTGCCCGTCGTCACGGCTTCGCCCGACAGCTTACCCGTCGTGATCGCTTCATCTGCGATCGTACTCGTCGTTACCGCTTCATCAGCCAGCTTATCCGTTGTTACCGACTCATCAGCTAGAATTACCGTCGTCACTGCCCCGTCAGCCAGCTTATCTGTCGTTACGGCTTCGTCGGCCAGCTTAGCCGTCGTTACCGATCCGCCGGCAAGCTTCTCCGCCGTTACCGCTTCGTCCGCCAGCTTGCCTGTCGTTGCGGCCCTGTCGGCTAGCTTGGATTCCGTCACCGATCCGTTCGTCAATCGATCCTTCGTGATGACCGCCGCGGACAGCACAAGCAAATCCATCACTTGCGGAGACAGCTTATCTCCGGTAACCGCCCCGGAAGCAATCTTCTCGGTCGTCACGCTCTCCTTAGCCAGCTTCTTCGAGATGACGCTGCCGTCGGCAAGTTTCTTCGTCACGACGCTGCCTTCCACCAGCTTCGCCGACGTAACGCTCTCGTCCGCCAGTTTGCTCGTAACGACGCTGCCTTCCGCCAATTTCCCGGTAATGACGCTTCCGTCGGCGAGCTTGCTTGCCAAGACGCTGCCTTCCGCCAGCTTGCCGGACTCGACGCCTCCGTCTAGCAGCTTCCCGAAACCGACGCTTCCGTCGGCAAGTTTGGCATAACCTACGCTGTCCTCCGCTAACTTAGCGGATCCGATGCTGCCATCGATCAATTTATCGAAGCCCACGCTGTTATCCGCCAGCTTAGCGAACCCAATGCCGCCGTCCGCCAATTTCTCGTAACCGATGCTGCCGTCCGCTATTTTATCGAATCCGATGCTTCCGTCGATTAGTTTATCGAAGCCAACACTGCCATCGGCCAGTTTATCGTATCCGACGCTTCCGTTCGCTAGCGCATCGGACCCGACACCGCCGTCTGCTAGTTTCTCGTAACCGACGCTTCCGTCCGCAAGCTTAGCGAAACCGACGCTGCCATCGATCAGCTTCTCGTAGCCGACGCTGCCCTCCGCAAGCTTATCGAATCCAACGCTGCCATCGATGAGCTTCTCATAGCCGATGCTGCCGTCTGCTATTTTATCGAAGCCCACGCTGCCGTCTGCAAGCTTGCCGGACAGAACGCTGCCCTCCGCAAGCTTGCCGGATATGACGCTGCCTTCAGCTAGCTTCGCCGATACGATGCTGCCGTCCGCCAGCTTATCGGAGACGATGCTGCCGCTTGCTAACTTATTGGAATCGATGCTGCCGTCGATCAATTTGTCATATCCGACGCTGCCACTCGCAAGCTTATCGAACCCTACGCTGCCGTCGGCCAGCTTGCCGGATACGACGCTGCCTTCGGCTAGCTTCCCGGATACGACACTCCCTTCAGCCAGCTTCACTGCTATAATGCTGCCGTCCGCCAGCTTGCTCGAAGTGACGCCGCCATCCGCCAGCTTATCGGACAGCACACTGCCTTCCGCAAGCTTAACCGACGTTACGCTGCCGTCGGCCAGCTTGCCGGATACAACGCTGCCTTCCGCCAGCTTCTCGGATACGACGCTGCCTCGTGCCAATTTATCCGCTCCGATGCCTCCGTCGGCTAATTTCTCATAGCCCACGCTGCCATCAGCAAGCTTGTCGAATTCGACGCTTCCGTAGGCTAGCTTTGCCGCTGCGACACTGCCATCGGCCAGCTTCTCCGAGATGACGCTGCCGTCGGCCAGCTTGCTCGACAATACGCTACCGTCAGCCAGCTTACTAAAGGTAATGCTGTCGTTAGCCAGCTTATCCGTCGACACGCTTCCGTCTGCCAGCTTCGCGGAAGTAACGCTTCCCTCCGTAAGCTTGTCGGACGAGACGCTTCCATAGGCTAGCTTATCAGACGTAACGCTGCCGCCCGCCAGCTTATGGGATGTGACCGAGTCGTCTCGTAGATGCACCTCGTCGACCGCTCCCGGCTCCAGTCGATCAGCGCTGATCTTGCGTTCCGCAAGCCTAGCGATATCCAGCAAATCCGGAGCCAGATGCGTAATCGAGATCGAATTTTTGCGCACGTGGAACCCATGGATGGACTCCGGCTTTACATGCTTGCCGCCGATGCTCTCCAGCTGCAAATGGCCTCCGGAGATGCTGCCGGCAGCGAGCTTATCGCTCGTCACGCTCTCGCTCGCCAGCTTGCTCGTCGTAACGGAGCCGTCGATCAGCGCGGTCTCGTCGACGCTGTCGACTGCGAGATGCTCGGTCAGCACGCTCTCTTTGCGAAGATGCATCGAATCTACGGATTCAAGCTGGAGATGGACGGAGGATACGGCTTGGTTCGCGATATGGCCGTATCCGATCGACCCCGGACGCAAATGCTCTCCGTCTACGCTGCCCGCAGCCAGCTTGGAGGACGTTACGGCTCCGTTGTTCAGATGCTGCTCGCGAATGCTGTTGTCCGCAAGATGCGAGCTTAAGACGGACTGCTCCGACAGATGCGTGCTTTGCACCGCTTCTTCGGCCAGATGGTAAGACTGTATCGACCGCTCGGACAGGTTCCACGACGTTACTACCCCGCCAGCCAGCGCGCTCGTCGTTACCGAGCCGTCGGCTAAGTGGTAAGGCTTGATCGCCTTCGCCTGCACATGCTTGGACGCGACCGCTTCCTCCGCCAAGACGCGTCCCGACACCGAGCCGTTCTGAAGCGCGCGTTCGTATACCGCGAATTCGTCCAGCTTATCCGCCGTTACGCTCGCATCCGCGAGCTTCGCCGTCGTCACCGAGCTGTCCGCGATTTTATCCGTCGATACACACTCCGGAGACAGCTTCAGAGAAGTGATCAGATGATCGGTAAGATGATGGGACAGCACGGACCGGCTTGCCAGCTGCCGCTCGCCGATCGCGCCGGGAGCAACGATTCGCTCCGTTACCGACTCCGGCTGGAGCGCCTCGGTTCCGACGGAGCCTTCAGACAGATGGTTCGCTTGAATCGCGTCGTCGCGAATATGCCTGCCGGCGATCGTCTCCGAAGCTACCGCTTCACCTCTCACGATCTCGGGGGCAAAATGATACGTCCTCAGCGCCCCGGTAGCCAGCTGCTCGGCTCCGACGCTTTCGGGCGCGAGATGAACGCTCTGTACGCTAGCGACTCCGAGCTGCTTCGGACCGACCGACTTATCCGCCAGCTTAGCCGCGCCTACCGCCCCGTCGGCCAACTGCGCCGCGCCGATTGCCCCGTCTGCAACGTGCCCCGAATGCACCGAGCCAAGCGCCAGCTGCTCCGACCCGATCAGCTTATCTCGCAGATGCTCGCGTCCTACCGCTCGATGAGCGATATGCGCGTTATCCACCGATCGTTCGGCTAGATGACGCGACTCCACGCTTCCTTCTATGAGCTTCTCTGAGCCGACGCTGCCTCTTGCCAGATGCCTGGATTGGATCGCTTCGTCCGCGACCTTGCTCGATACGACGTTCTGATCCGCGATTTTCGTCGAAGTCACCGCATGATCGACGAGCTTCAGCGTCGACACGGATTGCTCGGACAGCTTCGATGCCGTTACCGAGCCTTCCGCCAGATGCTTCGATTCAACGGCTTCTTCCGCGAGATGCGCGCTTTGAACGGCCCCTTTGCTTAGATGCTCTCTTCGGATCGACTCGGATGCCAGCTTTGCTCCTGATACGGACCGGTCCGCCAGACCGCGGGTATCTACTGCTCCGTCCGCGAGATGCTCCGCCTCTATGACGCTCGGGGCCAAATGCTTTCCCTGCAGCACGCCTACCGCCACATGATCGGCCAGAATGAGTCCGTCCGCCAGGTGACGAGACTCGATCGTACCGCCGGCGATCTTATCGCCGCTAATCGAGCCGTACCTCAGCTTCGAATTCGTGACCGCGCCATCCGCAAGCTTAGACGTGTCTATGCTTTCGTTGGCCAGGTTGTCGCTGCGTATCGCTCCGCTGCGTATTTTGTCCGACGTAATGCTCTGGTCCTGCAGCAGGTCCGACGTAATGATCGAGACGCTCAGATGCTTCGCTTGAATGGAGCCTTCGGCCAGCTTATCCGAGCTGATCGTCCTGTCGGCCAGCTTCTCGGAGGACACGCTTCCGTCGCGGATTTTATCTCCGGTAATGGAACGATCTCGAATCTTATAACCGGATATAGAGTTTTTGGCGAGATGATCGCCGAGAATCGATTCCGGAGCGATCTTCGAGCTCGTAACCGAGCCGTCCGCCAGCTTGATCGAAGTCACGGAGAAATCCGCCAGCGCGTGAGAGTCCACGGATTCGGCAGATAGCTTGGAGGCACTGATCGAGAAGGGGGCAAGCTTATCTCCCGTGATCGACTCGTCCGCCAAGTCATCCGTGTACACCAGTGGAGCCGGACGCACCGGCAGCCGTTTCTCCTCCAGCTTAACCGCGCGAAGCTCCCGGGATTGAAGGATCGCCTCTTGCTCCGCACGCGCCGCCTTGTCGTCCGCGGTGATCAGCGCAACGATCTCATCTGCGTCGGAGTCCGCGTCCGAGTCCGGATCATAGGCAGGTCCGGTATCGTCCTGGAAAACCTCCACCGCCGGCTCATAAGTCGTTACGGCGATGATATCGTCCACTTGCTCGGGCGTGGATGCGTATTCGGAAGCCAGCATAAACTCCGACGGCTCCGTCAACCGATGCCTTTCGATCGGCGTGACATTGGCGTTGTTCCGGTTCGTTAATTTGGCATGTACGACGCTTAGCCGATTATCCGCCTGCTCTTGCGCCCAAATTTCGACTGGCGCTGCACCATGGACCGTAATCGGCTTGTCGTTATCGCTTGGCTTTTTTATATCGTCCAGCCATTGCAACTCCAGCTTGTTCGGGTTGTCGACGTAGTAGAGCGGTCGCCGCGATTTCGCCTGCTTCGGCTGCCTCGTTGCCTTCTTCTTTTTCATGTCCGTCTCCTTCCTAACCATCGTAATCTGCACTATCATATGCATTCACCCATAGGCACGACACGAGGATAGGCGAGTAACCAGGGCATGAATCCGACATTATTCCGACGTGAGCGTCAGCCAACGCTGCGCGGTATGCTCCCATAGAAATCCGTTCAATACGCGCTCCTTGCCTCTAACCCCCATCTCATGTCTCAATGGTTCGTTTTCTAGTAGCTCGGTTACGCGATACGCAAGCTCATGAACGATATACGGCTTTTCCTTCGTTACTAGGAAGCCCGTCACTCTGTCAAGAACGATCTCCTTCATCCCGCCGGCACGAGTCGCGACGACAGGAAGCTCGGCCGCCATCGCTTCGACGTTAACGAGACCGAACGCTTCATTGCCGATGGACGGAACGACAACAAGATCCGCCATCGCGAACCACCTGGGAATTTCGTTATGCGGGACATACGGTTCGAAATGAACGTGCTTCCGCCACTTCTTCGCTTGACGATGCAGCGCTCGGACGTATTTCGTCAGTCGATGGGAGCCGTACATCGCGCTGCCCACGATGACGATCAACGCGTCGGGGTGCTTGGCGACAATCGCCGGAACGGCAGACAGCAGATGATGTACGCCCTTCTGCGGCACGAGCCGTCCGACGAACAACACGATTTTACGCCCGATCCACCCGTGCTCCAGCCGTCCGATTGCCCGTTGAGCCATCCCTTCGATCGTAGACCGTCCCGGAAAACGAAAAGCCTCGACGCCCAGGTGATTGACGCGGATTTTACCGGCGGTCTGGGGCAGTCTCGAGGCGATATAGGTCTTTAAGTATTCGCTGTTCACGACAATCCGGTCGGCTGCCTGCAAACAGATTTTACGTTGAAACCTATTGAGCCTTGAACCCGTTATGAAAGTAGTGGAGTGCAAGCTGAGCCAAACCTTCGTTTTCGGAAAACGCCGCTTTAGCCTCGGTACCCACTTCGGACGATTCTCCACTTGAATAATGTCGGGCTGATTCGCCCTGAGGCTCCGGCACACGCTTGCGAAGTACCGTTCCTTGCTCTTAGCCGGGAATCTTACGATCGGCGCGCCGTCCAGCCTTCCTCGCACGGCTAATCGAGGGCCCCTGCGGCTGTAGATGATGACGTCCGCCTGGGACGCCAGCCTCGGAACGACTTTCTCCACGACGCGCTCTACCGATCCGCCCATGGCGGAAGGCACGGGGAACGCCCCCGGTGTTACGAAAGCGGCCTTCATATGCGCTCACCCCTTCGCTGCCAACCATGCTCGTCACAGCATATACATCTGCCTTGCATTAAGCGACGGGCAATTGACCCTTTCAGCCGAAAGTGTTGCACTTTGCCGAACGATATGTCACACTGACTCAGAACTCACTATGACAACAAAGGAGTGCACGGCTGCAATGAAACTTCCGCTGCTGCGCATGATGACGGAGCTGTCTTCACGCAAATTCATCTCCCGGATAACAGGACGATTCGCGAAATCTGCCTATAGCCGCAGATGGATTCCCAAATTCGCTTCCATGTATCGTATCCCAATAGAAGAAGCAGAGAAGAAGCTGGAAGAGTATCGTTCGCTGAACGAGTTCTTTACGCGCCGGTTGAAGCCTGGCAGCCGGCCCATCGATACTGCGTCGGATGCGCTCGTCAGCCCGGTTGACGCCAAGATCACCGCATGCGGCACGATCCAAGAAGGCCTCATGCTGCAAGTCAAAGGCCAAGACTACACGATCGACGAGCTGCTGAACGGTTCCCCGCGAGTCGCGCAATATTTGCACGGCTACTATTGGGTCCTTTACTTGAGCCCGACCGACTATCATCGGATCCATTCTCCTTGCGAAGGAGACGTCGTGGAAACCGAGCACATTCCCGGCCGGGTATACCCCGTTAACGAATTCGGCCTGACGAAGATGCGCCGCGTCCTATCGCGCAACGAACGGCTGGTCACTTACATCAGCCACGATATCGGTGAGGCTGCCGTCGTGAAAGTCGGCGCTCTGAACGTGAGCAGCATCAAATACGTCGAGCCGCGCCCTACGCGTCTCGAACGTGGCCAAGAGCTTGCCTACTTCGAATTCGGCTCCACGATCGTCCTGTTGACGCAGGACGGAACGCTCTCCCCGCGCACGGACTTGAAAGTCGGAGACCGGGTGCGAATGGGAGAAAAGCTGGGGACGCTCACAAAAGTAGAATAACGCGAAATAACGACAAAAGAGCCCTGATGGGCTCTTTTCTACGTTGGGATGAGTGCTCTATCTGATTTCCGAAGGACTCTTGCCCGTGTATTGTTTGAACTGCCTGCTGAAGAAAAAGATATCGCGATAGCCAAGCGCGTCGGCCACCTCGGTCACGTTCATGCCGGCATGCATGAGCAGATGCTGAGCACGCTCGATCCGCGATCGGATCATGTACGTCTGCACGGACACGCCGATCAGCTCCTTGAACTTGATCGAGAAGTATCGCGTCGACAGCCCCGCGCGCGCGGCCAAATCGTCGACCCGATGCGCGTTGCCGGGATGCTGCTGGATGTAGTTGGCGATCTCGTGGATACTTTCGGTCAACTGATTGCTCGCTCTGCGTTCTATCGGCTCGGCCAAATCCGCCCTAAGCAGGTGGATGACCAGCTGCTTGAGCAATAGACGCGCCTCTTCTTCCGCCGCGAACGTACGAACAAGGAACAGCCGGACGTATCGAGAGAGCATATGCTCGAAATCGAACGTATCTTCAAGCACGCGATACGGCTCAGGGACGTGCTCGGCCGGCTCAGATATGTCGAAATGAATGTACGTAAGCACGAGAGGCTTCTGCGGATTGTGCGTAGCGCTCGTATGATCGCCGGGACGGAACAGAAAGCAGCTGCCCTTGCCGACCCTATAGGGTTTGCCGTTCAAGACAACTTCCCCTTCGCCGCTCCACACATAGAATAAATCGTAGTTGGCTAGCGGTTTTTCACGCTTCTGCCACTTCCAACCGGGCTCGCACACGATTTTGGCGAATGCGCTGAGCAACACATAAGACGAAGGCGCCAAATTGAGCATACGACAACTTCCTCCCCCACCGCTGCAACTCGTCTACTAGCCCCAATTTATATGTGTTTGGAAGTTCTGTCAATGTTGATGACGGTGTCTGCCCGTTGGTGTATAATATCTCCTAATAACATTTGGCTCCAAGAGCTCAGATTACGATAATCCGGAAGGAAGAGAACGATGAACACGCTCGCCCAACAGTTAAACGATACGATTGCCACGCAAGCTCCCAACGTCTTGAGCATGCTATCCGGCCTCGGCAAAGAGATCTATTTTCCGAAGATCGGCATTCTAAGCCAAGGCGCGGAAGCGAAGCAGAAAGCTCACCGTTACAACGCGACGGTCGGTATCGCGACCGAGAACGGCGTACCGATGCATCTTGAGGTGATCCAACGTACGCTATCTTCATACGATCCTAAGGACATTTACGAATACGCGCCTCCGGCCGGCAAGCCCGAGCTGCGTTCCGTATGGCTCGAGAAGATGATCAAGGAAAATCCTTCGATCGCCGGCAAGAAGACGAGCCTGCCGATCGTGACGAACGCGCTCACCCACGGCCTTAGCATCGTAGCGGACCTGTTCGCTGACAGCGGCGACGCCATCGTCATTCCGGATAAGAACTGGGAGAACTACGAGCTGACCTTCGGCATTCGCCGCGGCGCCGAGATGGTATACTATCCGCTCTACAATGCGGATAACCGCTTCAACGCGGACGGCTTGCGCGATGCGTTGCTCGCTCAGAAGGATAAAGGCAAAGCAATTGTCATTCTGAACTTCCCGAACAACCCGACCGGATATACGCCGGACGCGGAAGAAGGACGCGAGATCGTCGCCGCCATCAAGGACGCCGCGGATGCTGGCGTGAACGTCGTAGCCGTGACGGACGATGCTTATTTCGGCCTATTCTTCGAAAACTCGCTGCAAGAATCGCTGTTCGGCCAGCTTTGCGGCTTGCATGAACGCATTCTGCCGATCAAGGTCGACGGCGCGACGAAGGAAGAGTACGTATGGGGCTTCCGCGTAGGCTTCATTACTTACGGCGGCTTGCCGGACGGCGTATCGGCCGCGCTCGAGCAGAAGACGCTCGGCATTATTCGCGCGACGATCTCGAACTGCTCGCACCCTTCCCAGACGTTCGTCTTGCACGCGCTGAAAGCTCCGGAATTCGAAGCGCAGAAGCAAGAGAAGTTCAACATTATGAAAGCTCGCGCCAATAAGGTGAAGGAGCTGCTCGACAGCGGCAAGTACGGCGACGATATGCCGTACTACTCGTTCAACTCCGGCTACTTCATGTGCTTGAAGCTGGCTGTGGACGCTGAAGCCGTTCGCCAGCGTCTGCTTAACGAGTACGGCGTAGGCACGATCGCGCTCGGCTCGACCGATCTGCGCGTCGCGTTCTCCTGTACCGAGGAATCCGATCTGGTCGACTTGTTCGACCGCATCCACAGCGCGGTGCTCGACGTGAAAGCCGGCAAATCTTAATGGTGGCTTGAAAATGATAGAACGCCTGAACCGTTCCTCGCGAACGGCTCAGGCGTTTTTGGTTTTCGCGGCCTTTTATCGATATCCCCTTCGCTCAGGAAGGGAATAACTCGATGCCACCGCGCTATTTGTCTCGCGTTCCCCGATTTTTTCGGGTTGCTCCGTGCGGGCGAGTTAGTTTCAAGCGCGTACCCCGATTTTTTCGGTTTACTACGTGCGGGCGAGTTAGTTTCGAGCGCGTTCCCCGATTTTTTCGGGTTACTCCGTGCGCGTGAGGTAGTTTCGGGGTGCGTACTCCGATTTTTTCGGGTTACTC
>Ga0065721_10052217_pt1 | contig 12411 bp, 12 predicted proteins | sample Mesricmetagenome_FD_59108 | JGI IMG/M metagenome (GOLD analysis project Ga0065721, IMG submission 59108) | Mesophilic microbial community from rice straw/compost enrichment Sample: eDNA_1 v2 (version 2) | ecosystem: Engineered > Solid waste > Grass > Composting > Bioreactor | place: USA: Davis... | reverse complement strand
CTTCTTCATAGACTACAGGTTTGTTTCTACTTCTGGCTGCGCCGATATTCGATCGGAGACATGCTCTCGCTCTGCTGGAACGCGCGGGAGAAATGATGCTGGTCCGCAAAGCCGACCGCCGCAGCGATTTCTTTGATCGGATGGGCGGTAAGGGTCAGCAGCTCCTTCGCCCTCTGCATGCGCGCGTGGCGCACGTACTTCATGGGGGAGACGCCGATGGCCGCCTGGAACAGCGCCCTCAGCTGCTCTTTGCTGAGCGCGGCCCGATCGGCCAGCTCGTCCAAGCTCAAAGGACTGTCCAGCCTTCCTTCCACGTACTCGCACACCTCGAACACCCTCGTGTCATAGGAAGCCGGCTGCTCCGGAAGCAGATGGCTCAGCGCCCGGAACAGGCTCAGCATCCAATCCAAGCCCGCCGACCGGATCTTCATATGCTGGATGGCCTGAAAAGTATTCAGAGTAAACGAAGGATACTTGTGCTCGTATCCCCGCTCGCTGGTCTTCAGGTCCTCCGGCTTGAACCACTGCAAGTAGGAGGAGTATTCCCGGGCGATCGCCCTCCACTTGCGGACGAGCTCCCCGAACTGCTCCGGGTCGGCGGACGAGACGACGTAAGGGAATCGGTACAGCCGGATCAGGTCGAACATCCCGACCTTGGCCTCGCAAGCGAAGGAGATGTAATGAAACGCCTCGTCTTCGTCGATTCGAACCCATCCTTGCAGAGTCTTGGAAGGAATGCAGACGATGTCTCCCTTCTTCAGCGGGTAGCGGATCCGGTTCAGCTCGATGACGGCGCTTCCTCCCAGCACGAGCCAGATGGCCGTGTACGGGAACAAATAGCCGGAATGCTGCCGGATGTTCAGTTGCCATTCCTTCAACCAACGAATGTTGATGTTGAGCGGATCGAGCGAGCTCCGATTGCTGAATTCCATGAACACGGTCATTCCGCCGCGCCTCCTATCGGACCATAATCTGCATTTTTGAAACCTAATCGCCCTTGCTTGATAAATACGGGAATAGCTCCGAATGCTACAATAGTAACCATTGAACGCTTCAAATACAAGTATGTTAATGGGAATACTAGAACTGCATTTCAGACCGGACAACCGGATGCTGCCGATTTTAGGCCCTGAACGATCTGGGAGGTAGATGAGATGAGAAAAAAAGCTTGGGCATTAACGATCGCGCCGATCGCGGCATTGAGCTTGGCATTGGCAGGCTGCGGCGGAGGGGCTAACGAGGATAACGGAGCTGCGGCGGGCCAGGGGTCTGGAGCTTCGTCCGGGGAACAAGTCACGCTCAAATTCTGGTACCCGACCGCCGAACAAATCGCCATCGACGCGGTAAACGCGCAGATCGATAAATTCGAGAGCCTGCACCCCGATATTAAAGTCGAACTGACCACGATTCCCTTCTCGGAATATTTCCAGAAGCTGTCCGTCGCCTATTCGGGCGGCCTGCAGCCGGACGTGCACGGACTCGGCTTCGGCCAGTTGATCTCCACCGTGGGCCAAGGCAAGTACCTCGACCTGCAGCCGTATATCGACAAGGACAGCTGGGAAGGCAAGGACGACTTCTTCCCCGACATTCTGAAGGCCGGCCAATGGCAAGGAGGTCAATACGGCCTGCTGCTTCCCGAGATCCGTCCGCTGGCTTGGCGCAAGGACTTCTTCGAGGAGGCCGGGCTCGATCCGGAATCGCCGCCGAAGACGGTCGACGAGCTGTTCGAGCTCGCGAACAAGCTGAAGGTCGTCGAGAACGGCAAGACGGTCCGAGCCGGAATCGACATCGCCACCAGCAATGGCGAGCAGCCTTATCTGTCGCTGCTCCTGCTGCTGGGGGAGGACTTCTACGACGACGAAGGCAACCCGACGTTCGACTCCGATACCTCGATCAAGCTGGTCGAGCGGATGGTCCAATTGTATAAGGATGGCGCCATTATTCCCTATAATTCCCAGCAGGTCGGAGGAAGCACGTTCACCCAGAGCCAGGCGGCCATGGCCTTCGTCTCGACGGCGGGCGCCGCTGCTCTTAAGCAATCCGCAGGAGCCGATAAAATCGGCTGGGCGCTCCCTCCGGAAGGCGCGGCCGGCAACCGGACCTCTCTGGTCTTGGGCACCTTCCTTACCGCCGCGAAGAACACGAAACATCCGGAAGAGGCCTGGGAATTCCTCAAGTTCTGGTTCGAGAAGGACAACGTCTTCGAATTCGCGACGAAGACCGGCTTTATCCCGCCGCTTCAATCGCTTAAGGACGAATACGTCAAGCTGAGCCCGGAGAACGAAATTTCCTTCGAAGCGCTGAACCATGCCCAAGGGTATCGGGCATCCGAGCTGTGGGGGATCAACGTCAAATATTTGCGGCTGGCGCTTGAAGAGGCCTATAACGGAGTCAAGCCTGCGGCCGATGCGCTTAAGGATAACGCGAAGCTGGCGAGGGACGAGATTGCCGGCTTGAAGTAAAGAGAGAGTTAAGATAACGACCGCATCGCAAGCTTCGCCCGACGCGCCGCTTCGGGCGAAGCTCTTATCCGCGAGGAAGGAGGCTTTATCGGCATGAACCGAGGCTGGAACCGCATCGTCCCTTATCTAATGATCTTGCCGAACTATTTGATCTTTGCCGTATTTGTGCTGGCGCCGGTGCTGTGGATCGTCTACCTCGGCTTTACCGACTACACGATCCTGCAGCCCTCCGAGTGGATCGGAGGCCGAAACTACGAACGGCTGTTCAAGGATACCCTTTTCCACAAAGCGATTATCAATACGATATGGTATTGGATCGGCACCATCGTCCCTGCCATCCTGCTAGGCCTCGTTCTGGCCGCGCTGCTCACGATGAAGATTCGTCTACTGGCCGCATTCCGCGCCTTCATCTACCTGCCCGGCGTCCTCTCGTCGGTGGCCGTCGCCATGACTTGGCTGTGGCTCCTCGATCCGTTGCGGGGCCCGATCAACGGCGCGCTTGAGGCGGTCGGCATCGAAGGCCGGAATTGGCTGCAGAATCCGGACACGTCGCTGCCGTCCGTCATCGTCATCGGCATCTGGACCGGACTCGGCTACGCGATGATCGTCCTGCTCGCGGGCATTCAAGGCATATCGGAGAGCCTTTACGAGGCCGCTTCGCTCGACGGCGCTTCCGGTCCGCAGAGATTCCGCTACATTACCGTTCCGCTGCTGAAGCCGATCCTGCTTTTCCTTTTCATAACCGCCACCATCCGCTCGTTTCAGGTGTTCGATCTCGTCTACATCCTGACGGGCGGCGGTCCGGCCAATTCGAGCACGACCATCGTGACGCAGATCGTCGGCGCCAGCTTCCAGGAATACCGAATGGGCTACGCCTCTTCCATGGCGGTCTTCCTGCTCGGCATCACGCTTATCGTCACCATGCTGCAATATTGGCTGGGAAGCCGCAATACGACCACGGAGTAGGTGATTGAACGATGAAGCATACCCGAACCGAACGCAGTCTGGCCTATTCGTTCTTGACGCTGACCGCGCTGGTCACGATCATTCCCTTGCTCATTGCCCTTTTCACCTCGTTTAAGGGAGACGAAGAGTTCTCGCTTGGCGGCATGACGCTGCTGCCCTCCTCCTGGCATCCGGAGAATTACTCTCGCGCGTGGGAGATGGCGGATTGGGGCCTCTTTCTCCGCAATTCGGCTATCGTGACCGCGGCTGCCGTCGGAGGGAGCCTCGTGCTGAATCTGCTCGCCGGATTTACGTTTGCTCGAATTCGTTTTCCCGGCCGTACCCCTCTCTTCCTGCTGCTGCTGCTCGGACTCATGATCCCGTCCCAGGTAACGGTCATTCCCCAATTCATCATCATGAAATCCATTCCCTTGTTCGGGGGCAACGATTGGCTCGGACAGGGCGGCAACGGCTGGCTGGACAGCTATTGGGCGCTGATCGTTCCCGAGCTGGCCGGAGCGTTCGGCGTCTTCATGGCCCGGCAATTCTACCTGCAATTCCCGAAAGCGCTGGACGACGCTTCCTACATCGACGGAGCCGGCTACCTGCGGCTGTTCTTCTCCGTCTATCTGCCGCTCAGCGGCCCTTTGCTCGCGACTCTCGGCATATTCAAATTCGTCTCCGTCTGGAACGACTTTTTCCACCCGCTTATCTATACCAACTCTCCCGGAATGCGGACGGTCCAGCTCGGCTTGCAGGTGTTCCGCGGGGAGCACCAGGTGCAGTACAACCTGCTCATGGCGGCCTCTCTGCTCGTGTCGATTCCGATTCTGATCCTATTTTTTATTTTCCAAAAGCAGTTTATTCGGAGCATGGTATCCACCGGAGTGAAAGGATGATAACGATTGAAAGCCATCATGGTCATGTTCGATACGCTTAACCGCCGGATGCTCTCTCCCTATGGGGCGCCGGACTGGATTCATACCCCTAACTTCAAGAGATTGGCCGAGAGAACGGCCGTCTTCGACAACAGCTATATCGGCAGCATGCCTTGCATGCCGGCCCGCCGCGAGCTGCACACGGGAAGGCATAACTTCCTGCACCGCAGCTGGGGACCGCTGGAGCCGTTCGACGATTCCGCCATCGAGCTGCTCGGCGACGCGGGCGTTTACACCCACCTGGTCACGGACCACCAGCACTACTGGGAAGATGGCGGCGGCACCTATCATCCGCGCTATCGAAGCTTCGAGCTCGTCCGGGGACAGGAAGGAGATCCGTGGAAAGGCGAGGTAAGCGACGAAGGCCTACCGGAGGAGTTGGGACAGCTTCATCCGTATGCCCATAAGCTGGGCAGGCAGGATCGGATCAACCGCAAATACATCCGGGAGGAAGAGGAATTTCCGCAAGCCCGAACCTTCGCCAAGGGACTGGAATTCATCCGCAAGAACGCGGACGAGGACCGCTGGTTCCTGCAGCTCGAGACGTTCGACCCGCACGAGCCGTTTTACAGCCCGGAATTGTACAAAAACCTGTATCCCCACCGTTACGAAGGAAGAGCGTTCGATTGGCCGACTTACGGTCCCGTCACGGAGACGAAGGAGGAGGTCGAGCATCTCCGGTACGAATACCTGGCTCTGCTCAGCATGTGCGACCATTATTTGGGGCGGGTCCTCGATACGATGGATGAGCTCGGGCTGTGGGACGACACGATGCTGATCGTCAACACCGACCATGGATTCCTGCTCGGGGAGCACGATCAATGGGCGAAGTGCGTTCAGCCGTTCTATAACGAAGTGGCCCACACTCCTCTCTTCATCTGGGATCCCCGGAGCCGGGTGCAAGGGGTCAATCGCCGAAGTCTCGTCCAAACCGTCGATCTGCCCGCCACGCTGCTGGACTTCTTCGGCCTGCCTCTGCCGAAGGATATGCAGGGCAAGCCGCTGTCCGAGACGATCGCTTCCGACAAGTCCGTGCGGGAGGCGGCCCTGTTCGGCTTGCATGGAGGACACGTGAACGTGACCGACGGAAGGTACGTCTACATGCGCGCCGCCGCGTCCCCGGACAACCGTCCGCTCTACGACTACACGCTGATGCCGACCCGCATGAGAAGCCGGTTCCGACCGGAGGAGCTGCGGGACGCGGAGCTGTCGGAGCCGTTCTCCTTCACCAAGGGAACCAAGCTGCTGCGGATTCCGGCGAGCACATTTGGCCATCTGCATCAATATGGCACGCTGCTGTTCGATCTCGAGCAAGACCCCGAGCAGAGGCATCCGATCCAGGATCCGGCAATCGAAGCGAGGATGATCGATTTGCTGAAGAAGCTGATGGCGGCGAACGATGCGCCTCCGGAGCAGTACGTGCGGATCGGGTTGGCGGAATGAGAAAAGCCATCGTTGAGATCCCGGTTATGGGGTCTCAACGATGGCTTTTTGCTTCTCCAATCAAGACAAGCTTTGCAACGCCTCGCGGGTGAACGGAACCAGCTCGTCGAGCTTGCCGTCGCGAATCTTGGCGGCCCAGGCGGGATCGGCCAGCAGCGCGCGACCGACGGCGACGAGATCGAATTCCCCGTCCTCCAGCCTGCGCAGAAGGGCTTCGATATCCGCATTGCCGGCTCCTTCGCTGGTCGGCTTGAACGTGTTCATGAAGTCGTCGTCCAGGCCGACCGATCCGACCGTGATCGCCGGCTTGCCGGTCAGCTTCTTGACCCAGCCGGCGAAGTTGAGATCGGAGCCCTCATACTCCGGCTCCCAGAAGCGGCGGGTCGAGGCGTGGAAAATGTCGACTCCCGCATCGACGAGCGGCTTCAGCAGCTCGCCGAGCAGCTCCGGCGTCGGAGCGAGCCTCGCTCGGTAATCGACCGACTTCCACTGGGAGAGGCGCAGCACGATCGGGAAGTCGGGTCCCACGGCCGCGCGCACGGCCGCGACGACTTCCGCGGCGAACCGCGTTCTTCCCAGCATGTCGCCGCCGTATTCATCCGTTCGCTTGTTCGTCCGCTCCCACAGGAACTGATCGATCAGGTAGCCGTGGGCGCCGTGGATCTCGACGCCGTCGAAGCCTAGCTTCTTCGCGTTCGCCGCGGCTTCGGCGTAAGCGTTCACCAGCCCTTTGATTTCTTCGACGCTCAAAGCGTGACCCGTCCGCGCCCCGTCGGCGGTCAATCCCGAAGGGCCGACCGGAACCGCGTCCGATTCAGGGAAAACAGCCGGGTTGCGCGCCATGCCGACATGCCAGATTTGAGGGATGATTTTCCCTCCGGCTTCATGCACCTCGCGCACGACGTTCGCCCAGCCCTGCAGCGCTTCTTCGCCGTAGAAGTGCGGAACGTCGCGATCCGCCGCGGCCGCCGGGTGCTCGATGACCGTTCCTTCGGTCACGATCAGGCCGACGCCGTTCTCCGCGCGCCGCCTGTAATAAGCCGCCACGTCCGGCCCCGGAACGCCGCCCGGCGAGAAGCTGCGCGTCATCGGAGCCATCACGATGCGGTTGGACAAACTTAATTTCTCGCTGTCGAAGGGGCGAAACAAAGCATCCACGCTAGTCGATTTAATGGTCATCGTTACTTCCTCCTTATATTTCGGACAGAGAAGATTCTTAATGATTCTTATCGGCCCCTCATATCCGCCAAATATTCCGAGTGATATTCTTGGTGTTTCTTTATTATATCTATTTTTATAGATATGTAAATATAAAGTTGCCAAGTCAGAAACGTACTTGAGGATCGAACGGGCTTGCCGATACGGTACGGGCAGCAACTACGCGAGCATTCTCGGGAGCATTCCTATTCTGCACCATAAAGAGAATCCCCACTTACTCAGAATTGCACGATTTTTCCGCACAACGGCAGCGCGGGAGCAACTCCGAAACGACATACCCACGGCTTGTCCCGCGCAAAAAGACCATCCGATGGATGGTCCTTCACGCCCAATGCCCGAAGCGGACGATCTACTCCCGTCGCCAATCATACTCCATGATGGTCGCCGCCTTCTCCGCCCGCTCGATTCCCAGCAGCTTGCCCACGACATAGAGCGAGGCATCGATGCCGGCCGATACGCCGGCGGACAGGACGATCTTCCCGTTATCCACGTACCGTACGTCTTCGATCACCCGGGTCGTCGAGGGAACCGCCGCCCTTAGCTCATGCATAGCCGAACGATTGGTCGTCGCATCCAGGCCGTCCAGCAACCCTGTTGCCGCCAATATCAAGGCCCCGGTGCATACGGACAAAACCAGCTCCGCCTCGCCAGACGCTTCCCTCACCCAATTCACGATCGCCGGGTTGAGCCTCTCCTTGCGCGAGCCCCAACCGCCCGGAACGATCAGGATGTCGGGCTTGGGACAAGAATCGAATGCATATGCGGGGTTGACGCTCAGATTGCCGACGGCCGCCACGGCCTCCTCCCTCTCCGCCACGGTGTACACGTTGAAGTCGCGCCCGAAGTCGCTTGCCGAGATAAACGCCTCGAAAGGCCCGACGAAATCGAGCGGCTCCACCTTTTCGTAAATCAGAATCGCCACGTTCCTTGCCTGATGCGCCTGTTCCATGCTATCCTCTCCCCCGGATAAGAATAAAAAGCATCCGGTCATCGACCGAATGCTTCGCCCAGGCGTACGGCTTATGAAATAGGTGCTCCCTCGTGGTTCTCCACGTTTACGCCAGTCACACCTACCGTCTTGCTATAAATTCATTATATTCAGAAAATTCATTCATTCAAGCCCCAAATAAAGATGGCCCTTCGGCCATCTCCGGTGATGCAGCGACCAGGTGACTTGGCAATCCGGCGATCCGGCGACCCGGCGATCCGGCGACCCTATCGTCCCTACTGCCTCTGCCGACTCCGCTTACGCCCGATTATCCGTTCAAAGCCGCGAGCTCAGGCTCTCGAGAAACTCCTCGATGACCGGCTCGTTCCGGCGGTAATACGTCCATTGGCCGACGCGCTTGCACTCCAGCAAGCCGGATTTCTGCATGGAGCTCAGGTAGCCGGAGATGACCGACTGCGCGAGTCCGGTTTTCTCCTGAATGCTGCCCACGCATACTCCTCCGTCGAAGGACGCGCTCTCGGGAATATTTTGCGGAACGAAATGTTTCTCCGGTTCCTTCAGCCATTGAAGAATGCGGAGACGGGTTTCGTTCGACAGCACCTTCATGATATTAAGCTGGGCATTCGCATCCATCTTGAATCCCGCTCTCTTCCTAGAATAGTCTCTTGCTTGACATCACCGGTCTCCGGCTTCCCGCAAGATCTCGAGCAGCTCGCTCCAGGTCGTGATCCGCGGAATGTCGAGGTGGCGATTGTACGAATTGTCCCTCACGTACACTTTCAGCGGCAGCTCCATCAGCGTGTCGAGCACCGCCGGCTTGTCGTCGAAGTAATAATCGAGCCCTAGCTTCCGGATGATGTGAACCTTCTCCGTATCCCCCATGCCGCAGTAGAACCGACCCTCTTCCACGGGAAAACCGGCCTCCGCGATCCACTGCTTCGTTCTCTCGCAATACTCCGGAGCTCGTGCCGTAATATAGTATACCTCATGGCCTTGCCGAATGAGCTCCTGGAGCGCTTCGACGGCATGCGGGAACGGCGGACAATCCGTATAATAGATTTCTTCGCGCAAGCTGTTCCACATTCTTCCGCCCTCTTCGGTCGTCATTCCGAACAGCTCATGGATCGGAACGCTTTTCAAGGCTAGAAATTTCTCATGCTCTACGCTCTTATTCAATTTCTTCTGATAGAGGTTAAAGGCATGCTCGCGCAGATTGATCAACGTATCGTCGATGTCGAAACCGAATTTCATGCAAGTTCTCCCTTTTCCGCATGCGGGTGATTCCATTCATTTTACCAGAACCGCGCGGAAAAGACACCGTTGCCATTCACCCGACGAGCGTTAAGCGGCGGGACTTGGGACGATTCTGCCCTTCAATCGGAAGGAGTACCACGCGATCCCCATTCCAGCGACTCCCAGCAGGCTGGCCAGCCATGGATTGTAAAGAGGAGTCGCGCTCCAATCGATCATCAGCCCGCCGGCTCCCGCCCCGGCCGCCAGGCCCAGGTGGGTGAACGACGTGTTCAAGCCTAGAACGAATTGCGCCTTCCGGGGAGCCAGTTGTATAAAGTAGGTATTAAGCGCCGGCGCCGACATAAACATCGAGAACGCCCATAGGATAATGACGGCCAGCGCCGCAAGAGTCGAATGTTCAAAAAGCGGAAGCAGCGCCAACGCGGCGATATGGAGCGTCAGGCTTAGCACGAGCATCCGGGCGGTTCCCAGCCGATCGACTCCGATTCCTCCCAGCCGGGAGCCCAGCATGCCGAATATCCCCAGCGTCAGCATCATCGCGCCGACCTCCGCCGTCGTAAACTGAAGTACGGTCTGAAGAAAAGGAGCCATGTACGAGTGGATAATCGAATTGCCGGCAGCCCAGAGGAACGAGAGCAGGAACGTCGCCAGAACGATCGGTTGGCGGAATACCGCGAACTGGCTCTTGAACGGAACGGGTTCGTCTCCTTCGATGTCGGGCAGCATTCGGCGAAGAATAAAGAAAATCGGCAGCGTCGCGGCGCCCAGGACGGCGAACACCGCTCTCCAATCCCACCAATCCGAGATGGCGATTCCCATCGGAACGCCCAGCACCATCGACAGGCTGAAGGCCAAGGCGATCATGCCGACCGCGCGTCCCGTCCGTTCCGGCGGCACCAGCTTCGCGACCGAGCCGATGGCGACGACGGCGTACACGCCGGAGCTTAGCCCCAGCACGATCCGGGACACCATAAGCATCCCGAAGGAACCGCTGAGCAGAGCGACGATGCTGCCGAGCAGGAATACCAGAAGCGAGCCGGATAGAACCGATTTGCGTCTCATTCGCGAGGTCAGCGCGACGACGACCGGCGTTCCGATCGCGAAGGCGAGAGAATAAGCCGTGACCAGCTGTCCCGCCAGGGAGACGGAGACGTCCATGTCCTCCGCTATGATATTCAAGAGGCCGCCGACCACCAGCTCGGAGGTCGCCGTGAAGAAAGCCCCCATAGCCAACAAATAAACATAGATTAAATTTCTTCGAGTCATGACAATCATCCTTTCGGTTGCAAGTTGGATTTGATTGCCATTATAATTAGCTCACTATCAAAATGTAAGAAGGCAATTTCATTTGACATTATCCAGTTATTTGGATCAACTAACTTATTGTAAGTGAATGGAGGATAAAAAAGATGACCGCTTCCGCTTCGAACGAGAAACTGGACCATCTGTTTGCGGTACAAGCGACCAAGGAGGAGACAGAGGAAGAGGATCTTCAGCCGAACATCTGCGAGGTGCTGCAGATTATCGGCGCCAAGTGGTCCTTCATCGTCATCGCGCAGCTCTACAAGGGCCCGCAGCGCTTCAAGCAGCTGCTTCGCAATCTGGCCATCGTCCGTACCCAGTCGCTCACGGATACGCTTCGCCATCTGGAGAAGACCGGGGTCGTTCGCCGGGAAGTGTTCCCGACCGTCCCCGTTACCGTCGAATACTCCCTCACCGAGAAAGGCAAGGACTTTCACGGCGTGCTCGAAGAAATGGATCGTTGGGCGGCCAAGTGGAAATCTTAACCGTATGTCCCTCCGCAATAAGGAAATACTAGCAAGGCAAACACCATTTCCTTCAGGAGGACATCCAGAGATGAAGTTTACTTCCCAGGCAGCCAGAGCCATGGCGATCTTCGCGTTAGCCGCCATTCTCATCGCCCCGAACGCCGAGGCGAAGCCCAAAGCGAAGCCGGCTCCCGAACCGTCGCCGGACACGCTTTCCGTCACGACCAAGATCATCAACGGCCAAGGCGCCCAGGTCGGGACGGCCGTCCTTACGCAGATGGCGGATACCGTCCGGATCGAATTGCAAGCCCAAGGACTTCCGCCGGGAACTCACGGCATCCACTTCCATGAGACGGGCAAGTGCGATCCTCCGAGCTTCGAGAGCGCGCAGGCGCACTTCAACCCTGCCACCAAGGAACACGGCTTCCACAATCCGAAGGGCTTCCATGCGGGAGATCTGCCGAATATCGCCGTCGATCAGAGCGGGAACGTTCACGTCGTCATCAACAGCCGCAACGTGACGCTGAAGCCGGGAGAGGCGAACTCCCTTCTGAAGGAAGGCGGCACCGCGCTCGTCATCCACGAGAAGGCGGACGATTACGTAACCGATCCGGCCGGCAATTCCGGTGCCAGGATCGCCTGCGGGGTTATCGCGAAGTAAGGCAAAATGCAAAAAGACGTTGTCCGCTTGGCCGGTTACGGCCTGTGGACAGCGTCTTTTTTTGCAAGCTATTAATGGTTTCTTGCTTCGTTTAATCGAACCGACTCGCCGTCGGTTTCCCGGTTCGCCCACATTGCTTCCATCTCTTCCAGCGACTTGCCCTTCGTCTCGGGCACGAACTTCCAAGTGAATAGAACCGTAAGCAGGGACAAGGCGCCGAATATCCAATACGTTCCGGCAGGACCTGCCGCGTTAAGAAGCGGCGGGAACGATTGGGAGACGGCATAGTCCGCCGCCCAGAGCGCCATCGAGGCGATCGCCGTCGCCCTTCCCCGCACGCGGCTCGGGAAGATTTCGGACAGGAGAACCCAGACGACCGGTCCGAGGGAGATAGCGAATGCCGCGACGTAGACGAGGATCAGCCCCAGTACCAGGTAGCCCGAGCTGTTCCCGGTCTGGAAGACAAAGCCGATGAGAATCAGGCTTGCGGCCATGACGGCCGAACCGACGAGCAGTAGCGCCTTGCGTCCGACCTTGTCGATCAGCCAGATGGACAGAATCGTGAACGCGAAGTTGATGAAGCCGACCAATATCGTCTGGATGAGGGCCGCATTCGTTCCCGCGCCCGCTTCCTTCAGGATCTCCGGAGCGTAATAGAGAATCGCGTTGATGCCCGTTACCTGCTGCAGCACGGCGATCACGACGCCGACGAAGAGCGCGAAGCGCAAGCCGGGCTTAAACAGCTCGCGAAGCGGCGTCTTCTTCTCCTTAA
>Ga0065721_10052215_pt1 | contig 12411 bp, 16 predicted proteins | sample Mesricmetagenome_FD_59108 | JGI IMG/M metagenome (GOLD analysis project Ga0065721, IMG submission 59108) | Mesophilic microbial community from rice straw/compost enrichment Sample: eDNA_1 v2 (version 2) | ecosystem: Engineered > Solid waste > Grass > Composting > Bioreactor | place: USA: Davis... | reverse complement strand
GCGGGTGCAGCGCGGTGTGCGCGCCTCCCAATGGCTGACGGACCACCTGGAAAACGGCTCCCTACAGCGTTATATGGCGGTGTTCATTGGTGCCGCAGTGGTGGCCGGCGCCGTCGGCCTTTGGTCCCTGGCCTCTCTGGCTGGCCCCCTGTCCCTCACCCCTGTGGACTGGGTGAGTGCGCTTGGGGCCCTGATTCTGATAGTGGGAGCCTTTGGCACCACCTGGATACACCACCAGCGTCTCGCTTCTTTGTTGCTGTTGAGCGTGGTGGGGCTGATCGTGTCTCTGATCTTCGTGCGTTTCTCCGCACCGGACTTGGCGCTGACCCAACTGTCGGTGGAAGTGGTGACCATAGTCCTGATGATGCTGGCCCTCTATTTTCTGCCCCAGGTCACCCCCAGCGAATCTCCGCCGCGGCGCGTAACCCGGGACATAATGCTGGCCGGCGTCGCGGGTCTGGGTGTGGGGCTGGTCACTTTTGCGGTCTTGACCCGCCCCTATTCCGGCATAGCGGATTACTTCATCGCCAACAGTGTGAGCGGCGGTGGTGGCGCCAATGTGGTGAACGTCATATTGGTGGATTTCCGCGGTTTTGACACCCTGGGAGAGATCTCTGTGCTGGCCATAGCGGCAGCGGGAATTCTGGCGGTGCTCAGAAATCTGCAGCTGTCGCAGACGCAGCCTCCGCCGGGCATGGGTTGGGACCGCGAACGTTACCCGCCGATTTTGGCGGTGCTGGCGCGGGTGCTCTTGCCCCTGGCGCTGCTGGTGTCGGCTTACATCTTCCTGCGCGGCCACAATCTGCCGGGTGGCGGCTTTATCGCCGGGCTAATCACCAGTGTCGCGCTGATTTTGCAGTATGTTTCCAGCGGTCTGGCCTGGATGCAGCAGCGCCTGAACTGGGATTACCGGGGCGTAGCAGCGGCCGGTGTGCTGGTGGCCGCCCTGACCGGCCTGGGCAGTCTGGCATTCGGCTATCCCTTCCTGACTTCCAGCTTCACCCATGTGCACTGGCCTGTGGTGGGAGAGTTTGAGCTGGCCACCGCCGCCGTGTTCGACCTGGGGGTTTATGTCACTGTGGTAGGGGCAACCCTGTTGATCCTGTCGCGTCTGGGACTGCTCAGCCGACCGGACCTGATGCCGGCGGAGGAGCGCTGATGGAAATTCTGGTGGCTGCCGTCATAGCCGTCATGACCTCCTGCGGGGTCTATCTGATGCTGCGCTCCCGCACTTTTCCGGTGATAGTCGGGCTTACGCTCTTGTCCTACGCGGTCAATCTGTTCATTTTCGTGATGGGTCGCCTCAGCACCGGCAATCCGGCGGTCATCGGCAGCGGCGAGTCCTATCCGGATCCTGTGCCCCAGGCCCTGGTGCTCACTGCCATAGTCATAGGCTTCGCCATGACTGCGTTTGTGCTGGTTCTGTCCCTGCGTGCCAGGGCGGAGCTGGGCAACGATCACGTGGATGGCCGGGAGCCGGTGCGCAGCGCCAAGCCGGCGGATGCAGACGGGGAGAAACGCAAGTGAGCCATTTGCTGATTCTTCCGATATTGCTGCCACTGCTGACGGGCATTCTGTTGCTGCTGTGCGCCCGCTGGGGTATGCGCTGGGCGCGCGCCCTCAGCGTGGGCAGTGCGGCGCTGCTGCTGGTTTTGAGCCTGGTGCTGTTGCGGCGGGCAGACGGCGGCATTCTGGAACTCTACGCCCTGGGCAACTGGTCGCCGCCCTTCGGCATAGTGCTGGTGCTGGATCGTTTGGCGGCGCTGATGTTGGTGATGACTTCCACTCTGGCGCTGCTGTGTCTGATCTACGCCGCCAGCGGACGCGACGGCCCCGGGGACAGCCTGCATCCTTTGACGCATTTTCTGTTGATGGGTCTCAATGGCGCCTTCCTCACCGGCGACCTGTTCAACCTGTTCGTGTTCTTCGAGGTGCTGCTGATCGCCTCCTACGGAATGCTGCTGCACGGCGGTGGCCCGGAGCGCGCCAGGGCCGGTCTGCATTATGTGATCCTCAATCTGGCCGGCTCCGCTCTGTTCCTGATCAGCGTCTCTCTGCTGTACGGGGTGTTGGGCACCCTCAATATGGCCGATATGGGACGCAAAGTGGCCAGCCTGGATGCGGCGGACCTGCCTCTGGTCCACACCGGGGGGCTGCTATTGTTTCTGGTGTTCGGCCTCAAGGCGGCCATTGCGCCGCTGTATTTCTGGTTGCCTTCCGCCTATGCCGCCGCCACCGGCCCAGTGGCGGCGCTGTTCGCGGTCATGACCAAGGTCGGTATCTACACATTGGTGCGCGTCTATTGTCAGGTGTTCGGTCTGGATGGCGGTCTGCCGGAGTTCTTACAGCCCTGGCTCTGGCCGCTGGCGCTGATCACTCTGGCGCTGGGGGTAGTGGGCACCCTGGCCGCGCGCCAGTTGCGCCAGCAGGTGGCCTATCTGGTGGTGGTGTCCGTGGGCACCTTGATGCTCGGTTTGGCCCTTAATAGCGCGGCGGCATTGGGGGCTTCACTCTATTACCTGCTGCACTCCACCTGGATCTGCGCGGCGTTGTTTCTGTTGGCGGATGTTGTGCGCAGCCAGCGCGGCCCGGCAGAGGACTCCATTGTCCAGGGACCACCCCTGGCCCAGTCCGCCATACTGGGGCTGATGTTTTTCGCCGCTGGCGTCAGCGTGGTGGGCATGCCGCCCCTGAGCGGCTTTATCGGCAAGATCGCGCTGATGCAAACGGTGGATTCCACGGCTCAGGCCATGGTCCTATGGCCGGCGTTGCTGCTGGCCGGCCTGTTCACCATCACGGCCCTCAGCCGCAGCGGCAGCACGCTTTTCTGGCGCACCCAAGGCGCGGTTACAGGCGCTGGCCGCGCAGGCGCCGTGCCGCTGCTGGTGATTGCGGCTTTTATTGCTTTGAGCCTCGGTCTTAGCCTGGGAGGGCATTCGGTGATGGCCTATACCCGGGCCACGGCCGAGCAGATCTTCCATCCGCAAGCTTATGTCCAGGCCATACAGGATTTCAGGCCGCTCCCCAGCCCTCACGACGCCCAGGAGGTTCATCCATGACTGCGATTCTGCGCCGCTGGTGGCCGCGCCCGCTGTTGAGCGCCTGGCTCTGGGTGCTGTGGCTGCTGCTGGTCAACAACCTGAGTCCGGGACATATGGTGCTCGGCGCCTTCTGGGCCTGGCTGATTCCGTTCTTCACCCACGGCTTCTGGCCGGGGGTCAGCCTGCGCAAGCCGCTGGTGGCCGCTCGCTTCTTTTGTCTGGTCATATGGGACATATTGGTGGCCAACTGGGTGGTGGCGCGCTTGGTGCTCGGGCGGGAGGATCGCTTGCAGCCGGCCTTTATGGTGCTGCCTCTGGATGTGCGTGAGGATTTCACCATCACGTTACTGGCCAGCACCATCTCCCTGACCCCGGGCACAGTGTCGGCGGACCTCAGTGTCGACCACCGCTATCTGCTGATCCACGCGCTGCATGTGGAGGATGAAGCCGCCACCATCGCTCAGATCAAGCAGCGCTACGAGGCGCCTTTGAAGGAGATTTTCGAATGCTAGAAGCCGTCATCCCCGTGGCTCTGCTGCTTATCAGTCTGGCCCTGGTGCTCAATCTCTGGCGCCTGGTACTCGGCCCCTCTTTGCCGGACCGCATCATCGCCCTGGATACCATGTACATCAACGCCATAGCCCTGCTGGTGCTCTACGGCATCTACCAAGGCTCGACCTTTTATTTCGAGGCGGCGCTGCTGATCGCGGTCATGGGGTTTGTGGGTACGGTGGTGCTGTCCAAGTACCTGCTGCGCGGCGACATCATCGAGTGAGGGAGACGACATGCCGGTATTCATAGAAGCGGTGGTGGCCTTCTGCCTGTTGGTGGGGGCGGGCTTTGCTCTGGTGGGTTCCATTGGCCTTGCGCGCCTGCCGGACTTCTACATGCGCCTGCACGGCCCCACCAAGGCCAGTACCTTGGGGGTGGGCGCCATGATCATCGGCTCCATGATCTTTTTCAGCACCCGCAACGAAGGGCTCAGCCTGCACGAGTTGCTGATCGCCATTTTTCTCTTCATCACTGCGCCCGTCAGCGCACACATAGTGGCCAAAGCGGCCCTGCATCTGCGGTTGCCGGTGGTGGAGCGAACACGCCGACCGGAGCAGGGCAGGGAGAAGGACGTCGGCTGATCGTTGATCAGGGCAGGAAGCGCGATGGTCAGGTGAAATTGCCTGGCCCCAGCCGGTGCTTTAGTATGCCGCGCTGTTTTGACCCGAGTTACCCGCTTTATGACCCCCTCCCCGGATGTGATCGGCTATGTCGCCGCCTTCTTCACCACCTTTTCCTTTGCGCCCCAGGCGTTGCTCACCCTGCGCTCCCGGGACACCCGCACATTATCGCTGGGTATGTACAGCATGTTTGTCACAGGTGTGTCGCTTTGGCTGGTGTATGGCGTGATGCAGGATGACTGGATCATAGTGCTGGCCAATGCCCTGACCCTGCTGCTGGCCTTACCGATACTCGGTATGAAGATATACAACCGCGTGTGGGGAAACGAGCGGCTGTGGCAATGACAAAAATGCGCAGTGATTCGGTTACAGGTTGTCTTATGTGCGTCTGGCACAATCGTAAAAGGCTCTTTTGAGCTTCAGCCGAACTGAGCAGGAAAACAACAGGCCGATTTCCGTCCATGCGTAAGACATCGCATCCCATATTGGAAATTGATCCATAATCTGAAAAAACGGTCAGCCTGAGTTGTATTGAGAATACTTGGCCAGTATTCGCAGCGATCTGCTATCCCTTGGCAATGGGACGGATAGGACGGCATGGGTTTCCCACAGCAATGACACCTGCGGGAATATCGCGAGTCACCACGGATCCGGCCCCAATAATACTGTTGTCTCCAATGGTTACTCCAGGCGTAATAGTAACCGAGCCGCCGAGCCAGACATTGCTGCCGATGGCAATTGGCTCAGGTAATTCCCAACCTTCGAGCCGTCGCTTGATGTCTTCAGCGTGATTGGGTGTATAGATTCCACAGCGCGGGCCAATGAGACAGTCAGAGCCGATTGTTACCGGACCGCCGCCGATGACAAGAAAGTCGGCGTTGATAAATGTTCTATCACCTATAACCAGACGGGCGCCGTAATCGATGTTGATCGGTGGGCGAAAATCAACTCCTCTCCCGGCTCCCGGAATAAGTTCGTAGAAAAGGCGTCTGGCTTCTTCCGGGTCGTCATAGTAGATGCGATTGATCGTTGCACATGTTGCATGCGCTTCCCAGCTGAGTTTTTGAAGGGCAGGGGAGGTGCGATACCGGATCCAGTCCCCTGCGACCAAGCGTCGCAGATCCTCATCTTCCCCGAGAAGAGCTGTAATTTTATTATCGATAAACGGAAATCTTCGCTCTGTCATATTGCCTCCATCAATCTCTGGCGAGCTCGATTAGCTTCGCGAAATTTTGGAAAAGGCAGCGGCGCCTGTCCCGGGCCTGCTGCCTAATGATCACATCGCCTTTATTTGCGCCACTCCCACACTTTGCCATCTTCCGGGTGCATCACCTCGCCCGCAAAAGCAAAGTTGAGCTTTTTTAGGATTCGCGTTGATGCGTTTTCCTCTGGGAGCGTTTGTGCTTTAACGCACCTGACACCATGCTGGAAGGCAGTATCTACAAGCCATTGCGCCATGTTTGTCGCCAATCCCTGTCCCTCATATTCCGGAAATGTGTAATAGGCTATTTCCACTTCGCCGTTTTCCGGAGATGCTTTGAAGGCGCAGCTTCCCACAAATAGGTCATCCTTTTCTGTCATATATCCAATCCAAGGTGGCGTCGGCACCTGATTGGGATACATATTGATGACCATAGTACATAGCTGTTGTAGAGCTTCGGAGTTCCGTACTCGTTCGTCAGATAGAAGTGCCTGATTGATTGCAATGAAATTCATTTTGATACCTTTGAGTTTGTCTATATAGGTAGGAATTCACATAAGTCAAACAAAAGGCTTTCATAGGCATTTACTCAGTAGTTTGGTGTTAAAAATGGCTGATTATGTTTGAAGAATTGGGTGCTTAGATAGCATGCCGACTGACTGCGCCGACTAAAGAAGCTGCCAGCAGAATAAACGTGGGAATCACCGTCAGCAGAAATCCGGGGCTACGCTTGGCTGGGTCTGCGACATACAGATATCGATAGAGAAAGCGACCAGCAAGGTAGAAGGCTCCGATGCCGGCTATGATGGCATTTGGCCAGTAGAGGCTGGCGATCAGCAGAGCGGGTAGAAAGCCGACCAACTGCTCCAGTGTGTTCACGTGCACGCGAAACTCACGTTCGAATAATTCGTGGCCAGATATGGCCGGTGCCTTGATCCCGTACTTCGCTCTGGCGCGACCCACCAAAACCCCGAAAAGGAAAAACTGGAGAATGGCCAGTACGGCGACTATGTGGACGTAATTCATAAGAATCCTTATTGGTTGAAATTGAGCCTAAGAGATCTACTGTTATATTTCAGAGCTATCAGGAAATACCATTGCCTATTATCATAGTGATATGCGCAATCATATGCGCACCTATGGCGCATTCCAGGCCGCGTTTCCAATACAAATAGCCAGCGATCAATCCAAATGCTGCATTGCCGATAATAATATAAGCGATCAAATATGCTGTGACTTCCGGCGCAAGAGCAAAAGCTATAGGCAGATGCCCTATGCCAAAAACCAAAGCAGAGATAATGATGCCCAGAATATAGTTATGTGCTTTTACCTCTGAATCCTTCCTTTGAGTGATGCGGTAAATCACCCAAACCAAAAACGACATAAGTCCCCAGCGAATAAGAATTTCCTCGGTGATGCCACCGTATAATAGTTTGGTATACCAAGGGGGCGCCAGTTTATCTCCGGCAATAATAAATTCAGGCGGTAGGTGGATTGAAACCACCTTGAAAAATAGGAGCAGGAAGGCCCCTCCAGCAATACCGCCAATAAAGGCAGGTAGAATTTGAGGCCTAATTTCCTCACGGATATATGCTTTATTGGCTAAAGCTTGGATAACTGGAGCTGCCAATCCAACCCTTCTGGAAAAGTTTGCGCCCAACCAAACCATTAAAAGAAGCAATACAGATCCTTGAATGACAGATGCGGCTTGAATGGCCTCTATTGGTATGGGCGGCTTTTCAGGTTGTAATTCCAATAATTGGGGAATAAGGGGTAGGGCTGACAAAATGCCAATAAGGCCAAGGGCAAATAATAGTAAATGGGGTTTTGGTTCTTTTATTTTTATCATCTGGATTATATCTATCTCAGCTAGAGGTTAATGTCGAATATCGAATGGTACAGGATTGGTGTAGCTTGCTATAGTCGAGCCAGCAATTTACGGCCGCGCGCCTGCATTGCTGGGGTGCCATTCTTTGCAAGCGATTCTATGCGACCGTACAAAACATCACGAAAATGACTATCCCCAGCTGCCAAATCAGCAAATGCCTGCATGACGCAGGTTTTGACAATGCTGCTTTTGCTGGTCAGATATGACGACAATATAGCTATGATTCTTTCCTTTTCACCTTTGCTTAATAACAAACGAGGCAATATCAAAGCCAGATGCCATTGGGCCTCCTTCTGTGATGTTTTGGCTGCCAGGCGCAGCAACTGAGTTTTGTATTGCGAAATATACCCTGCATTCTGAACTGAGATTTTCTCCAAAGCGTCGGCCGACCTCATGCGAACGACTGGATCATCCACATCGATGCCGGAAACCAGAACCTCTACTAATATGGGATCACTAAGAACTTCCGATACAACCTCATTGGATCTCCCTATGGATCTCAAATCGTCGCCGGAAAGTTTGTTCAGAAGTGGATGCATGGCTTGGGTAAATAATGCGGTTTGTTCTCAGAATTATTTCCGCCTGCCGAGGGTTGTAACATATCCCAGGAAAAGCGCACCGAGCAGTGATGACACACCGCATGCTAAGGCAATTTCCAAGCTGAATCCGTTAAAATATGTATGAGCCGCTACAGTGCCCAGTGTGGCTCCCAAAGCTGCAATTACTGCTGTTTTCCAAGTGTTCATTTGGTGCTCCCCCTAGCCTAAGGACTCCACAGCCGCGGGGCTGAGTATCCAGCGCTGCGATACTTATAAGCTGTCCGGTGCTGAAGATATCTGCTGCAAGCTATCGTCGGGCATATGTTCAACAAATGTTGTACGGACCCGCTCTGAAATCAGCATATAGGGAATCCAAATGACGCTAACTATTAAAGCCCTTATAAAGTTGTTGACCGTTTCTGGATCAAGTATTTGGGTTTGAGGGAATACTTGGGTGACGAGCCACGCGTCTAGAGGGATAAATATTAATGAAACCAGGGCAATGCCTATAAAAACCTTTGGGAAGAGATAGTGTTTGGAAAAGAACAGGTAGATCAAATAAATACAAGCGGCAAACATCAATGTATTGAATATGAATTCACCTATAAATAGGGCGCCAAAATAGGGCGTGTAGACTGCCGATCCCGGTGTGGTTAAGGCTTCCCATACGCCATCCGCAAAAATTGGCTTATATGCGGGTATGAGAGAAAAGAGCAATCTAATAGGATTTAACACAACGCCTATCCCTACCAAAATCAACCAGCCGCTCAGTCCCTTTAATTTATTTTTGTCAGTCATTCTCTATTTCCTATTGATTTTATAATGGAGGTAAGACAGCAGCTGAAGCGTCATCGGCGTGCGGGGAATTACACTTTCGCAGATAATCGGCTTTCCGCCCGCCTTGACCATTTGTATTGTTCAAAACTTGGTCAATCTATCCCTCAAAGGCCAGCTTCGTCAAGCCTTTGGGCGAGGGCATGCAGAGCTTTTATTTTGGGAAATCAATCTTTGGGATCCAGCTTGCAGGTAGACAGAGATGTTCTAAAGGAATGGGTTGTCTAGCTTTTAATACTAACCCATCGGCTTGTTGCAACCTTATTGAATGCAATTGCTTTGTCGATTCCCGCCAATAGGGTAAGTTACGCGCTTTTGCGGCTGAGCTGGTTCAGCTGACTTCCTGATAGGACCCCTCCTTTGAATATCACTGATTTTTCCTCTTTAAGCCTCCGTCCAGAACTGTTGGAAAACCTGGCTACCCTCGGCTTCCACACCATGACGGAGGTGCAGGCCAAGGCACTGCCATTGATTCTGGGGGGCCGGGATGTGATTGCTCAGGCCAAAACCGGTTCCGGCAAAACCGCCGCGTTTGCCTTGGGTTTGTTGCAAAACCTGGATGTAAAGCGCTTTCGTGTGCAGTCCTTGGTGCTGTGTCCCACACGGGAACTGGCGGATCAGGTGGCGCAGGAGATTCGCCGCCTTGCGCGGGCCGTACATAACATCAAAGTGCTCACCCTATGCGGCGGCGCTCCCTTTGGCCCGCAACTGGGCTCGCTGGAACACGGCGCTCATATCGTGGTAGGCACACCCGGCCGGATCGAGGAGCATTTGGTCAAAGGCTCTTTAAAGCTGGAGGATATCAACACGCTGGTGCTCGATGAGGCGGATCGCATGTTGGATATGGGATTTCAACCTTCGCTGGAAGCCATTGTTAGCTATCTGCCGGAGCGACGTCAGAATTTGCTGTTCAGTGCGACTTTCGCACCTCCCATTCGCGCCATAGCCGAGCGTTTTTTGCAGAATCCCGCCAAGGTCGAACTGGAATCCACGCACGACCAAGCGACAATTACGCAGACCTTTTATCGTGTGGATGGGGAGGCTCCCGATCGCCTGACGGCATTGCGACTGCTGCTCCTTACCCGCAGACCCGATTCCACCCTCGTCTTTGCCAACACCAAAGCCGAAGTGCAGCAAATTGCCAATGAGCTGAAACGCCACGGCTTTAGCGCCCTGGCGCTGCATGGCGATCTGGAGCAAAAGGTCCGCGATCAAACACTGGTGCTGTTCGCCAACAAGAGTGCGTCGATCCTGGTTGCCACAGATGTCGCAGCACGCGGATTGGATATAGATGCGGTGGATCTGGTCATCAATTACCAAATCGCCCGAGAAGTGGAAGTGCATGTACACCGCATAGGCCGCACCGGTCGCGCAGGCAGTAGCGGCGAGGCGGTTACTCTGGTCAGCGAAAAAGAACGCGTTAAATTGGAGCGATTAGGCGAATTGTTGCAGCAGCCCCCCAGCCTGGAAAACCTGCCGCCAATCAGCCAACTCAATCAACCTGGATTCAAGCCGCCCATGGCGACACTGCAAATTGACGGTGGCAAAAAGCAGAAGTTGCGCCCCGGCGACATAGTGGGCGCTTTGACAGGGGAGGGCGGGTTGACGGCCGACTGCATCGGCAAAATCAGTGTTGGAGACCACAGCGCTTATGTGGCCGTAAAGCGAAATGTTGCAACTGACGCGCTGGCGCAGATTACCAGAGGAAAGTTGAAGGGTAGGAGCTTTCGGGCGCGGCTCGTCTAAATATCAAATTTGATTCGCGGTCCAAACGACTCAATGGAGCGTCAGGTATGAACAAAATCAACTCGATAAATTTCATTGAATTTCCCGCTCAGGATGTAGAGGCTTTAAACGCAGCCAAGAAATTCTATGAACAGGTATTTGAGTGGTCTTTCAAAGATTGGGGAGATGACTATGCCGATACCACCAGCAGCGGTCTAGACTGCGGTTTCAACGCCGACCCATCCCACCGCCCACACCAACCTTTGGCGGTAATTTATGTAACCGATTTGGAAGCTGCATGCAAAAAGGTGAAAAAATCCGGTGGGAAAATCACCAAAGCCATCTTCTCATTCCCCGGTGGGCGTCGGTTTCACTTTCAAGATCCGGCAGGAAATGAGTTGGCAATCTGGTCGGATAAATAGCAAAAAGCTCAGCTTCTGCTCATTTGAAAGTCGAGGGTGGATTTAAAATAATTCGCGAGTTGGCGCCAGCTTAAGAAGAATAAAGCCAACTAAAAGCCCTGTGATAGAGCCAATCACCAGCATCAATGGCCAAACCTTCAGGAAAATATCTCCAAAAACAAAAACTGTCATTGCGGTCAGTAGGCCCAAGCCGCAGCTGATAGGCAAAACTATAAATTTATTGGTGGTGTTGTATAAAACAAAGAACTCCATAACCACTGAATAAAATATGGATTGCCAGCCCATGAAAATATAGGCGTAACCCAAAATCAATAATATATTGAAAAGGACATTAGGTTCGCCAAAAGGAGCGCCAATCAAAACGCCATAGATAATAAATAAAATGCTGCCGATCAGCGGCGGCAGGGCGGCTCCGATGCATAGCCGAAAAAATGCTTTCAATGGTGGTTCCTAATTCTAAGCCCCACGAAGCGCGCCATCAACGCGAATAAAACGCCTCCCTCACCGGCCTACCGTCCATATGACGAGGAACACTCACGCCCAGCAGCCAAAGAGCCGTGGCGGCCGTGTCGTGGATGTCGATTCTGCGCGTGAGCACACCGGGTTTTACGTCTTTGCCCCAGGCAACCCAGGGAATGTGCATGTCTTCCAGATCGGTGGTGCCGTGGCCATAGCTTTGGCCGCCGTGGTCGGCGGTGAGCAGAAAAACGCTGTCTTTCTCTATACCCGCCTCGATCACCGCATTTCGCAAAATCTGCAAGGCTATATCTTCGCCGGCAAATGCTTGCTTTTGCTCTTCGCTGCCCCAGCCATAACTATGTCCGATGCTGTCGGCATCGGCAAAGTGGATAAAGGTCAGATTTGGCTTTTTGGTCACTATAAATTTGGCGGCTATTTTAGCCGCATCCAGCGCGGAGGTTTCCTCAGCGGAAAACAGGTCAAGGGAGCCGGGAAGATACAGGTGCTGGAACTTCGTTTTGCCAGCAATCAATCCTGTAGTCAGTCCTTTAGCCCTGGCCAAAGCGAATATGGTAGGCACCCGCACCGGTCCTCTATCAGGCCACCAATAATTCCAATCGATCAGATGTTTATTGGGCTGTACGCCGGTCAACATGGATGTGTGGGCAATCAAGGTGTAACTCGGTACCACTGTAAACGCTGTTGACGTGCATGCGCCTTGCTGCTGCATTTGCTTGAACATGGGCATGACGCTGTCCCGCATAACGGAGGGCTTACCGCCATCGAAGCTGACGATAAACACATGATTGGCTCTGGCGGCGAGCGCATCGACGGCGAGACAGGCGAGAAGAAAAATCGCTCCAATCTGCTTATAGATATGATTCACTGATCAAGTCCCCCCATGCGCGAAATGCACGTGAATCATAGTCGGATTGAGATTGGCTGCAAACGGACCAGACAGGCCCGGGATGGCATATTGAGACACCGGTCTCAAGCGCTATTTAACCGACGCGATTTGCCGTCCCTGGGTAAGCGCTCAACAAAGCACCCGGTTGACAGCCCCAAAGCTTTGCTTCAGCTGCTCGATATCCACATTCCACGGCAGCAGCTTTTCCACATCCTCCACGGTT
>Ga0065721_10052216_pt1 | contig 12416 bp, 14 predicted proteins | sample Mesricmetagenome_FD_59108 | JGI IMG/M metagenome (GOLD analysis project Ga0065721, IMG submission 59108) | Mesophilic microbial community from rice straw/compost enrichment Sample: eDNA_1 v2 (version 2) | ecosystem: Engineered > Solid waste > Grass > Composting > Bioreactor | place: USA: Davis... | reverse complement strand
CCATCCGCCGAACGCCCGCAGCCGTTACGGGCGCGTCGAGCTGTCCTGCCTCATCCGCCTGGATGAGCGGCTGGAGGGGTGTCGTGTCGTGGACGAGGACCCGCCCGGCCTGGGCTTCGGCGCGGCGGGTCTCAGGGTGTCTCGCTACTTCCGCTTCCGCCCGCCGACCGAGGACGGCCAACCGGTCGAGGGCCAGCGCGTGACCGTCGGGATCGACTTCGGGCGGCCCAGCTGATCCGTGCCAAGGCGAGACCAGGGCGAGGCCTTGCGGCGATCAGCCGTTGACGCCCTGTGAATCCTCTGTATAAAGCCGGCTTCCCGCGAAGGGCGCCACGCTCCTGGTCTGTTGACCGGAGCGTTTGTTGCGTCTGACTAACGCGTATCTGGAGAATTTCGTGGCCCGTATTGCTGGCGTCAACATCCCGACCAACAAGCGCGTTGAAATCGCGCTTCAGTACATCCACGGCATCGGCCCCGCCGCCGCCAAGGACATCACCGCGAAGGTCGGCATCGAGCCGGCCCGTCGCGTGAACCAGCTGACGGACGCCGAAGTCCTGCAGATCCGCGAGACGATCGACAAGGATCACACCGTCGAGGGCGACCTGCGCCGCGAGACGTCGATGAACATCAAGCGCCTGATGGACCTGGCCTGCTACCGCGGCCTGCGTCACCGCAAGGGCCTGCCGGTCCGCGGTCAGCGCACCCACACCAACGCCCGCACCCGCAAGGGTCCGGCCAAGCCGATCGCCGGCAAGAAGAAGTAAGAAAGGGCTGATCGATGGCCAAGGAACCGGGTCGCGTAAAGCGCCGCGAGCGCAAGAACATCACCTCGGGCGTCGCCCACGTGAACGCCAGCTTCAACAACACCATGGTGACCATCACCGACGCGCAGGGGAATGCGATCTCCTGGTCGTCGGCCGGTCACATGGGCTTCAAGGGTTCGCGCAAGTCGACCCCGTATGCGGCCCAGATGGCGGCGGAAGACGCCGGCAAGAAGGCCCAGGAGCACGGCCTGAAGACGCTGGAAGTCAACGTCTCGGGTCCGGGGTCGGGCCGCGAGTCCGCGCTGCGCGCCCTGCAGGCCGTCGGCCTGACGATCACGACCATCCGTGACGTCACCCCGATGCCGCACAACGGCTGCCGTCCGCCCAAGCGTCGCCGCGTCTAAGACGCGACGACGACGGAAAGCACCCCCATCTCCGTCGGCTCCACATGACCTCGTCGACAAGGTCGGAGCCGGCGAAACCCGTTCGAGGGACAAAATGATCGAAAGAAACTGGCAAGAGCTGATCCGTCCCGAGAAGCCGCAGATCGAGACCGGTTCCGACGCCCAGCGCAAGGCGCGTCTGGTGGCCGAGCCTCTGGAGCGCGGTTTCGGCGTGACGCTCGGCAACGCCCTGCGCCGCGTTCTGCTGTCCTCGCTGCAAGGCGCGGCGGTGACGGCCATCCAGATCGACGGCGTCGTTCACGAATTCTCGTCGCTGGAAGGCGTGCGCGAAGACGTCGTGGACATCGTCCTGAACATCAAGCAGCTGGCCCTTCGCATGCATGCCGAAGGCCCGAAGCGCATGACCCTGCGCGCCACGGGCCCCGGCCCGGTGACCGCTGGCCAGATCGACGTTCCGGCCGACATCGAGGTCCTGAACCCCGATCACGTCATCTGCACGCTGGACGACGGCGCTTCGGTGCGCATGGAACTGACCGTCCAGAACGGCAAGGGCTATGTCGCGGCCGAGTTCAACCGCCCGGAAGACGCGCCGATCGGCCTGATCGCCGTCGACGCCCTGTACTCGCCGGTCAAGCGCGTCGCCTATCGCGTCGAGCCGACCCGCCAGGGCCAGTCGCTGGACTATGACAAGCTGCTGCTGGAAGTGGAAACCAACGGCGCCGTGTCGCCTGTGGACGCCGTGGCCTACGCCGCGCGCATCCTGCAGGACCAGCTGCAGATCTTCATCACCTTCGAGGAGCCGACCAAGGCGGTCGAGGCCTCGGAAGGCAAGCCGGACCTGCCGTTCAACCCGGCCCTGCTGAAGAAGGTCGACGAGCTGGAGCTGTCGGTCCGTTCGGCCAACTGCCTGAAGAACGACAACATCGTCTACATCGGCGACCTGATCCAGAAGACCGAGGGCGAAATGCTTCGCACCCCGAACTTCGGCCGCAAGTCGCTGAACGAGATCAAGGAAGTCCTGGCGTCCATGGGCCTCAGCCTCGGCATGGACGTGCCGAACTGGCCGCCGGAAAACATCGAAGACCTGGCCAAGAAGTTCGACGACCAGATCTGATCATCAACCCTCCGCCCCAGGCCGCCAGACGGTCGCGGAGCGGTTAGAATGAAGGGCCCCAGGTCCGGCGCGTACAGGCCGGAAACCGGGGTTGAGTAGGAGAGACCACGATGCGCCACGGCGCCGCCTATCGTAAGCTGGGTCGCACGACCAGCCACCGCCAGGCCATGTTCGCCAACATGGCCGCCTCGCTGATCAAGCACGAGCAGATCACGACCACCCTGCCCAAGGCGAAGGAACTGCGTCCCTTCGTCGAGAAGCTGGTGACCCTGGGCAAGAAGGGCGACCTGCACGCCCGTCGTCAGGCCATCAGCGCCGTGCGCGACGTGACCCAGGTCGGCAAGCTGTTCGAGACGCTGGCCCCGCGCTACAGCGAGCGCAACGGCGGCTATATCCGCATCATGAAGGCCGGCTTCCGCCACGGCGACAACGCGCCGATGGCCGTCATCGAGTTCGTCGATCGCGACGTGGACGCCAAGGGCCAGGACTCGGGTCCGGTCCAGGTCTTCGAGGGCGAAGAGGAATAGGTTTCGGTCTTTCTGGGACCCAAACGCCGGAAGGGCGGTCGGAGCGATCCGGCCGCCCTTTTGCTTTGGCGCGGGCTGGGCCATGAAGCGGGCCATGACCGCCGAAAGCCCCGTCCGCATCGTCGATTACCAGCCCCGGCACGCCGCCGCCTGGGCGCGGCTGAACGAAGCCTGGCTGGCGGAGGGCGGCTTTGCGATCGAGGCGAAGGACCGCCGATCCATCGACGATCCCGAGGGCGTGTTCCTGGCCCCCGGCGGTCGCATCTTCATCGCCGAACGGGAAGGGGAGGCGCTGGGCTGCTGCGCCCTGATCCGGCTGGAGGACGGCTTCGAGGTGTCCAAGATGACCGTCACCCCGGCCGCACGCGGGTCGGGCCTGGCGCGGCGGCTGCTCAAGGCGTGCGAGGACGCGGCCCGGTCGGCGGGCGCGGCGCGGCTGTACCTGGAGACCAACAGCGCCCTGAAACCGGCCATCGCCCTGTACGAAAGCTTCGGCTTCGCCCATCTGCCGCCGCGTCCGACGCCCTACGCGCGGGCCGACGTGTTCATGGAGAAGCGGCTCTAGCCCGCCAGGAGTTCGCCCAGGGCCGCCGCCCATATGAGCAGGACGCACAGGGCGTAGATCAGCCGGTCGATGAGGCTGAGGCGAGGCGGGGGCTTTTGCGCGGGCGACATCGTCAAGCTTGAAGCGGATTTCGCCGGGCGCCGAAATCGATTATCCGGGGTGATCCTGTGAGCCGAGATCACATGCCGCGACCGTCGCTGACCGCCCTTCGCGCCTTCGAGGCCTTCGCCCGCCATGGCGGGATGACGCGGGCGGCCGCCGAGCTGTGCGTCACCCATGGCGCGGTCAGTCGCCAGATCGCAGCCTTGCAGGAGGCGCTGGGCGTGGCCCTGGTCGCCGGGCCGCGCCACGCCCTTGTCCTGACCGAGGCGGGGGCGGAATTGGCGGGACGGTTGACGCAGGGGTTCGGTCTGATCGACCAGGCGGTGGACGACCTGCGCCAGGGTCCGGCGCGGGAGATCGAAATTTCCTGCCTGGGCACCTTCGCGCTGAAGTGGTTGATCCCGCGCCTGCCGGCTTTTCTGGACGCCCATCCCGAGGTGCGGGTGCGGTTGTCGGAATCCTATCTGCCGGTGGATTTCCGCAGGGACCGGTTCGATGGCGCGATCCGTATCCTGGAGCCCGGCGACCGGCCCGCGGGCGCCCGCATCACCCGCTTTCTGGATCAGCATCAGGGACCGGTGGGCGCGCCCGGCCTGATGGCCGACTTTTCGAGCCCTGCGGCGCTTGCGGAGGCGCCGCGCCTGCGGTCGGCGACCTTCCGCCGCGCCTGGTCGGCCTGGGCGGAGCTGATCGGCCTCGACCTGCCGCCGGCGGCGGAGCGCGAGTTCGCCCATAACCATTCGCTGGTGGAGGCAGCGGCGTCCGGACTGGGCGTGGCCATCGCGCCCTGGGCCTTCGTCGCGCCCGATATCGCCGCGGGGCGGCTGGCGGCGCCGTTCGGCTTTGCGCCGCGTCCCTCCTATTTCGCCTTCCTGCAGCCGGAAGGGCGACGCGATCGAGCGGTCGCCGCCTTTCGCGACTGGCTGACGGGGGAGGGCCGGCGTTCGCCGGAGCCGCCTATTCCTTGGACAGGTCCTGGCGGTTGAACCAGGCGACGGCGGCGGCGGTCGGGATCAGGCACCACAGCGCCAGGCTGGTCAGGGCCCTGAAGACGGCGGCGGCCGAGGGCGCGTCCATGCCGCCTTCGACGGCGGCCTTCAGCGTGTCGTAAGCCAGTCCGGGCAGCAGCAGCTGCGGAAGCCACATCGAAGGTTCCCAGCCCAGAAAGGCCATGCCCGGCCCGCCCAGGAGGGATTGGACGAAGCCGAGCGCGATGGGAATGAACAGGGCCGCCATCATCGAGCGGGTGACCACCGCCGCCAGGAGGGCGACCAGGCCGTATTGCACGATCCGCACATAGGAAAGCAGGGCGGTCAGGGCCGCGGAGCCCGCGTCCAGGCCCGAGGCGGTGAACGTCAGGGGCCTTCCGGCGATGAGGGATTGGGCCAGGAAGAAGACCAGGCTGGCGACCAGGAAGGCCGCCATCGCCGCCAGGGCGGCCAGCTTCATAACCCCGATCTTGCCCAGGATCAGGTTCCAGCGGGCGTTGCGCGCGCTGATCAGGCGCCACGTCTCCCAGCGGTAGTCGCCGGCATAGACCGCCGCGGCGGCGATCAGCATGAAGACCAGCAGCACCCCGTTCGCGCCATGGTCGGCCGCGAAGCCGAAGACGCCGGCCAGATCGACCGGTTGGACGCCCAGGCCTGACGGGATGCCCGCGCGGGCCGCCAGGGCGTCGCCCTGGGCCTTGTTCATCATCAGGAAGGCGACGCCGCCGACCGCGAACATCAGGGGCGCCAGGAAGACGCCGAGGAACACGGTCGTGCGATTGCGCAGCAGGCGGTAGGCCTCGGACCACAGGGCGTCAGCCAGCATGGGGCGTCTCCCTCACGCCGGCCCAGCCGGTCTCGCTCATGAACACCTGCTCCAGATCGGCGCCGATCCAGCGGGCCTCTTCGATCTCCACCCCGGCCTCGACCAGGGTGCGGATCACCGCCGGACCTTCCGCGCGCGGTACGGTGGCGAGCAGGGAGTCGCCGTCCAGTGTGGCGCGGTCGCCCAGCACGGCCAGGGCGCGCGCCAGCGGCGTGACCGCCAGCCGCAGCCGTTCGCCCGAGGCGGTCAGGTCGGACACGCGGCCCTCGGCGACCACCTTGCCCCGGTTCAGGATGGCCACGCGGTCGCAGACGCGCTGGACCTCCTGCAGCTGGTGGCTGGCCAGGATAAGGGTCACGCTGTCGTGGTCGGCCAGGCTGCGGATCAGGGCCCGCATCTCCTGGATGCCGGGCGGGTCCATGCCGCTGGTCGGCTCGTCCAGGATCACCAGGTCCGGCCTGGTCATCAGCGCCGCCGCGACGCCCAGCCGCTGCAGCATGCCGACCGAGAAGCCGCGCACGCGTCGGTCGGCCGCTTCGGTCAGGCCGACGCGATCCAGCCAGGCGTCGATGTCGGAGCGGGCCACGCCGCCGTGCGCCCGGCCCAGCCATGCCAGAACCTGGCGGGCGGTCAGGAAGGGGGGAAAGCGCGGCGTCTCGATCATCGAGCCCATACGGCGCATGGCGGCGGGATCGCCCATCCGGCCGCCCATGACGGACGCCTCGCCCGCCGTCGGCCGGATCAGGCCCAGCAGGGTGCGGAACAGGGTCGACTTGCCGGCGCCGTTCGGCCCCAGGACGCCATAGACGCCGCCGCGCGGGATCGACAGCGTCAGGTCGTCCAGCGCCTTCACCGTCCCATAGGTCTTGGTCAGGCCGCGGATGTCGATGACGGTGTCCATGGGCGAAGCTTGGCCCGATACCAGCGGTCCCACAAGCCGTCGTGCGCCTGTCGCGCATTAAGTTTAGTCCATGCGGCCATGAGTTTCCCAAGTCGCCTCGCGCCCCGCATCCTCGTCCTGGCGCTCGCCTTTGTGCTGTCCGCCTGCGCCACCGCCGCGCCGCCACGGGCCGCGAGGCCCGACCGGGTGATCCTGATCTCGATCGACGGCTTTCGGGCCGATTATCTGAACCGGGGCGCGACGCCGGTGCTGGATCAACTGGCGGCCGAGGGCGCCAGTGGCCCGATGCGGCCGTCCTGGCCCAGCCTGACCTTCCCCAACCACTACACCCTGGTCACCGGCCTGCATCCCGACCGCCACGGCGTCGTCTCCAATCGCTTCTTCGATCCGGCGCTGGGGGCCTTCACCATGCAGAGCAAGGAACCGGCCTGGTGGGACGAGGCCGAGCCGATCTGGGTGACGGCGGAGAAGGCGGGCCTGGTCACCGGCACGATGTTCTGGCCGGGGTCGGAGGTGGAGATCCGCGGCGTGCGGCCGCGCCACTGGGCGCCGTTCGACGCCTCCATGCCCGGCGACGCGCGGGTGGACCAGGTGCTGGCCTGGCTGGATCTGCCCGTCGGCGAACGGCCGCGGCTGGAGACCCTGTATTTCGAGATCGTCGACACCACGGGGCACCACCATGGCCCCGACGCGCCAGAGACGCGGGAGGCCCTGGCCTCGGTCGACGCCTCCCTCGGCCGTCTGGTCCAGGGGTTGAAGGCGCAGGGCCTGCTCGACGGGACGATGCTGGTCGTCGTCGCCGATCACGGCATGGCCGCCACCGCGCCCGATCGCGTCGTGCGGATCGACGACCTGATCGACCCCGCCCTGCTGCGGATCGGCTACAGCGGCGGGATGCTGGCCGCCGACCCGGCGCCGGGGCACGAGGCCGAGGTCAGGGCGCGGCTGATCGGCGCTCATCCGCACATGGAATGCTGGGACAAGGCGAACGTGCCGGCGCGCCTGGCCTATGGATCCAACCCCCGCGTGCCGTCCATCGTCTGCCGGATGGAGACGGGCTGGCTGGTGACCACGCGCGACCGCGTCCCGACACGTCCCGGCGGCGCCCACGGCTATGACAATCAGGCGCCGGAGATGCAGGCCGTCTTCATCGCCCACGGCCCGGGCGTGATCGCCGGGCGTCGGCTGCAGAATCTGGACAGCGTCGACGTCCAGCCGTTCCTGGCGCGGATGCTGGGGCTTCAGGTTCCCCCAGGCGACGGCCGACCCGAGGACACCCTGTCGATCACCGAACGCTGACGCTGGCGGGAACAGGCGGGCAGGCTGGTCGTTTCGTCGCCGCCGACGCCATGATCCGGCCCGATTGGGGGGCTGCAATGGCGACGCTGAAGCCATCCATCGCCGGAAGAAGATGAAGACCCGTTCGATCGTGCTCGCCGCCGCCTTCGCCCTCTCGGCCTGCGGCAACCCCGACAGCTCCAAGGCGCAGGAGGGCGTCTTCGCCGAACAGCCGCGCGCGGTTCCAGGCGACTCCACCTCCATGAAGGCCAGCTTCGCGCCGGTGGTGCGCGAGGCCGCGCCGGCTGTGGTGAACATATCGGCGCGGGGCGTCCAGCGTGTGCAGAGCGCGGACCCCTTCTTCCAGCTGTTCGGACCGCAGGCGCGGGTAGCCCAGTCGGTCGGGTCCGGCGTCATCGTGCGGTCGGACGGAACGGTGGCCACCAACTATCACGTCATCGAGGGGATGTCGGAGATCAAGGTGGTGCTGAACGATCGCCGGGAATTCCCCGCCGAGGTCGTGCTGGCCGACCAGCGCAGCGACATCGCCGTCCTGAAATTGCAAGGCGTGGACGGCCCCTTGCCCTTCCTGCGCATCGACGACCAGGAGGAGCAGCAGATCGGCGATCTGGTCCTGGCCATCGGCAATCCGTTCGGTGTCGGACAGACGGTGACCAACGGCATCATCTCGGCGCTGAACCGCACCGAGACCGGGATTTCCGACAGCGGCTCCTTCATCCAGACCGACGCGGCCATCAATCCAGGGAATTCGGGCGGGGCGCTGGTGGACATGGACGGCGATCTGATCGGCATCAACACCGCCATCTTCTCGCGCAGCGGCACCTCGTCCGGCGTGGGCTTCGCCGTGCCCGCGGCGATGGTGAAGCGGGTCGTGGATTCGGCCGTCGGCGGCGCCACCTCCATCGTCCGCACCTGGCTGGGCGTGAAGGGCGACACGGTCAGCAGCGACATCGCCGGCAGCCTGGGCCTCAGCCGGCCGCAGGGCCTGGTCGTGACCGACGTCTATCCGGGAAGCCCGGCCGACCGTGCGGGCATTCGCCAGGGCGACGTCCTGACCGCCGTGGACGGACAGGAGATCAACGACCAGGGCGGCCTGAACTACCGCATCGGCACCCGTTCGCCGAACGACCGGGTGCAGGTCGCGCTGCTGCGCGACGGCCGCAGCGAGACCTTGGCGGTCCAGGTGCAGGCCCTGCCCGGAGAAGCCGATCCCGGCGAGGGGACGGCGGTGACCGCCGGAAGCCTGGCCGGTGTGCGGGCGGTGGCGCTGAACCCGGCCTTCGCGGACCGTCTGGGCGGCGATCCCTTCCTGAACGGCGCCCTGGTGACGGGCGTGGCGAGGGGAAGCCTGCCGGCGCGCATCGGCCTGCGCCCGCGTGACGTGGTGCGCCGCATCGACGGTCGCGCGGTGGCGTCGATCGCGGACCTCCAGCGTGCCCGCGCCGGATCCGAGGTGGTCATCCTGCGCGGCGGTCGCGAGCTGACCGGTCGGATGCCGGGCTAGACGCCGCCCTTCGGCCCGCCGATCGACCAGGTGTGGCCAAAGGGGTCGCGGAGCTGGCCGTAGCGGTCGCCCCAGAACTGGTCGGCCATGTCCATCACCGGCTCGGCGCCGCCCAGCATGGCGCGCGTCCACCAGGCGTCGGGGTCGGCGACCTGCAGGTGCAGCGTCACGCCGGCGGGGCGGATGTCGGCCTGGCCCGTGTATTCCGGGAATTCGTCGTTCAGCATCAGGCTGGCGCCGTTGATGCGCAGGTGGGCGTGGATCAGCCGTTCGCCGTCGTCGGCCAGCTTGCGGTCCAGCACCTCGGCCCCAAAGGCGATGATGTAGAAGTCCACGGCCGCCGCCGCCCCGCGCGACGGGATGGTCAGGTGGGGCGTGAGGCCCGAGGTCGGGCCCTGGTCGGGGTGGGCGTCGGTCATGCGGTCTCCGGGTGCGGGCGGCATTGTAGCGCGTGAAAAGCCGTTGGCGAACGCCTACATAGGTCGCACGCATGACCGATCTGTTCGAAGCCTCCGGCATCCATCCCCCCGACGCGCCTTTGGCCGACCGCCTGCGCCCGCGCGCGCTTGAGGAGGTGGTGGGCCAGGATCACCTGCTGGGTCCGGGCGGGCCGATCCGGCGGATGGTCGAGGCCGGACGGCTGGGCTCGATGATCCTGTGGGGGCCGCCGGGCACGGGCAAGACCACCATCGCGCGGCTGCTGGCCAAGGCCGCGGGTTACGAATACCAGGCGATCAGCGCGGTGTTCTCCGGCGTGGCGGACCTGAAGAAGGCGTTCGAGGCGGCGCGGGTGCGGCGTGCGGCGGGGCAATCGACCCTGCTGTTCGTCGATGAAATCCACCGCTTCAACCGCGCCCAGCAGGACGGATTCCTGCCCTTCGTCGAGGAGGGGGTGGTGACCCTGGTCGGGGCGACGACCGAGAACCCCAGCTTCGAGCTGAACGGCGCCCTGCTGTCGCGGTCGCAGGTGTTCGTGCTGAAGCGGCTGGACGACGGGGCACTGGATCAACTGCTGGACCGGGCCGAGGCGCATGAGGGCCGCAAGCTGCCGCTGACCGAGGAGGCGCGCCAGGCGCTGCTGGCGCTGGCCGATGGCGACGGCCGCTATCTGCTGACCATGACCGAGCAGTTGTTCGCCCTGCCGGACGAGGTGCTGGACGTGCAGGGACTGGCGGGGGTGCTGCAACGCCGCGCGCCGGCCTACGACAAGAGCCGGGAGGAGCACTACAACCTGATCTCGGCGCTGCATAAGTCGGTGCGCGGCTCCGATCCCGATGCGGCGCTGTACTGGCTGGCGCGGATGCTGAACGGCGGCGAGGACCCGCTGTATCTCGCCCGCCGCATCGTACGGATGGCGGTGGAGGACATCGGCCAGGCCGATCCGCTGTCGATCCTGGTCGCGAACGCCGCGAAGGACACCTACGATTTCCTGGGTTCTCCAGAGGGGGAGCTGGCCCTGGCCCAGGCGGTGGTGCACCTGGCCACGGCGCCGAAGTCGGTGGCGGTGTACAAGGCGTTCGGCGCGGCGCGGAAGGCGGCGGCGGAGACCGGCTCGCTGATGCCGCCAGCGCATATCCGCAACGCCCCGACCAAGCTGATGAAGCAACTGGGCTACGGCAAGGGCTATCAGTACGACCCCGACACGGCCGAGGGCTTCTCGGGCGCCGACTACTTCCCCGAGGGCATGGAACGGCGGACCTTCTATCAGCCGAACGGCGAGGGCCACGAGGAGAAGGTCAAGGCGCGGCTGGAGCGCTGGGCCGAGATGCGGGCGCGGATGCAGGCGGAAGACAGCGCTGACTGAACGCCGTCCATTGTAAGCGGAGGCCGACAGGTTCACTCTGCCGTCATCGACATCCTGGGGAGGATATGATGGTCGAGACCGTGAAGACGCCCTGGCATCTGTGGGCGGTGGGCGTGCTGTCCTTGCTGTGGAACGGCTTTGGCGCCTTCGATTTCGTACAGACCGTCGCGCGCGGCGAAGCCTATATGCGTGAGGCCGGCTTTGGCGACGAAATGATCGCCTATTACAATGCCCTGCCGAGCTGGATGTATGCGCCATGGGTGCTGGGGGTCTGGGGCGCGGTGATCGGTTCGGTCCTGTTGCTGGCGCGCCGCCGCTGGACGGTTCACGCCTTCGGCTTGTCGCTGTTGGGCGCGGTCGTTAGCCTGATCTATTCCAAGCTCATCAACCCGCCGCCTCTGTCGGCCGAGATGGCGATGATGGCGTGGATGCCGTTCGTCATCGTCGCTATCGCCCTGTTTCTGGTTTGGTACGCTTGGGCGATGGCGAAGCGCGGCGTCCTCCGCTAAGCCCGGCGGGTGAAGACACGCCAGCCCGTCGCCCTGTCTCAGGAAGAGATCGCCGCCGTTCGGTCGTGGGTGATCCACGAGGACGCCCATCTCCTCGCCCTTTCGAAGCCGTCCGGCCTGTCGAGCCAGGGCGGGCGGATCCAGGCGCATACGCTGGACGATCTGCTGTGGGCCTTTGCGCGGTCGAACGGCAAGCGGCCGGAACTGGTGCACCGGCTGGACCGGGACACCTCGGGCGTCATCCTGGCGGCCAAGACCAAGCCGGCGGCGGGTTTTCTGGGCAAGGCGCTGCAGGCGAAGAAATTCCGCAAGACCTATCTGGCCCTGCTGTCCGCCGCGCCCGAGCCCAGGGGCGGGACCATCAACGCCCCGCTGCGTCGCGAGGAGATCGGGCGCGAGAGCTACATGCGGGTGGTCGAGGCCGATGCGCCGGGCGCCCAGGCGTCGCAGAGCCGCTATCGCACCGTGGCGGCGAACGACCAGGGAGCGGTGGTCGAGCTGGAGCCGATGACCGGACGGATGCATCAGCTGCGGGTGCACATGGCCCACGTCGGGCGGCCGCTGGTCGGGGATGTTCGCTATGGCGGCGCCCTGACGACGCCGGCGGGCCCCGCGCCGCGCCTCATGCTGCACGCCTCCCGGCTGACCTTTCCGCACCCCGATGGCGGGACCAATACGGTGGAGGCCGCCCCGCCCGAGGATTTCGTCCGTCTGCGCGCCGCGCTGGGGCTGTGAGCGGAACGCGCGGGCGGGCGCCGCGCTATCGTTGTCGAAGGAGACAAAGCCATGAAACGCCTCGCCGTTCTCAGCCTCGCCGGCGCCGCGCTGGCGCTGACCGCCTGCGCCAGCCTGGCGCCCTATGGCCCGCAGGGCGGGCCGGGCGGGCAGGGGTATTCGCAGCAGCGGATCGAATCGAACCGGTTCCGCGTCACCTATGACGGCGTCGGCGCGCCCGGTCCGGTGGCGGACTTCGCCCTGCTGCGGGCGGCCGAGCTGACGACTCAGGAAGGCTACGACTGGTTCGAGGTGACGCAGAGCTGGACCGACGGCCGGCCAGGCGGGGCGGGCGGGGTGCGCCCCAGCGTCTCCATCGGCGGCGGGACCAGCC
>Ga0065721_10007465_pt1 | contig 12418 bp, 13 predicted proteins | sample Mesricmetagenome_FD_59108 | JGI IMG/M metagenome (GOLD analysis project Ga0065721, IMG submission 59108) | Mesophilic microbial community from rice straw/compost enrichment Sample: eDNA_1 v2 (version 2) | ecosystem: Engineered > Solid waste > Grass > Composting > Bioreactor | place: USA: Davis... | reverse complement strand
CCGCCTCCCCGTCCTCGAGCTCGACGCTCGCCACCCCGTCGACGAACGTCAGCCGCGCCGGGCGCGGCGGCCGGGTCGATCGCAGCTTGGCGTAGCAGGACAACCCCTCCGGCCTGATCGCGGAAAGTTCCCCGTCGCCGAGCCAGTTGACGTCGCGGAGGATCACCCGCCGCGTGTCGAGCGCTTCCTTCGGGCCGACGATCACGCGGCGCGAGCGCGCGTCGAGATGGACGACGTAGAGCGGCTCGCCGAGGGCGACGCCCAGGCCCTTCCGCTGGCCGATCGTGTAGTGGAGGATGCCGGCATGCTCGCCGAGCACCCGGCCGTCGATATGGACGATCTCGCCGGCGAGGGCCGCATTCGGCTTCAGCTTGGCGATCACGTCGGCATATTTGCCCTGTGGCACGAAGCAGATGTCCTGGCTGTCGGCCTTCCTGGCCACCGCGAGCCCCATCTCGGCGGCGAGCTCGCGCGTCCGCGCCTTGGGCAGGTCGCCGAGCGGGAAGCGCAGGTAGTCGAGCTGCTCCTGCGTGGTGGCGAAGAGGAAATAGCTCTGGTCGCGGTCGGAATCGACCGGACGGAAGAGCGCCCGGCGCCCGGGATTGTGCGGCGTCGGGTTCGGCCGCGAGCGGATGTAGTGGCCGGTGGCGAGCACGTCGGCGCCGAGGTCGCGCGCCGTCGCCAGAAGGTCGGCGAACTTGACCGTCTGGTTGCAGGCCACGCACGGGATCGGCGTCTCGCCGGCGACGTAGCTCTCGGCGAAGGGATTGATCACCGCCTCGCGGAAGCGCTGCTCGTAGTCGAGCACGTAATGGGGAATGCCGAGCGTCTCGCAGACGCGGCGCGCATCGTCGATGTCCTGGCCCGCGCAGCACGAGCCGGCGCGGTGCACCGCCGCCCCGTGGTCGTAGAGCTGCAGGGTGACGCCGACGACGTCATAGCCTTCGCGCTGCATGAGACCCGCCACGACGGAGGAATCCACTCCGCCGGACATGGCCACCACGACGCGGGTCTGCCGCGGGGGCTTGTCGATATCGAGACTGTTCACTTTGACCCCCGGCATTCAACAGCGTTCAAGGCGCCGATCAAGCGGATGCGTTCGTGTATCGGATGGACTCTTTATAGGAACTCCGCGGGAGCGCGACAAGCGCGGCAGAGCGGCGCGCGCCTGAAACGGCCGACCTGTTTCAAAACGTTACCGAAACATTATGGGCAGCTTAGGCAAATTTTAAATCGGGGCCGGTACTCTTCGCAGCAGTAGGTCTTGAGTGTGTAAGAGAGTCCAATGACCGATATGGTTCGACCCCGTGTCAAATATGTGATCGGCCCCGACGGATCGCCGTTGACGATTGCTGACCTGCCGCCCGCCAATACGCGCAGATGGGTCATCCGCCGCAAGGCCGAAGTCGTCGCTGCCGTGCGCGGCGGGCTTCTGAGCCTGGAGGAGGCGTGCGAGCGCTATACGCTCACCGTCGAGGAATTCCTTTCATGGCAATCCTCGATCAACGACCATGGCCTCGCCGGCCTGCGCACCACCCGCATCCAGCAATACCGCCACTGACGCCTTCGTGAAGCCGGCCGGTGCGGACACGGGACAATCCGCGTCCGCCTCAGCCGGCTTTGCCGTCGCTCGCGCTCTCCCGCGCCACGCGCTCGCCCAGCATGTGGGCGACGACGGCGAGGAGCGCCGACAAGGCGTAGAACCAGAGGCCCGGCTGGGTCAGCGCCGTGGCGATGCCGCCGGTCTTGGCCGCGACGATCACCACGGCGACGAGGAGCACGTCCATCAGCGACCAGCGCGCGAGATGCGGCAGGAGCCGCGCCGCCCGCCCCTCCTCGGGGGCAAGCCCGAGTGGGCGCGCCATCACCACGAGCATTTTCAGGATCGGGAAAGCGATCGAGACGAGGAAGACGATCGCCGCGAGCGCGAGGTCGCCGTCGCGGTAGAGGCTCGAAACGATGCCCGCGAGCGACGGCTCGCGGTTGAACACGTAGAGCGTCTCGAACCGCATCAGCGGCAGGACGATGCCGAGCGCCAGGCAGAACGGCGCCAGCACCATCGAGACCAGAAGCAGGATTTTCAAACGCGCCCCCTGTCGCCGCCGCGCCTCATCGCCTAGCTTGTTACCAGAGCGCACCGAAACGAGGCAACGAGGACGAGGCGATGGATATCAGGACCGAAGACGGGCCGAAGGGCGGCCGGTACTTTTTCGAGAAGGACGGGGCCGTCGCCGAGATGACGTTCTCGCGCGCCTCGCCGAAACTGATCATCGTCGACCATACAGGCGTGCCGGATTCGATGCGTGGCCAGGGCGCCGGCCAGGCGCTTGCCGCCTTCGCCATCGAGGCCGCGCGCGCCGGCGGCTGGAAGATCATCCCGCTCTGCCCCTTCTTCAAGGCGCAGACGCGGCGCCACCCGGAATGGAGCGACGCCATTTCCGGCTGACGGCGGGAGGTCAGGGCTTCCAAGTTATCAAAGGCAGGCGCACCGGAAAGGGCTCGTCGCGAGCCTTTTCCGGTGCGTCGAACTCTCGACCTCGCTCAGGTCAGGCGCGATGCGCCCTATGGCCCTGGTCGCGTTCCTCGAGCGCGGTCGCCTTGGCGTGCTCGGCCTGGGCCTCCTCCAGCGCGATCTCGGCGGCGTCGAGCTGGACTTTCAGCTCGCGGATCGAGATCTGCAGGTTGTCGGCGCGCTGGCGGGCGGCCTTGGCGAAGGTTGGATAGGCAAAATGCGCCGGGTCGGAAATCCCGGCTTTGCGTTCCTCGGCGGCGATCTGGTACTCCAGCTCGGCGGCCATTTTCTGCATCTCCGCCATCATGAGCTGGATCTGGCTCAGCTGGCGGGTCTTTTCGTTGACCTGAAACTGCTTCAGGCGAACGAGGCTCTCACGCGACTTCATACGCAATACTCCCGTGATGCGAGACCCCGGTTACGGGCCGGTGATACGCCCGGCACCCGTCACAAAAATTTCCGCGGCATTAACGATTCGCCTTCCGCGGTAACCATTCGTTTACGGGCATCGTTAATACTAACGGACATGGTTTAAGGGCAGGTAAACGGAAGGGCTGAAAATCTCTGGTGCATTTCGAGAGTCAAATGAGTCGGTTAGAGGAGTTTCCTCACATGGAGAATCAAGTTTCCGGAGCCGCTTTTATGACGAGAAATCAGGTGTCTAAGTCCGAAAATTAAGACACCTGAACGGTTGCGAAACAACATCAGAATTTGTTAACCATTCCGTGGCAGCCTCCAAATCAGGCAACGACTGGATCCGTATCGCGTAGGGGAACGATGGTGGCTCTGATGCGACGGCGGAAAAGGGGACAAATATGCGCGTACTACTGATTGAGGATGACAGCGCGACGGCACAGAGCATCGAGCTCATGCTGAAGTCGGAAAGCTTCAACGTGTACACGACCGACCTCGGCGAGGAAGGCGTGGATCTCGGCAAGCTGTACGACTACGACATCATCCTTCTGGACCTCAACCTCCCCGACATGTCGGGTTACGAAGTGTTGAGGACGCTGCGTCTCTCGAAGGTGAAGACCCCGATCCTGATCCTTTCCGGCATGGCCGGCATCGAGGACAAGGTCCGTGGCCTGGGCTTCGGCGCCGACGACTACATGACGAAGCCCTTCCACAAGGACGAGCTCGTTGCCCGCATCCACGCCATCGTCCGCCGCTCGAAGGGTCATGCCCAGTCGGTCATCACCACGGGCGATCTCGTCGTCAATCTCGACGCCAAGACCGTCGAGGTCGGCGCGCAGCGCGTGCACCTGACCGGCAAGGAATATCAGATGCTGGAGCTGCTCTCGCTGCGCAAGGGCACCACGCTGACCAAGGAAATGTTCCTCAACCACCTCTATGGTGGCATGGATGAGCCGGAACTGAAGATCATCGACGTCTTCATCTGCAAGCTCCGCAAGAAGCTCGCAACCGCCGCCGGCGGCAAGAACTACATCGAGACGGTTTGGGGCCGCGGCTATGTGCTGCGCGAGCCCGACGAAAGCGACATCCTCGAAAGCGCCTGATCCATTCGGTCGAGCCGCCATCGCGGCGCCCGGACCGGAATAAAAAACCCGCCCCGAGGCGGGTTTTTTGTTGCCTGGAGGCGCATTTCAAGCCGCGATCACGCCGCTTCGGCGATCCGGCTGAACGTGGCTTCGAGCGTGCGGCGGTCGAAGGGCTTCATCAGGAAATCGTCGGCGCCGGCGCGCTTGCCCACCATCAGAAGCTTGATGTCGTTCTCGATGGTGCAATAGTAGATGCGCACGTTCTTGCCGCCGGGAAGCTGGCGCACCGAGGCGATGAGCTCGAGCGCGTCCGGCATGCCGGCATCGACGATCATCACGGCGGGAAGCTGCGCTTCGCACATCATCATCGCCTCGCTCGAATTCGAGGCTTCCACCACCAGGAAATTCATCCCGCTCAGGATTCGCTTGGCGACCTTGCAGATCACGGCGGAATCGTCGGCGATCATCAGACGGTGCATCGGTAAGCCTCCTTCTCGCTCGTCCGCGGCGGACCGCGAACTGTCAGGAGGCACCCTAGCAGGGCAGGCGTAAAAAACCGTAAGCAGACACCCTTAACGGTCGGTTTCCCGCACCCGCCATCCCATTGTCGCCATGGGACGCGGCGAAACGCCGCCCGCGCCCCTTCTGGACCGGGAAACTGGAATGGCTGACCGTGACCTGGTGACCGCGAAGATCCCGCCGTCAGGCCGCCACGGGCGATGCGGTGAAGGTCACTTCTTCGGCATTGGCGCTGCAGGAGATCTGCATGCCCGCCTCGTCGGCGAGGAGCACCGTGTAATAGGGCTGGATCGAGTGGGCGTCGATCGCCTCCTCGACATTGCCGGAATGGATCTCGAGGAACTTCGGCGGCACGCGCACCATGCGGCCCTTGGAGATGAGCCGAAAGACCGGTGCCGTCTCGAGGTTCTCGAGCGTGACGTCGACGGTGCCGCCGCGCGGGATCGCGCCATAGGCGACGAGAAAGAGGTTGAGGAGCAGCTTGACCTTGTTCTTCGGGATGATGGCGCGCGGGCCGGTCCAGGTCACGGCCGTCTTGTTGTCGGCCGAGACGTAGTCCATCACCGCCTTCTCCGCTTCGCCCGTGTCGATCGAGGCGCCGACCGAGCCGGAGGCGCCGAAGGCGAGCCGGGCGAACTTGAGGCGCACGGAAGCGTTGAGTGCGCTGGTGCGGATCAGGTCCATCGCATCGGCGTCGGCCCCGCCCTCGTCGAGCAGTTCCAGGCCGTTGTTGATCGCGCCGACCGGCGAGATGATGTCGTGACAGACGCGACTGCACAGGAGCGCGGCGAGATCCGGTCCGCTAAGCGTGAGATTGGGGTTCTTCGACATCTGTCCGTCTCCTCGTGCCGCATGCGCGAATCGCCGCGGCCATCAAACTGCGTCCTCACCCGCCTGCTCGCAAGCGATGGACCAGCGGGCGAAGGGCCTCGCCTGCCGGTGTCCTGTTCACGCCATAATGACACCACATTTGGTAAACCGCTTATTAAGACCATCCCTTCACAATGCAAGAAGATATGGCCGGTAGCCGGCAGTTCCGCGTTCAGTCCGAGGAAAGAAACTCATGAAGCCGATCGTCTCGCGTCTCCACGTCTTCGCCCGCCTGATCCTTGCCGCCTTATTCGTCGCTGGATCGGCTTCACTCGTCCGCGCGCAGGACGCCTCGCAATATTACACCGCCCAGGAAATCGTCGATGCCGGTCATGGCTTCTTCGGCACCACCTCGGGCAGCCTCGCCAAGCTCGTCGAGAAGGCGTTCCAGTCCTATGGCCTGCCCAACGGCTACATCCTCGGCCAGGAGGCCTCCGGCGCCTTCATCGGCGGCCTGACCTACGGCGAGGGCTCGCTCTACACCAAGAATGCCGGCCAGCACGAGGTCTTCTGGCAGGGTCCGTCGATCGGCTGGGACTATGGCGGCGACGGCAACCGCACCATGATGCTGGTCTACAACCTGCCGAATGTCGAAAGCGTTTACGGCCGCTTCGGCGGCATCAGCGGCTCGGCCTTCGTCGTCGCCGGCCTCGGCATGACCGTGCTCGCACGCGACAACGTCCTCGTCGTCCCGATCCGCACCGGCGTCGGCGCCCGCCTCGGCGTCAATGTCGGCTATCTCAAGCTGACGGCGTCCCCCACCTGGAACCCGTTCTGAGCGGGACGAAAGCGCCTGCGATCGGGGGCGGGACGTGGTCCCGCCCTTTTACATTCGGATCGCACGCTTGCCGAGGCGCGATGCCCGTGCTTAAAGCATCCGCGGCGCGTTGACCTGACCTGGCAAAGTAATCCGGATTTGTCGTGATTGAATTTCTGCTTCTTTTTGCACTCGGTTTTCTTGCGGCCACCCTGCTCGCGCTGATCATTGCGCCGGTCATCCACCGCCGCATCATCACGCTGACCGAGCGGCGCATCCGCGCCAGCGTTCCCCTGTCCTCGGCGGAGATCCGCGCCGAGAAGGATTCCGCGCGCGCCGCCTATGCCGTCGAGAATGCGCGGCTTGCCGTCGAATTGCGCGAGCAGCGCGACCAGCTCTCCGCCGAGACGACCCGCGTCGCCCGCCTGCAGGAATCGCTTGCCGGCGCGCACGTGGAGAATCTCGCCCTGCGCCAGACGATCGAGGCCGCCGAGATGGAGGCCGGGGCGTTGCGCTCGCAGATCCGCGAGCAGGAGACGTTGATCGACACGCTCCAGGCCGAACTCGGCGTCGCCCANCGCGAGGNTGCCGCGCTCGGCCACGAGATCGCCAGCCTCAACGACCGCATCAANCAGCTGAACGGCGTCATCGAGGAAATGAAGATCGACCTCGCCACCCGCGACACCGAGGCCGAGAACTTCCGCGTCCAGCTNCAGGCCCTGCGCGACGAACGCGCCGTGCTGCGCGAGGAGCTNCGCGCCCAGAAGGCGGCGGCTCGCGAGGTNGAGATCAGGCTTCGCCGCGAGGCGAGCCGCGCCGGCGAGCTCGATGAGCGGCTGACGAAGACGCTCACTACTCTCTCCGCTCGCGAGGAACTTCTCGAGCGCCGCGCCAGCGACATCGCCCGTCTCAAGGAAAAGCAGAAGCAGATGGCCGCCGAGGCCCGCGAGGCCGCGCGCGCCATCCGCGCCGGCAAGGCTTCGGGGAGTACGAAGCCCTCCGGCAACGGCGCCGCGCAAACGAACGGCAATACCGCTACCCTGCCCATGCCGAACGCCACCCCCTCCGCCGCCACGACCGCGCTCGACCTCGCTCGCGGTCCGGCGCACGAAGACGCGCGCGACGAGGCCGAACTCGTCGAGCACCTGAAGGCGCGCCAGGCGGCGATCGCCGAGCGGCTGCTCAAGGCGAAGGATGCGAGCACCGACAAGGCGCTGAGGAGAGAGATCGCCGATATCGCCGCGCTGATGATCGAGCTCGCCGCCCGGCGCGAGGGCCCCACCTCGCCAATCTACAGGACGCTGTCGAGCGCCGAGGCCGCCCGCCCATCCGTCTCCGGCGAGCCGAGCCTCGCCGAACGCGCCAACCGGCTTCTCAGCTGAGCCGCTTCATCTTCAGCGCCACCTGCCAGAGTGCGATCCCGGTCGCGGTGGCAACGTTGAGGCTGTCGAGGCCAGGCGCCTGGCCGATCCGCACCCGCCTCACCCTCTCGAGCACGGCATCGGGCAGGCCCGGCCCCTCGGCGCCGGCGATCAGCGCCACCCGGCGCCCGGGCGCATGGTCCTCGATCGCCACCTCGCCGCGCGGCGACAGGCCGACGAGTTCGAAGCCGCGCGCCTCGAGCGCTTCGAGCATCTGCGTCGCCGAGCCGCCGCGGCAGAACGGCACGCGCAGCGCCGCGCCGACCGAGACGCGGATCGCCTTGCGATAGAGCGGATCGCAGGATGTCTCGTCGATCAGCACGCCATCGGCACCGAAGACGCCGGCATTGCGGAAGATCGAGCCCATATTGTCATGGTTGGAAAGCCCGACCGCAGCGACGACGAGCGCCGCCTGCGGCAGGCCCGCGAGGAACGTGTCGGCGTCAGGCGCAGGCGCGTGGCGGCCGAGTGCGAGCACGCCGCGGTGCATGGCAAAGCCAACGACCGCGTCCATCACCCGACGGTCGGCGACATAGGCGGGAATGGCGGGATCGAGCCGCGCCAGCAGTTCGGACAGGCCGGCGACCCGGCTTTCGAGCAGGAAGAGCTTTTCGAGGACGAAGCGGCCCGACGCCCCGGCATTGGCGAGCGCATTGAGCACCACCGTTCCCTCGGCGATGAACCGGTGGTCCCTGCCCGTCAGGTCGCGCTCGCGGATCGAGACGAATTCGGCGATCCGAGGATCGGCGGGATCGTCGATGCGGATCAGGCGCGCCGGGGCCGTCTCGCCCTCGCTGTCACGGCCGCTCACTGATCGTGGTCTCGGATATGGTCCGCCCGCTCACGGCGTCGTGGACGATCAGCCGTCGGCTGCCATCGGCAAGCCTGCCGAACAGCGCCACCCTGTCGCCGTCGAGTGCCATTGCCTCCACCGCAAACCCGGCGGGAAGCGCGATCGCGCCCGCGACCGGGGCCTCGGACGGCACGCCGGAAGCGACCGGCGCCGGACCTTCGGCCGGTCGCGTGAACTTGTAGACAATCGCCCCCAGCACCGCCATAAGACTGACGAACATGATGCCGATCGACACCGCCAGGAGGCGGACCATCTTCCGCCGGACCTTTTCCATCTCCGGATCGAGTGGCTTTTCCTCTTTGTCGTCCGGCAGCGCATTCGCCATCTTTGGGTTCCTTCGACGGATCGGCAATCTTGAACACTGCGACACCGTTTAGCGAAGCACGGGGCGAGAGGAAAGCCTTGACCGTCGAGGACGGCGGCGACCGCATCGACGCCTGGCTCGCCCGCGCGCTCGCGCCCGACTTTTCGCGCTCGCGCATGAAGGCGCTGATCAAGTCCGGCCACGTCACGCTCAACGACACGCCGGTCGCCGATCCAAACCGCAAGGTCGTGGCCGGCGACCGTGTCGTGATTCTCCTGCCCGAGGCCGAGGACCCCATACCGCGTGGCGAGAACATCCCGCTCACCGTCCTCTATGAAGATGCCGACGTCATCGTCGTCGACAAGCCGGCGGGCCTCGTCGTCCACCCCGCCGCCGGCAACTGGACCGGCACGCTCGTCAATGCGCTGATCTACCATTGCGGCGACAGCCTGTCGGGGATCGGCGGCGTCAAGCGCCCGGGCATCGTCCACCGGCTCGACAAGGACACGTCGGGCGTCATGGTCGTGGCCAAGAACGACCTCGCCCATCGCCATCTCGCCGCCCAGTTCGCCGATCACGGCCTGACCGGCGAACTCGAGCGCGCCTACAAGGCGATCGTCTGGGGACGCCCGGCCACGCTCACCGGCACGATCGACGCGCCGCTCGGCCGCGGCAAGGACCGCGTCAAGCGCGCGGTGCGCAGGGACGACGGCGAGGACGTGCGCCACGCCGTCACCCACTACACCGTCGTCGAGCGCTACGGCGAGCAACCCGACGCGACAGCGCTCGCTTCGCTCGTAGAGTGCCGGCTCGAGACCGGTCGCACCCATCAGATCCGCGTCCACATGGCCCATATTGGCCATCCGCTCATCGGCGACGACGATTACGGCGCTGCCTTCCGCACCAAGGCGAACCGCCTGCCCGACGAGGTGCGTCGGGTCGTCAACGCCTTCCCGCGGCAGGCGCTGCACGCCTGGCTCCTCGCCTTCGAGCACCCCTCGACCGGCGAGGTGATGCGATTCGAGACGGAGCTTCCCGCCGACCTCACCAAGCTGCTGCAGGCGCTGTCGACGCTCTGACGCGCCGAAGTGGGGCAAAAATGCCCCTTGAAACCTGCCGCAATCGCCCAGATTTTCTAATAGTCACCTCTTGATACCGACTTTCGCCGCAATTATCTGACATGTCGGAACCACCGGCGCAGGGAATGGCCGGTGGCAGGGCTCGCCAGTCGGGAGCCCGTTTGGAGAGGGGTGCTGAATGACCCAGACTTTGCCGACCGTCACCAGCGGTGAGCACGGACTGAATCGCTATCTGGCCGAGATCCGGCGGTTTCCGATGCTCGAACCGCAGGAAGAATACATGCTCGCCAAGCGCTATCTGGAGCATGACGACCGCAACGCCGCCCACAAGCTCGTGACCAGCCACCTTCGGCTCGTCGCCAAGATTGCCATGGGCTATCGCGGCTATGGCCTGCCCATCGGGGAGGTCATCTCCGAAGGCAATGTCGGCCTGATGCAGGCCGTGAAGAAATTCGATCCCGAGCGCGGTTTCCGCCTTGCCACCTACGCGATGTGGTGGATCAAGGCCTCGATCCAGGAATATATCCTGCGCTCGTGGTCGCTCGTGAAGATGGGCACGACCGCGAACCAGAAGCGGCTGTTCTTCAACCTGCGCAAGGTGAAGGGTCGCATCCAGGCGCTGGACGAGGGCGACCTCAAGCCCGAGCAGGTGGCCGAGATCGCCACCAAGCTCAACGTGTCCGAGGAAGAGGTCATCTCGATGAACCGCCGCCTTTCCGGCGACGCCTCGCTCAACGCGCCCATCAAGGCGAGCGAGGGCGAATCCGGGCAGTGGCAGGACTGGCTCGTCGACGAATCCGACAGCCAGGAAGAGATGCTGATCGAGCAGGACGAACTCGAGACCCGTCGCGCCATGCTCAGCGACGCGCTCGGCGTCCTCAACGAGCGCGAACGGCGCATCTTCGAGGCGCGCCGCCTGCGCGACGAGCCGATGACGCTCGAAGACCTGTCGGGCGAGTTCGACATCAGCCGCGAGCGCGTGCGCCAGATCGAGGTCCGCGCCTTCGAGAAGGTTCAGGACGCCGTGCAGAAGGCGGCGCTCGCCCGCTCGCGCGGCACCCTGCTCGAGGCCCACTGAGCCTCGCGGGCGCCTGACCGCCCGACCTCCGGGACAAAGAAAAAACGGCCGCTTTCGCGGCCGTTTTTATATCGCCGAACCGTGCGGAGCCTCAGTTTCGCGCCCAGATGTCCAGCACCTTGGCGAAGACCTCGCTGCCGGTCGTGCCCTTTTCGAGCGTGATCAGCGCGCGCCGTCCGTTCGCATAGACGACCGGGATGTCGATCCAGCTCCGCTCGCGCAGGAGCTGGAGGTTGGTGTCGACGGCTTCCTTCAGGTCGTTGAGCGCCACCATGTAGAAATCCGGCGTGATCTGCGCCGGCACCGCGATCAGCGCCGTACCCTGGTCCTGTTCGGTCTGCTTCATGTTGATGCGCTGCACCTGGTCGATCGCGCCACCGGAGAAGCCCTGCGGCAGCGCGAAGACGATCTCGATGATGTGGCTCGCCGGCAGCGAGGCGTCGAGGTTGCGCTTGATGGTGATCAACGCAGAGAAGCCGTCATTGCCGGCGGTGATCTCGCCGCGGATCGCAGCGTCCTTGCGCCCGTCCGCGTCCGTCTCCTCGATCTGGGACCAGACGACAGAACCGTCGGTAACGGCGGGGGACTGCTGGTCGAGGCGCTCCTCGTAAAGGAACATTTTCTGTGACACGCCGATCGGCCGCGCCGGGCTTGCCTCGGGCGTGGCGGGCGCCGGCGCGTCCGTGCCCGCCACAGGGCCAGCCACCTCGCCGCCATTCGTCGCCTCGTCGTCGCCCGGCTGGGCCGAGGTCGCCGGATCGCCGGTATCGACCGGGGCCTTGTCGGTAAGCTCGGCGACAGACCGGCCCTCGACGGGACCGGTGTCGGTCGTCTCGGGCGCCGGCCCCTCATCGGTTTCGGTGCCGTCGGGGTTGAGGCGCTGCGTGAACTTGCCGTCGGGATCGGGCGCCGCCGGGGTTTCCGGCGCGGCCGCGGTCTCGACCGGAGCCGGCTCCGGCGTCGCCGGAGGCGTGGTGGCGGGCTCGGTCGTCGCCACCGGCGTCGCCGGCGTCTGGCCGCCGGTGTCGAACAGCGCCATCAGCGCGTCGCGCTGCGACCAGGCCGCATAGCCGGCGCCGGCGAGAACGAGGAGAAGGACGAGCGCGATCACCCAGCCGAGCCCGCCGGATTTCCTTTTCTTCGCAGGCGCGCGCCGCGGCGCCGCCTGCGACTGGCGCGGCTCGTTAAGGCCGAAGGCGTCGTCATGGTCGGCGCCGGAAATGAAGGGCGGCTTGACCGGTTCATCGATCGCCGGCGCTGCGGGAGCCGGCCGTGGCGCATGCGGCGCCTGCTGCGGCGCGGCCGTCGCCATCGGCTCCGGGCCGAAGGCGGGGCGCGGCGCAGCCGGAGCGGGCCGCGTCTCGGCCACGGGGGCCGCCGAAGGCATCGGCGCCGGATTGTAGGGCTGGGCGGGACCGAAGGCCGGCTGCCCCGCCGGCGCCGGCGAAGGCGCCGGGCTTACCGGCGCGGCGATCGGAGCCGCCGGCGGCAGCGTGCCCGGAGCGGGTGCAAGCGGCTTGCCGTGC
>Ga0065721_10005632_pt1 | contig 12424 bp, 8 predicted proteins | sample Mesricmetagenome_FD_59108 | JGI IMG/M metagenome (GOLD analysis project Ga0065721, IMG submission 59108) | Mesophilic microbial community from rice straw/compost enrichment Sample: eDNA_1 v2 (version 2) | ecosystem: Engineered > Solid waste > Grass > Composting > Bioreactor | place: USA: Davis... | reverse complement strand
TGCCGGTTCCTGCCGCGGCTGCGAGACGACCTTGGCCGGCTCGACGCGGGTGGCTTCGCCGCGGATCGTCTCGTGGCCGATCGCCCGTGGTGGTTCGAGATGCGCGGTGGAGACGCCGATGATGCTGGTCAGCTCCTGCAGCGCGCGGACCTGCTCGGCCACGGCGCGGCGCATCTGGGCGGCGTTCTCCTTGGCCTCTTCCGGCAGGTCGAAGGCACCACGCTTCAGATCGGCGCGGGTGTCGGCGAGCTCCTTGCGGATGTCGCCGGCCGTGCGGCGGATCTCGTCGGTCGCGCCGGAGAAGCGGTTGACGGCATCCTCGATCGCGTCCTTGAGCGTGTCCCTGAGCTGGGCGGCCGTGGCGACCGAGCGCTTGCCGGTTTCGCCGAGCAGATGATCGACGTCGGCGAGCGAGGCCGAGACCGTGCCGCGCAAGGTGCCGGCCACGTCGTCGGCCTTCTCGCGCGCCCTGGCGAGCGTCTGGTCGATGACGCTGGTGGCCTCGCTGGCGGCCGAGGTGACGGCGCTGCGCATGTTCTCGGCCATGTCCTGCGCCTGCTTCTCGGTGTCGGACAGGATCTTGCCGATCTCGGCGAAGGAGGCCTGGACGCCGCTGCGCAGGTTGTTGGACATCTGGCTCGAACGGTTCTCGGCGCGTTCGAAAGCAGCTTCCACCAGGCCTGCGAGCGAGCGCATGGTGTTCTCGATCTCTTCGGAGCGGCGGAGCAGGCCGACGGCCAGCGTCTGCAGCGCTTCCTCGCGTTCCTCGAGCGTCGAGACAAGGTTCGACTGCGCCGCCGACAGCAGGTCGGAAGCCTGGCTGAGGACCTTCGAATGGTCGTCGAAGCGGCCGACGATCGAGCCGATCTGCGACAGCGTGTCGTTGGAGACTGCTGCGAGCCGGTCGGCATTGCCGTCGAGCAGGCGGGTCGAGGCGCTGACCGAGTCGGAGGCCTTGGCCGCGGTCTCGGCAAAGCGCTCGGCGGTCGTGTTGAGCGCCTCGTCGATCGAGGTGAAGTTGGCGGCCGTTTCGCTCACCAGCTTCTGCAGGCTCTCGCCCGAGCGGTCGAGGGCTGCGATGAGCTCGTCCACGTTGGCACGCAGCGACGATTCCGCCGTGCGCACCACGCGGGCCGATTCCTCGGCGCGGGCGCTGAGCGCCTCGACGAGGGCGGCATTCTCGTTGCGCATCGTCTCGGCACCCTGGCGCACGGCGCTTTCGATGCGCTCGGCGGCCTCGCGGCCCACTTCGGCGATCGAGTCGGCGGCCGGCATGGCCTTGTCCTCGATGAGGCGGGAGAGCTCGGCCGAACGTGCGGCGAGCATCGAATTGAGCTCGCGGGTGCGTTCGTCGAGGGTGGAGCGGATCGACTCGTTGCGGGCAGCCAGCGCCTTCTCGGCCTTGTCGAGGCTTTCGCCGATCTGCGAGACGTCCTGGACGACGCGGGTCGAGGCGCTGCCGATGCGGGACGCCAGTTCCTCGGTGCGGCCAGTCAGCTCCTGCGAGATCTGCACGGCGCGCTCGGCAAGAGAGCCGGTGAGGCTCTGCGTCTCCGACGTGATCCGCCGCGCGTATGTTTCGGCGCTTTCCGAAAGCGTGGCCGAGAAGCTGCTTGCGGTGTCGGAGAGACGGTTGGCGAATGTGTCGGCGTCCCCGGCCATGCGGGCCGAGATCGACTGCGCCCGTTCGGCCAGTCGAGCCGAAACGCTGTCGGTATCCTCGATGAGGCGCTTGGAGAAGTTGACCGCCTCTTCGGAGAGCTTGTTGCCGAAGGATTCGGCCTCTTCCGAAATGCGGCTGGTGAAGCTTGCGCTGCGGGCCGACATTTCGTCGATATAGGTCAGGCCGCGGCTGGCGACGTTCTCCACCGCCTTTGCCGCCTGGTCTTCCATCGTCTGCGCGGCGTCGGCAACCGCCGATCGCAGCGTCGAGGCGAGACCGGCAGCCTTGCCGTCGATCATCTTGGAGACGTTGTCGAGGCCGATGCTGAGTGCCTTGTCCATGGTCGACAGGCGCTCGTCGATATGGGCCGTGCGGCTGTCGAAGGTCTCGGCGATCCGCTGCGTGCCGGCGGACGTGGCGGCATCGAAGTTTTCCACCTGCTCGGCGATGAGGCCGCGCAACTTCTCGCCTGCAGCATCGATCGTCTCGGCAAACCGGCCGGCATCGGTGTGGATGCCGCTCTCGAGCCTGTCGAAGCTCGAAAGGATCTTGCCGCCGGTCTCGTCGAAGCGGGTGGTGACGCTGTTGACGGTGCTGTCGATGCGCTCGCTGAAGGATTCGGCTGCGCGGGTGATTTCCTCGGCCTTCTGGCCGAAGCGGTCGGCAATCGCGCCGGCCGTGGCGTTGAGCCGCTGTTCGAGCTCTTCTGTGGTGCCGGCGATTGCCGCGCGCAGCGCGTTCTCGCGCTCCTCGAGCTTCATGTCCAGCATCATGATGTTGGACAGCATCGCGCCGGCGCCGGTTTCCAGTCGCTCGTCGAGCGACTTGCTGGAAGCCTCGATCGTTTCGCGCAGCGCCTCGCGCTGTGCTGCGATCTGGTTGATCAGGGCCTCGGCCATTTCGCCAAGCGACAGCTTGCTCTCCTCGAGCGTCTGGCGCAGTGCGCCGAAATTGGTCTCGACACCGGAAGTGAGGTTGAGCGCGGTTCCGGCAAGACGCTCGTCGAGCGCCTGGGCGGCGGCGTCGATGGCAGCCCGCAGGCTTTCCTCGCGGCCGCTCAGCACTTCCTCGACGCGGCGCGTGCCGGTGGCGAGCGCGGTGACGCTTGCCTGCATGCGGCCGTCGACGAGGTCGGCGGTCGTGTCGAGCATCTGGCGGAGCTGCTTCTCGCGTGTGTCGATCTTTTCGGCAAAGCGCGAGGAGGCGGCGTCGAGCTCTTCCGAGCTGCGGCCGAGCGCGCCTGCCAGTTCCTCCGTCTTCTCGCCGACGATGCGGCCGAGCTTCTCGGAAGCACCTTCCACCGTTTCGGCGATCGTCTGGGTGTTCTTCTCCACCGTCTGGCGCAGCCGGGCCTCGGCATCCTCGAAGGACATTTCGAGCATGTTGGCGCCCATGGCGATGCTGGTGCCGATGGTGGTTGCCTGGTCGGCCAGCGTCTCGTCGAGATGCCTGCGTCCTTCCTCGAGGGCGACCGAGATCGCCTGGGTGCGATCCTCGAGCGTCGAACGGATCATCTCGTGAGTGGTGGCGAGCTGGATGGAGAGATCCGCGCCGCCATTGTCAAGCACGCCGGTGATGTCACGCAGCGTCGCCGACAGCGCGTCCTCGATCTCGCGGGCAGCCGTTGTAGAGGCTTCGACGAGCTGGCTTGAGGCCTTGCCGACGGCTGCGGTGACGCCGTCCGCCTTGGCTTCGATCTGGCTGGCAAGATCGGCGGTCTTCGATTCCATCGTCTCGACGACGCGCTCGGCCGTGTTCTGGAGCGCGCCGGTCAGCGCGTCCGAACGGCTGTCGATGGCGCCGGTCACGGTGCTGACCTGATGATCGATGACATCCGAAAGCCTGGTCAGACGGCCTTCGAGAGCCTCGTCGAGCGCCGAAGCGCGCGTATCGAGCGATTGCGTGAGCGCCGAAACTCGCTCGTCGAGCGAGCTGTTGAGCGCCGCGGTACGGCTTTCCAGCGCGTTGTTGAGGATCATCGTGCGGCTGTCGAGGGTGCCGCTGATGTCGGCGGCCGCATTCTCCAGCGTCTCGCCGAGGTTGTTCAGGCGGCTGTCGAGCGCGCCGGAGATTTCGTCGGTGCGGGACTGCAGGATGTCGGAGATGCCGGCCGCACGCTCGCCGAGCATTTCGGAGAGCGAGGACGACTTCTCGTTCATCAACTCCTCGAGCGCCTTCTGGCGTTCGCCGTAGGTCGCGGCGATCTGGATGGCGCTTTCGCCGAGCGTCTTGGCCAGGCGGCTGCGCGCGTCCTCGACATTGCCGGTGATGAGCTCGGTACCGCGGCTGATCGCGTTTTCCAGCCGTTCGTGGTTCTCGCCGAAGGAATTCTCGATCGCCGCCGCCTTTTCGGAAAGCAGGCTGGCGATCTTCTCGTGGCCTTCACCGAGCGTGCTTTCGATCATGTCGCGGGTGATCGAAAGCGTGCTTTCGAGCGCCACCGACTTGTCGGCGAGCAGGGCGGCAATCTTCTCGTGGCCGCCGGAGACCGCGCTTTCCAGCATCTCGCTGTTGCGGCTGATGACCTTCTCGAAGTGTTCCGTCTTCTCGCCGAGCAGCGAGGCGAGCCGCTGCTCGCCTTCGGTGATCGAGCTGTCGAGCCTGCGGTGTGTCTCTTCGAAAGCGGCCGCGATGCCAGCGGACCGGTCGTCCAGCAGCGCCGACATGCGCTCGTGGCCGCTGTTGATGGCGGAGGCGATCGCTTCGGTGCGGTCGGTGATCTTGGCGGCCAGCGCGTCGGCGCGGGTGCCGAAACCGTTGGTAAGCTCCTCGTTGGCGCGGCCGATGACCTCGGTAATCTCGCCGACCTTGCGGTCGAGCGACATCTCGATCATTTCCTGGCCGGTGCTGAGCGCGGTTTCCAGTGCCACCGACTGATCGGTGAAGGAGGATGCCATGCGCTCGAGCGACGATTTCAGCAGGCTGTCGATCGCCTCCTGGCGATTGCCGAGTGCCGCGCTGATCTGGGCAAGGCTGTCCGAGAGCTTGGATTCGAGCGAGCCCTGGCGCTGGTCGAAGGCGTTGGCGAATTCGGTGATCCGGTCGTCGAAGGCGTTTGTGACCAGCTCCACGGTGGATCGCAGCCTCTCGTCGAAGAAACCCGAACGCAGGTCGAGGTCCATGACCGCCTCGTCGGCGGTCGAGCGCAGCGCCTGCTTGAAGCTCTCGTTCTTTTCCTCGAGCGTCGTGCTCAGCGAAGCCAGCACGTCGTCGAGCGTCGAGGTGATCGAGCTGCCGCCGGCCGTCAGAGACTCGTTGATCTGGCGCGTGCGCGCGATCAGCGTCTCGTTGAGCTGGCGGGTGCGTTCCTGCAGCGCCTGGTTCAGCTTCTCGGTATTGGCATCGAGCACCGAGGCGCGGGTTTCGAATTCGGCGAGCAGCGCGCGGCCGCGTTCGGAGAGCTCGGTGCCGAGTGCCTCGACGCGTCTGTCGAACTCGGTGGTCAGCGCAATGCTCGATGTGTTGATCGCCGCCACCAGGTCCTCGGTCTTGTCGGAGAGGACAGAGCCGATGGAGTTGGCGGCGTTGCCGGTCTTCTGCATGATGATCGCGGCCTGCGTCTCGATCATCTGCGCAACGGCTTCACCCGAGGTCGCGATGTATTTGGAGATGTTGGTGCCGGCGCTTGCCAGCTCGTCGCGCAGCTGTTCCTGGGCGTGCGAGATCGACGAGCGGACGCGTTCGGCGTGGTTGATGATCGCCTCGCGCTCGTTGCCGAGCTCCTGCACCAGCGAGCGGACGCGGATCTCGTTGTCGGCATAGCTGCGTTCGAGCGCGTTGACCTCGGAATGAACCAGCGTCTCGAGTTCGGAGGCGCGCGCGATCGTGCGCTCGATGCCTTCGTTCATGGCGCTGACTTCGCGGCGCACGGCCTGGCCGACCGACATAATGCGTTCGGCGGCGGCGGTTTCCGGTTCGGTGAGCCTCAGCGCAACCTCGGCCATGGAACGTGCAGCCTGGCGCAGCTCGCGGGCACGGGCGATCATCGTGGCGAAGGCGAAGAAGATGAAGATCGGGAAGATCGTCGCAACCAGGAGCGCCAGCGCGCCGGGCACGTTGACGAAGTCCTGCAGCGAGCGGATCTGCCAGATCTGCGGCGAATAGAGAAGGTGTGCGGCGCCGAAGCCGAGCAGCACCCAGACGGCGGAAATCACGCCGGCGACCCGCATGGGCGAGGGGCCCTTGGGCGCGTCGAGCCCGCGCGGCAGCGGCTGGCTGGCGCCAGGACGCTGGTCGTTGGCCGGCCGGTGGGTCGGCGACTTGGGGCCCGGTTCGGGCGCGAGTGCGCGCGCAATCTCTTCGGAGCGGTTCTGCGACTGCTTGGCGCCGCCGCCGGCCTGCTTGGCGCTCTGGTTGGCTACATCAGACAAGTTGCCCTCCCGGGGATCAAGGCCGCCTTCGCGGTTCTCCTGGAAATCGATGGCGAGCGCTTCCTCGAGCGCCTTGTAGGCGTTCTCGGCTACCTCATCTTTTTCCGACTTGATCGACATACTGTTTCGCCTCGTAGTTCCGGCAGCCAGAGCAGGGGTCCGCTCCGCTTGCGCGCATTTGCCGCTCTATAATGACACGACGGCACCGCCCGAGCGATGGCCGAGCCATCAGGAGCCCGGAATTCGTGGTCCCTTGGTTAAGAGGGAGCCCAGCTTTCCACGTAACGTAGTGGCACAGAAGCCGTTTTGATACAATCAGTTGGGTGCGGGCCCCGGCGGCCGTTGAGCCTTTATTAACGGATATTTTTCCCCGTCCTGCTGAAAAAGCGAGCAAAATGACCCATTTAGAAGTTGTTAACCATATCGGCAGTTTTTGAACCGCGAAAATGCCGCAATTAGGCATTTTTGGAGCTTGTTCTGTGATCCTGGATGTCACTCAGGACCAGCCTGTATCAGGAACGAACACAAACAGGGAACAACAATGGCGGCGGTGAGTATTGCATTCGAAGCGCCTGACAACTACCGGGGGTTCGTGCCCTCCAACAAGCGTCCCATCGATCTCGTCCATCTTGCCCGCCAGACCTCGGGAGACAAGCTCCTGGAGCTCGAAGTGCTGCAGGCATTCGCCCGCCAGGCACGCAGCTCAATGAACGAGCTGGCTTCCGGCGACGCCGGCCGGATCCGCGAGACTGCCCACAGGCTGAAGGGCGCGGCACTCGCCGTCGGCGCCTTCTGCGTCTCCGAGGCTGCCGAGAAGATCGAGAGTGGTGAAACCGGCGCTGCCGAGATCGCCCTGCTGGGCGCTGCAGTCGTCGATGTCGAGAACTTCATCCTCAAACTGTCGCGTTGAGGCCCGATATCGTCGGCCGACGATGTTGACCCTTCGCGGGAATTGTTGGAAAAGGCGCGTGAAATAGGGCTCATCGAGCCCTATATGCGCATTTGTTCATTTCTTACCTGGCCGGAATTCCATGCCCAAACTGACAATCGTTACCTTCGATGGCACCCAGCACGAGCTGGAGGTCGCCAACGGTTCCACCGTCATGGAAAACGCGATCCGCCATTCCATCCCGGGCATAGTGGCCGAGTGTGGTGGCGCCTGCGCCTGTGCGACCTGTCATGTCTATGTCGACGAGCGCTTTGCCGAACTCGCCGGCAAGCCCGATCCGATGGAAGAAGACATGCTGGATTTCGCCTACGACGTCCGGCCGACCTCGCGACTGTCCTGTCAGATCCGCATGACCGACGCGCTCGACGGGCTGGTCGTGCATGTGCCGGAGCGGCAGGGCTGACGTCAAAAAAAGCCTCGCCCTCTTTGCGGATGGGCGAGGCGAATTAGACGCACCGTCAAACAGGCGAGGGAGGAGACACCTGCAGCCACTCGTATGCGCCTAGGGAAAACCACATGGCAAAGTCCTGGGATGAAGCGACGCCGGCAACATCTTCATCCCTGCGACATAGTAGGACTGTACTTTAGCANATCTGCAAGTGCAATCCGGACTTTTTATCCGTCAATTAACAGGAAANCCCACCAGTTTCGCGCAAGCTTCGTGCGCGATCGAGCAGTCNTTTTTCGATTCTGGCGGAAAACGAAGCCNGTTTCGGCTATTGTCCGGCGCGGGACGCGAGCCGGTTCTTGAGCAGCCGAATCATCCGTTTCTCGAAATTGATCGACTCGACGCGGTCGAAACGCCGCTGGTCCCTGTCATGCGCATCCATGGCTTGCTGGGAGATGCGCGCGACCTTGTCCTTGAGCACGGTGCAGTTCTTCTGCGGCGGCAGCGACAGGATCGACTTTTCCAGCTCCCGGGCATGGTTGCGGGCAATCTCTGCATGCCGCTCCTCGTGCCGCTTGATGTCGGCCGACAGCGTGTCCCAGATAAGCGCGAGCTGCTTGCTGGCCTTCTTCCGGTTCGCCCAGCGCGGCAACATGATCTTGGTCGACAGCACCACCTTGGCGTCACCGATATGGCAGCGGCCCTTCTTGCCGACATAGGTCGCCGAGCCGGTGAAGCGGATCTGCGTCGCCCCCGGATGCCGCCTTCCGGTGATGCTGGACAGCGGCCCGTTGCGCATCATTTCGCGATCGATGTCGGCGGCGGTGTTTCCACCGATGCTGAAATAGGTGACTTTCTTGTGGATCACGGTATCGGCCATCGCGTCGCCATGCCACGCGCAGGATGCGAGCAGCGCGAGGAACATGGAAAGTCTGACGCACAAGCGTTTCATCCGCGCCTCCGGATAGGGAACTGGCCATATCCATGGGACATTGTCCTTCTTTCCGCAATATGCAATCAGCAGAATAATAGCGAAGCCCGCTGGAGTTCCGATGCATTCCCCGTTGTCGAAGAGAGACTGGCGCCTGGCCCATGGCCGCAGCCTTTGCCTTGGCCCTCGCGGCCTGATCATGGCGATCATCAACGTCACCCCGGATTCGTTTTCCGATGGCGGTCGCAACTATTCGAGGGACGCAGCCGTCGAGAATGCCCTGCGCGCCGTGGAGGAGGGCGCCGAGATCATCGATGTCGGCGGCGAATCGACCCGTCCCGGTGCCGCCGAGGTGACGGCCGAGGAAGAGCAGGCGCGCGTGGTGCCGGTGATTGCCGAACTCGCTCGCCGTTCGGACGTGATCATTTCGGTCGACACCTATCGTGCGTCGACAGCCGAAGCTGCCGTTGGGGCCGGCGCCCATATCATCAACGATGTCCACGGCCTGCAGCGTGAGCCTGACATCGCGAAGGTGGCTGCTGCCACCGGCGCGGGCCTCGTGATCATGCATACCGGCCGCGGCCGCGAGAAACTTCCGGACGTCATCGACGACCAGTTCCTCTTCCTGCGCCAGTCGCTGGAGATCGCGGATCAGGCCGGCGTCGATCCGGCGCAGATCGTGCTCGATCCGGGCTTCGGCTTTAATAAAGAGACTGTGGACGACAACATGCAGCTCATGGCGCGGCTTTCCCAAATGCACGCGCTCGGCTATCCGCTGCTGGTCGGCACGTCGCGCAAGCGCTTCCTCGGGACCATTACCGGACGAGAGGCGGCCGGGCGCGATGCGGCGACCGCGGCGACAACCGTCCTGACCCGCATGAAGGGGGCGGCGATTTTCCGCGTCCATGATGTCGCTTTCAACAGGGACGCCCTGATGGTGGCGGATGCTATGCTCGCGGCAGCGAGCGCCAGCGAGGAGACTAGCCAATGAGCGGAACCTATACGATCACGCTGGCCAATTGCGCCTTCTTCGCCCGTCACGGCGTGATGGACGAGGAGGAGGTTCTCGGCCAGCGCTTCTTCGTCGACGCAGAACTCGAGGTCCAGCCGAACGGTCCGCTGGAGAGCGACGCGCTCGAGACGACGGTGGATTACGGGGTCGCCTTCAAGATGATCGAGAAAATCGTCACCGGACGGCGCTACTTTCTCATCGAGGCGCTGGCAATGGAGATTGCCCGCTCGCTCGAGGCGCAGTTCCCGCAGATCCGCCGCGTGCGCATCACGCTGCGCAAGCCGAATGCGCCGGTGGCCGGCGTGCTCGACTACGTCCAGGTCAGCGTCGAGCATCATGCCGGAGAATAAGGCGCCGGTAACGGCCTTTCTCGGCCTGGGAGGCAATGTCGGCGATCCGGTCCGTTCGATGGCGGCGGCGCTGCAGGCGTTGGATGCCCATCCGGACTGCGCGGTCACGGGCGTGTCGCGGCTCTATCGCACGCCGCCCTGGGGCAAGACCGACCAGGACTGGTTCTTCAATTCGGCCGCGTCCGTGACAACCACGCTCCCGCCACATGCGCTGCTCGAGCTCTGCCTCGAGATCGAGCGGTCGATGAAGCGGGTACGCACGGAGCGCTGGGGACCGCGCACGCTCGACCTCGACATTCTGGTCTATGGCGATCGGGAGATTTCCGAAGACAGCCTGACGCTGCCGCATCCGCGGATGACGGAGCGCGCCTTCGTGCTGCTGCCGCTCGCCGACATCGCGCCCGCGCATGAAATCCGCGGCCGGGCGGTCCGCGACTGGCTGGAAGACGCCGACCGGTCGGGGATAGAGGTTGCCGACGAGGCCCGCGACTGGTGGCGTCGCGACCAAGGCGCATGAAAAAGCCGGCGCGAAGCCGGCTCTCCTGAAATCGTCCCGTAGCCGAAAGGCTTACTTGATCGAACCGACGGCGATCTCTTCGCTGCGGCGGTTGAGCGACATGCCGATCACCGGGATCATCTGGTCCTGAACCTTGACCGAGATCGTGACCGTCATCGTGTTCTTGCCCTGCAGGCGGGCGATCATCGCGCCGTTGAGCTTGGCGCGCTTGATGCCGACCACCATCCGCTGGCCGGAGACGTTGCCGGAAACGATGTCCAGCCCCTTGCCGTCGGCGCCGTCGAGGAACACGCCCTTGTAGTTGTTGCGGCCTTCGGCGCGGATCGTCGCCTTCATCGGCTGCTTGAACATGCCCACACGGCAATAGCCGTCGAGCGTGATGCCGACCGAATCTTCCTCCGGCAGGCCGGCAAGGGTGCAGGTAAACTTGGTGCCCTTGTACTTGCCGGCGATGATTTCACCCGGGCCGGTCCATTCGCCGGCCACGCCTTGGAAGAAGACCTTGTCCCTGGCGCCAGCCTGGACCTCTGTCGGGGCGCCGAGCGCAGCCGCGACAATGGCCGCAAGGCCGAACGCATACGGTTTTGCGCGCGAGAACATGTGTCGTCCTTTCAGGGCGTTACTAAACTGAGCGTTGGCGCAGTCTTGCCGATAATGGTTAATCGATTGTTTCTGTAAACCACATTTGCCAGTTTCCGGCAATGGACAGGCAGTGCTGCAGGGCCGCTGCAAGCCCGTGATTTGCAGGGTGAGGAGCGGGGCGTTGCCGTTCGGTCACACTCGGCTGCCATCGGAGCCGGCAAGATCGCTCATGAAGTCGCCGACACCCGGACGCTTCACCGCCTTGAACGGAAGCGGGCGCAACAGATCCATGGCGGCGATGCCGATGCGCACCGTCATCAGGCCGTTGATGACGCCTTCACCGAGGCGGGCGGAGATTTTCGACGCTACGCCGTGGCCGAGAACCTGCTGGGCTATGCCGTCGCCGACGGCGATCGAGCCGGTGACCGCGAGATGGGCAATCACGTCGCGGAAGAGCTTGAGCATGCCGATGCGACCCGGCCGGGTGCCGTAGGTCTCGGCAACCGCGCGGATCAGCCGGGAGGATTCGAAGAGCACGTAGCCGAGATCCATGATCGCCCGCGGGCTGACGGCAGTGACGATCGACACCCTCTTGGCGGCCGACAGAACCAGCATCCGCGCCTTGCGGTCGGCGGGTCCCAGAAGCTCGATTTCGGCGAGGCTGAGGAGCCCGTCGGCATCGATGATGTCTTCGCGCGTCTTTTCGAGAATTGCGCGGCCCTTGGCGGTTTCGGGCAGGTTGGCGACCATCGCCGAAAGCCTCTCGACCACCTGCCGCGCATGTTCGGGTCTGCGGTCGGCGGCGGCCTTTTCCGCTTCATCCTTGAGCGCCTGGACGGAAGCAAGCCGCCTGAGACCGACAAACTCGCGCGCCACCATGCCGAAAAGGCCAAGCAAGCAGAGCGCGGCGACGGCGATCGCCGCATAGCCCAGCCAGTCGGCCCGGGCAAAGAGGGTGCGGATCAGCTCGTCGATCCAGAGCGCAAGGGCGGCCGAAACGAGTATCCCGAGGCCGGAGAGGAAGATCGAGAGAAACGGAAATCGCTTTCTCGGCTTCGGCGGCTCGAGCTCGGTTTCCAGCGGCCGCAGGAAAGGGTCCTCCGCCTCGTCGGCGAGCACGAAGCCGGTGTCGAAGGCCGCGGGCGGGCGCGGTTTGACCTTCGTTTCCTGCTGCTTCGGCGGCTCGACGGGGAACGCCGCCGGCTGCCGTCCGGGCCTGGACTTGTCCTTCATGGGCGATCCTTCATTCGAGCTTGTCTCCGATCAGGAACTGCAATGCCCTGTCGAGGCGGATCTGCGGCAGCGACAGCTTGATGCCGCCGCCGGTCTGCTCGACCTCCGGCGGGCGGAAGCGGACGATCTGGATGCTCGGAAGCGGCCCCTTTTCGGGACGGAAATAGATGTCCGAATTCTCGGGAAGATCGCCCGGGAATATGGCGGTCTTGCGCTGGCCGTCGAATACCTCGCCGGCGATTTCCTCGTTTTCCATCGGCGTGCCGACGATCACCGGCAGCCGATCGCCGTTCCTGGGAACCGTTGCTTCGCGGGTGGCGCGGATCGAGGCGAGCGCGATCACCTCGACCTCGGCACCCGAACGGCCGATGCGGTCGAGCACCCGGTCGACGATGCGGCGGGTGGTCGCTTCCAGCCGGTCGTGGCTTT
>Ga0065721_10052214_pt1 | contig 12425 bp, 14 predicted proteins | sample Mesricmetagenome_FD_59108 | JGI IMG/M metagenome (GOLD analysis project Ga0065721, IMG submission 59108) | Mesophilic microbial community from rice straw/compost enrichment Sample: eDNA_1 v2 (version 2) | ecosystem: Engineered > Solid waste > Grass > Composting > Bioreactor | place: USA: Davis... | reverse complement strand
GGAGCCACGAGCCACGACGTCGGTCGCGGATCCGCGGTTGTCCATCAGGACGCTGTGTGCCCGATCGGCGATAAGCGTCAGCTGCTCACGGGTGCGGGCGGGAACGAGCAGTCGTCCCCAGAAGGAATTGAGCCACCGACGGGCGTCGTTGGTGGCGGTGCGCAGCTGCGCTTCGGAGGTTGTGCGGGATGAACGCATGTCGATTCGCTTTCGGGTCGAGAACATGGGTCGTCTCTGCGGCTGGCACCGTGCTGCCACCGCCTCACCGATTCACGGGAGTGGAAGAGGTTGGACTTTCAGCAGGTGTTCCGGCGCGACCCTGTCGCGCAGTACCCGGATCGCGAGCTCAGCTCGAGCGCATCCGGAAGAGGAGACACCAGGCTCACGAGAGCGTCACCGGTGTGGTGTGCGCTCCGCGCTGGGGCTGCCGCCTCGCGGTCTTCGCCCGCGAGTTGCCTTCGGAGTGAGGTGGTGGGGATTGGTACAGGAACCGGCCCCTTGTTGGCGAGCAGAGGCATCTCTCGTTTCGAGCAGAACAGGGAGGCAACGCGGCGCGTTCGGATTGAGAATGCTCGTAAATGTGCAGTCTTGGTGTTTTGACTGATGTAGTCTGTTGGCGGATGCCGGGTGGCTCACAGCTCTCTCGGAATCACGGTGGCTGCGGACGACGCGCCACATCCCCGAGGCGGCGGTGCCGCCCTGAATCCCCGGAAAGGGCACGAAATGGCCGGCGAAACCGTCATCACCGTGGTGGGCAACCTCACCGCAGACCCCGAGCTTCGATACACGCAGAACGGTCTCCCGGTCGCGAACTTCACGATCGCGTCGACGCCGCGCAACTTCGACCGTCAGGCCAATGAGTGGAAGGACGGCGAGGCACTGTTCCTCCGCGCGTCGGTGTGGCGCGAGTTCGCCGAGCACGTCGCCGGCTCGCTCACCAAGGGCATGCGCGTGGTCGCCACCGGCCGCCTCAAGCAGCGTTCGTACCAGGACAACGAGGGCAACAACCGCACCGCGATCGAGCTGGAGATCGACGACATCGGCCCCTCGCTGCGTTACGCCACCGCTCAGGTCACGCGTGCCGCTTCCCAGTCGCGTGACGGCGGCGCTGCAGCTCCTGCCGCCGCTCAGGGCACCCACGAGTGGGCCGCGGCCGTTCCCGGTGCACCCGGTGACGCGTGGGCGACTCCCACTCCCGGTCAGTACGACGACACACCGTTCTGATCCACAGACTTCCCCCCGGAAGACCCGGATCCCCCCATCCGGAAACAGAGAGGCCGGGTGAGCACGCATCAGCGTTCGCTCACCCGGCCTCTCTTCTTGTGCCTGCACTGGCGCCACCCCTCCCGAACCCCGACTGCTGGGGGATGGTTCGACAGCCGTCAGGAGATGCGGTGCGCTGGGCAGAGGGTTGGACCCACAGACCACCCGCGATCTTCGAGGATCTCCACGATCACCGAGTCCGGCAGCCACGCGGAGCCTTCGACGCGCTCGGTCGCCGTGCAGGTGAAGTCATCACCGATGCACTCGACGAGGGCGTACTCGGGACCTCGGTCATGGTCGGCCATGATCGCGCCCAGGGATGCCGTCATGCTCATCTGCTCGCCTCCTCTCTCACACCGCGGTGGATGCCGCGCTTCCGGCAGATGCCGGCGGTGAAGCCGGGGTAGTCGGGGTCTGCCGGGTCGTCGACAACGCACTCGTGGCCGTAGCCGAGCGCGACGAGGAGTCGATGCGAGGACGCGCCGAAGGCGAGGCGCTGGAAGTAGAGCCATCGCCTCATGCGGTCACCCCTGCGGGGCGGGCGCCACCGGGGAAGGCGGCATCCATGTCGGCTGCGATGCGGTGGTACTTCGCGGCTTCGCTGCGGTTCAGTGACGCAGTGAGGTGCTGCTCGTGGCCCTCGGCGCGGGCGGCGATCGCGTCGTACGACTCGGCGAGGTCACGCGCCCACTGGCCAGCGGTCGGCAGCGCGGTCTGATCACTCGCCACTAGAGTCACCGCTCTTCCAGTGTCGATCGAGACCGAACTCGGAGATGAGGTTGGTCAGGGCTTCCTCGGGTGTCGCGCCGAATGCCGCGTCGGAGTCCTCAGATCCGGCGTCCGTGATGATCTCCGCCGAAGCGGCCCAGGGGCGGTCCGGCTCGTCGAACCGGTCTTGGTTGTCGATCGTGATCCGCACCGTGGGGCGGTCGGCGGGCGTCGTGCTGTTGGTCATGCTGCAGCCTTCTCTCTGATCTGGGCCAGCGCCTGGTCGCACTTGGCGCAGCGCTCGATCTTCTTCGGGGCGGTGACCTTGATGCGACGGCCGTCGCCGAGCAGGTCGGAGTACTGGTTCTCGTAGCCGCACAGCGCCGACCACCGGAAGTCCCAGTCGCCGACGCGTCGGCGGCCGGTGAACACGTGCCACTTCGGAACGACGTCGGCGTGCACGCCGCGGAAGTCCGCGCGTCGCCACCAGACGGGGCGTCCGGCCTCGACATGGCCGGCGACCCGGGCGAGGGTCTTGGCGATCGACTCCCACGCAGCCGTCACGTCGATGTCAGCGGTGGTCGGGAGCGCGAGCTCGCTCGGCGCGGTCACTCGGTCACCTCGAGCACGGGAACCTCGATCGTGCGGAGGGTGCCCCGCACCAGTTCCGCCTCGGAGATCGCGAGCTTCGTACCACCCACCGAGTACGAGGGGTGATTGGAGGCGACGATCATGCAGCGCCAGGTGCCACGGTGACGCCGGTACGGCATCGAGGTCTCGGGCTTCTCGTCGTAGCGGTCGAAGGGGATGACCACGATCGTGTAGTCGGGGCCGGGCTTGATGTGGGGCAGTTCGATGATGCGGCCCTCGAGCCAGCCTTCGATGTTGACCGGCAGCTTCGACAGCTCGTGGCTGGTGGAGCCTTCGGGCGCGGCGGCCAGACGCGCAACCTCGGCCTCGGGCGGCTCGTAGATGGACGTGAACATGACACTCCTCGGGTCGAAAGTCAGTGCCGCCAAGACGGGTATCCCACGTCGCGGGCGGCAGGCGAGGAGGTGGACTCCTCGCGAAAGAACCCGGCTGCGGCTACGACGCAGCAACAGGATCCAGCGCGTGCCGGCGAGGCGCGCACGACCCCTCAGTATTTGCTCGAAAAGATGCGCACAAGCGCGAAACAGGCACATTTATGAGCGAAAACGATATGCTTAGAGACCGGAATCAGACCGTGAAGCGGCCAGGTTCCGGCCCCCAAGCAGACACTCACATCGAAGAGCGAGGCTCATGAGCACTCAGGACGCACGACCCCCGCAGCGGGCGCTGAACCTCCAGGATCGAGTGCCCCAGCGGGGCCAGCAGACTCCGCCTGCGCAGCGGACGGCGTCACCACGTCAGCCCGCGCCGTCGCACTTCACCGGTGGCACCGAACCGGCGTGGGGGAGTGCTCAGCCGAAGGGCGCGACCGCGCCGCCCGAGGCTCGCCCCGCGCGGCAGCCGGAACCGGTGCGGCCGCCCGAGCCCGTGCGAGTGGTGGCGGCGACGTCGGTGCGCCCGGTGGCCGCACTGCACGAGGAACTGCGCAAGCCGCTCAGCGAACTGGTCCCTCGCCGCGAGGCGCGTGACTTCAAGGACCTGTTCCGCGACCTGGTCAAGCTCGGCGTCTCCGACGTGCACATGACTCGCTCGGGCCTGGACGGCAGCTTCCGCATCGAAGCGCGCGTCGACGGCATCATGCAGCCGGTCCACACGTACGCGGGTGCCGAGGCGCAGACGATCGTGAACCTCATCAAGACCGACTCGGAGATGAGCTCGGGCACCAACCTCGTTCCCGAGGACGGCAACTACGAACTGCCCATCGACGGCTACCCGTACCGCGCCCGAGCGGTCGCCCTGCCGCTGTTCGACGGTGGTGAGCGGATCGTCTTCCGACTCCCGCAGGTCGGAGATCTCCGCGAACTGGACGACCTCGGGTTCACCGACGCCAACCTCGCGGCGACCAAGGCGCTGCTGGACATCCCCGGCGGCATGACGCTGTTCGCCGGTCCTACCGGTGAGGGCAAGTCGACGACCGCGCTCAGCTCACTGAAGTACCTGCGCCAGCAGGACTCCGGCGTGTTCATCACCCTGGAGGATCCGGTGGAGCGCGTGATCTCGGGTATCGCCCAGATCGAGGTGAAGGAAGAGATCGAAGGCGCCGGCTTCGGCGACATGATGAAGTACCTCGTGCGTTCGGACCCGAACGTGCTCTTCATCGGCGAGATCCGCGACACCCGCACCGCGACGGCCGCCGTCGAGATTGCCAAGAGCGGCATCCGCCTGCTCGCCACGATCCACGCCACCAACAACGTCAGCGCGTTCCTGCGTCTGATCGAGATGGCTGACGCCACTCCGCTGTCCGTGCTCGAATCGGTCAACGGCATCGTGTCCCAGCGCCTCGTGCGTCGCCTCGTCGCGGGCACCGACCGCTTCTCGGGTCGCTACCCGATCCACGAGGTCACCCAGAACTCCGAGACGCTCACCGACGCACTCGTGGCCGGCGCCTCTCGCGCGGAGATCAGCGCGGCCGCCGCGATGACGTCGACCACGTTCCGCGACAACGTCCAGGAGCTCGTCGATGCGGGCATCACGACCCGCGCCGAGGCGCAGAAGGTGGTTCCGCATGTCTGATGCACTCAAGCGCCTGGCAGGCATTCTCGACAAGCTCGGCGAGTTCGGTGCGAGCGACTTCCACCTCACGGCCAACCGAGGCGCGTTCTTCGTCAAGGACAAGCAGACGCGTCCGATGCCCAACCTGCCCACCGACTGCGGCGACATGCTCGCGGCGATCATCAACGAGTGCGTCCCTGGTGGCCCGGGCGTGCTGGACGAGCGTGGCCAGGCGGGCGCTTCGTTCGATGAAGGTGGTGCGTACCGAGGCCGTATCGCGATCCGCCAGGAGCACGGCGGCCTCTCGTCGACGATCCGAATCATCGGACGAGACATTCCCACGCCGGACGACCTCGGCCTGCCGCAATCAGTCGTGGGTCTGATCGGTCGCCCCTCGGGCCTCGCGCTCTACGTCGGCCAGACCGGCTCGGGCAAGTCCACGACGATCGCCGCTCAGGTGAACCTGGTGAACCAGACGCAGTCGACGGGCATCTACACGCTGGAATCGCCCATCGAGTACGTCTACCCGGCGGGCAAGAGCCTGGTGGTTCAGCGCGAGGTCGGGGTGCACGTGAACTCCTTCGCCGAAGGCGTGGAGGACGCGAAGCGATCGCACCCGCGCATCATCGTCGTCGGCGAGATCCTCAACGCGGCAACCGCGCGCGCGGCGCTGCTGGCGGCGGCGTCTGGTCACCTCGTGGTGAGCACGATGCACGCAGGCACGGCCGCCGAGGCGGTCGACTCGTTCGTGTCGATGTTCACGCCCGAAGAGCAGGGACTCATCCGCACCCAGCTGGCCCAGTCGCTGCTGGGGATCGTGGCGCAGAAGCTGCTCCCGAAGCAGGGCGGCGGCATGGCGCTCGCTCAGGAGATCGCGTTCAACACGCCCGCCATGGCGGAGCTGCTGCGAGGCGGCGGGGCCGACCGCAGTGCGAGCACCAAGTACATCCAGCAGCTGCTGCTGGGCACCGGCACGGCCGACGGCATGGTCGCGATGGAGGAATCGCTGGCCCGGCTGGTCAACGAGGGTGCGATCACCCTCCAGACCGCGCAGAACAACGCCCGAGACCAGCAGGCGTTCACCGACAAGCTGCAGCAGGTGGGCGGCCGACGCCCGGCTGCGTGACCAAGGAAGTCACCATGACCCAGATCCTGCCGCTCGAGACCGAGCAAGAGTCCACGCCGGCCACGGAGTGGTCGCCCAGCGCTGCCCCGTTCGCCGCACCCAAGGCTGACGGCAAGAAGAAGCGCGCTCCTAAGCCTGATCGGAAGCGCCGCAAGGCGCCGGTGGATGAGCTGCCGTACAAGCCGCTGCCCGAGCCGAAGCCGGACAAGCCCCTGTCGGCTGGCGCACTGCGCAAAGCCGAGAAGGAGCGGCAGGCGAAGGAGGCCGAGGCTGACGCCACCGCGCAGCGGATCAACGGCACCGACGAGGCCACCGAGTACAAGAAGCCGTGGCTGACGATCGTCAACGCGAAGCGGGCTCGTCCCGACGAGATCGCGGAGACGCTGACGGACCTGGCCGCCATGCTCGAAGCCGGTGACAGCGAGCACCGCTCGATCACGGCGCTGGCTGAGCAGTACTCGACCTACGACATCGGCCACGCCTACGCGCGGATCGCGATGCTTCTGGAGCGTGGCGTTACCCTCGGAGACGCCATTGGCGAGCAGACCGACAACTTCCCGCCTGTGGTGCGCGAGCTCATCGGCGCCGCCAAGATGCCGAAGGACATGCACCGCAACCTCCGTCAGGCGGCGGTCATCATCGTCGAGGCCGACAACATCAAGTCGCAGGTCAAGAGCGCGCTGTTCAAGCCCGGCTTCATGCTGCTGTTCCTGATGGCGTTCACGTTCGCCGCCGTGCAGTTCCTGCTGCCGATGACCTCGAACATGTTCTCGGGCATCGGTGCGGAGCCGCCGCTGATGAGCGTCATCGTCATGGCCGTGGGCGACTGGTTGAAGTGGGTGCTGCTGGCGATCATCTTGATCGTGCTGCTGGTCGGCGCAGCGTGGAAGCTGTTCCTCAAGAACGTCGAGTTGATCGCGGCCAGGACGGACGCGTACGCACTGCGAGCACCCCTGGTCGGCGACATCATGCGCATGGCGACGGCCGCACGCTTCTGCGACGTTCTCGCCGCAGGTCTGTCGGTCGGCATGTCGGAGCTGGAGTCGCTGGAGACCGCGGGTCGCGCCTGTGGCAACCGCGCGCTCGCGCAGTGGATCGAAGAGCACGTCGGCCGCCAGCGCTATGGCGTCGTTGCCTTCAACGACGTCGCCAAGACCGAGATGTTCCCCTGGAACCTCCGCAACCGCTTGGAGACCACCAGCTCGCTGACGCGACGCATCGAGATCCTGCTCGAGCTGGCCGAGACGTTCCACCGGAAGTCGCAGGAGCGTCTCAACCGATTCGCTGAGCGCATCGGTCCCATCTCCGAGGGTGTCGTGGTGTGCACGGTCATCGGCGTCGTGCTGCTGATCGTCGCGCCGATCCTCACCTTCATCCCCACGCTGGTCGGAACGCTCGCCTGATGAACTTCGCCCAGGCGGGCATCGACACCGACGCCATGCCGATCTTCTTCTTCATCGCGGTGATGTTCGTGGTCGCGGTGCGCGACATCCAGACGCGCACCGTGAAGCTGGTCTGGACTGTCATGGTCGGCATCGCGGCCATCGTCGTTGTCACCCTGCAGGCCGGCAGCGGGCCGATGCAGTGGCTCAGCGGAGGGCTTTCGGCCCTCGCCGCGTTCGGCTTCTACCTGTTCCTCGGCATGCGCGGGGTGATGGGCGGGGGAGACGTGAAGCTCGCGCCGTACCCGGCTCTGGTGCTCGGCGCGATGAGTCCGCTGCTTGGTGTGTGGTGGATCGTCGCCTCGCTGGCGATCCAGCAGATCGTCACGCTGTTCGTGCGGCTCTGGCGTCGAATCCGGTCCCAGCCAGCCAATCGTGCGCTTGAGCTGCCTCACGTGCCGGCCATGTGGGTGGCGTTAGTGGTCGGGAGCTGGCTCTTCTCGCTCGCGGCTGGATAGAGTAAAGACTCGTTTTCGCACATTTATGAGTAGAATCGAAGTACACTCGGCAGCACGAACCCGGTGAGTGCAACCCCACAGCTAGACTCTTCATCAGCATCTCTCACGAAGGAAGTGACCCTTGAGCATCACCACGGACACCACGGTCGGTCCCAAGCTCGGTCTCGGACGCAAGTCCATCAAGTCGGTTCTCACCGACAAGCACGGTCTGTCCGCCAGCCTCCCCGAGGTCCTCGGCGCCGTCGGCATCAGCATCTTCATCCTCGCCGCGGCCGGTTTCGGCATCGGCGCGGGTGTCAACTTCTCGCAGGACGCCACCGCCAAGGGCACGCTCGACTCGGTGAAGGCCGCTCAGGTCCTTCAGCACTCGAAGACCGGCGCTTACGGCGACGTCGACGCACTCAAGGCTGGCGACTCCCCGGCCCTGACCCAGACCAGCGACTCCCTCAAGATCGCGGCCTCCGACAACAACTACTGCGCGGCGGTGAAGTCGGGCTCCATCACGGGCACGGTCTTCTACCTCAACGCCAAGACCGGCGAGATCACCGAGGACAAGGATGCCGCCGACGCCGGCGGCATCGACTGCCCGACGTTCGCCGACTGAGACCTGATCGGCCGAGCCGCTCGCGTGAGTAATCACCGGGCGGCTCGGCCGTCTCTGTAGCCACATCCACGAGCACCCACCGCCCGAGGGGGAACCATGTTCCGCGACCGAATCGCACGCCGCTCTGTCAAGCAGGTGCTGGCGGGCAACGACGGCAGCAGCATCGCCGAGGGGCTGGGCGGGGTCGCGCTCGTGCTCATCATCCTGACCGTGCTGGGCGTGGGCATCACCACGAACATGGGCGCGGTCACCACGATCGCCACGAAGGCCGAGCGCCAGGCGCTCGTCACAGCGCTCGTCGGCGACAAGCAGGCGACGGTCCAGTGGGGGACCGAAGCGGCTCCGTTCACGCAGGAGGTCGACCTCCCCAACGGCCGCGTCGTGAAGGTCACCACCTGGCGCGACGAGGACGAGACCAGCACCCGCTTGAACGCGGTCACCCCGATCTCCGGCGATGCCGACGAGGCCGACTGCACCAGCGCCGCGGACACCGCGAAGCAGGGATGCCTCTACGCAAGCCGCCTCCACGCCAACGACCTGGGAGGCGTGAGCCCGACCGCGATCGTCCGCAAGACCGCGGGCGACGACGACGTCGCCGGCTCGGTCCACGATCGGGTCGGCACCGACACCGCGATCCCACAGGGAACCGTGTTCGCCACCGGAGCCGACGACACCGCCACGGGCTGGCGATACCTGATCGCCGCGCACGCGACCTCCGGCGAAGGCCAGATCACCATTACGCAGGGCGGTAAGACGCTCGCCCGCATCCCGGTCACCACGACGACTGGCAGCTATTACGGCACCTTCACCGCCAAGGCCGGGGTTCCCGCGAAGGCGACAGTCACCGCCGGGAACGTCGTCGTGTCAACCGTCTTCATCTACCGCGCAGGGAGCTGACCATGAACCGTTCGATTCGCGAGGTTCTCCGCGACGACAAGGGCATCGCCGAGGCGCTCGGCCTGGTGCTCATCGGACTCACCGTGCTGGTCGCTGTGGGCATGGGGGTCGCGAACTACGCGATCCTCTCCAAGCAGGCCGGTCAGCTGCAGCTGGTGAACCAGGAGATCGCGAACCGCGCGGAGAAGTACGTCGCGGAGCTGAACGCCGACCTGGTGAACCCTCGCACGCCGTCCCTGGCGCGCGAGTGCTCGTCGACGACGGCAACCTGCACCCAGATCATCGAGGCGACGACCTCTGACGACGGCAAGAGCATCACGCTGCGCATCCAGGGCGACACCGGCGACACGCTCGGGCAGTCGGCCACCAAGGACGTCGTCCTGACCTCGACGCAGGCCACGCACGTCACCGCGATCGACGAGACGGGCAGCAACGTCTGGGGTCTCACCGAGGAGGGCGGCCGCTTCCGCGCATGGGGTGTCGCGACCGGCGACCCGACGGAAGTGACGCAGGCGGAGCTCGAGGATCCGGCCACCGGTGTCCACTGGGTGAGCGCCGACGACCGTGCGGGGATCGACAGTGCTGGCGCGCTGTGGGTCTGGGGTGCGAACAACATCGGCCAGGCGGGGATCGGCTCGGTGAGCGCCGCTCCTGCTCAGCCGACCAAGCTCAGCATCCCGTCGACGACGTTCCGCAAGGTGGTTACCGGGGACGACCGGGCCTACGCGATCGACTCCAGCGGGCGCGTGTGGGCGTGGGGCAAGAACAATGCGGGGCAGCTCGGCCTCGGACACAAGAACGCGGTCACCTCGCCCACGAAGATCCCGGGCATTCGCATGCTCGACATCGCCATCGGGTTCGACAACGCCATTGGCATCACGAACCAGCACGAGCTCGTCGTCGCCGGCGCGGCGCAGAACGGATTCCCCGTCACCGGCAACGAGGCGGTGTTCAATGTCGCCCTGGAGGGCACGACGTTCAAGGCCGTGGCCGCATCCGTCGCGAACAAGGGGGCGGTGGCGATCCGCGAGGACGGCGTGCTCGTCGTCAACGGGTCGACTACGACCTCTCCGTCGGGAGTGGTGTTCGCTTCCGTGGCCCGGGGCGCGAACGCCGGCTACGCGATCAGCGAGGCCGGCGACCTCTACGGGTGGGGCGCCAACGTGGACGGGCAGCTCGGGCTCGGAGCGACCGCGAATGCGTCGGTGGCGACGAAGCTCTCCGCCAAGAAGTTCACGAGCGTCCAGGGGACGCGCACCGGCGCGATCGCGATCGACGTGCACGGCACGCTCCACTACACCGGCAAGGTCGCGGTCGGTTTCGCAGGCGGTCCGACGCTCGACGAGGTCGCCGAGTTCACCGAGGCGTTCCCCGAGATCTCGTTCACGCAGATCGTGGCCAATGACTACGACTCGGCGGCCGCCCTCCTGGACAACCAGAAGGTGCTCTACGGCATGTCGACCGCGTCGGCCGGCTTGTGGAGCTTCGACTACCAGGGCAACGGCCGAGAGCCGATCAGAATGCCCCGCATTGATGGTTTCGGCTCATATATGTGGAAAAACGCCATAGACTGAACACCGGAGAGGGGGGCCTTTGATGAGCCTGAAGCGACGTACACCTCGTGAGGTGCTGGGGGACAAGAGCGGTATCGCCACCAGCATCACCGACGTGCTCGGTGGTATCGGTCTGAAGAGTGTGGTCCTCGTCGCTGTCGGCGGCACGCTGGCCACACTCTTCACTTTCTGGGCGGTGTCGGCTGCGAGCACGGATGCCTCCGCGAGCTTCCAGACGACGAACCTGACCTTCGAGAAGGAGGTCAAGGAGGCCGACGTCGTCGTCGGCATCGACACCACCCGCGTCGGGCTGCTGAAGAACGTCGGCGACGACTGCGAGGTTCAGACATGGCAGGCCAGCTCCCGCGGCGACAAGACGACTCTCCAGGTCGACGTCGACACGGTGGCGGGGGAGTGCGCCTCGACCACGCCGCTACTTGCCGCAGGCTCCGCTGAGGACAGCCGCGAACTGCTCTACGACATCGACACCCCGACCTTCACCTACGCGAACCTCGGCGGTCGCGCGATCGAGTTCGACGACGCGGGCGCAGCGTCGCTGGCTTCGGCCACGCGTCCGGAGGACGTCAAGAAGATCGACTGGGACGACACGCGTCCCCACAAGGTCACCCTCACACTCAAGACGCTCAGCGAGGACGCTGCCGCCGTCACGAAGAAGGCGGTCGCCACCGGCTTCACCGAGATCACCAACGTCGCAGCCCCAGAGGGCGATCAGCGCTACGTTCCCGCACCCAGCGACGACCCGGTGCCCGGTCCGGTGACCATCTCCGGTGTCACGCGTTCCACCACCACCGGGGCCACCTACGCCGGTGTCCGCGAGGGCATCAAGGTCACCTTCAACGGCGGCGTGTGCGTGGACGGGCCGAGCAAGGTCGAGGTCTCCTACACGCAGCAGAGCCCCTCCGCGGCAGTCCCGGTCAACGCGGTGCTCGAGGCGGTGCTCACCGGTGAGGCCAAGAGCATCCACCTGACGAACGTCCCCAACGGCGCCACCGGAACTGTTGAGGTCGCCGTGCAGTGCCTCGAAGGCGGTGTCACTGAGAAGCAGACCGCGCTCCATACCCAGCCCGTTCCGCCGACCATCCTCACCGTCGCGCAGAACGCGGTGAAGGAGAACCACGACCTCTCGTGGATCGCCGTGTCGAGTCTGCCGACAACGTTCGAGGTGCGCCGCACTCCCGACGGTGCCAGCGAGTCGCTCCTCGGCACCACGTCTTCCCTGACCTACCAGTCGACGTTCGAGGCTGGTGCCAACCTGGGCCTGAAGGTCGACTACTCGGTCATCGCCGTTGTCGACGACGTCCGCAGCCCCAAGGCGACCGGCTCGATCACCACGCCGATGGCTACGCCCGCAGCGGCAACCGTCACCGGTTCGGCCGCCGGAGCCAGCTGGGCAGCCGTGGCGTGTGAGGCGAACGCGACGCCGCAGTACGCTGAGCGCCACTACCAGCAGACCGGCACCAGCACGGCCGTCTCCTGGTCGAACCTCACGACATGGGCGACGTCGCGCACGGCATTCGTGACGACTCCGGCCTATGGCCGCACGGTGTTCGAGGTCCAGACCCGCTGTGTGGCGACCAAGACCGGCGCGATCTCCCCAACGTCGACTTCGGCGAACGCGTCGTTCTACGTCCCGGAGGCGCTGACCGTCTCCGTGGCTCGTTCCACCACGACGGGTACCGCATACGAGGGTGCTCGCGAGGGCGCAACGAT
>Ga0065721_10052210_pt1 | contig 12427 bp, 12 predicted proteins | sample Mesricmetagenome_FD_59108 | JGI IMG/M metagenome (GOLD analysis project Ga0065721, IMG submission 59108) | Mesophilic microbial community from rice straw/compost enrichment Sample: eDNA_1 v2 (version 2) | ecosystem: Engineered > Solid waste > Grass > Composting > Bioreactor | place: USA: Davis... | reverse complement strand
CATAGCGGGCAAAAATAGGAAAAAGCAACATTGTTGCAAAATTATAATCGATATGAATTAGTTAAATCAGATGCTTGCGGCGCAGGTGAACAACATCGATATTTAAGGATTTCATAGGAAACATAGTAGTGTGCTTTAATGTTAATCCCATGACCTGGTAGTCTCCGCGATTGGCTAAGTTGGATCCTGACCTAACTGTGCACTGAAACCAGGAAACGGGATGCGGTTTCGCAGGGTTTTGCCGGTTGACCGATGTCACCGGGAAAATCATAGTTTCCTTGGTAACTTTGCACTTCAATTGATTGGATAATGTCTAAGAAAGCATTGATTTATACAGGTTTTTTTGTGGCTTTGATTGCCCTTTTCTATTTCGTGGTCCGACCCTTTATCAAACGGAAGGATACCATATCCCTGGTTCAGCCCTTTGCGTTTGTGAACCAGGATGGAAAAATGGTGACAGAAAAGGATGTAGCCGGTAAAGTATATGTGGCAGAATACTTTTTTACAACCTGCCCCGGCATTTGTCCAACGATGAATACAAACCTGAAAAAGGTCTATGACAAGTTTAAAGGCAACAGTGAATTTTTGATCCTCTCCCATACTTCCGATCCGGAAAGGGATTCGGTTCCGGTTTTGAGAAGATATGCCGATTCGCTGGGAGTCAATACTAATCAATGGGTCTTCCTCACCGGGCGCAAAGACAGTCTTTATAACACAGCCCGATTAAGTTATACTATCGATGATCCGGCAAACAACCTGAGAAATATTAATGACGATTTTCTCCATACACAATTCTGGGCGCTTGTAAACCGTAAGGGTGAAGTGAAGAAAGTGTACGATGGTTTGAAGGAAAGAGAGATCAATGCCATGATGAAAGAAATTGAGAAAATGCTAAAAATGTAAGTGATGAGTGCAGGCATTAAAGAAATACTGAAGAAAAATCAACTGAGTGTCACAGCCAGCCGGGAGAAAATCCTTCAACTTTTCCTGGACCAGTCAGGCGCATTGACTCACGGCGATATCGAACGTAAGGCCGGTGAAAAGTTTGACCGTGTAACGGTATACCGTACCCTGCAAACATTTGTAGAGAAAGGCATCATTCACACCATTCCCACAGTAGACAATTCCATCCGATACGCTTTGTGCAAAGATGATTGCGAAGCGGGACATCATCATGACCAACATATCCATTTCGTGTGCAGCAGGTGTAAGAATACTTTCTGCCTCGATGATATTGTAACACCTGATATCAAACTGCCGCAAGGTTATTCTGCATCAAAGATTGAAGTGGTGGTGGACGGAATTTGTAAGGAGTGCGAGCGCTCTGCCCGTTGATGACACATTCCGGTGAAACCGTTTTACCAGTACCTGCTATTTAGATGTTTTGCGAAGTTCAGCTTCGCATTTTTATTATTTGGCATCCATGCCACCCATTTACCTGCTTTGCAAAGTTCTCAGCTTCGCAATAAAAAACAAGCCCCCGTGTAGAAACACGGGGACTTAGGTTAAGGCTCTGATTAGTAGCTATTTTATAATGCGTTTATTAAATTCGAATCCAAATGTAATATGAGTATTTGATATTTCCGAATTTCCGGCATACCACATTAATGGTATTTTCAATTTTTCTGCTGCACCTGGTCTAATTCCTCTTTCACAAAGCGCATCAGTCCGCTGATATGGTCCGGCGAAAAGTCAAACTTCAGGCCCGCAGCTTCAAATAACTCCGGAAGCGTACGCGTACCACCCAGGTCCAAAGCCCGGATATAGTTGTCGATCGCAACTTTCGGATCTTTTTTGTACTGCTGCCAGAGTCCGATCGCTCCCAATTGCGCAATCCCGTACTCTATATAATAGAATGGGACTTCGAACAGGTGAAGTTGCCTCTGCCAGGAATAAAGTCTGTATTGATCCAGGCCGGAAAAATCTATCACCGGTGAAGAAAACTCATCAAGTATTTCTATCCATTTCTGAGCCCGCTCTTCTTTGGTATGAGTCGGATTTTCATAAACCCAATGCTGGAACTTATCAATAGTGGCAATCCACGGGAAAATGGTAATCACCCTTTCCAATTGTTGTTCCTTTGCACGCAATAGCTCTTCAGGTTTATTAAAAAATACCTGCCAGTGATCCATGCTGAACAACTCCATACTCATACTGGCTACTTCGGCTATCTCGGTTGGATATTCTTTGAAGCTGTGAAGCTCCAGGTCATGCGAAAGGAAGGAATGAATGGCATGACCGCCCTCGTGCACCATTGTCGTCACATCATCCATCTGTCCGGCCGCATTCATAAAAATGAATGGAGCCCCTGATTCGGCCAAAGGACAATTGTATCCACCTGGCGCCTTCCCCTTGCGGCTTTCCAGGTCCAGGTGACCCATCGCTTTCATTTTTGAGAGGCAATCACCGAAAAAAGGTCTCAGCTGATTAAAGCAGCTGATTGTCTTTTGAACCAATTCATCACCTGACTTAAAAGGCCTGAGTGGTTCCACGCCCACCGGCTCCGCATCAATATCCCATGGGCGCAGTTCACTTAATCCAAGTTTTTTCTTTTTGGCTTCGTAAATCTGGTTTACCAAAGGCATCACATGCAGCTTTACCGCTTCATGAAACTGAAAACAATCTTCTTTTTTATAATCAAAACGTCCTAATTCGATAAAACGATAGTCGCGATAATTGTCAAAACCCGCATTCAATGCGATTTGATGTCTCTTGATCAACAGGGCAGAATACAGATCATCCAGATCATCTTTATCCTTCAACCTTCTTTCACTAATCTTACGATACACGTCTTCCCTGATGCGACGATCAGGATCTTCCAGGAAGCGTGCCGCCTGTTGCAGGGTATATTCCTGGCCATTCACTTCAACTGTCATTTTCCCCGCAATCATCCCGAAGCGTTGGGCTTCCACATTCATTTCTGCCTGCAGGGGAATATTCTCTTCGCGGAACAGGTCAATGTTTTTGCGAACATTCCGCAGGTATGTAAAGAATTTCTTCTGATCGAGGTCTTTTGTAAATGGCGATTCAACCAGTTTGCGGTTTAGTTTATCCGCATAAGGCTGGATCTTTGGCTGAATCTCCATCATGAAGAAATTAAAGGCCTGCTCGAGGTCTTTGTTTTCAGTATCACAAGTCATTTTGATCTGTCTCCAGCAGGCGTCTTCGCTGATCACCGCTTCCAGTTCATTCAAATCCTTTAACCATTGTTCAAGGTCATTGCTTGAGTCAACGGGTCTGTCGAGTAAATCTTTGAAATAAGGTTCAATGGAAGACCAGTCGGTCAGTACAAAATCCGCTGGTACAAAATGACGGGGTAGTTTGCTGATATCAGCGCTATAATTTTCCATGATCAAAGGTATTAAAAATACAGGGCTACCTGCCATGGCAGGTAGCCCTGGTCAATGTCAGATCTTTTATTTCTTTTTAGGAGCTGATTTTTTTGCAGCTGTACCTGAAGATTTGGAAGCAGGCTTCTCGTCTGCTTTTTTAGTGGCTGCTTTTTTCTTTGCAGGAGCTTCTTCTTTTTCTGCTTTGGCAGATTTCGTTGCTGTCTTCTTTGCAGCCGGTTTTTCTGCTTCAGTCTTCTTTGTTTCTGCTTTTTTAGTTTCAGCTTTCTTCTCAGGTGTTTCCTTTTTCTCAGCAGTTTTTTTAGCAGGCTTTTCTTCAGCCTTCGGTGCTTCTTCCACTTCCACTTCAGCTTCCTCCTGCTCGGCAGGCTCTGAGAGCTTTATTTCAATATTTTTCTTCTTCAGGATCTCGAACCATTTCACCATTTTCTTGAGATCGCTGGTATATACGCGCTCGAAGTCGAGTTCGGGATATGCTTTCTCAAAATACTTTTTCAAAGCACCGGCATCTTTACCATCGGGCAGCGTACCCCCCGCTTTATCCATTGCCTGGAATACTTCCACGAGGTTTACATTCTCACGGGTTGTATACACTTCAATACTCTCCAGGTGAGAAAAATTGTGAATCCGCGAAGAGGCAAATTTGGTACTATTATCTTCCAGAGATCTTACAATGGCGCCGTCACTTTTGCTGTTGATCAATTCATACAAACCCGGCATCCCGGTTACTGCTACAAGTTTACTGTATTCCATACTACATTTTCTGATTAAGGGAGCTGCAAGATAGTCTGAAAAAACAAAATACGGGCCAGTAAATACGCTCCCGGTATTTGAATGGCCCGCTTTTATACTAAAATAAACTGCAACAGGTTTGCCTTATAACTCATTCAATAATCGACCGCAACCGGCATACCTTTTCTTTTTATAATTCAGTTCAACACGGTATTCATACACAAAATCGCTCATGCCATCGTTGCAGAATTGCGGAGTAATTTTTAATTCAAGTGTTGTCTTGCCGTCCCGGACCTGATAACTGCGAACTCCATTGTTGACAGTGGCTTCAGCATATGCGATGGTATCGGGTTTTTCAAGACCCGGCTGATTGAAGACAAAGTTTTTACCCTTATCAATTTCTAAACTCCAGAAAGGCTCATTGCCATTGGCAATAAAGTCGACCCCCGCCTCTTTCTTTTCCGCGAAATGTTTATTATCTGCCACCGGCTGACGACTCAATACATATTTATCTCCCAGGTTACCGCTGATACGATTGCCCTGGTGATCAAGCTGCCAGATCTTATCACCTTCCGGCAAAAAACTGTTGCCGGCTTTGCCATTATGAGTCAGTGCTATTTTCCCATTATCGATTTTCCATGTTCCGGAGGTTACAAAAGCACTGTCGCTTTTCCCATAATAAGTTTCCTCAGTCCGGTATGTCATATCCGGTTTGAGCTGGAGAAAAGTACTGATGCCCTTGCAATCGGCACAGGGCAGATAGCCATAATAGATCCCGGACAAACCGAGAGCCGCGGAGTCTACCACAACCTGGCCGGACTGGGCAGTTGTATCACTGGTGCTATCCGAATTACTCGCCGAATTGTTGCATGCTGCCAGCACAACAGTGGCAACGATGGTGAAACTGATCCTTTGCATGGTGATGGTGTTTTTTTAAAGTTAAATTAAAGTTTCCAGCCTGGTAAGCGGTTTTTCCAGCGAAAACTTCCTGTATTTCAAACGCAAAACAACTTACAGGCTCTACGAAGGTTTATTGATTTTTCAACGTCCAATGACTAACTAATTTATTTATGAAGAGATTTTTGTTTTTGGCAATACTGAGCGTTTCGACAGGAATTGTCTATGCACAATCAGTTACAGGCAGACTTACAGATGCTACGGAAAACAGACCCCTCATCGGGGCCACCATCGATTTGACGGATGTAAAAGATTCAACTTCAATCCGTAAACAGGTTTCGGACCAAAACGGAAGCTTCCGCTTTTCCAACCTTTCTCTTGGAACATATTACCTGACCGTGAGCTTTATCGGTTATGAAGAATATAAACAAGTGGTAACCCTTAATGATTCAATTCGCAATGTGGACCTGAAAACCCTGGCTATTCCCAAAACAACTGTTCAATTGGGCGGTGTGACGGTTTTGGCCAAGGCAGCCCCGGTTTCACAAAAAGGTGACACCACTCAATACAGCGCCAGCCAGTTCAAGGTAAATCCCGACGCAACCACAGAAGACCTGATCAAGAAAATGCCGGGGATTACGGTTGACCGCGATGGTACCGTGACCGCGCATGGCGAACAGGTGAGAAAAGTGACAATTGACGGGAAAGAATTCTTCGGAGATGATGCCTCTGCAGCTTTACGCAACCTGCCCTCAGATATCGTTGACAAGATCCAGGTGTTTGACCGCCTGAGCGACCAGGCACAATTTACCGGAGTGGATGACGGGAATTCAGTTAAAGCTTTGAACATCGTAACCAAATCCGGAATCAAAAACGGGCAGTTTGGACGTATTTATGCCGGCGCCGGTTCTGATGAACGTTATATGGCCGGTGGTAATGTGAGCACATTCGACGGCGATCGCAGGCTTTCATTTATCGGCAACTTTAATAATATTAATCAGCAAAACTTCGGTTCCCAGGACTTGTTGGGTGTAACCAGCAGCGGTAACAATCGCGGTGGCGGCGGTCGCCCGGGTGGTGGCGGCAACCGTGGCGGTGGTGGTCGCCCCGGCGGCGGCGGCTTCGGTGGTTTTGGCGGAGCTGAAAACTTCCAGGTTGGGCAACAAAGTGGTATCAGTAAGACCAATGCCTTTGGTATTAACTATGGTGATAAATGGGGTAAAAAGATCGATGTGACCGGAAGTTATTTCTTCAATCAAAGCAATAACCAAAACGATAACTCATCAAGGACTGAAATCATTGGTGAGAACTATTTCAACAACCGTTACAGCCGTTCTGCAAGCAACAATACGAATCATCGCATCAACATGCGTTTTGAATATAAGATTGATTCAAGCAACTCTCTTATCATCAGCCCGAGCCTGAATTTTCAAAGAAACCGCTCCATTTCGGAATCTTTTGAAAGTTCTCTCTATGGCACCACAGATACTACCAACACATCAAACAGCAGCAGGAATGTTTTACGTTCGGGATATAATTTGCGTAACAATGTGCTTTATCGTCACGCATTTCCTAAACGGGGACGAACGTTTTCAGTTAGCCTGAATACAACATTCAATAAAAATGACGGTGAAACATACTCCCTGGCAAACTATCGCTATTTTGAAACCGGAGGCATTTCTGATTCACTGCAAAACCAGTTCATAGATAACCCGACAAACGGATACAACCTCTCTGCTAATTTTGTTTATACCGAACCCATTGGTAAAAAAAGCCAGTTGCAGATCAATTATAATCCGTCATTTTCGAAGAGTGAGGCAGACCAGCAGGCTTTCCTCTATGATGAACTGGGCGGAAAATACTCAGAGTTTGTTCCAACACTCTCAAACATTTTTGATAATAGCACCACCACACAAAATGGCGGCATTACCTATCGTTTAGGAAACAACCGCGACAATATGCTTGCTTTAGGTGTGAACCTGCAACATTCAAGACTGGAGAGCGACAGGACGTTCCCTACAGTAACAAATGTTGATCAAACCTTCACCAACGTGTTGCCCAACCTGATGTGGAACAGAAAATTGACGCCACGCAGCACGATGAGAATCTTTTATCGCGCCAGCACCAATTTCCCCAGTGTAACACAGTTGCAGGATGTGGTTAATCAGAGCAACCAGCTTCGTATGAGTATGGGTAACCCCAACCTGAAGCAATCATATAACCACATACTTTCGGGGCGTTACACTTTCACCAACACGATGAAGGGCCAAAGCTTTTTTGCTAACCTGTTCCTGCAGGCACAACAGGATTACGTAACAAATGCTACTTATATCGCGGCCACAGATACGATTATTCAAACAGGTACACCTGATATCATTCTGAAAAAAGGTGCGCAGTTAACCAAGCCTGTCAACCTTGATGGTTATAAAAGCCTGAGGACTTTCTTTACTTACAGTCAGCCTGTGAAGTTTTTGAAATCAAACCTCAACCTCAGTACCGGGTTCTCATACTCGCATTTGCCGGGTATTATTAATGGAGTATCATCTGTTACGGAAAATTATTCTTACTCGGGCGGCATCGTGTTAGCGAGCAATATCAATGAGTACGTTGATTTCAATTTATCATATAATGTAAACTTCAATAATGCGAAAAGCGATATTCAAAGCAGCAATAACAAATATGTAAACCAGGCAGCAGGTGCCCAGGTAAATCTTTTATCCAAATCAGGCTGGTTTGTGCAAAACGATATGATCAACCAGAGCTATACTGGTATGTCTGATGGTTTCAACCAAAGCTATTGGTTGTGGAATGCTGCGATTGGAAAGAAGTTTTTGAAAAATAAAGTTGCAGAATTGAAGCTTTCCGTGTTCGACCTGTTGAAACAAAACCAGAGCATCAGTCGTGAAGTGACCGCGAACTATATTGAAGATTCGCAAAGCAGGGTGCTGCAGCAATACTTCATGCTGACCTTTACCTACAGTCTTAAAAATTTTGGCAAAGGCCGGACTACGAATACGCGTGGAGGTGGTATGAGAGGCGGGCCGCCGCAAGGTTTTTTTCCGTAATATCGCTGAAAACACCGGCACGGCCTTGAATGAATGATTGGTCACTTATAGAAAAACTGAAGCAGGGCGATGAAGCGGCATTCAGGACCATCGTTGACACCTGGCAAAATATGGTTTATAACACCGCGCTTGGTATGGTTCACAGTGAAGAGGATGCGGAAGACATAACCCAGGAAGTGTTTGTACAAGTGTATCAATCTGTCAGTTCTTTTAAAGGCGATTCAAAGTTTTCCACCTGGCTTTACCGGATCACGGTAACCAAGGCACTGGACCACGAGCGGCGTAAAAAAAGAAAAAAACGTTTTGCCTTTGTACGCAGCCTGTTTGGTGATGGCAGTGAGGTAGTGGTAAATCCACCCGATTTTAATCACCCGGGCGTGCTGCTTGACCGGAAAGAAGATGCAAAGACATTGTTTAAGATGATAAACCAATTGCCGGAAAACCAGCGGATCGCTTTTACACTCCATAAAGTGGAGGGATTAAGCTACCAGGAAATCAGCGAGATCATGCAAACCACGGTGTCAGCAGTTGAATCACTGATGCACCGGGCCAAGAATAACCTGAGAAAAAACCTGGAAACTTACTTTCAGCAAGAACAGTAGCAGGATTTTTAAAAAGATGTCGTCTAAATTAGTAGTGTATGAAACCAGGCAAAAACATAGAGAAAAGGATAGGTCAGACCCTTAACAGTCTTGACGGTATCCGGCGGGCAGAGCCAAAACCCTGGCTTTACACCCGGATTATGAAGCGTTTGGATAAAGAGGAGGACAGGAGCATCTGGGGTGCTATCAGCTCCTTCCTGGCAAGACCTGCTGTGGCAATAGTTGGTCTTTGCCTCATCCTGGTGCTGAATGGATTTCTTTTGTTTAACGAACAACAGGACTCTGACAACCTGGCTATTGAGCAGGTGGTAGACAGTGAATCCCTGATGGCCAGCAGCAGCAGTTTTGAATATGAAAACCTGGTACAACCATGACAAATCCGAGAAACAGAAATTTATTAATCATTATCGCGGTACTCCTGTTAACTAATATCGCGGTGCTGGCTTATTTCCTGGGTCAAAAAAAGCCGGGGAAACATATTCCGCCGCAAGCCCGTACGGAAAGAGCCGGTATAGCGAATATGTTGCAGAAAGAAGTAGGCTTTAATGAACAACAGATTGCTGAATATAAAGTGATGAAAGACCGGCAGCGTGAGACCCTAAGGCCGATGTTTGATGACATGCGTAAAACAAAGGACAGCCTTTTCAGGATGCTGAGTTATGAAGGTGACGGTTCAGACAGTATAGTGAACCGCCTGGCCGATGCCATTGCCAGTAAACAAAGAGCACTGGACCTGCAGACATTCCGGTATTTTAAACAGGTGCGGGAACTTTGCAATGCGGAGCAGCAGCCGAAATATGACTCATTAATCCTGAAGATGTTTCGCAGAATGGGCAAAAGACCTAACGATACGGAGAAAAAATAAAGCCTCTAATTCCGAAAAAACAAATACACATATGAAACAAAAGTTCGGTTTTCTGATTGCAATCCTCTTCACAGCTGTTTTAGCAAATGCGCAGGGCGGCCGTGGCCGTACTGTTGAAGAACGCGTGAAAGATGTACACGATAAAATTGCCGCCGCATTCAATCTCGATGCGGAGAAACAGGCAAAAGCTGATTCCGCATTTGCAACCTATTACCGCGAGACAGATAAATTGCGTGAAAGCATGCGTAACAGTGGTGAGCGTCCCGACTTCCAGGCTATACGTGAAAAAATGAAGCCTGCAGTAGAGGCAAGAGATAAAGAATTGCAAGCAATCCTCTCCGAGGAACAGTTCAAGAAATGGAAAGAAGAAATTGAGCCATCGATGATGCAACGCCGTGGTGGCGGCGGTCCTGGTGGCAATCGCCAGTAAGATTTTGGGTTAATGGTAGTTAATCCCGCCCGGTTACCAGTGCAGACAGGTGCCGGGCATTTTTTTTCTCGTCTTATCACCCTGCCCATAAAACTCCCCCACTCGCCACTTCCCACTATCCCCACTTCTCACTCGCCCTCCTCATTCCCCCATCCACTCCTTAAACGCCCCCACATTCTCCTGGCTGATAATAATCTCATCATTTATTGCCGGTTCCAGCTCCAGTTGCAGTTTACTTTTCGGATATGCTTTCATTTTTCGAATGGCATTCTGGTTTACCAGATATTTGCGGTTCACACGATAAAACTGCCCGGGATCAAGTTGCTTTTCGAGATCAGCCAGCGAGAGATCAACTATAAATTTCTGACCGCGGTTATCGACCATACAAACCAGTTTATGCGCCGCATAGAAATAAGCAATGTCCTCGGTTTTCACACTTACATAATCAATTCCGCGTTTGACAAGAAAGCGTTTCTTGTAAGCAAATTCAGATGGATGCCGCACCCAGTTTTGTAGTTGATTGAAGTTGGTGGTGAAATGTTGTTTCAGTTTATTATACTTGGTCAGTGCATGCTCAAGCTTTTCCTGTTTTACAGGTTTTAATAGATAATCAATGCTGTTGTGTTCAAATGCTTCCTGCCAGTATTCATCATAAGCAGTGCAAAATATAACCGGACTGTTTAATCTTACTTCATCGAATATTTTAAATGAAAGGCCATCACCCAGTTCAATATCCATAAACACCAGTTCGGGAGGCGGATTTTGTTTCAACCAGTGCACGGAAGATTGTACACTGTCGAGTATCGCGACAACTTCAATATTTGCATCAGTATTTTGAATGGCTTTAGCCAGCTTTTGCGCTGCCGGCTTTTCATCTTCAATAATAATTGCTTTCATATGTTAACCGTTATGAAATGAGGTCTGCTGTGTGCCTTGAAATTATTCCAGCGTATTCAATACAGGCAATCTCACAATAAACTCATCATTTTCTTCCCTGACTGAAATTTCTTTGCCGGTGGTAAGTTTATACCTTTCCCGCAAATTTTGCAAGCCGATACGTGATGAAGGGCGGCGCAGGGTTTTCCGGCGTATGGGATTGCTTACTTTCAGTTCATCTTCCGTCAATTGAATGTTGATGTACAGGGGAACCTGCTCGGAAAATTCATTGTGCTTGATGGCATTTTCAGCCAGGACCTGCAGGGAGATTGGGGGTACCAGGTACTGTTCGAGCGCTTCAGGCGGAATATCCAGGTTTAATTGCAGACCTGCATCAAACCGAATCTTTAATAAGCCGAAATAATTTTCCAGGAAAAAAATTTCTTCTTTAAGCAGGACAAGATCCGTCGCCTTGTTTTGCAAAATATATCGGTACACATCAGCCAGGTGATCATTAAACATCCTGGCTTTATCCGGTTTTGCTTCTATCAGGTATCCGAGTGTATTGAGTGAATTAAAAATAAAATGCGGGTCGATCTGGTTCTTCAATGCTTCCAGTTCCGCTTCCGCTCTCGTTCTCTCCAATTGTTCATTCCGGATCATTTCATTTTCCGTTTCCTTTACCAGGAATACCGTTTCATACACATGTGTGATAAATACCACGGCAATCATGATGATCAGGGTGGATCGCCAGACGATATTCCAATCGGTAATACCGTCGGCAAAAAAATAATACCAGCCTGCCAATAAAAGCACACTAACCGGTATGGTATAAAATGTAATACTGAAGAGCAGGACCAAAATTTTCTTTACCGGTTTATTATGCCAGTCGAAATAACTGCGCATGGAATAGTGCAGGTAACGGTTGCCCTGCCAGATAACTGCCGCAATCCCGATGGTATACAGGAAACTTAATTTGATTTCCCAGTTGGAGAAATTGTAAGGGTTGATCATCCCGGTGATCACCGGAATGGCGATGCCAAACACCGGCACCAGGATCAGGCGGAAACCAATGTCATTGACATAACCGCTGCTGTTCTGGTCTGTCGCCTCTTTTTTCATGTTCATCAGCCCGTTTTCCATACTGACCCGGTTGACTTCCCGAATGTAAATATTAGTATCTAGATTCGGTAACCTAATATTTTCTACCACCAAAACATTTATTTATGGAAGTCGGACCAATCAATTGGCTGGCCATCCTGGCAGCCGGATTATCATCTTTTATCGTTGGCGGCATTTGGTATTCGCCAGGCTTATTTGGTAAAACCTGGATGAAGGAAAACAATTTTACTGAAGACCAGATTAAAAAAGGTAATAAGGGTATGGTCTTTGGCTGGACGCTGATTTTTTCATTGTTAATGGCTGCGAACCTGGGCATGTTTCTCTCTGACCCGCCTGCAGATTGTCCGGCAGATTGCGTCACACGTGCCAATCTTAGCTGGGGTGCCATGGCTGGTTTTCTCGCGGGTATATGGACATTTTCTGCCATTGCAATTCATAGTCTTTTTGAACAAAAATCATGGAAACTGATATTGATTAATGGATTTTAT
>Ga0065721_10052213_pt1 | contig 12430 bp, 11 predicted proteins | sample Mesricmetagenome_FD_59108 | JGI IMG/M metagenome (GOLD analysis project Ga0065721, IMG submission 59108) | Mesophilic microbial community from rice straw/compost enrichment Sample: eDNA_1 v2 (version 2) | ecosystem: Engineered > Solid waste > Grass > Composting > Bioreactor | place: USA: Davis... | reverse complement strand
GGCGCGGGCACCCCATGCCCATGCTCACTCGGAGGAGGCGTCGAAGGCAGCACCCCATCCTTATCCTTTTGCGCCCGCAGAGGAGGGGACTTGGTCAACTTGGAAGGTGGGCCCCTCGTCTCATGCGAATGCGACGACCGAGATTCCTCCCCGCTCGTTCCCCTCCTATCGTTATCCCGCGACTTCTCCTTCTCTTCCTTCACTGCCTCCGTAGACTTCTTCCTCACAAGCCCAGCGGCCTCCAAAGCAGTCGTGGCGCGCTGCATAATGCTCACGCTCCCCGCACGGCCCTTCCGCCCTTTTGACGACTTGTCCTCCCCTCGCATGCTGCTCCCAGGCGTCGATGGGTGTGACCTTGGTGGTAAGTCTCCATTGGCAACAGAAGAGGTGGGTGAGAGCATCGGCGAGCGAACCGGAGATGTCGCTCGAGGGGGAGTCACGGGCCTGACGAAAGTAGTAGGGGTAGGAGGCACGAACGCGAACTGAGGTGGCCGAGGAACCACAGCATACTGGGCTGCAGGACCATCCGTTTGCACACCCGCATTCACTTTGCTTCGCTTGGGTTTCGAAGGGGTAGGTGATGCAGCGCGGCGCTCGACGCTGGAGCTCCTCCGCTGTATTTCGAGACCGTCCGGAGTATCCGCATCGATCGGCGATGACACGATAGGCTGTAATAAGCTCTCCTCCAACAACTTCTTCTCCGCTTTCTTCTTGAGCATCCACCATAACGCACCCGCTGAATCGCAGGCATCCGTAAGCACGGAGTGAACGATCTGCGGGGTTTCCAGTCCAAGCGCGCTGAGAGAATTAAGGAGGTCGCGCTCAAGAGGCGTGGAAAAGATAATCGGAGTTGGTGTCGAGAGGAGTGAGGCAAAATCGAGGTGCGAGACGGGAGGAGGGAGGGGGGTCGGTGTCTTCTCAGATTCACCCATGACATTTTCCGTGAGCAAGGAAGACACTGAACGACGCTTTGTCCGTGCAGGTGTCCTTATAGTCGCAGGGGGCGCCTTGGACCCTCCTGAGGCGGACCACGAGATGGGCCGGGCCCTGATCGATGCACTTCTGGTTTCGAAATCCTCCGACTGCTTGGAAAGGGAGGAAAGCGACCCGTTCCGGCGAATTGTCGATGTGCTGAGGTTTTGGTGGATTGAGAGGTTGTTCTCGACACTATCAAAGGGATCGAGGTCTGGCGTGGTAGGTGCGGAGGATTCAATTTCGCGGGGCGCCGATGGGGACGAAGTTGAGCCTGCCGAGGACTCGGAATCCCTTCGATCGCGATGTGGTGTGGAGGGCGAGTCGGGCTCATACGTCAGTTCCTTCGTCGTGAACCAGGCGTGTGCGAGGATTTGTGGGATAGTGTATCGCTTGGAAACGTCTTTTTGCAAAATGTTTTGCAGCAAGTCGCGGGATTCTGCGAATATCGAATTGGAACATCAACTCGGGTGCACAAGGCTGCCAACGCACCTAAAGAAAGCCAGTCTGGGTCCTCAAAATCGTCGTGAATGATCTTCTGTCGCATTACGTCTTCGTCGTCGTCGTCGAAAGGGAGAGTCCCAGTCAGGAGGCAGTAAAGAATGACACCGAGTGACCAGACATCAACCTCTGCGGAGGGTGTGAGTTGTACACCAGTGAAAGAGGCTTGAGACTCACCTGGCCCCTGGTACTTCCTTCCCTGCAGCATCTCCGGCGAGGCATAGCCCGTAGTCCCACAAAAAGTCTCCATGTACGAGCCCCGCTCATATTCCCGCGTGAAGCCAAAGTCCCCCAGCTTGACTCGGCATCGCTCATCCAAGAGCACGTTCTCCAGCTTGAGGTCTCGGTGGACGATACCCTTTTCATGCAAGTACGCCACGGCAAGGCAGAGCTGGCCAAAGATGACCTTGGTCTCGTCCTCGGGCAGACGACCTTTCTCCGCAAGGTAGTCGAAGAGCTCGCCGCCGGAACAGAGCTCAGTAACGATCCAGATGGAGGACTCTGTCGCGATGACTTCGTACATCTGGGTGATGTGTGGGTGGTGGAGCTGGCGATGGTGGTGGATTTCGCGGGTAAGGGATGCAGACATGGCCTTGGGGATCTGCTTGATGGCGACCCGGGTTGAGGTGAGACGGTGCGTGCCAAGTCGAACTTTGCCATAGGCGCCTAGGAGTGTGTTGTGAGCCTGCGTTTCCGGTGAGGGAGGATGTGGACGAACCCTCGCCTATGACCTTGCCCAGGGTGTAGTTCCCGACGACGCGAATCTTGGAAGATGCCAGCTCCTTCCCCAGTTCATTATAGGCATTTGCGAGCTGGGCTTTGCGGTTCTGAGTTACAGAGTCTGAGTGCTTATGGCCGTGAGCCGAAGGCATTAAAACATATAAGAAGAAGAGAAAAGTAAGGAGAGGAGTGTAGTTGGTTCAGAGCAAAAAGCGGAGAGAGAGTGTGATCACTCCAGGGCGCCGCAATATCAGACACGTGCCAAGCATCCTGCCAACCACCACGCGCAACATCGACCGCGTGCCTGAGACGTTGGCTTGGCAAAACTCATACTTGGTCGTCTACATATAATACAACGAGATACAGTTATACAATCACCAACTCGCCAGCATCGTCTGTGCACACTCCTGCAACATTCATCAGCACTTATCCAACCCAAGAACAACTACTTACCTTCAACCTCATCAACTTGTGGCTAATCGCCACATTCACAATCGTCTTCAACGTCTTCCGCGCATCCGCCTTGTTCAGCGTAAGCTGGTACGCCCCCGAGCACCCACAATACTTGGACACATTATCCGCATGGATCTGCTGGCATTTTCCACACCGCAAATCCTGCCGCGCAAACCGCCTCTCCAACGACCGCACCATATCAATCAGCGCAAACTCGATCGCCACCTTGTCGTACTCCCCTCCACAGTTCGCGCACGTCCACCGTTGGCTCGCATCCAAGTTGCTTGGCAACAAGTCCTGGTCTCGACAAAAGTCAAAGTCCCGCAGCACATCACAGTGTCGACATGGCACGTTCGGAAGCTTGAGTGGCTCGCACGGGTTCCGATACGCGGCCTCGTTTGCAAACTCCTTCACTCCAATCAGCTCCAGCAAACTCCTCTTCAACAGCCCAATCTCCACCCTATAATCCTTCGCCAACGAGAATACCGCACAAGTAAATTTGACAAACTCCAGTGCTGGATTCGTCATGTGCAGGTGGCCTCCCGGCAGAGTGGGGAACTCGAACGAACCATCCGAGTCGGGGTTCATCACGTCGTCCTGCTGCCTCTCGAATATCGACCCCACCGTCCTCAGCATCTTCCTCGTCAACTTCCTTGCAATAAACTCCACTACCATTGTGCCCTCTGCCGACTTTGTTGCATCCACCTGCTGCGTTCCCTCTGGACCCTCAGGCTGGATCGGCCGCAGGGGCACCCGCTTCATCTCGTTCACCTTCTTCTTAATCGCCATCATCTCGATGATGAAGTACTGCACGACGTTATTGAAGTCCTTGTGGATCGCAGGAGGAAGGAAATTGCAGATGTTCCATGGCATCTCCATGCTGAGCTCTGCTGGTGGCTCGACAGCCAAGGGATCTTCGCAGACGACGCCCCCCATGTTCGCCCTGTCCATGTAGACCAGGAAGTCGTAAAACTTGTTAGTGTTGAGGTAGATGTGCTGGAAGAGTTCGTGCGAGGTGACAGCAGTCGTTATGTAGGTCGCATACGCGTGTGCAGTCCCAGGGGGTTTGGAGGTTGCGAGGAGGATGGTGCTAAAGTCGGCATACACAACATGCGACCCCAATCTTTTGAACTCGGCCAAGAGCTGAATGAAAGTCTTCCGCATGAGCGAGTGAATGAATCGATGGAGTGAGGGATCATAGAGCTGGGATGCCTTTGAGGTGATCCATCGCCAGAAGTGGTCGATAACTAGCGTCGCAGGGCTTTGACCCTCGTCCTGGATCTTGTCAAGCAACCACCCCTTGAGGAGGTTCTTCAGAATGCTAAACGTCTGCGACGATACCTGCGACCCGCCAAATGTTATATCCCGCTGCGAGTCCCCGTTTTTGTACTCGTCGATCGTATGCGAGACCGAGTCGAATGCCGTCGTCCCGCCACTTCCTTCCAGCTCGTTGACAAGAACTGATTGCAAAACGGAGTTGACCGCCAAATTCCGAACCGCCACCTCCAAACAAACGTTCGTATACACTCCTGGTGAAACGAAGTCCGTCCTGGGCAGCTCCTCGAATGACGCAATGTCATTCTCCAGGCCCCCCAAGTCAGGCTGATCACTTGGCGACCACCACAGCACTGTATCTTGTTGTACCAACCTCCTTGCAAACGAGATGTCCGCAAGGAACAGTGGTGTATCGCCTTCGATATGGCCAATTGGAACGTCGTAGTATTCCGCAAGCGCAATCATCCTGTCGACCCATGGTCCGAGGGAGAGGTACCGTTTCACCAACTTCAGTGCTGCGTTCGTCTGCCAGGGCAGGCCCTGGAGGAGATGTGCGTTTTTGGCGGGGGACATGGTGAGGACGGGGAATTTGGACAGCTTGGGTACGAGCCGTTCGAAATAGGAGATATCCCTCGCGGAAGAGAGGACAAGTGTGTACGACTTGTCTTCCATCAGGCCCAGTTCGCGGGAGATGGCCTTGAGGGCGGTGATGTCGTTCGAATGGTAGATGGTCTCAAAGCCCAGGCGCTCAGGGTAGGCGACAGAGGTGCTCGTTCCATATACCTCTCGTTGCTTCTCGAGGAAAATTGCGTATGTCTCTGCGAGTGATGGGATGGCTTGTCGGCGGACAGCTGGGTCGATGATATGCAGGCGGCAGTTCCCGTTGGGATAGAAGGTTGCGAACACCTGGACAGCGTTGTTGGAGGTGGTGGCATGATAGAGGAAGATAAATTGGGAGTTCTGTCCACCAGCGAGGTACTTGTTGGAAGCATTGGGCTGTCGCCTCGACCTGTCCAATTGGTGGAGATCCAAGCCATACTGCTGGGCGCGATTAAGACTCATGCCGATGTTGTCAGCCAAGCATGTTTTCCCAAGCCGGATGAGTGCGCGGACGCTCAATGGAACCTAGACCAAGGTCAATTCATACTACCAGAATGACGAGTAGCAATAACGCACCTGAAGCTCGAAGACACCATCAACGTTCGGGTCGTTCGTCAAATCCACAAAGTGCTCCTGGATATCCTGGTACACTTGCTCCTTCACCGTGATCTTGTACAGATTCACGCAAGGCAAGTCGTGCGGCAGGTTCCTTGTCACCTTCTCGTATTGGTAGTACTGCGGCCTGAACATAGCATCCATTGGCTTCTTCAGATGAACATAGAACTCCCTCGGCACTCTCAGCGGGATGGCCAACAGCTTCGACTCCACCTGGATCCATAACAAGAACCTCCCAGGAATCTTGCTCTGTCGAATCTGGACTATATCCCAGTGATTCCCTGTCGCCCGCACGCTCGCGCCCTTCCCAAACATTGCAGGAGTAACGAACGAGGACGTCGAATCTCCCCACTTCCTCTCCAGCCTCTCCCTCCACTTCGCCTTCATACCCTTCACCCACCCAGGATAGTTCCTTACAGGGTTCGGTAGTGGCACCTCCCTCTCCTCTTCGTTCTCCTCCTCCGCTGCTATCTTCGCTTTCTTCCCCGCCCTCGCCTTCGCCGCTTCCGCCTGCTGCGTCTCTTCCTCCTCAGTCCGCACGCTAAAAAAGTCCGTCATTTTGTTCTGCTTGAACTTGTCCACCTGCCCCGCCACCCTCCTAAACAGCCAGTCGGGGTGCCTGATCCTAGGCACCGGGTTCGTCACCTTCTGCATCGCTGCAGGTATCGTGATTAACTTCTGGATGACGCTCCCTAACCGCTCGATGTAGTAGTTCCAGTCCAAGATTGCGCGTAGGTCAAAATTAGCGAGACTGTTGTCTTTGAGCCATTTCCGCAAGTATGTCCGCTTGACACTTTCCTCCGCCGAGAAGATAGCGACGGGAACAGCGCGGTCGGTGACGGGGGCGCCGATCGGTTTTGCAGAGATGATGAATTTGCACGCGAGGCCCTTGTCCTTCACCATTTGGTCACCCAGGAACTCCGCCAGCCTCTTCGCTGTGCTGATCGACGTGGACTTCTGGCCGGCGTACTCTGCAAGTGTCTTGGACATCGACCGGTTCTCAGCGATGAGATCGACGAGCTCCTCGTCGGTGAGAGATTCGGCCTTGGTGTAGAGGATATCAAGCCATTGGTCGGCGACTTTGGCAACGGCGGCATAGCACTCAGTGAGAGTCGTGCCGAGCAGGAACTTGTCAAAGATCTGAGTCTGGAAGATCTTTATGAGCTGAAGCTCTCCACGGCGCTTGACCTCGAAGCCCTTGAGCTCGGCGAGGGACCCATCGTCGTTGAAGACGGCATAGCGCTTCTTGAGCAGCTTGTCCTCCTCCTTAGAGGATGGTAGAATCATCGCTTTATATGGCCCGTCGAGTTCGAAGAAGATCGAGTTCTCGGAGTGGATCTCATATTCGCCAGTTTCGGGGTTGAGGTCGTGGTATTGGTGATTAGTGAACTGAGCATGGACAAGGTGGTTGAGCATCGTGCAGGGGTACTGGATGAAGATCTTCTTCCCGTTCTTCAGCTTGAAGTTGAAGTTCTCTGGGAAGATACCTGGGAGCATGCACCAAATACCATCCGTGTCGAGCTCAAGGGGTCGGCCGATCTGCTCGACGAGCTGGCGAGCGAGTTGAATGATGGTAGCTCCTGTGAGACAGGTTATCCCAGCCATCTCCATCGAGTGCCATCGAGCACCTTTCCGCATCACGTAGCCATAGAAAGAGTTGAGGATACACTTGTGGGCCAGCTGGAGGGAGTCGTACAGCACAATCATCTTCTTGGCTTCATCGAGTTCTGCCAGCCCCCTGCCTTCGCTGGTATAGGTGTCCAAGTTCTTCTTCCAGGTCTTGTGTAGGCCCTTGTACTCGTAACGGCGATCGCGGAACGTCCGAACAGTGTTGATGTAAAAAGGGTTCTCGCGCTGGCAGACGATAGAAACCCGGGTTTCGATTTTCGTCTCCTTCGTCTTCTTGTAGACTTTCCTTGAATAGTCGCCCAGTCGTTTATGAAGCAGTGCTGTTTGTTCAGAGGGAGAGAGGTCGCTGAACTTCCGAGGGGGATCGTGTGGCTTCTTTCCAGGGAAGGACTCCTGATTCAGCGCGTGCTTGATCATGTTGAACTCATCCCGATGAGCCGGGAAGTATTCTCCTCTCCACGCCCACTCCAGCCGCCGATCACACGTCTTCCCTGGCCGATTAAAGTCACAGACCGCGCAGACGGACTCGTCCACCATGGAGTCGGGTTGCAGTCGGTTTGACAACATGATGTTCGGGTACATCGCGGCAACGTCGAGATGGTAAATGAGGGGTTTGTCGACGCGCTTCGGGTTGTCGCGCATGGTCTCCAGTGCGGTCTGAATCTGCTGCTTGACCTCGTCGTAGTTAACGACGTCATCCAGGGAAGCCTTCGACTCTTCCACGATGCAGAACTTCAACGCCGCGTCGAGATCGTCAATGAGCTATGGAGATATGAGCGTGGGTTCGGTAGAGTGTGATGACTATCGCACCTGCTGCACGGCTTCAGGAACAATCTTGAAGTCTGTCGGGATGTCGCTGCGGAAGACTCCAGCTTCCAGTGCCTCGACATGACCGCCAACGTAGGTCTCGGATGATAGTAAGTGCCCATCATACTGGTTTCCGTGTGTTTCTTCGTGCTTGTTCGGCATGATGATTCGACTCTGGTATGCTTCAACCTGGGGGAACATCAGTGGGTATCTCACAAAAGAGGAGTGCAACCCACCATGAGTAGCGTCTCGCAGAGCGTACCGCTGCCCTTTCTCAAGACTTCATCGGGGTTGAGGGGGATGATGTTGCACAGAGAGAAGATGAAGGGGTGGACATATTTCATATAAAGGTAATAGGTGGCGACGGCATCGGACACGGAGTACTGGGCTAGCACTTGCGGTTGCTCCATGGCATACGGTGTCATAAGTTCGGGGTCGAGTTCAATGGGGTTGTAGCCCAGCTTTGCTTGTGTGACTGCCTTAAGACCCTGACTTCCTTGGGGAAGATATGAATCGCGCTTCACCCAGCGGAAGCAGTCCATGTGTACACAGGTCCGACTCTTGTATTCCTCCTCAGCGTCGATGATGAAGCCTGTTTCAAGGAACATGTCGATTCCGTTGACCTTGGCGCGAGCATTGAGGAAGGGGAAATCGAAAAAGTCGCCGTTGAATGTGGCCATGATAGTGGGCTTGACATCTTGGATGTGGGAGAAGAAGCGTCTGATTGTTGCGGCCTGCAAAAAGATGAGAGGCGAACAGACAGTGGAGAGGGCTACACACCTCATCCGGCTCGTTGAACACGATGAATGGTCCTTCATACCCCTCCTTTGGCGTGTACTCGAAATCTTCAATGTCCTCACTGACGATCTCCCGGTTCGTGATCAGGTAACCCTGCCCGTCCACCATGTATGAAATCATCATGACCTGGTCGATGGCCTGGTCGGGGAACTTGAGCGGGGCCTTGGTCGTCTCGATATCGTAGGCCATGACCACGGGGTCGGCACGCTTAACACGCTCCTTGATCTGCGAAAAGGTGGCCACGCCTGCGTCAAATGTGATGGCGTACCAGAGACCAACTCGAATGTCGTTGTCGATGGCGACCCGCAGGTAGTATGGGACGTCGTACTCGCGAATATCGACGATGCACTCCCGGGGATCGCTGTCTGCTTTACTGCTCTGTGCAGCTCGTTCCCAGCTATCTTCGCCTTCGACTTCGATGTCCATGCTGGCTGTGGCCCGGATAACCTCGGCGTAGGCGTCAACGGCATCGCGCTTGGCACCGTTGGCGATGGCGAGAGGGGCGAGTTCGCGTCGAACAGCCAAGAGGTCTGTGATGTTGCGGAAGCAGAGCTTGAGTAGGAGGCGGCGGTGGCCCATGAGATGGTTGGGCAGGGAGAGGTCTTCCTTCCACTCGCGAACGATACGAGAGATGATGTTGCCTTCAAAGTGTTTCTTGAGCCACTCCTCGACGATCGTTTCTGTGCCGCTCTGCAAGGATTAGCGACCAGCTTGGTCTGAAGGGATGTACGTACCTTGCATCCAATGAAAAAGTAAGGCTCATACTGCAGCGTGCATTTGAACGAGCTCCCATCATCTTGAATAAAATAGTAGTCGACTGCAGCCTTGCCGCCTGGCCAGTCCGGATCCTTCATCGTCGTCTGCGCACCATGAGTTGAGCCTCATGTCATATTGAGACTACGCACTGGATGCATGTTAATCAACCATCCTTCCCGCCGTGGCCCATCCTGAATCCTCTGAAAACCCAACTTCTCGTCCACCTCGTCCTCGAGAGCGACGCGCTCAAACTTCTCGGCCAGCTGAGTTCCATCGTCCTCTCGCACTGGTGCTGATCCCTGGCCTTGCGATCCACCGCCCCGCCCTCGCCCTCGAAAGGAGCCTCTGCCTCTCGAAGAACCTCCTCGAAAGCGGACTCGACTCGCTGACAGTCCAAAGTTTCCGCGACCTCGGCCCATCGCGCGTCGTGGTAGAAAGAGAAATCCCTTCCCCTGTCACGGACGCGCCCAGTAACACGCCTTGTCACAAATCACGGGGTTGCCATGAGGCGTTCTGCTCAAGTTGTAGAATTGCATGTCAACTGTTAATCGAAAGCTGTTCCCAATGAAGGAGTACAAAATACGACGGTAGGTTCCTCCGTGTCTTCTTTGCAGAATCCAGGCAACTATCTCGTGCTCTGTCTTTGCAAGAAGTGCAGAGATTATCCGTATTTGGAGAGGTAGTCCGTCTCGAACTCTCCCAATGGGAACATAAGCTTTGAGATGTCCGTCAGAGTAGCAATGCAAAACCCTTTCAGGTGCTCGTTCGCTGCCTCGCGGCAGTCCCCCTCCCCAGAGCAGTCTTTGTGCGTGCTCAAATCACCCATCCATTGAGCATAAAATTCATGAACGTCCTCGAGCATGCGGAGTCTTCCGAGTAGGCATGTCGAAATTGTTTTCTCAGAGAGCAGAGCCATTGTACCATCTGGCCTCTCCACACCTTCAAAGAAAGTGTCATCCTGAACAGCGATATCGTATAAGAGGGATGATGACAAATGGCAACTCTGAAAGCTCTACCCACCATGTCGTCAACATCAACACGAGCGAGCACGAAATAAACCACTGGCAAAGCCATCTGAACGGTGTGATCGATGAAGAGGTTGCATATGTTGATAGATGCAGTCGGCCACTCGATTTGACATCATCCCTCCAATTTTGCAGCCTCTCCAAGGTCGTGGGGATCTCCTTCTCTAGGCAAGCTTTTGCCTGGCTGCAGAGGACCGGGATGCAATACTTCGTCACCATCTGAAGCATTGCCTTCACTGCGCTGATCCGGATTGGCCGCTCGGGCTTAAGCAGCAAGAGGTTGTTTGACTCCATTGACCAAGATGAAGATTATCATAGATTAGGGCCCTGGTTATTGGATAGTCGCTTGAAGAACAGGTCAGGGCAGAATCTGCTGTTACTTCGAGATGAGAGGGAAGGACAACAGATCACACGATCGAGGCAGTCAACGCTTTACGCTCCTGGACTGGATCCAGAATTCACAGGCGGCTTGGGGCAGAGGGTACTGCGCAGTTCATTCCCCAAGAGTCAGCCAGGCTAACTCTGTGTCATATTGCAGATTCATGGTCATGCATAAGGGTACTGAGTGTCCAGATGTAGAGTGCAGCGGTTCACTCTTCTATCAAGACTCTACCAGATGTTTTGGGGCACGCGAAGCATAATCCTAATAGCTACAACAGCCCCCTTTTCACTCCTCCCACAACAGATTTCCTTCAGGTGCCTGACCATCCTTCAAGTATATCCCGACATTGACACCACTTCCCATCATCTTCCTGATCTCTGTCCGGGCCTTCTGCGAAAGCCACTTGACAGGACCCCGCTTGACCTCCCATCGACAGTGGAACGAAAATTTTGAAGAAAGAGTGGAGCGGTGCCTCAGAACATTCAAAATCCCTCCTTCTGTGAAAGGTGATGAAGGCACGGTTTGAAAGTGAACCTTCAGGGTGCGGAGCTGGGGCAGGATTTTGGGAGTCGCAAAACAGCTCTGGAGAAAGGTGTCATCGAAATTGGTCAATGCAGGTAGTTGACTCCGAAGCTCGACCACCATCAAGCTGGGAAGCTGCGGAAGGAGATCTGCGACGGGCTTCCAGTCAGTGAGCTCGTCCCAGTGGAGGGTGAGGTTTGTGAGCGAGTGGGAATGTGGAATGATGGAAGTTGTGACGGAGTGATAGTGATGAATGGAGTCGTCGTCCACAGGCTCCAAATCCCCGACCTTGAGGGCTTGCAGAGTCAAGGGGATAGCCTCGAGGAGAGAGACAATCAACCAAGAGGTCCATTCGTTCAGCGCGAGGTCGTTCAACGCTGGGGTGGACCTCCTCAGTGGATTCCCTGCAGAATCAACGAGGGTGAGTGCAAAGTCTTCCGCCTCCACTTCATCAACCCCAAGCTCCAACTGGCATCGACGGAGGTTGGGCATGAGGTCAAGGATGGACTGGACATCCATCTGGTATACTTGGTCGATTGTTGCGTCCGTGATTTGAGCCCAGGGCAGCTTCACATAGGCCAACCTCCCGTAATCCTCTTCTGAAAGTCTGAATACCCATGGGCACTTGATTTCGGCGAGGCGAGGGGCGTGGTTCAGGTCAATCTCCATGAGCCACAGGCTCCCTCTGCCAAGCTTCCGTAACATTGGCCACTTCACGCCCCAGAAGAGTGGTGCCCAGTCCTCAAGCATGGGCATCTCGAGTGCTTGGATTTGCGCAGCATGCTCAACGATGAGTCGCGGGATCTGCATGGCCATCTCCGAGCCCCCTTCGAAACAGTCCTCGTCCCACATGGGCTGGAAAGGGATGCTCACTGAGATGGAGAGAGGTCGTGATCCCGCCCTTTCGATCCACAGCTTCATCAAGCTGACGCGCGCCTCGAGCCTCTTCTGGCATGCATTGTATCCGTCTGCAGAGATGGTGCAGTCGCCCAGTTTGATGGATATGGTATCCCAGAGGACAGGGTTTGCCAGCGCAATGCCTTGCCAGGCCTTGCATACACTGCTGATGAGGAACGGAGGCGGTAGCTTGGGGCTATTCGATGAGGTTTCCTCCTCCCGGTAAGAGATGAAGACCTGGAGCCAGATCTCGTCAGGAACATATGCAAGGAGTGAGATGGAGTGGGCCATGAACAGAAGAAGAGTAGAAGTGGTGATGGGTGGGAAGGCAAAGAGTTCATCTGTAATTTTTTTAGGGGCATTTTGATGATGAAAGTCCGAAGAAACGTTGTGACCATCACAGAAAAGTAGCGAGGGCTTGGGTGCTTTAGCGCCCACCGGTCAGCTGTTCCTGGGAGTGGCGGCGACACGAGGCACA
>Ga0065721_10052211_pt1 | contig 12430 bp, 13 predicted proteins | sample Mesricmetagenome_FD_59108 | JGI IMG/M metagenome (GOLD analysis project Ga0065721, IMG submission 59108) | Mesophilic microbial community from rice straw/compost enrichment Sample: eDNA_1 v2 (version 2) | ecosystem: Engineered > Solid waste > Grass > Composting > Bioreactor | place: USA: Davis... | reverse complement strand
CCGTGGCCTCGCGGGCCTGATCGGCCAGCATGCGCGCCCGCGTCTGCAGCCGGCGGCTGGCCTGCGCGGCCTCGGACGAACCTTCGCGCGCCAGCACCTCGATCGTGTGTTCGAGGGCCGAGATCAGTCCCCTCACCTCGTCCACCACCGGCGAGGCGGCCTCGCGCGCGGCGCCGCTGGTATCGCGGGCGGCGTGGCGCAACTGGCGAACCGTGTCGCTGGCGCAATCGGCAAGATGGCGGACTTCCTTCTTCACCTTCGGATTGTGGGTCAGCATGGGACTCTCCTTAAGACGCGCGTCGGCCAACGCGCGACGCTAAGCGCCGCGCTTGGCCGACGCAATGCAGGCAACCTGGCGCAGGGCCTGGCGACGATCAGCGGGCCGTCAACGGGCCCTTGTCGGACCATCGACGGCCCTTCATCGGCCTTTCATCGGCCCTTGCGGACCAGGCTCATGACGAAGGTCACCAGCGCCACTACCAGGAAGATGAAGAACAGGATCTTCGCGATTTCGACCGCGCCGGCAGCGATGCCGCCAAAGCCGAACACGGCGGCGACCAGGGCGATGATGAAAAAGACCAGTGCGTAGTAAAGCATGGTGAAACTCCCCTAGTTGGATCGAACTGCCTTAGCACAACAGCGCGCGTGAGCGCGAGCGGTGATCGTCGGGTGGGCCGTCATTTGACCGACTTGAAGATCGTTACCCCAAGCACCAGGAACAGCACGAACAGAATCAGGAACAGGAAGAACAGCACCTTGGCGATGCCCGCCGCGCCCGCCGCGATGCCGGTGAAACCGAGCAGCCCCGCGACGATGGAAATCACGGCAAAGATCAGCGCCCACTTCAGCATGGTGTTTCTCCTGTTCTCGCGGCTCGGTGCTTCGGTGCGCCAGGCCATGCAAGCATGGTAGGAATCGCCACTTCGGCGAGGCACCGACCTTGCACCGATTCCCCTGTCAGCGGTTTCCTACAGGTCCCGCGCGGCGCCAGGTCTCGTGCGGCGCACCGCTTCGCCACGCCTCCGGATGTCCCGGTGGATCGGTTGACCGGGCGCAATCGTTGTGATTCCATCGGCGCAGTCACCGCGCGCGACCGCGAGCGCGCAATCCAGGAAATTCCATCATGTTGAAGCTATCGTCGTTGCGGTCCACCGTGCTGCTCGCGGGTGGCATCCTGCTCACGGTGGTCGTGCTGATCGCCTCGGAGGCCGGCAATATCCGGCTGCGCCAGGGCTACTCGCAGGTCATCCGCTCGCAGAACGTGCAGAGCGACATCAGCGCGCTGCTGGCCGAGCTGGTCAACGCCGAGGCGGGCCAGCGCGGCTACCTGCTGACCGGCAAGGAAAGCTATCTCGAGCCGTACCATCGCGCCATTCCGCGCATCAACACGCTGATGAACGACATCCGCAACCGGTTCGCCGACGACCCGGAGGCGTTGAAGCAGTTCGGCGAGGCGTCGCTGCTGATCAGCCGCAAGCTGACCGAAATGGAGCTGACGCTGATCTACGGCAAGCGCGATGTCGAGGTGGCGCTGGACCTGATCCGCACGGACTTCGGCAAGCAGACCATGGAGAAGGCGCGGCTCGGCCTGGAGACGCTGCGCGCGCGCTCGGCCGCGTCGGTATCGCGCAATCTCGAGAACGCGGACCGCGACATCAACCTGTCGCGCTATGGCATCGGCCTGCTGACCGCGATCAACATCGTGCTGCTGGTCATCGTCGGCTTCCAGCATTCGCGGCGCCTGGCGGTCTCCGAGGCCGCGCGCAGCGAGCTCGAGGAGGAAAGCGCGCGGCTGGACCGCATGGTGCGGGCGCGCACGCGCCAGCTGTCGGCGCTGGCCTCCCACCTGCAGCGCGTCACCGAGGACGAGAAGACACGGCTGGCGCGCGAGCTGCACGACGAGCTGGGCGCGATCCTGACGGCGACCAAGCTCGACATGCACTGGATCCGCCGGCGCCTGCAGAACGACTATCCCGAGATCCAGGAAAAGATCACGCGGGTGATGCTGCACGTGGACCAGGGCATCCAGATCAAGCGCCGCCTGATCGAGGACCTGCGCCCGACCGTGCTGCTGAACCTCGGCCTGAAGGAGGCGATAGCCCAGCTGGTCGAGGAAGTGGCCACGCGCAATCACTGGGAGACCGAGGTCGAGCTGGACCCGTCCGTGCCGCCACTGCGCGACGCCGCGGCCATCGCGCTGTACCGCATCGTGCAGGAGTCGCTGACCAATGCGACCAAGTACGCCGAGGCGAGCCGCGTGTCGGTCGCGCTCACGCGTACCGACGACCATCTGCTGCTGAAGGTCAGCGACAACGGGCGCGGCCTGCCGGCCGATATCGAAACGCGCCGCACCTCCGGCCACCATGGGCTGCTGGGCATGGAGCAGCGCGTGATCGCGCTGGGCGGCACGCTGCAGATCGATTCGACGCCGGGCGCCGGCGTCACGGTCCGCGTCGAGGTGCCGCTGACCGATGCCGTGGTGGCGCCGCCGCCGTCGCTGGACGAGGCCGACGAGCCGCTGCCGCATGAGCTGCCGATCGCTGGCCCCGGGCAGACGGGATCTGCGCAGACCGGACCTGCGCAGACGGGGCCCGGGCTGACGGCGTCGACGCGGACAGAGCCGACGCAGACCGAGCCCACGCAGACGGAGCCGGCGCGGCCGGAGCCGACACCGGCGCGGCCGGCCGCGGGCGCGGACACGGGCACCGAGCCTTCGCCGGCCACCGGCCCCGCGGGGACATCCCAGCACGGGCAAGGGGCATAAAAAAAGGAGCCTGCGAAGGCTCCTTTTTTCTGCTGGCTGCGTCGCGGCGCATTACATCTTGCGTTTGGTTTCCTCCGCCGCTCCCTGCACCTTCTCGCCGCCCCTTTCGACGTCCTTGCCGGCGCCGGCGATGGTGTTGCAACCCGTAATCAGCGTGACACCGGCAAGAGCGAACAGCGCGATCAGCTTTTTCATGACGATCTCCTTTGCTTAGCGAGGGGGTGCGGCGCGTTGCCGCGACGGGAAAAACAGTTGCTGCCCAAGGATCGGTCGATGGAGCTCAGCACGAGTCGTCGTCGCTGGCCGCCAGCCACAAGCCGTTCGTTTCGAACTCAGGACGGTGCCTGGGCGTATTCCTCGATCACGCGGAATACCTGTTCAAGCTCGAGCGACTTGTCGAAAAAATAGTCGGCTCCCGCCTCGGCGCACTGACGCCGGTAGGTGGGCACCTGCGCATGATTGGTGTAGACGATCCGGATGCCCGGCGCCTGCGCCTTCTGGATCGCCCGCAGCACGTTGATACCGTTGCCCTGACGCAATTGCAGGTCGACGATGACGACCTCATACCTGCCGCTTTCGAACAGGCGGATTGCGGTGCTTTCGGTATCCGCCCAATCGACGGTCTCGACGAAGGAGAATGCGTTCAAGTACTCCAGCAACATGCTCCGCAGGACCGCCGAGTCCTCGATCAGTAAGACCCGCAGCGTACGGTAGGGAGTTGCCGCGGCTTGATCCAACATGGTTCGATGGTAGCAATGGCGCCAGGGGCCAGGTATCCGGGTCCGTCCTACAGCACCGCCGCCGGCCCCGTCCATGCCGGGACGAACGGCGTGCCGCCTACTCGACCAGGCCGTTCTTGATCGCGTAATAGGTCAGATCGGCGTTGGTCTTCATGCCCATCTTTTCCAGGATGCGCGAGCGGTAGGTGCTGACCGTCTTGACGCTGAGGAACAGCTCGTCGGCGATCACCGAAACGGACTGTCCGCGCGAGAGCTTGCAGAAGATCTGGAATTCGCGTTTCGACAGGGTCTGGTGCAGCGGCTGGTCGGTCGGCTTCTCCAGCCCGCCGATCAGCAGCTCGGCCACGGTCGGGCTGACATAGCGCCGCCCCTGGGCCACGGTGCGGATCGCCTTGACCAGATCGTCGGGCGCGCTTTCCTTGGTCAGGTAGCCGGAGGCGCCGGCACGGATCAGATTGATCGCGTACTGGTCCTCGGGATAGGTGGACAGGATCAGCACCGGCAGGTCGGGATGACGCTGGCGGATCAGCTTCAGTACGTCGATGCCGTTGCGGTCGGGCATCGAGATGTCGAGCACCACCACGTCGAACTCGGTTTCGCGCAGGCGCGCCATCACTTCGTCGCCGCTGGCCGCTTCGCCCTCGACGCGAATATCCGGTTCGTCGGAAATGAACTGGCGCAGACCGGCACGGACGATCTGGTGATCGTCGGCGATCAGGACGCGAATCATCAAAGTTTCCCCCCTGCGATGGTATTGCCCGGACGCCGGGGCCAGGCTGTATTTGGCCTGTTGCATTGTAGTCATTACAAAGCACCGGGAATGTCGGTGTCAGGCTGACAATGTGGCGTGCCCGACGATCAGGACGTCCGGCCGACGCCCGCCCATCTCGAGGCGCTGCTCGACACCATGCCGAGCGGCCGCGGCGATCCCGCATGCCAGTCGTATTTCCTGTGGTGCCTTGCCGCCGTGCTGGCCCGGCTGTCCTCGCAGGCGTTCTTCGGCACGCACAATGATGGTCCGTTTGCGCTGAGACGCTATGCGGCGGCGTTGGGCAATGCGGCCATCCGCCTGCAGGACGACCAGCAGTCCCCCTGGCGTGCCGGCTATGTCATGCAGCTTCTTTCGAAGTACTGCACCGACGAGCTGACGAAGAAGAAGATGTATCCCGACCTGGCCGCCGCGGCGAGGAGGAATGACGGCTTCCGCTCGATACTCGCTACGGTTTGGCCACCGAACTGGGGCCACCTTCTGTGAGCAGTGGGCCAATAGCGGGCCGACAACGGAAAAGGGGCGAAGATCCCGGATCTCCGCCCCTGGCTTGCGCGGCGGCTCGCCGCCGCGCATCGATGCGCCCCTGCGGGCGATCGGCTTACTGGACCTTCGCCGACGCACCCGCGCCGACGGTCGCCGAGGTGCCGCCAGTCGCGCCACCGACCAGGCCGCCCACCTTGCCCGCGGTACCGCTGACCGTGTCGCCGACGGCGCCGACCGTCTTGTCGGCGGTGCCTTCGACCGCGCCGACGGTGTCCTTGGCCTTGCTCCTGGTCTTGCCATGCGCGTCGTGGGCCTTCGACTTGGCCTTGCCGCCGGCGGTGGCGGCACGATCCTTGGCGCTCTTGCGGGTGTCGTCGATTTCGCCGGCCTTGTCGTTCAGGCCAGCCTTGACGCCGGTATCCATGTTCGCGCGGCTTCCTGCCACTTCAGCGCCCGCATTCACACCGGCATTGGCGCCGGCAGACGGCGCCGTCGCCGTCGGGGCGGTCAGCGAGCCGGCGGCGCCGCCGGTCGCACCGGCTTGCGTACCTTGCGCCATGGCCAGCGACGAGGCGGCGGCGATCGACAGGGCGGACAGCGAGATCAGCAGTTTCTTCATGGAGTACTCCTTTCGAATGACTGTGCGGCGAGGCTTTCGCCGCGGGTTGTCGCCTGGAGAGCGAGTCCTCAGTCTAGGGAGCACCCCACTGCGATGCTGTGAGGAGATGTAATGCGCTGTAAGGAGTCGTGAGCCGGCGCAAAGGCCGTCAAACCCGCGGCCGCGGCGACTTTCGCCAGTCCCGTCAACGACTTGCGGCGGCGCGCCGCCGGTTGAAGGCCGCGGCGGCGGCGGCGCGGCTTCGCAACACGTTACAGGTTCGGCGCCAGCGCCCGCTCCATCGCCGCGCGGTCCTCGTGCCGGCGCGCGATCATGTCGTCGAGCTGGTCCTGGCCGATCTTGCCGACCGAGAAGTAGGTCGCCTCGGGATGCGCCAGATAGAAGCCGCTGACCGAGGCCGCCGGCGTCATCGCCAGCGCATCGGTCAGGCCCATGCCGATCTCGCCGGCATCGAGCACCTGGAACATCGGGCCCTTGACGGTGTGCTCGGGGCAGGCGGGATAACCGGGCGCGGGCCGGATGCCGCGATAGGCTTCCGCGATCAACTGCTCGTTGTCGAGCGATTCGTCGGCGGCGTAGCCCCACAGGTCCCGCCGCACGCGCGCGTGCAGGCATTCCGCGAAGGCCTCGGCGAGGCGGTCCGCCAGCGCCTTCAGCATGATCGCGCTGTAGTCGTCGTGGTCGGCCTCGAACTGGGCCTCCTTCTTGTCGACGCCGATGCCGGCGGTCACCGCGAACAGGCCGATATAGTCGGCGATGCCGCTCTCCTTCGGCGCGACGAAGTCGGCCAGGCACCGGTTCGGCCGGCGCACGCCGTCGACCACCGGGCGTTCGCTCTGCTGACGCAGGTTGTGCCAGGTCAGCGCGACCTGGCTGCGGCTCTCGTCGGTGTAGATCTCGATGTCGTCGTCGTTGACGGTATTGGCCGGCAGCAGCGCGATCACGCCGTTGGCGGTCAGCCAGCGGCCCTGGATCAGCCGCGCCAGCATCGCCTTGCCGTCGGAGAACACGCGGCGCGCCGATTCGCCGACGATCTCGTCGTTCAGGATCGCGGGGAATTTGCCGGCCAGGTCCCAGGTCTGGAAGAACGGCGCCCAGTCGATGTAGTTGGCGAGCTCGGCCAGGTCGTAGTTGCGGAACACGCGGCGGCCGATGAATTTCGGTTTCGGCGGCACGTAGCCGCTCCAGTCGATCGGCGTCTTGTTCTTGCGGGCCTCGGCCAGCGTCACCATCGGCACGGCCTTCTTGTTGGCATGCTGGGTGCGGATGCGCTCGTAGTCGGCGCGCAGCTCGTCCAGGTAGCGCGTAGCGCCCTCGTCGGACAGCAGGCTCGAGGCCACGCTGACCGAGCGCGAGGCGTCGGGCACGTAGACCACCGGTCCTTCGTAGTTCGGCGCGATCTTGACCGCGGTGTGCACGCGCGAGGTGGTCGCGCCGCCGATCAGCAGCGGAATCTTCTTGACGCGGAAATAGTCGTCGCGCTGCATCTCGGAGGCGACGTAGGCCATCTCCTCGAGCGACGGCGTGATCAGGCCGGACAGGCCGATGATGTCGGCGCCCTCGACCTTGGCCTTGGCCAGGATCTCGTTGCACGGGACCATCACGCCCATGTTGACGACCTCGAAGTTGTTGCACTGGAGCACCACCGACACGATGTTCTTGCCGATGTCGTGCACGTCGCCCTTGACCGTGGCGATCACGATCTTGCCGCGCGCGCGCACGTCGCCGCCGGCCTCGGCCAGCAGGCGCTTTTCCTCCTCGATGAAGGGCAGCAGATGCGCCACCGCCTGCTTCATCACGCGCGCGCTCTTGACCACCTGCGGCAGGAACATCTTGCCGGCGCCGAACAGGTCGCCGACGATGTTCATGCCGTCCATCAGCGGGCCCTCGATGACCTCGATCGGGCGGCCGCCGCGCGCGGCGATCTGCTGGCGCGCTTCCTCGGTGTCCTCGACGATGAAGGTGGTGATGCCGTGGACCAGCGCATGCGCGAGGCGGTCGGCCACCGGCACCGGCTTCTCCGGCGTGCCGCGCCATTCGAGGTTCTCCTCGCGCTTCGCGCCGCCGCCCTTGTAGCGGTCGGCGATCTCCAGCAGGCGGTCGGTCGCGTCGGCACGGCGGTTCAGCACCACGTCCTCGACCCGCTCGCGCAGCTCGGCGTCGAGCTGATCGTAGACGCCGAGCTGGCCGGCATTGACGATCCCCATGTCCATGCCGGCGGCGATCGCGTGGTACAGGAACACCGTGTGGATCGCCTCGCGCACCACGTCGTTGCCGCGGAACGAGAACGAGACGTTGGACACCCCGCCGCTGACCTTGGCGTAGGGCAGGTTCTGCTTGATCCAGCGGGTCGCCTCGATGAAGTCGACCGCGTAATTGTTGTGTTCCTCGATGCCGGTCGCGACCGCGAAGATGTTCGGATCGAAGATGATGTCCTCGGGCGGAAAGCCGACCTCGTTGACCAGGATGTCGTAGCTGCGCTTGCAGATCTGCGTCTTGCGCGCGAACGTGTCGGCCTGGCCCTGCTCGTCGAAGGCCATCACCACGGCCGCCGCGCCGTAGCGGCGGATCAGCGTGGCGTGGTGGCGGAACTGCTCCTCGCCTTCCTTCAGCGAGATCGAGTTGACCACGGCCTTGCCCTGCACGCATTGCAGGCCGGCCTCGATCACCTCCCACTTCGACGAATCGATCATGATCGGCACGCGCGCGATATCGGGCTCGGACGCGATCAGATTCAGGAAGCGCACCATCGCCGCCTTGGAGTCGAGCATCGCCTCGTCCATGTTGACGTCGATGATCTGCGCGCCGTTCTCCACCTGCTGGCGCGCGACCGCCAGCGCCTCGTCGAACTGGCCGTTCAGGATCATCCGGGCGAAGGCCTTGGAGCCGGTGACGTTGGTGCGCTCCCCGACGTTGACGAACAGGCTGCCCTCGCCAAGCGTGAACGGCTCCAGGCCGGACAGGCGCATCGGACGAGCGGGACGGGTATCGGTAGACATGGCGGACTCAGGTTCGGGATCGGATGCACGGCGCGCCGGGGACGGATTCGTGCGGCGGCGCGCCGGTGATGCGTGGCGTGGGCGTGGGCGGCGGGGCGGCCGGTCAGGCCGCGTCCGCTTCGTCGCGATACTGGCCGGGCCAGGCGCGCGGCTTGCGGTTGGCGACGCGCTGCGCGATCGCGGCGATATGCTCGGGCGTGGTGCCGCAGCAGCCGCCGACCAGGTTGACCAGCCCGGACGCGGCGAACTCGTCCACCAGCGACGAGGTGACATCCGGCGTCTCGTCGAAGCCGGTGTCGCTCATCGGGTTCGGCAGGCCCGCGTTCGGATAGCACGAGATCGCGGTATCGCACAGCTTGGCCAGCTCGGCGATATAGGGCCGCATCAGCGTCGCGCCCAGCGCGCAGTTCAGGCCGAACGTGATCGGGCGCGCGTGGCGCAGGCTGTTCCAGAAGGCCTCGACGGTCTGGCCCGACAGGATGCGGCCGGAGGCGTCGGTGACGGTGCCCGAGATCATCACCGGCAGGCGTTCGCCGGTGTCCTCGAACAGCTGGTCGATGGCGAACAGCGCGGCCTTGGCGTTGAGCGTGTCGAAAATGGTCTCGACCAGGAACACGTCGGCGCCGCCTTCCAGCAGGCCCTTGCCCTGCTCGTAGTACGAATCGCGCAGCTCCTCGAAGCTGACGTTGCGCGCGCCCGGATCGTTGACGTCCGGCGAGATGCTGGCGGTCTTCGGCGTCGGACCGAAGGCGCCGGCGACGAAGCGCGGCCGCTCGGGCGTGCTGTAGCGATCGCAGGCCTCGCGCGCCAGGCGGGCGGCGGCCACGTTCATCTCGTAGGCCAGGTCCGCCATCTTGTAGTCCTCCTGCGCGACGCGCGTCGCACCGAAGGTGTTGGTCTCGATGATGTCGGCGCCGGCCGCCAGGTATTGCTCGTGGATTTCGCGGATTACCGCCGGGCGGGTCAGCAGCAGCAGCTCGTTGTTGCCCTTGACGTCGACCGGATGCGCGGCGAAACGCTCGCCGCGATATTCGGCCTCGCCCAGCTTGTAGCGCTGGATCATGGTGCCCATCGCGCCGTCCAGGATCAGGATGCGCTCGCGCAGCAGCCGCGGCAGTTGCGCGGCGCGGGTGTACGGCCGGGCCGGGGGACCGGCCTGCGGGCCCGCGTGCGCGCCTGCCTGCAGACCTGCCTTTGCGCCCGGTGCGATGGCGGACGCCGTGCCGGACGATTCGATGGATGCAGCGCTCATGGCTTCACTGGCCTCGGTGATGCTGGAAAAGTGGTCGATTTTATCAGTTACGGCACCTTGCCGCCCCGGCTTGCCCGGGCCTACACTCGGGCAGATCGCCCCCCTACCCGACCCCGACGACACCGCATGCAACATCTTGCCCCGCGCGAGGCCCAGGCCCTGCTGGCCGAGCACCCCGACGCCCTGTTCATCGACTGCCGCAGCGAGATGGAATACCTGTTCGTCGGCCACCCGACCGGCGCCCTCAACGTGCCGTGGAACGACGGCCCGGACTGGGAGGTCAATCCGCACTTCGTGCAGGCGGTCAAGAAGCTGGCCGGGCAGGCGTCGGCGCGGCCGGTACTGCTGATCTGCCGCAGCGGCAACCGCTCGACCGCGGCCGCCCAGGCGCTCGAAGGCGCCGGCTTTACCACCGTCTACAACGTGCTGCACGGCTTCGAGGGCGATCTCGACGCGCAGCGGCACCGCAATACCGTCAACGGCTGGCGCTTCGAAGGGCTGCCGTGGGAGCAGTACTGAGGCATAAAAAAACCCGCGCCATGGCGCGGGCTTTCTGCGGCGGCGGTGCGTCGTCAGTGCATCGCCAGCGAGTGCGTCATCACCGTATCGAACTTGCCAAGAAATTCGTCCACCTCTTCCACGGACGGTTCGGTCTCGATCAGACGTTGCACATCGGCGCGAAAATGCTCGGCCAGCTGGCCGCCAAGGAAGATCTCGCGCTTCATGTTCTTGTCGACGATCTCGTAACCGCCGGAGGCAAGAGGGGCATGCTCGACGTCGGCACCGAACTCCACGATGCAGTAGTTGTCGCTGTTATAAATCATTTGCATGGCGCACCTCCGGGCTATGGGACGGACGGAAGGTTTGTTGATTCTTGCGTCAGCCGGTGGGAGCGCCGGCTTCCTTCCGCGATTTCACCTCCAAGCTGAGGGCATGAAGACGCTTTTCAAGCGCATGCCTCGCTGGGCGCTGGCGTGGTGCCCGATGCCGTAGCGCCCGCTCATCAGGTTGGAGCCGCCCCCAAGGCGGCAAGTTCGGTTTCCCCAACGAAAAGAGGGTTTGTCCTACGAAGCGCTTGCCGATCGCCTACGCGGGCCGGCCTGGCTCAAGGGGTATCGCACTGCGCCCCGCAGGCCGCCTTGACCAGGAAAGCGTCGAGAAGCGCATGAAACCGCTCCGGCTGCTCGATCGGGGACAGATGGGCGGCGTCCGGCAGCACCTCGAACTGGGCGGCCGGAATGCCGTCCGCAATGGCCCTGGACTCGGCGACCGGACAGCCCTGGTCCTGGTCGCCGACCACCACCAGCGTCGGGCAATGGATGCGCGCCAGCGCATCGGCCTGGTCGAAACCGAGGATCGCCAGGCAGGCGCCGACATAGCCGCGAACGGGCGTGGCCAGCACCATCTGGCGGATCCGTTCGACCTGTTGCGCATGCGCGGCACGGTACGGCGCGGTCAGCCAGCGCTGAAGCGTCGCATCAAGCACTCCGGCCATCCCGTGCGCCTCCACCTGCCCGATGCGCTCATGCCACATCGGATGGGCCTGGCGCGGGGTGCGGCAGACGGTGGCGACCAGCGTCAGCGAGTGCAGCCGCTCGGGATAGCGCACCGCAAACGTCTGGCCGATCATGCCGCCTAGCGAAAGTCCGATGAAGTGCGCCTGCGGCACGTCCAGGCCGTCCATCAGGGCGACCACGTCGTCGGCCATGCGCAGCATCGAATACGGCCCCACGGGCGCGTCGCTGCGGCCGTGGCCGCGCAGGTCGAAGCGCAACACCCGATAGCGCGGCGCCAGATGGGCCGCGGTGGCGTCCCACAGCGTGTGATCGCAAGCCAGCCCGTGGCACAGCACGACCCATGGGCCTTCGGTGCCGTCGATGCGGGCCTGCAGCGTCACGTCGCCGACGATCACGCGGTGTGTCTCGGCGGCGGGCGGCTGGGCGGCTGGGCTGCCGCCAGGGTTTGACCCCTGGGCGGTGGCGGGCGTGGCGGTGGGCGGCAAGGTGTCGGTCATCGTGTCCTCCTGTCGGGGTCGGTGGGCGGTGACGCATCGCACGGGAGCGTCGCGGCGGCCACGCCGCTCGGCTCCGATCCTTCCAGACTAGGGCTCGGCGCCGCGCAGTACCAGATCGATCTGCGTGCCGTCGGGCTCGGTCTGCCGCAGTTTGACCGGCATCCAGCCCACCGATTCCGCCAACCAGACCTCGACGCGGCGGCGGTCGTCGGCCCGGCGCGGCAGGCGGATGAAATGCTTGGCGCGCACGAAGCCCGCGCCGGTCTCGATGTCCTCCTCGCCGACATACTGGACGCGCATCGGCTCGAGATCGCTGGTGTCGGCGACCTGGAACGTCTCGGTGGCGCCCGGCGCGGCATAGCGCTGCGGGTTGCCGCGCACCAGGCCGACCAGTTGAAGGAAGACGCTGAAGCGGTCCTGCGCGCCCTCGGGCAGCGGCGCCTGGCCGCCGCGCGACTCGAACACGACGGCGCCGGTCGCGCGGTCGAAGCGCGTCACCTGGCTGCGCTTGCGGCGTTCCTCGACGTAGCGCTCTGGCGCCAGCCCCTGCTCGCCCAGCGCCCCGGTACTGTGGAAGGCGAACCGGAACCACAGCATGCGGGTTTCGACCGACAGCTGATAGCGCCCGCCCCCGTGCTGCCAGCGGATGGTGCCGTCGGGGTTCTCGACCCCGTTGACGAAACTGGCGTAGCGCAGCGTTGCCGACGGCGGCGGCGCGTAGCGCAGCGCATCGGCCGGCGCCGGCGCCGGTGCGGAACCCGGACCGGTACCCGTGCCGCCCGCGCCG
>Ga0065721_10052212_pt1 | contig 12432 bp, 11 predicted proteins | sample Mesricmetagenome_FD_59108 | JGI IMG/M metagenome (GOLD analysis project Ga0065721, IMG submission 59108) | Mesophilic microbial community from rice straw/compost enrichment Sample: eDNA_1 v2 (version 2) | ecosystem: Engineered > Solid waste > Grass > Composting > Bioreactor | place: USA: Davis... | reverse complement strand
CGCCACGGGCTGGGCGCGGCCCAAGGCCTCGGCGGCCTTGGCGTCCAGCGCCTCCTCGGCCTGCCGGGCCCGGCGGGCGAGGCCGGCCAGGCGCTCGGCCGTCAGCCCCTCCGCCGCGAGGGCCGGCATGAGGCGGCGCCAGCGCACCCGCGCGAAGCGCTCATCCGCGTTGGAAGGGTCCTCCACGAAGGGCCATCCTTCCCGGCCGCATAGGGCGAGGAGCGTGCTCTTGGGACAGTCGAGGAGCGGGCGGACATGGCGCAGGCCGTCCCGGTCGCGCTCGGGCCGCATTCCGCCGAGGCCCGCAAGGCCCGACCCGCGCGACATCCTCATGAGGAGGGTCTCGGCCTGGTCGTCGAGGGTGTGGGCCGTGACGAGATGGGTGGCGCCCTCCTCAAGGGCGCAGCCGACCAGGAGGCCGTAGCGCGCCTCGCGGGCGGCCTCCTGCAGGCCCGTCTTAGGCTTGGGGCCGGTCCAGACCAGGGTGCGATGGGGAAGGCCGAGGCGGGCCGCCTCCCCGGCCACGAAGGCGGCCTCCCGGGCGGCCTCGGGCCGCAGGCCGTGGTCCACGGTGGCAACGATTACGGGCGGCCGGGCAGCGGAGGCGCGCCACAGGGCCAGGAGATGCATGAGGGCCATGGAATCCGGACCGCCGGAGACGGCCGCGACGATGCCACGGGCAGAGGTCAGGGAAAAAAAGAGAGCCTCCAGCCATTGGGCGGAGGCGGGATCGGCCGGGGCGGAGGAGCGGGTCACGCGGAAGGCGGGAGCGGCGCGCGGGCCGGTCTCAACCGCATTTGGAGCGCCGCTGCTCACGCTCGGAGGCCTGGCGCACATTCGGGGCGGCCTGGGGATATTTGCGGTCGAGTTCGGCGAAGACAGCGCAGGCCCGGTCGCGAGCGCCGAGGCCATTGAGGGCGATCCCGAGCTTCAGGAGCGCGTCGGGCGCGCGGGCGGCGCTGGGGTGCTCCGTCGAGACGTTCAGGAATTGCTCCGCCGCCTCGCGGTAGCGGCTGCGCTGGAGATAGGTCTCGCCGAGCCAATAGGCGGCTTCGGGCACCAGCTTGTCCCGGGGGTTGGATTGCAGGAACCGGCGGAAGCCCATCTCGGCCTCCTCGTATTGGCGCTGCGCGAAATAGCCATAGGCCGTCTCGAAATCCGCCCTCGGGTCGCCGACGCTGGTGGCCGCGACGCTCGGGCCGCGGGAGGCCGGGGTGGCCGAGGGAATCGCCCCTGAGGGGATCGCACCCGACGGGATCGCGGCCGTGCGGCCGGCAGGGTTGATGTCGAGGGGCGCCGCGTCCATGGCCATGTCGTCTTCCTGGATCAGCTCCCCGATCCCGGAGACCTGGTTTCCGGGAAGCGGGACGGGCTGGCCCGCCTCCGCCGTCAGGGGCGCCGACGGGGTGGTCGCTCCCAGGGGCAGCGGAGCCCCGGGGGCGCCGGGCGCCTCCGAGGGAACGAAGACGTCACTGCGGCGCTGGGGCTGCTGGGCCGGGCGGGCCGGCGTGCTTCCGCCGGGCGAGGCCTTACCGCCCCGGCCTTCCTGGAAGCGGTATTCCACATCCTCCTGGAACTTGCGGAGCTGCTCCTTGAGAACCTGGTTCTCGTGCTGGAGCTGCTCCATCTGCCCGGACATCTGCCGGAACTGGCTCTCGAGCCGGTTGAGGCGGACGATGGCCTCGGCGGCGTCCTGCGCGGCGGCAGGCCCGGCGAGGGCTGTCACGAAGGCGAAGAAGACGATCAGTCGGCGCAGCATTCTGGAAAACCGTGGAGGTCGCAACAAAGGTGCCGATAACACAAAAGCGCCGCCACGGCGAGAATGTGGCGGCGCAGTGCGGCCCTTCGCGGATCGGAAGGGAAAAGTCACGTCGAGGTCCTTACATTCCGGCGCCGGTGTTCAGCACCGTGACGGCGCGGCGGTTCTGCGACCAGCAGGAAATGTCGTTGCAGACCGCGACCGGGCGCTCCTTACCATAGGACACGGTGCGCAGGCGCGAGGCGTTGATGCCGCGGGAGACCAGATAGTCGCGGACGTTCTGGGCGCGACGGGCGCTGAGCGAGAAGTTGTATTCGCGGGTGCCGCGCTCGTCCGCATGGCCCTCGATGATGAAGGTGTAGTTCGGATAGCGGTTGAGCCACTGGGCCTGCTTGTCGAGGGTCGCGGTCGCGGTGGGGGTCAGGTCGGTCTGGTCGGTCTCGAAGAACACCCGGTCGCCCACATTGACGACGAAATCCTGGGCGCTGCCCGGCGTGGCCGCGCCGCCGGCCCCGAAGCCGCCGGCCCCGTCGGCCATCCCATCTTTGTTGGACGAACACGCCGCCGCCCCGAGGGCGAGGACGATGGCAGCGGCGAACTTGACGGCGCGCAACGTCATCATTGGCAATACTCCTTACACAAACGTCTGCCGAACGTTGTGTGATCTATATCGGGCGATGGTTAAGGGAGGGTTCCGTCGGTCCGGCGGCGAGAAGGGGGATTAAGGTGAATCGCACCCGGGTCGGGAAACCTGGGCTTAGCGTTAATTAGGAGTAAATGCGGCAAAGAGTTGGCGCCGAAGGGCCGATAGTGCCCAGCTTGGCTTTTTGGCCGCACCGGAAGCCGAATGGCCGGCTCAGGCGTTATACCGTCATGAATTCGTCCATTACGCCCTTCCCGCCCTTGAGACATCACGATCCGGCCCTGTCGGGGACGCTGGATTACCGGCTGGAACGCGCCTTTGCGCGCATCGCCGACAGCGACCTGCGCCAGGGCAATGCCGTCGCGCTCCTGAAGGATGCCGAGGAGAACTATCCGGCCTGGCTCGAGGCGATCCGCGGCGCCCGCCGGGTCATCCATTTCGAGAACTTCATCATCGCCGACGACACCACCGGCCGCACCTTCGCCGAGGCCCTGATGGAGCGGGCGCAGGCCGGCGTGACCGTGCGGGTGCTCTACGACTGGCTCGGCTCGTCCTGGCGCGCCCTGCCCGGCTTCTGGAACCGCCTGCGGCGGGCCGGCGTGGAGGTGCGGGTATTCAATCCCCCGCGCCTGACGAACCCGTTCTGGATCCGTCGCAACCACCGCAAGGTCATCACGGTGGACGGCCGCAAGGGCTTCGTGGCCGGCCTGTGCGTGTCCAATGCCTGGGAGGGGGCGGACGGGGCCGAGCCCTGGCGCGACACGGGCCTGATGCTGGAAGGCCCCGTGGTAGCCGACCTCGATGTCGCCTTCGCGGATAGCTGGGCGCGAGCCGGAGCGCCGATCGAAAGAGGCGAGCGGAGCGGCCTCACTCCGACTCCTGAGGCCGGCACGGTGGCCGCGCGGGTGATCTGCGGCCGGCCGGGCATGTTCCGGACCTACCGGTTCGACCAGTTCGTCGCCGCGACGGCCCAGCGCAATCTCTGGCTGACGGATGCCTATTTCGTCCCCACCACTTCCTATGTCCAGGCATTGGCGGAGGCTGCGCGGGACGGGGTCGATGTGCGGCTTCTCGTGCCGGGCACCAGCGACGTGACGCTGCTGCAGCCGGTCGTCCGGGCCGGCTACCGCTCCCTCGTGGAGGCCGGGATCCGGATCTTCGAATGGAAGGGCTCCATGCTCCATGCCAAGACAGCCGTGGCGGACGGGCGCTGGGCGCGGGTGGGCTCGACCAACCTCAACCTGGCGAGTTGGGCCACCAACTGGGAGCTCGACGTGGTGGTGGAGGACCGCGGCTTCGCCGAGGCCATGGAGGAGATGTATCTCAAGGATCTGGCCAACGCGACCGAGATCATCCCGGGCCTCCTGACCCGCCGCCGCCAGACCCAGAAGATGCGCTCCCGCCGCCTGCAGCGGCCCCGGAAGGGCGATGTGCGGCGGCTGGCCGCCGGGGCCCTGGCTCTCGGCAACAGCATCGGCAAATCCGTGAATGCCCGCTCCCTCACGGCGACGGAGGCGAGCAGCATCGCGATGATCGGCGCCGCCCTGCTTGCGCTCGCCGTGATCGTCGCCCTGTTCCCGACCCTGGTGGTGCTGCCGCTGGTGATCGGACTGGCCTGGATCGGGCTGGCGCTCATGACCCGGGCTTTCCGCCTGAAATGGCGGATCCGGGCGCGCCGCCGCAAGCTGGAGCGGCGGCGGAGGTTCGCCATCGCCCAGGAAGAGGCTTCCGCTGCCGAGCAAGAGGCGCTTCGAAAGGAATGAAACCCTCTGCCAAGCTTGAGCGTTGACTTGTTACCTAACGTTATGTCGGGCATGATGACGTGCCTGATAAGACCGGAGGAGGTCATCATGGCTGGCGGTACTTCATCATCCTACGGATCCTTCGACCGCGCCGAGGCGATGAGCGCCCTCCTGGCGCAGAACTGGTGGGCGGTCGCCCTGCGCGGCGTCTTCGCCATCATCTTCGCGCTGATCGCCCTGTTCGTGCCCGGAGCGACGATCCTGTCCCTGGTGCTGTTCTTCTCCGCCTACATGCTGGTGGACGGTGTCATCACCATCGTGGCGGCCGTGCGGGCGGCCTCGCAGCACCAGCGCTGGGGCCTGCTCATCTTCGAGGGGATCGTCGACATCGCGGTCGGCATCATCGCGTTCATCTGGCCGGGCCTGACGGTCGTGTTCTTCGTCACCCTCCTGGCCGTGTGGTCGCTGATCACCGGCATCCTCGAGATCGTGGCGGCCTTCAAGCTGAACCCGGCCTACGGACGCGGCTGGCTGATCTTCAGCGGCATCGTGTCGATCCTGTTCGGTATCGCGCTGCTCGTTGCCCCGCTGCTCGGCGCCGTGGTGCTGACCTGGTGGCTCGGCGCCTACGCGATGGTCTTCGGCATCACGCTCCTCGTCCTCGCCTTCAAGCTGCGGAGCCGCAAGGACGACACGCCCACCGCCGCCATGCCGCGCGGGGCCTGAAGCCCCTCGCCGCACCGGCTCAGGGAATGCACGGCCGTCGCCTCAGGCGGCGGCCTCTTCGGTCATCATTTTCCCCAGAAGAGCCGCGCAAACCCGCAAGGGCTCCGTGCTCTGGCCCGCCTTCGCCATGGCCATCGCGCCCGAATAGGCCGCCACCACGAAGGTCGCGAAGGTCTCGGCATCGAGGCCGACATATCGGCCGGCCTCCTGGTCGGCCCGGATCCTGTCCGCGACGGCGCGGCGCCAGCGCCCAAAGATGTCGTCGATCACGTTCTGGAAATCCGCGTCCTGTCGGGACAGCTCCAGGGCAAGGTTGTTGAGCGGGCAACCCGACACCGCCCCCTTCCCGTCCAGCTCCGCCGCAATGGCCGCGAAGACCTGTTTGATGCCCTGTGCGGCGTCCGGAGCCGTCCGGACGGGCGCGATCCAGGTCTCCTCGACCGCATCCGCGACCCGGTCCCGAAGGACCGCGAGGCCGAGGTCCTTCTTGGTCGGAAAATGATGGGACAAGGCCCCGCCCGTGGCGCCGGCTTCCCGCTTCAGGTCGTGTACGGAGGTGGCATTGTAGCCCCGCGTCGTGAAGGCCACGAAGGCCGCGTCGAGGAGCCGCTGCCGCATCCCCTCCGGATCGTTCGTCCGCCCCCGCCCGCCGGCTTCCTGCTTCGTCATCCCGTGCTCCTCATCCGCCCATAATAGCAGGTTGACAAAACAGGACAATCGACCTGTATTTGCGAACAGGACGCTCGTCCTGTTTTGCGGAGGGAACGCGATGTCGGCACAAGTCATGGATCGGACGAAGATCGGGGAGGTGAGCAGCCCGGTGGTCGAGCTGCGGCGATACCGGCTGCGGCCAGGTGCGCGGGAGGAGCTGATCGCCCTGTTCGACGAGGCTTTCGTCGCCCCGCAGGAGGAAGCCGGGATGCAGGTAATCGGCCAGTTCCGCGACCTCGACGACCCGGACGCCTTCGTATGGCTAAGGGGCTTCGCCGACATGGAGAGCCGGGCCCGGGCGCTTGCGGAATTCTATGGCGGTCCCGTCTGGGCGGCTCACCGGGACCGCGCCAACGGCACCATGGTGAATTCGGACAACGTGCTGCTCCTGCGCCCTGCTTTGCCGGGCGGCGGCTTCAGGCTGCCGGATCGCCCCGACGGCGATGTGGCCGGGCTACGGCCCGGCCTGGTCGTCGCGACGACCTGCTCGCTCGCTCCGCGCACGGATACGGATTTCGCCGAATTCTTCGAGGCGCACGTCAGGCCTGCCCTGGCCGAGGCAGGTGCCCGGATCCTCGCGGCCTTCGTGACCGAGCGAAGCCCCAACACCTTCCCGCGCCTGCCGGTCCGGGAGGGCGAAACCGTCTTCGTCTGGTTCTCGGGCTTCGCCGACGAGGCGGCTTACGCCCGTCATCGCGCGGACCTCGCCCGCTCGCAGGCCTGGACTTCCGAGGTGCTGCCGGAGATGGAGCGTCGCACCTGGCGGCCGAACGAGGTCTCGCGCCTCGTCCCGACCGCGCGCTCGCGCCTGCGCGGCTGATGCTTAAACGAAAAGGGCGCCCGATGGCGCCCTTTTGCGTATCAGTTCTGAGCCCGGTTCTCGCTCAGGAGCGGAGACCAGGTCGGGTCCGACGCATAGGACGGAGTCGGCACCGGCTGCTCGACCCGGCCCGTGATGTCGACCATGTAGAGCTTGCCGCCCGCTTGCCCGCCGGGATCGCGGAAGAACAGGATGTACTGGCCGTTCGGCGCCCAGGTGGGGCTCTCGTTGTGGAAGCCTTCCGTCAGGATGCGCTCGCCCGAGCCGTCCGGCTTCATGATGCCGATGGCGAAGCCCCCGGCGCGGCGCTTGGTGAAGGCGATGTAATCGCCCCGGGGCGACCAGGCCGGCTGCGAATAGGAGCCATCCCCGAACGAGATGCGGCGCTGGTTCGAGCCGTCCGCGTTCATGGCGTAGATCTGCTGCTGCCCGCCCCGGTCGCTCTCGAACACGATCTGCGAGCCGTCCGGCGAGAAGGACGGAGACGTGTCGATGGCGGCCGTGGAGGTGAGCCGCGTGGTGGCGCGGGAATTCAGGTCCATCATGAAGATGTTGGCATTGCCGCCCTGCTGCAGGCTCATGACGATCCGCTGACCGTCCGGTGAGAAGCGCGGGCTCGAGGTCATGTCCGGGAAGTTGCCGACCACCTGGCGGGAGCCGGTTTCCAGGTTGATCACCTGAACGCGCGGCTGCTGGCCCTCGACCTGGGACATGTAGGTGATGTCCTGGGAGGCGGGCGAATAGCGCGGCGTCACCACGAGGTTGTCGCCCTGGGTCAGGAACCGGACATTGGCGCCGTCCTGGTCCATGATGGCGAGCCGCTTGCGGCGGTTCTCCTTCGGGCCGGACTCGTCCACGAACACGATGCGCGTGTCGAAGAAGCCGCCGAAGCCCGTGAGCTTGGAATAGACCGCATCAGAGATGATGTGACCGACCCGGCGCCAGAAATTGGGATCCGTCACATATTGCTGGCCGGTGAGCTGCTGGCCCGTATCCACGTCCCAGAGGCGGAACTCGGCTTTCAGACGCCCCGAGGGATCGCGGGACACGCGGCCCGTCACGAGCGCCTGGGCGCCCGCGAGCTTCCAGGCCTCGAAGCGCGGCGCCATGTCGAAGGCCGGACGCTCCGGAAAGCGCGACCGGTCGAGGGGCGCGAAATAGCCCGAGCGCTGCAGGTTGTTGGAGATGATGCCCGAGACCCGCTGGCCGAGGTCACCCTCGCCTGCAAAATCCGCAACCGCGATGGGCATGGGCTGGAACTGCCCGCCCGGCCCGACGCGGAAGCTCAGCTGCGCGAAGGCCGCGGGAGCGATGGCGAGCGTCGGCACCAGAATGGCGAGCGCGACGAGAAGACGGGAGACGAGGCGAGTGATCATGAGGGCATGTCTCAAGCGGTGGGAGCGTCAGATCAGGTGGGAGTGAACTCGACGTTCAGGATCTTCCAATCGGAGTAGTACGGGGCGAATTGGGCCGGAACACGGTAGGGCGCGCAACGCCGGACGGCCCGCAGCGCCGCATCCGCGATGGCCCGGTCGGTGGAAGCGCCGCCGCTGCGCATGACGGTCGGCTCGCTGGCCAGGGAACCGTCCTGGTTGAGGCGGATATCCAGGACCGGAGAAGCGGCGTTGCCCGCGGAAGCACTGATCGGCGCGCTGTAGCACCGCTCCATCTGCTCACGCAGGAGCCCCATCAGGGCGTCGCGCATGCTCGGGCTGAGCTTCGCGGCCGATCCCGTCGCGGTGCCGAGGGAGGCGGTCTTCTGGACCTCCGATCCCGTCGCGCCGGTGGATTGGTGCCGCTCCTTGTTCTCCAGGAACTGCTTGATGTCGCCCATGTCGAGCTTCTTGGCGAGCTGGGCTTCCTTGCGGGCCTTGGCCTCGGCTTCGGCCTTCGCCTTGGCTTCCGCGACCTTCTTGGCCTCGGCCGCCGCCTTGGCCTTGGCTTCAGCCTCGGCCTTCGCTTTCGCGTCCGCGAGCTTCTTGGCTTCGGCCTGGGCCTTGGCTTCGGCTTCCGCCTTGGCTTTCGCCTCGGCCTCTGCCTTCGCCTTCTCGGCGGCCTTGGCGCGCTCGATCGCTTCCGCCTCGGCCTTGGCCTCGGCGATCTTCTTCTCTTCCTCGAGCGCCTTGGCCTTCGCTTCGGCCTCGGCCTGCGTGGGCTTGGACGGCGGAGGGGGTGGCGGGGGCTGAGCCGCGACTGGCTCCTCCTTGTCGGCCACCTTCATCTCTTCCGGCCGCTTGGGCGGGGCCGGCGCGTCGCGCTTGTCCTCGCCGGGATCGCGCAATTCGGCCTTGTCGGCCACGCGCTCGGCCCGGGGCTTGGGATCCGGCAGAACCGTCTTGGCGGTCTTCTCGCCCTTGGTGATCTGCGAGAACTGGTTGTCCGTGATGACCTCGACCGGAATGCCTTCCTGCGCCTCGGGAAACTCGCTGGCGATGGACAGGCCGGCAAGCGCCGCGACCAGGAGCACCACATGCGTGGTGCCCGAGACCCACAGGCCCGGCTCGGAGGAGTTGAATTTAAGCTTCAACGCCACGGTCTCGCCCCTCTTCCTGTCCGGCTCAGCGCTGGTCCGGTTCCGTGACGAGGGCGACGCGCTTGTAGCCTGCCCCGGTCACGATGGACATGACCTGCGCGACACGGCCGTAATCGACCTTCTTGTCGCCGCGCACGAAGATGCGCTCGTCGAGCCCGCCCTTGGCGACCTCGGCCAGCTTGCCGACGATGGCGTCGTCCGCGAGTTCCGCGTCCCCCATGAAGACCTGGCCCGTCGCCTTGATCGACAGGGTCACGGGCTTGGCGTCCATGTTGAGGGGCGCCGCCTTGGTCTGCGGAAGGTCGAGGGGAACGCCCGCCGTCATCATCGGCGCCGCCACCATGAAGATGATGAGCAGCACCAGCATGACGTCGATGAACGGCGTCATGTTGATCTCGTTCATGGCGCCGCCGCGATGGGCGCGCCGCCGGCGGCGGGAGCCTCCCTTGGCCATGCCTGCCATCGATGCCATCCCGTTCTCCCCTTAGGCCGCGAGCGCGATGCGCTCGTCGATCTGGCGCGACAGGATGGCCGAGAACTCGTCGGCGAAGCCTTCGAGCCGCGACTGCAGCTTACTCACCTCGCTCTGGAGCTTGTTGTAGGCCAGCACCGCCGGAATGGCCGCGAAGAGGCCGATGGCGGTGGCGAACAGTGCCTCCGCGATGCCCGGCGCCACCACCGCGAGGCTCGTGCTCTTGGAGGCGGCGATCGACGTGAAGGAATTCATGATGCCGACCACGGTGCCGAAGAGGCCGATATAGGGGCCGGCCGAGCCGATGGAGGCAAGGACCGTCAGCTTGGAATCGAGCCGCTCGACCTCACGCTGGATCGTCACGTCGAGCACCTTGTCGATGCGCTGGGAGAGGCTCTGGAAGGAGCGGCCCGAGCCCTCGAAGGAGCGCTTCCACTCCCGCATGGCGGCGACGAACACGGCCGCAAGCCCGCTTGCCGGGCGGCTCTGGAGCGAGCGGAACAGCTCTTCCAGGGACTGGCCCGACCAGAACACCTCCTCGAACTTGTCCATGGCCCGCTTGGTGCGGGTATAGAGCAGGGTCTTGTCGATGATGATCGCCCAGCACCAGACGGAGGCGCCGAGCAGGCCCAGCATCACGAGCTTGACGATGAAATGGGCCTGCCAGAACAGGCCGAAAAGGGACATGTCGTGGGCCACAGGAACTGCCTGGGCCACATCCGCCGGATTCATGATTCGCGTCCTTGCTCATCGAGCGGCCCGAAAACGGGCCCACCGCATTCGTAGGAAAATCTTGTGCGTATCATTGTTCGTTCGCGCCCGAATCTGTCGAAAATAAGGGCGTACGCCCATGGGCCGCCGATCTTCCCGGTCCGTTACATGTTAAGCACAGAGTAAGGTTAAGGCTTGGTTTAAGGCATAAGGGCAGAGTCGATCCGCCACACGCTCCCGTCCGGAAGCCCCATGAGCCACACGCTGAATCTCGGTACCCTCCAGACCCTGCCGCCGGCCGTTGCCCGCCCGAATTATGACCGGGCAGCACTCAGGCCCGGCATTCTCCACATTGGCGTCGGGAACTTCCATCGGGCCCATCAGGCGGTCTACCTGGACGACCTCTTCGCTTCCGGTCGGGACCTGGACTGGGGCCTCGTCGGCGCAGGTGTCCGGCCCGGCGACGAGGCCATGCGGCGCGCGCTTGCGCCGCAGGACTGGCTCACTACGGTGGTCGAGATGGAGCCGGGAGTCCAGAGGGCCCGGGTCACGGGCGCCATGGTGGATTTCCTGCCCGTAGGCCAGCACGGGCGTGCCATCGTCGCGGCCCTGGACGATCCGGGACTGAGGATCGTTTCCCTGACGGTCACCGAGGGCGGCTACTGCATCGACCCGGCGACGGGAGCCTTCGATCCCGACCATCCGGACATCCGGCACGACGCCGCCCATCCGGAGGTGCCGAAGGGCGTGTTCGGAGTGATCGTGACCGCCCTGAGACGGCGGCGCGAGAGAGGCATCGCCCCCTTCACGATCATGTCCTGCGACAACATCCCCGGCAACGGGCACGTGGCCATGAACGCGGTTGCAGGCCTCGCCGACCTGATCGACCCGGGGCTCGGCGCCTTCGTGCGCGGGAGCGTGGCCTTCCCCAACAGCATGGTCGACCGGATCACGCCCGCCACGGGCGACCGGGAAAGGGCCCTGGTGGCCGCACGCTTCGGCATCGAGGACAACTGGCCGGTCTTCTGCGAGCCCTATCGGCAATGGGTTCTGGAGGACCACTTCCCCGGCGGCCGGCCCGCCCTGGAGGAGGTGGGCGTCACGTTCACGCGGGACGTGGCGGCCTTCGAGCTGATGAAGATCCGCATCCTCAACGGCGGACACGCGGCCATCGCCTATCCGGCGGCGCTCCTCGGCCTCCATTTCGTCCACGACGCCATGGCGGACCGCCAGGTTCGCGGCTTCCTCGACAGGCTGGAACGCGAGGAGATCATTCCCTGCGTGCCGCCGGTGCCGGGGGTCGACCTTCGGGCCTATTACGACCTGATCGCCCGCCGTTTTTCCAATCCGGAGATCGCCGACACCGTTGCGCGCCTCGCCCAGGACGGCTCGAACCGTCAGCCCAAATTCATTCTCCCCTCCACCCGCGACCGGCTGAATGCCGGAGCGGACGTGACGGGCCTTGCGCTTGTGTCCGCCCTGTGGTGCCGCTTCTGTGCCGGAACCGACGAGACCGGCACGCCGCTCCACCTCGACGACCCTCAGGCTGCCCGCCTCACGGCCGCGGCCGGCGCCGCGCGGGAGAACCCGGCCGCCTTCCTGGAATTGCGGGACATCTTCGGGGATCTCGCAGCGGCCGCGCCCTTCCGGTCCCGCTTCGAGGCCGCTCTACGAGGCCTCTGGCGGGACGGGACCCGTGCCACCCTGCAGCATTACCTGGACGGGACCCTGTCGGTTTAGGCCGATTATTCCGCCACCGGCGTCAGCGCCGCCCGCAATTCGTCGGGAATCCGGACCGCCCGGCCGCCCCGGACGGCTGCCACCGTCACCTCGGCGGTCACGAGAACGTCCTCGTCCCGGCGGACCTCCTGGAAGAGCGTCATGGAGGCGCCGCGCATCTCCTTCGGGCGGGTGACGACCGTCAGCACGTCGTCCATGAGGGCAGCGCCGAGAAAATCGATCACCATCTTGCGGACCACGAAGGCAAGCCCGCCCATCTGGGCATGCAGATCCGACTGCGCCACCTCGGCGGCCCGCAGCAACTCCGTGCGCCCGCGCTCCATGAAGCGGAGATAGCTAGCGTGATAGACGCGAGCGGAAAAATCCGTGTCCTCGTAATAGACCCGGATGGGGAGGATGTGGGTGTCGCCCTTGAGGTGGCCGGAGAGAGCGCCAGCATCACCCTCCCCTTGAGGGGGAGGGTCGGAGCGCAGGTGCGCTCCGGGGCGGGGTGGCAACGCTACGCTTGGAGAGGCTGCGCTACCCACCCCCTCCCGCGCCTCCGAACTCGGGTGTTCCCGAGTTCGGCTTTCCAT
>Ga0065721_10007897_pt1 | contig 12433 bp, 12 predicted proteins | sample Mesricmetagenome_FD_59108 | JGI IMG/M metagenome (GOLD analysis project Ga0065721, IMG submission 59108) | Mesophilic microbial community from rice straw/compost enrichment Sample: eDNA_1 v2 (version 2) | ecosystem: Engineered > Solid waste > Grass > Composting > Bioreactor | place: USA: Davis... | reverse complement strand
AGCCGCTTCGCCGCTCAGCCCCTGCCCGACCGGAGTGCCGGGCGGAACCACAGATTGTCCGATGGGAGCGAAGTCCCGCTCGGGCAGGTCGCCCAGGCCAATCTTGCGGAAATAATCCGGATCCCAGCGGTTTTCATGCGCGAGATAGGTCCACTTGCAGGTGACGGTACAGGTGGAGCGCGAAAGGTCCCCTGTCGCCCGCCAGCTCAGAAAATCGGCCAGATCGAAGAATTGCCAAGCGGCATGGTAAGTGTCGGGCAGGTTCTCCTTGAGCCAAAGGAGCTTCGGGGTCTCCATTTCCGGCGAGATCACGCCGCCGACATAATCCAGCACCTTGTGGCGGGTCGCGTTGATCCGCTCCGCCTGCTCGATCGCCCGGTGATCCATCCAGACAATGATGTTGCGTTCGGGATTTCCACTCCTGCCGACGGGCAGCGGCCTGCCGCCATCTCCCAGGACGACAAGCGAACAGGTCGCGTCAAAGCCGATTCCGGCGACCAGAGACGGCTCGATGCCGGCCTTTGCCACCGCGCCGCGCACGGCCTCGCAAACGGCGGACCAGATGTCATTGCTCGATTGCTCGGCGATTTCAGCACCCTCCCGCCAAAGGGCTATGTCGCGCTTGTCTGCAGCGACCATCCTGCCATCCCGGTCGAAGAGACCGGCACGTGCGCTGCCTGTGCCGACATCTATGCCGAGCAGATAGGCTTCGCTACGGGCGAAAGAAGTCCGGTCCTGGGGCATTGGCGCTCCTGTGCGTCAGCCAGGCGGGGGCCCCCGCCGAAGGCGGCTTGTCTAGAGGTCCACGCTGTTCGGGAGAATGACGAGATCGCGAATGACCACGTTGCGCGGGCGCGTCAACATGAAGAGCACCGCTTCCGCCACTTCCTTCGGTTGCATCAGCGAGCCGTTGGCGAGCGCCTCCTCCATCTTGGCTTTCGGCCAGTCGTCGAGGAGGGCCGTCACCACCGGCCCGGGCAAGACTGCGCCCATACGGATGCCGTGTTGCGAAACCTGGCGCCGCGTCGCATGCAGGAAGGCCTGAACGGCGAATTTCGAGGCCGTATAGACCGGCTCCCAAACGACGGGCACCACGCCGGCAACCGACGAGGTGAAAATGATATCGCCCGTCCGGCGTTCTATCATGTGAGGCAGGACGGTACGGACGCAGCGGAACGCGGCGTTGATGTTCAGGTTGAGCATGCGATCCCAGGCATCGGGATCTCCCTCGGCCGCCGGGCCACCGACATAGGCCCCGGCATTGGCATGCAGGATGTCGAGCGGGCCTGCAATCTCGATGATCTTGTCGAGCATGGACGAGACCTGCGGGCCATCCAACAGGTCAACGACCAGAGGCCGGGCATTGGGGCCGAGTTCCTCGCAAAGGGCTTTCAGCCGATCCTCTGCCCGGTCGATCATGACGACGGTGGCGCCTTCGGCAAGGAGCGTGCGGGCGCATTCGAGGCCGATGCCCGATGCCGCGCCGGTGATGGCGGCGACCTTGCCCTTCATGCTTTCAGCCATTGTCTTTCTCCATTCGATTAGGATTAAGCGCGGCCATGGCTGGCGCGGGACTGGCGCGCAAGGGAATCCACGATCACCGCGATCGCAAGCACCGCGCCGGTGATCATGTAGCGGAGCGACGAGCTCAGATTGAGCAGCGTGAGACCATTCGATATGGACTGGATCACCAATATGCCGAGCAGCGCTGACCAGGCAGAGCCGCGTCCGCCGAACAGCGACGTGCCACCGATAACGGCGGCTGCGATCGCGTTCAGGTTCACGTCACCGGTGCCGGCTTGCTGGCTGGCCGATGCAAGGCGGGAGGCGGAAAGCACGCCACCCAGAGCGGCCAGCGTGGAGCAGAGCACGAAGGCCGAGAGCCGGATGCGGTTGACATTGATACCGGCGCGCCGCGCAGCCTCTGTGTTGCCGCCGACCGCGAACATGGACCGGCCCCATTTCGTGCGGGTCAGCGCGTAGTTCATCACGACGACCAGAACGACGAACAGGCCGAACATGTAGGGGATGCCACGCCCCTGGTTGAGATAGACCACCGCGATCAGCAGGGCCGCGGTAAGCACGCCCGCCTTGAACAAAAGAACGCTGATACCGGGGCTCGACAGATTGGCGGCGGCACGGGTGCGGATTGTGCGAAGGCCGAGAACGACCATCACCACACCTGGGACGATCGCCAGCACATAGCTGAGCCAGTCAGGCATCACCAGGATCTGTCCGAAACGCACGAGAGGCGAGCTGTAGGGGAGGTTGATGGAGCCGGTCGGCCCGAGGATGTAAAGCTGCAGGCCAAGCAACGCGAGGAGACCGGCCAGAGTGGACACGAAGCTCGGCATGCCGAAGCGGTTGAGGAATGTGCCGTAGATGAAGCCGACAACGGCGCCCGTGGCAAGAGCGCCGAGCACGGCCAATGGCAGCGGCGTGCCCATATTCACCCAAAGGACGCCGACAAGCGCGGAGGCAAGTCCGCTCATCGAGCCGACGGACAGGTCGATCTGGCCGAGCAGGAGCACGCAGACGATGCCGAGCGATATGCATCCGACAGCCGCCGCGTCGAAGAGAAGATTGACGAGATTGTTGGGCGCCACGAAGACCGGGTTCAGCGACGTGAAGACCGTAGCGATGAGGATCAGCCCGACCACGACGGGCAGCATGCCCAGATCGCCGGTGCGGATCCGGTCGATAAAGCCCCGGGCCATGCCGGCGAAACCTTCATCATGCCGAACCCGAACGTCGGCGCGGTCGAGTGCGGCGGAACGGCTCTCATGCGTCATGTTCAACGCCTATCTGTTCAGACTTGCGGGCACGGCGGCGCGAGACCGCATTTTCCGTTGCGCCGGTTATGGCCGCTACGAGTTCTTCGTTCGAGTTTTCGGTGGTGAACACGCCATTGTTGCGCCCGAGACGCAGCACGACGATCCTGTCGGCGACCGCGCGGACGTCCTCCATATTGTGTGAAATCAGGATGACGCCGTGACCGCGGTCACGCAGCCGCTCGATCAGGTTGAGGACCTCCGCCGTCTGCGCCACACCCAAGGCGGCGGTCGGCTCATCCAGCATGATGATCTTGGGATCGAGCAGAAGGGAACGGGCGATGGCGACGGTCTGCCGCTGGCCGCCTGAGAGCGAAGCGATCGGCTGACGCACGGAAGGGATACGCGCCGAGAGCTCGTTCAAAAGCGTCCAGGCACGAACCTCCATCGCCACCTCGTCGAGATGCCAGGGGGCAACCTCGTGCCCCAGAAAGAGATTGGCGACCACGTCCAGGTTCTCGCAAAGCGCCAGGTCCTGGAAAACGGTGGCGATGCCAAGCTCCAGGGCCTTTGCGGGCGTGTCGAGCGTCACTTCCCGGCCCATGAACTCGACCGTGCCGGATGTGGGTTGATGCACGCCGGCGAGAACCTTCACGAGGGTAGACTTGCCCGCACCATTGTCGCCGACAAGCGCCACCACCTCGCCCGCATGGATATCGAGATCGATATCGGCCAGCGCGGATACCGCTCCGAACTGCTTTGAAATGCCGCGCAGGCGCAGGATTGGCTCGCCTCGCGTCATGTTGCCGGGGGACACTGCGCTCATTCGCCCTTCCCTCCTTTCTCGGCCCTGCGCCCACGCAAACTCGATCGCGTGAGCGCAATGGTCTTCTTCAGGATAGCCGCTAGCGCGCGCTTACTTCAGGATTCCGAGCTCTTTGCAAGGCGCCTCATATTCGCCGGTGCAAATCTCCTCAGGCGTCTGGATGCCCTTGTCGAAGATCTCGGCCTTGATGTTCTCCTTCGTGACCACGGCCGGCACGAAAAGCTCCGACGGGGTATTATAGAGCGTGGTCTTCGCCTCGGGAGTCTCCCCCTTCAGGAAGGTTACCGCCACTTCCGCCGCTGCGCGGGCGACGATCTCGGAAGGCTTGGATATGGTATTGTACTGATCGCCGGAAATGATCAGCTGCAGCGCTGCAATGGTCGCGTCATTGCCGGTGACGGGCGGGAGCGGATTGACGCCAGCTGCCTTGAGGGCCGCGATCGCGCCGCCCGCCGTGCCGTCATTTGCGGCGACAATGCCCATGATTTCGGATCCGAAACGGGTGATCTGGCCGGCGGTCCACTCCTGCGCCTTCGGCGGAGCCCAATCCGGCGTGTCGTATTCGGCGAGCGTCTTGTATTCGGAGGCGTCAAGCGCCGCATCGATGCCGTCGCGGATCAGGCCAGCGGCGGCATCCGTCGGCGAGCCATTGATCTGAAGGACGCCGGATCCTGCGGGAACGCCCGTGGCCTTCAAATGATCCACGAGGGATTGAGCAATCGCCTGACCGATGCCCTTGTTGTCGAAGGAGACGTAATAATCCGCCGGGACATCGGGGATCGGACGGTCGTAGGCGATGACCTTGACGTCCTGCGAATGCGCAATCTCCACAAGGGCAGCGGCAGCCGCCGAGTCCACCGGATCGAGAACGACGATCTTCGCCCCTTGGGCGATGACCGAGTTGAACTGCTGCTGCTGCAGCGAGGCATCCGCATTGGCGTTCTGGTAGATCACCGTGCAGTCCGGGCAAAGCTCGTCCATTGCCGCCTTGAAGCCCGGGAAATCATGTTCTTCATAGCGGGTGGATGCCTGATCGGGCATCAGAAAGGCAACCGTCGCCGCCTCCTGTGCGGATACGGTGCCGGAAAGCGCGGCCATGGCCAAGGCTGAGGCGCCGGCAAACGTAAGGATCGTCTTCATGTCTGTTTCCTCCACATATCGCTCCAGCCCGAGAAGAGCTGAAATCATTCTTAAGGGGCTCCCGCGAGGAGAGGCTTCCCTGCCCGTGAATTTGTAACCGCCGTCCTGCAAGCCGTTTGGCCAGCATAGCCCGGTTTTCCATTGCACCATCGATTGTGCATACGTGCTCAATCGATGAAGCTAAGATTGTTGTTTCGTCGCTTTGGTGTCAAGATCAAATCGCGACATGAAAGGGTGAGCGCGTGGACAACGGCAGTGGCGCCGGCAATGGCGCCGGGAATTCGATAAAAAGGACAACGATTTACGACATCGCGGAAATCGCCGGGACCTCTCCCAGCGCGGTGAGCGCTGTCCTGAACGGCACCTGGAAGAAGCGCCGCATCAGCGAAAAGCTGGCGGAGCGGATTACCCGTATCGCAGAGGAACAGGGATACGCGCTTAATCTGCAAGCGAGCGTGCTGCGGCGGGAGCGCTCCAACATCGTGGGCATGATCATGCCCAAATACGACAACCGGTATTTCGGCGCGATTGCGGAGCAATTTGAGGCGCGCAGCCGGCAGCGCGGGCTCTTCCCGGTCATCACCTGCACGCAGCGCGAACCGGAACTGGAAGTAGAGGCCGCACGCGCGCTCGTTTCCTATCAGGTTGACCTGCTGATCGCCACCGGAGCGACGGATCCCGACCGGATCAGCGAGCTATGCGCGGCGGCAGGTATCAGGACGATCAATCTCGACCTGCCGGGAAGCCGCTCGCCTTCCGTTGTTTCGGACAATTTCGGCGGAGCACGCGACCTGACCCGCATCATTCTTTCCCGCATCCGCGCGGAGTTTGGGGTGCGCGAACCGCTCTATTTCATCGGCGGGCGCGCGAGCGATCACAATACCGCCGAGCGGCTACGCGGCTTTCGCGAAGCCCATGCCGAGTTGGGGCTCGAAGTGCCGGCGGACCAGATCATCATAAGAGGCTACGCGGCGGAGAAGGCCGAGGAAGCGCTTGAAACAATGGATCTGCCGGAGCGCTTCGGAATTTTCGTCAATTCCACCATCACGCTCGAGGGCGTGGTGCGGTGGATGCAGCGAAACAAGCGAGGCGGCAGATCCGGCCTTCGCTTCGGCTGCTTCGACTGGGATTCGTTTGCTGCCCGCCTGCCGGAGAACGTCGGGATGGCGGAACAGGACGTTCCGCATATGCTGGAAGCGGTGTTCGAGATGATCGACATGCAACCGTCGGCCAATATCCTCCGCAAGATTCCCTGCATCCTCCGCGTTCCCGATGAATGGAGCCGGACGGGAGAGGCTTTTCGGGAGGTGAACCTTGCCGGCTAAGACCGTCCGTCNACAGGCTGCCCTCAAGCCTCCTTTGCACTTTTTCGAGCTNGGCTGGGACGGGTGGACAGGTTGAGTGCGACGGCAGCGCGAACGAGCGCTTTCAATGCTTCNTCATCGATCTTGTCGCCTTCACGGATATCGATCGCCCGCCTGGTGTTGCCCTCCAGGCTGGAGTTGAAAAGGCTGGATGGATCCTCCAACGAGGCGCCCTTGGCGAAGGTCATCTTGACGACGTTCTTATAGGTTTCACCGGTGCAGATGATCCCGGCATGCGACCATACCGGCACCCCTCTCCACTTCCACTCCTCCACCACTTCGGGATCGGCCTCCTTGATGAGTGAGCGGATCCGGCCGAGGGTCTCGCCGCGCCAATCATTAAGTTCCTGGATTCTCGCATCGATCAGTTGAGAGGGCGACGCGCCGGTTTCCTTGCTACCCTTTTCCATCAATTATCGATTCCTTCGCGCTTTATANGGACCGAGCACGCCCGCGGTCGCGCCTTCANATTTTTTCGCCGGGCAGCCGGCTAGCCTGCCTTATCCAATCGGCAAGCTGTGCTTCATCCAACTGGTTTTCGTAAACATCAAGATATCGCACTTCCTTGTGCTTGGACTTGCCGGGCGGAAGGGGATCGAGCGAGCTTCCGCGGAAGAAGGTCACCTTGATGTATTTCGTGAAGCAATGAAAGGCGGCAAACCATCCCTGCCCCTCGATACCATAAAAGGGGGAATTCCACTTGACTGCCTTGCTCACCTCGGGAACGACGCTCGTGATGATCTGGTCGATGCGGCGGCCGACATCGCTTTTCCAGCCGGGCATGGCCGCGATATAGGCCTGCACAGGAGCGTCTCCGTAGCCCTTGGGAATTTGAGGATTGCCACCCGCGAGGAGCACCGGCTTTGCGGCCACCTCAGAACCGGGGTCTTCCCCCTTGTTTTCGGGGCTCCCTGCTCGGGGCTTCTCGTTGGCCATCGCATTCGCTCCATTCGTGGACAGAAACGAGGATACCGCGATTTGGAATCAAGTCGACCCGCACTCCCGTGCGGCCTTGGCCGCGGCAGCCAATCCGGCTCCAAGGATCATCGTATCGCTGGCCAATATAAAAAAGCTGATCCCCCGCGCAGACCAGGCGTCGATATCCTCAGTCGACGGACGGAAGATGCCCACGGCCTTCCCGGCATCGCGCGCCGCTTCCGTGATCCTGCCGATTGCAGCATTGAGCTCTTCGGCGCCCGGCCTGCCGCCGGCAGAGAGGGAGACAGACAGGTCTCCCGGGCCGATAAAGATCATGTCCACGCCCTCGACACGAACGATCTCGTCGATATTCGCGAGCCCCTCCGCCGTCTCGACCTGAACGGCCAGGAGAATATTCAGGTTGGCCGTGTCGAGGTAATCGGGGATGCGGTACCCGTAGCAGGATGCGCGCCCCGGCCCGACGCCCCTTTCGCCCAAGGGCGGATAACGCGTGGCAGCAACCGCGCGCCGCGCCTGTTCTGCCGTTGCGATCCGCGGGACGAGCACACCTGCCGCACCTGCATCGAGCACGGAAGCGATCCATTCCTGCGCATGCCCGGGAACGCGCACCATTGCAGGAATCCGATGCACATCGGAAGCGCGAATGAGGTCCTCGATATGCTCCCGGCCGATCTGGGAATGCTCCCAATCAATGCAAAGAAAATCCACGCCTGATGAAGCGATAATCTCAATTGCGACGGCGTGTGGGATCGCCGCGAATGTCCCGATGAGCCGCTCAGATTCGAGACATTTTTGACGAAAGCCGGGCATGAAATCCTCCTCACCATTGAATCACCTGCGCAGGCCTCAATAACTCAGAGCCTTTCACAACGCACGCTGAGTCCGGCATCGGCGATAGAAGCAGCCGATACCGATCGCAACCGATGAGCTCTTCCTGATGGAAGCTTGAGGCTGCTCACCTTTGGCGAGCCGGCCAAATACTGCGCATAGGCGCACAAACAGTCGCGTGCCCACAGTTGGGGTCGCATTAGCCGGCGCTGACTTGATGGAGAAAGCTGGTACTCCCAAGGGGACTCGAACCCCTGTTTCCGCCGTGAGAGGGCGGCGTCCTAGACCGCTAGACGATGGGAGCGCTCAGAAGCCCGCGATATAGTCGGGATCAGCAGGAATTGCAACAGCCTCCAACCGCTTCTTCGAATATTCCGTGGAGCCGGTTCCAAATGCTCCTGCCGATCGCCACGAAAACCGCGAATGCGCGGCGCGGCCCCTGAGGGAAACCCCGCCGCGTGGCAGCATCGACGACAATCGCGCCGGAGCCGTCAATACGAGCACTCGTTCGCCGAGAGGGTTTTGCGGCCTGGATATCAAAAGGAACAGGCGCAGCCGGCAAACCATCGCTTGCGCGAAGCTGATTCTTTCCCGTCTGCGATTATTCCTTTAGCTTCGGCTCACCATTCGCCACCACCGCCCAAGTCTGGCGCAGGTGGCATGGGCGGTATGGACGGCGAGGGAGGCTCGGGCGATACACGAGTGGTTGCGGCCTCAGACCGGCGCCTTTCGGCTTCTGCTTCCGCTTCCGCGCGCCGGCGCCTTTCGGCATCCGCTTCCGCTTCGGCGCGCCTACGCCTCTCTTCCTCGACCCCTGCGCGTCGGCGCGTTTCTTCTTCTGCCTGCATGCGCCTGCGGGCTTCTTCTTCAGCTTCCGTGCGCCGGCGCCGCTCTGTCTCTGCCTCCATCTCAGCGCGCCTGCGGCTTTCCGCCTCGGCTTCTGTCCGCTTCCGAAACTCGTTCCTTAGATCATCGAGACGACGGTTTGCAGCTTGAATTTCCTCCTGACGGCGCCGGTTTGCAGCTTGTATCTCGCGCTGCATGGAAAGCCTCTGCATACAACTTGCAAACCGCTCACTGCCTTCACGATGCCCGTAACTTAGGCAACGGTCCCGATCCGACATGGTTGCCTGCCTCCATGCCTCCTCTACAGCGGCACAGCCCGGAAGAGTAAGGCCGACAAGAAGAGCGGCCAAAATATGTGAACGACCCATAAAACACCTATAAATTAAGTAGACTATGAAATTACGTCAGCTTATCGGAGACTATATACGGAGAACGCGTGAGTTATTGATAAAGGATATTTATATAATTGAATTATCTGGCGTCGTATTGCTCATCCTGCAGTATACCTTGAGCAGAGGCTTGAGCGGCGACATCTGCGACTCATGGACGGCATGCACCGGCTGGCGTCCAGGCTTCGAACAGAGGCGAAGCCAGCTTCTCCCGACGCAAGGCTATCGGGTTCTCATATCGTGTAGCCGGTGGGGATGCCGCCCCAAGCTTCGCTTAGTGTCCTTCGCCCGTCACCGAGAAACGTCCGATTATCTGCCTCGCCGGAATGTCGTAGAGGTAGATCGCTTGGCTTTCGTCGGCGAGTGCCACAAGCAGCGTGAGCCTGTCTCCCGCAGCGGAATGCGAAATGATGCGGGCTCCCGCAGGCAGAGGGATCGTGCCGGAGATCATCTCACCCGAAGGGACGGTGGGTACCGCGGATATTTCTCTTTCGGCAGGCTTCTCGCTCACGGATTTGTAGACAAGCGCCAACACCACGGCCATAACCGCGGCGAGCAAAATGCCGAGATTGATGACCATGAAGCGAACCAGTTTGCGGCGCACGCGCTCCGTGGCGGGGTCGAGCGGTTTCTCTTCATCAGGTTCGAGCGAGGCATCCGGCCCGGCCATGGGTTCTTCCAATCGTGAGAGAAATCGGAAATGAGTGGTCCTGATAGCGAAGCCGGCGCGGGATGGAAAGAGTTGCGGGCAGATGAAGGATCCGCAGGCAAGAGACTCGACCAGTGGCTTGCGACGGCACTCGCACCGGAATTCTCCCGCAGCCGCATACAGGCCCTCATCCGCGAAGGCGCGGTAACGCTTGATGGCCGGGTGGTGAGCGAACCCAAGCGAAAGGTTTCGATGGACGAGACCTACCGGATCATCCTGCCCGAGCCGGAAACGCCGGAACCTCAGGGCGAGGACATTCCGCTTGAGATCCTCTACGAGGACGACGCCCTGATCGTAATCAACAAGCCGGCCGGCCTGGTGGTTCACCCCGGACCGGGCAATTGGACAGCCACGCTGGTGAACGCCCTCATCCACCATTGCGGCGAAAGCCTTTCGGGGATTGGCGGGGTGCGCCGGCCGGGAATCGTGCATCGGCTCGATCGCGACACGAGCGGCGTGATGGTGGTGGCCAAGAGCGACCATGCCCACCGCCTGCTCGCCGCAGCTTTCGCGGATCACGGACGAGACGGCGACCTCGAACGCGCCTATGTCGCGCTTGTTTGGGGGGCTCCCCATCGCGCATCCGGCACCATCGATGTTCCCCTTGGCCGTTCCTCGAGCGACAGGACGCTTCGTTCCGTGGTGCCCGCCGGACGCTCCGATGCGCGCCATGCAGTCACTCACTTCACGGTTCTGGAACGGTACGGCCCCGGGGATCCTGGAGAGCAGATCGCCTCGCTTGTCGAATGCCGGCTGGAAACCGGACGCACGCACCAGATCCGGGTCCACATGGCGCATATCGGCCACCCGCTTCTGGGCGATCCCGATTACGGACGCGCGTTCCGCACCAAGGTCAACCGCCTTCCGCCGGAGCTGGCGCAAAAGGTCGCCACCTTTCCCAGGCAGGCCTTGCACGCGCGCCTCCTCGCCTTCCGCCACCCGGAAACTGGAAGGCTGATGCATTTCGAAGCCCCAATTCCTGACGATATGAGGGAACTTCTCGACGGTTTCGCCAGTTTGTGATCACGGAATGCGGATTGATACCGCGAGCCCGGTAACGTATTGTTGACCGGCGTAGGAAGCTTTTATTTCTCCGCATTTGTCCCTATATAGGCTATATGTCGTGGTGCGCACCGGTGCGGCCACGCGTCCGCCCGCCTCTAGGGGGCGAAGAAAGGAGGGTGCTAAATGGCCCAGACATTGCCAAGCATTGTATCTGGCGAGGGTGGTCTCACCCGCTATCTCGAGGAAATCCGTAGATTTCCCATGCTTCAGCCGGAAGAGGAGTACATGCTCGCGAAGCGTTATCACGAGCATGGCGACACCGACGCCGCGCATAAGCTTGTAACCAGCCATCTGCGGCTCGTGGCGAAGATCGCCATGGGATATCGCGGCTATGGCTTACCCATCGGAGAAGTCATCTCCGAGGGTAATGTCGGCCTCATGCAGGCCGTCAAGAAGTTCGAACCCGAACGCGGCTTCCGCCTGGCTACATATGCGATGTGGTGGATCAAGGCGGCTATTCAAGAATATATCCTGCGCTCGTGGAGCCTCGTGAAGATGGGCACCACGGCGAACCAGAAGCGGTTGTTCTTCAACCTCCGCAAGGTGAAAGGCAAGATTCAGGCTCTGGAAGAGGGCGACCTCAATCCGGAGCAGGTATCGGAAATCGCCACACGGCTCAATGTGAGCGAAGACGAGGTCATTTCAATGAACCGCCGTCTTTCGGGCGACGCTTCCCTCAACGCGCCGATCCGCGCAACCGAGGGCGAGTCCGGAGAGTGGCAGGACTGGCTTGTGGACGAACACGAGAACCAGGAGGAGATGCTGGTTGAGCAGGACGAATTGGAGTCGCGCCGGCGCATGCTGGAAGACGCCATGGGAGTCCTGAACGATCGGGAACGCCGGATCTTCGAGGCTCGCCGGCTTTCCGACGATCCTATGACGCTGGAAGAGCTTTCCGGCGAGTTCGACATCAGCCGCGAACGCGTGCGTCAGATCGAGGTGCGCGCCTTCGAAAAGGTGCAGGAAGCGGTGAAGGCCTCCGCTAAGCGTCAGGCCCAGGCGCTCCGCACCACCCAGACGCAGCACGAAGGACAGCATGCTTCCGTCTGAAGCTGTCTTGCCTGAAACTGCAGCGCGATGACATTGAAAGCCCTCCCATCCGGGAGGGCTTTTTCTTAGCCGCTGGATTCGGCAGCCCGGCTCCAGGCATCGAGCGCCTCGTTGAAGATGCGCTCGCCCGGCAGCCCCTTTTCCAAGGTGATGAGTGCTCGGCGGCCCGACGTATAAACGATCGGGATATCGATCCAATTCTGCCGTCGAAGCAGGGTGGAATTGATGCGCTGGTCCCCTTGGGTGTCGCTCAAAGCGACAAGGAAGAAACCATCTGCGATCTTCGCGGGAATGCCGAGGAGCGGGCTACCCGTGTCCTGCTCGCTCCGCTTCATATTGATCCGCAGCACATTGCTGATGCCGCCGCCCGGGAAATTTTCCGGCGTCAGGAAAATCAACTCGACAATATGGCTCGCCGGCAGGGATTGATCCGAATTGCGGCGAATGGTCATCCGAAGCTGCAGGCCCTTTTCCGGGATTGTCGCTTCCGCCTGGATGGCGGGCTC
>Ga0065721_10052209_pt1 | contig 12439 bp, 10 predicted proteins | sample Mesricmetagenome_FD_59108 | JGI IMG/M metagenome (GOLD analysis project Ga0065721, IMG submission 59108) | Mesophilic microbial community from rice straw/compost enrichment Sample: eDNA_1 v2 (version 2) | ecosystem: Engineered > Solid waste > Grass > Composting > Bioreactor | place: USA: Davis... | reverse complement strand
AATCGAGGATGACGAGCTTCGTCATCGACGGCTCGACGACGTCGCGGCGGAACGCCTCGACCGCTTCCTTTTCCTGCGGGTTCAGACCCAGAGTGGCCACGATGTGATTGCTCCCTTGCTATGCGGTTCGTTCGCTTATGTGGGAATTGCGCCGCCAATGCCAACCCTTCGCGCCTTCGGGACACGAAAAGCGCAATGAGGGCTTGCCGACTCCAAAAGCCGGTGCTAATCGCGCGCCTCACCCGCTGGCACCCACCCGGTCGCCAGCCGCCAGAGCGGGCGTAGCTCAGGGGTAGAGCACAACCTTGCCAAGGTTGGGGTCGAGGGTTCGAATCCCTTCGCCCGCTCCAGTTTTTTTTCCAAAATCAGTAACTTAGCGACGCGCGGTTGATGCGTTTTGTGGTGACAGGGCAATGGGACATCAGAATGTCTCCGCATTGTCTCCACACAGTATCGCAAATACGGATAGGCGCGACAGCGCCGTGTCGCCCGCCACGCGCTGCTCGTCGGACTCGCCGAATTCGCGCTCGCAAACAGTAGACATATACTGGCGTGGCCGAACTGCCCTGGTTTCGTCGAATCCAGACCTTCGGCTGGGATTGTCGTCCGCGCGGCGAACCTGTGCTTCGTCGCGGGCAGGCGCTTGTCGGGCTTCGCATCGACATTGATGCATCGAGCGTCGCGAAGCTCGCCGCCGCCGGCATCGTCGGCAACGCAGCGGCGGCCTCGGCGGCCCACGCCGCGTGAGGAGGCCACGACCCCATTCTTCCGACGGCGAGGCGCTGATGGCGCGGAGCTATGTCATCGTTCGCGGCGCGGCACCCGCTGCGCTCGTCCGGCGGGTCGGCGCCGATCTCGACGCCCGCTTTGCCGCGACGCCTTTCTGCGAGGGCGGATTCTACGGCGAGCGTACCAAGGCCTTCAGCCGGCTCCTCATCCGCTCGCCCTTGGTCGCCGATCTGGTGCTGAACCGCACGATACTGGACTTGTCCGAGCTTGCGCTTGGCAATTGGTGCGAGCGCATCCAGCTCAATCTCGCGCAGGCGATCGAAATCCATCCGGGCGCGCTGCCGCAATTTCCGCATCGCGATCAGGACATGTGGCAGGGGGCACTCGGCGAGGTTGAATATCTGGTCAACATGATGTGGCCGCTGACATCTTTCACGGCCGATAATGGCGCGACGATCATCTGGCCGAACAGCCACGGCGTCGAGCCACTGGTCGAGGAGCCGAGGGTGGCTGGCTGAAGTCCTATGAAAACCAGTGGCTCGCCTATCCGCCCGAGATCGCGAAGACCTTCCCGCCCGAGCTTTCAACGCTCGCGGGCTATGCGCAGCAGCGCCCGAACCTCGGCAATTTCGAAGGGCAATATCCGTCGGCGCTTTTCGAGGGCTATCCCGAGCAACCGATCGCCGCGATCGATGCGCTTCGCCCCGACCAGCAGGCGCTCCAGCCGGTCACGTCGCCGCGCAGCGCCCGGAGGGTCATCGAGCGCCCGCGTCATGAGCCCGGGCGCGACGATGGAGCGGGTCTATATCGACCTCAAGCTCCGCATCATGGGCGGCGCCTATCCGCCCGGCACACGGCTCGATCCGCGGCATATCGCCCGGACGCTCGCAGCGAGCGCCACCCCCGTGCGCGATGCGCTTCACCGACTGTCGGGCGAGCGGATCGTCGACAGCTGGCACCAGGAGGGCTTCCGCCAGCCGCTGCTTGTGGAAGCCGATTTTGCCGAGCTTTATGACTGGGGCGGTCTCCTCCTCGGTCTTGCACTCAAGGGGCGCACCCCGGAGCGAAGCTCCCCCTCGGGTCTCATCGAACTGCAGCGGATCGACGCCTACCCCGACGCGATCGATTCGCTGTTCGGAGTCATCGCGGTCGGCAGCGCGAACCGCGAGCTTCGCTATGCGATCGTCAATCTTATCGAGCGAAGCCGCGTCTTTCGCGTGGCCGAGATGCGCGTCGATTCCGTCTCCCGCGCAGTGCTCGCCGCAATGGAGGAAGATTATCGCTTCGGCCACTGGACGGGATTTCGCAGAAAAATCACGAGCTTCCACCGTCGTCGCATCCGTCAGGCGGGCCGCATCGCCGCTCCCATGAAGCCGCGCACCGATCCGCTCCGATAACATTCGGGCTATAGCAAAAGTATAAAATTCCTGTTTCAAATCAGCGGCGTAGCTTTGTCTGCGCCGCAATCCCGCGGCATGATCAAAAGGAGGTTCTGATGAACCGCAATGACATCGTCGAAGACGGCATCGAAGAGCTGGGCGTCGCGAGTGAAGAAACGCTCGGCCAGATCCCCCGCCGCCCGGAGGCCGATGGCGTCCAGTTCGGACTGGGCGGCGGCATCTCCGCCGAATGACGGACCGGAGGACGCGCCGCCTCGGCGCCGCGTCCTCTTCCCCAATGATCTATCATCTCCCCTCTTATGTGAGTTTCGGCATGCTGGGCGACCGTGCGGTCGCGCTCGATCTTCGCGCCGATCGCTATTACCTCGTCGCGGCGGCGGAAGCGGCCGCGCTTCGTGCTGCCGGCACAGAGCCTATGAAGCCCGAAATGGCGACGCGCCTTGAGGCGCTCACGCGGCGCCGGCTGCTTGGCATCGGCACCGGACCTGCGATCAAGCCCGTCACGGCCGGGTCGCTCCGGCATTCGGCGCTCGAGGCGGAGGCGGACGGCGACCGGGTGCCATGGCCTGAAATCGCCTTGTTTCGCGCCGACGCGAGCGTCTGCCTCCGCCTGCTTGGCCTGCGACGAACCCTTGGACGATGGCGGACATTGCGCCGTAGATATGAGCGTCGCACTCCTCCCGACAGTCCCGAGCGGGCAGCGATACGGACGGCGCAGGGCTTCGCCGCGGCCCGTTTGCTTCTTCCCGCAAAGAGCCTGTGCGTCCCCGACAGCCTCACCCTTGCCCGCATTCTCTGGCGCCGGGGGATCGACGCCGATGTCTTTTTCGGGGTCCGGCTCGCGCCCTTTCTGGCGCATGCCTGGGTGCAGCGCGGCGATATGCTGCTGTCGGACACGCTCAACACGGTGGGCGAATATACGCCCGTCTTTCGCCTCTGATGGACGGCATTGCTCTCATCCAGGCCGAAGGCCCTTTGCCGGTACTCCCCGGCGGATTGTGCGAGCTCGCACGGGTCGGACCCGCGCATCTTGTAGCAGAGCAGGACGCGATCGTTTCGATGTCCGGCAGGGCCGTGCTCATCGGCTACGCGTTCAGCCGCGAATCCCATTCCCCGTTCACCTCGCTCACGCCCGGCACGGCCGATATGATCATCGGCAGCGAAGGGGCGTGGGCGATCCGGAATCTCTGGGGAAGCTACGTCCTTGTTTGGGCCGACCCCGAGAACCGGGTGTTTGTTCTCCGGTCGCCTTTGACGGGCCCGGCCATCTTTCAAACGAGCCGGCGAATTGGGGACCGGCGTTCCGGTGCGGGAGCGGCGCACTGCGCCTTCACCGATCTCGGCATCGCCCGATCGCTCGGCTTTGCGCTCGATCGCCCCGATGTCGGCGCGATCGATGCCTATCTGCGCTATCCCCTCCTTCGCGCGGCGCGCACCACCCTTGAAGGCGTCACCGAGATATTGCCAGGCGAAGTATCGCGGCTCGATCGCCCGGGACGAGGAGCCGCGAGCTGGCTCCCTTGGGATTATGCGGCATCGCCGCCGCGGCGAGCCGATCCCGGCGAGCTCGCCGGGATCGTGCGCAAATGCGTGGGCGCCTGGAGCGGTCGCTTCGGGCGGATTCAGCTCGAGCTGTCCGGGGGAATCGACAGCAGCATTGTGGCCGCCTGTCTCGCCGAGCGTGGCGGTGAGTGGCGGGCGGTCACCATGGTCACCGCCGAACCGGATGGCGATGAGCGTCCCTATGCGCAAGCCGTCGCCGATCGTGTGCATGTTCCTCTCGCCGAAGTCAGAATTCCTTCGGAGCCTGCGGATCCGATGGAAGCGGTTGCGCCTCCGCGTGTGCGGCCGGGAGGCTTCGGGCTGATCGCCCCGACCGATGCGGCCCTGCTCGCGTCAGCGCAGGCGTTCGGCGCCGATGCGATTTTCTCGGGGACGGCCGGCGACGGCGCATTCGGCTATCAGACGTCGATCGCCCCGGCGCTCGATGCGCTGCACTATCGGGGCGTGCGGGCGGCGCTTGGCGCTGCGCGCGACCAGGCCCGCATCATGGACGACAATATCTGGAATGCGTTGCGGCACGGCGTACGCGGCTATGTTCATGGCATCCGGCTTTGGCCCGTAGACGATTTCCTCCTGTCGCGCCGCCACGCGTCGGCGCTGCCGGAGCACCCATGGCTTGCCGGGGCCGAGCGCGTGCCGCCGGGGATACGGCGCTACGGCCTCGGCATATTGCCGATCCAGCCCTTCCTTGACGGCTATGGTCGTTCCCGGGTGCTCCCGAAGATAGCGCCGCTGCTTTCACAACCGCTCATCGAATTCGGTCTCGGCGTACCGAGCTGGCAATGGGGCGAGGGCGGCGTGAACCGGGCGCTCGCGCGCGAGGCGTTCCGCACCGAGCTACCGGCGATCGTACTGAACCGGCGGAGCAAGGGCCGGATCCTGTCGATGTTCGTGCCGGCGTTCGAGCGCCACCGGCGCCGCCTCTCCGATTATCTGCTCGATGGCTGGCTTGCCGGCGCCGGAGTGATCGATGTCGATGCGATCGAGGACCTGATGTCGGGTAGCGCGCCGGTCGACACACCCGATATGCTGCGCGTCCTGCAGTTCGTCGACATCGAAAATTGGGCCCGGTCGGTAATTGGATCGTCCCGGCCCGGCTGAGCTGGCATCAACGTGGGGGTCAAAGTTCGTGCCGGGCGCGCGCCGGGGAACGCTGCCCGGCACGAACTAGCGCGCGGGAGCTTGCAAGGACTGCCCCGCGCGAAGCTTTCTCCAGCGCCCATATTGGGCCCGCTTGGCGGAATCCGGATCCTCTTCGCCCTTCAACCAGAAGCGATACCAGTCGAGGTTGCGCTCATAGACGGCGCGCTTGTGCACCGGCTGATATTTGATGTGAATCTCGTCGGCGAAGGCGAAGAGCTCGGCGGGTTTGCCCGCAAGCCGGAGCTTCGTGTTGAGCTCGACGAGATTGCGGACTTCGGACTCGGGCGCCTGCATCAGAAGCGGCGTGTCGATCGTCGGGGCGTCCGCCGCCGCCGAAAGTATCCGCCAGCGGTCGGGATCATGCTCGGGATCGCCCGCCTGCCAATATCTCTTGAAGATGTCCGCGAAGCCACGGTCGGGAATCGCATTCGACCAATAATAATGCGCGCCGACCTGTCCCGAGGAGATGGTCGCAGCGGCGAAGCGCTTGCTCTTGCGAATGGCCCAGAGCGCGACGGTCGACCCGAAACTGAGGCCGCCGATCCCGACTTTTGCCGGGTCGACCGCCCGCCTCGCCGCGAGGTGGTCGATCGCGTCTTCGATCGCCGCGAGCGCGAGGTCATATCCCGCTTCCATCGGCGCGCCTTCGAGCGGCGACTGGCTGTTGATGCAGAGCACCGATATTCCATGCTCGACCAGCGGCAATATCGGGATTTCGTCGCCGACGCCGCCTTTCAGAAACCCGGCGCAGCGATAATATTGGATGACGAGCGGAAGCGGCCCCTTCGCTTGTCCGGGCCGAAGCAGGATTCCGTCATGCCCGTTCTTCCAGCGCAACGGGCTCGCGATAGCGTGGATCCGCGACCGCAACCTGGCATTGGGGTCCGCGATGACGCTTCGTCGCCCGTCGGAATAGGCGATCCGCACAAGTCGGGGCGGCGCGACCGCCTCCGCCTCGGCGCAGACGAGCGCGTCGCGTGCCGCGACGCAGCGCGGTTGCCATAGGGGTGTGCGCTCCGCACCGTCGGTCGTGGCGAGATAGCGCGATTTGCTCGCGCCGATGCGCCAGAGCGAAATCTTCTCGCGCGCGCCGACATCGCTTTCGAACAGGACGAGCGTGTCGCTGGCCGGGATCGCCGCGATCGCAGCTAGCTTGGGAGATAGGCAGGCGGCAGCGCGGCATTCGTTCCGGCTGCCGTCGCTGCGCGTAACCGTCAGACGGCTCGCCGCGCCGTTCGTCTCGATCTGCGCGGTACCGCCACCCTCAAGCGCGATCGTCCGGTCCTGACCGGAACGGGCCGGAACGACGGCTTCCCGATCCGGCGGGTCGCCATTCGGACCGAGCCTGACGACATTCTCCTTCCTTGGGGCATCCCAAAGGATGCGGGCCCGGTCGAACCAGTTGCGGGTCCACCGCTGCGATATCCGGCGGCCCCCCTCGATCTTGCCGCCGGCGACCGGCTGCCCGAGGTCGACGCTGTCGTCGACGAGCACGCCCTCCTCATAGGCGCGCCGCTCGGCTTCGGCGACGTCCGCACGGGTCGCGCCGGTCGTGTAGTGCAGCGTCTTGCCGTCCGCTGAGAGGGCGAAGTCGAGGATGTCGGCGTCGTCGACGATCTCGCGCTTCATGCCGCCATCGGCGCGCCAGTGCCAGATCGCGACGACGCCTTCATCGAGCGCGAGGAACCGGAAACCCCGGGAATCAGGATCCCATACCGGCACCTGCTCGGCGACCGACCCTGCGCCATCGTGCCGCACCGTCCCGGCGCTACCGGCGTAAACCGGCGTGCCGCCGCGGACCTCGGCGACATACCAGTCGAGGCGCGTGTCGTTCGCGCTAGCCGACGGACGGGATACCCGGAAAGCGACGCGCTCGCTGTCGGGCGACAGGCTCGGTCCCTGGATGTCGGCGACCTCGACGAGGTCCTTGGCGGTAATGGGCGCGTGGGGCCGCGCGGGTGCTTCCACCGTCGGCACCGTCGCGGCCAGCAACGACAGCGCGATCACCATCCGACGATCGCCTGCAAGGCGAAGCTGCGCCCGACCGCGCTGGCCTGCTCGGGATCATAGCCGATGGTGACGCCCGTCGAACGGAATTGCGCATAAGGCGGGTCCCTGTCGAACAGATTGTTCACGCTGAAGGCAAGGCGGAAGGATTGGCCGTCCTTCGCACCGCCCGTCTCGCCGATGCGGACGCCAAGTTGCAGATCGACCGTGGTCCAGCTTTTTACCCGTTCGGCGGGCTTCACCGAAAGATTGCGATAGCTCGCGACATGATTGAGCGCGACCCCGCCGTCGAAAGCGCCGAGGATGACGCCGGCACGGCTGCGGAGCCGCAGCTTGACCGGAGCACCGAGCGTCCCGACCACATTATTGCGCGGCGCGGTGTCGGTAATCCGGTTGTCGATCGTGAAGAGGCGCGTCCCGCCGACCGACAGGTTGATGCTGCCGCCACCAAGCGGCTTCGTATAGGCGAGATCGAAATCGAGGCCCTGCACCGTCGAGCGCGACAGGTTGCGCGTGCGCGCGTCGATGATCGCCATCACCTCGCCCTGGCCGATCCCGATCGGATTGGAGAAGCTCGGGTCGCCGAAATAGGAGGCCACCAGCGCCGGATCGGGATTGTCGTCGATCAGTCCTCCATAGATATCGCGGCGTGCCAGAAATTGCTGGAGAAAGCCGTTCGCCGAGGCGATGCGATCGCGGTAGCGGATGTCGAACCAGGTGAGGCTGAGCTTCACGCCGGACAGGAAACGCGGCTCGAAGTCAAAGCCCGCGGTCCAGCTCGTTGCCTTCTCGGGCCCGAGGTCGGGGCGGTATCCGAGCAGCAACAGGACCGCGGTCTGCCCGGTCGGCGAGGCAGGATCGTTCAGGCGGAAGGTCTGGTAGAGTGCGTTCGCCGTCCCGACGAGCTCATCGAAGAAGGGCGCCCGGAACGAGCGCCCATAGGATGCGCGGAGCGCAAGGCCGGGCAGCGGTTCCCAACGCGCGCCGAACTTGGGATTGGCGGTGTCACCGACGTCCGAATAATCCTCATATCGTCCTGCGGCGGAAAGGTTGAGCGAGCCCGGGAAATTGTCGCCAGCGTCGAAAAGTGGGATCGCCAGTTCCCCGTAAAGGGCCTTCACGATCCTCTTGTCGGGCAGGCCGTCGATCCCGAAACTCAGCGGTCCATCGGTAACGAGATCGAAGCTTTGGAGATAATCGAGACTGTCGCGCCGATATTCGGCGCCGACCGCGAGCTTCACCTCGCCCGCGGGCAGGGTAAAGAGCGGACCGTCGGCGCGCACTGCGGCGGCCCAATTCTTGTATCGCGTCCGGACTGCGATGCTGCCGCGCAAGCTTTCAATCAGTGCCGGGGCATTGACTGCACCGTCGCCGAACAGGTTGATCGCCTGCGCCGGGTCGGTCGCGCCCACCGCGCGCGCGAGGCGGAGCAGGTGGACGATATTTACCCCGTCATAGCCCTCGCGCTGCCGGCCATAACCGCCCGACAGTTCAATGTTCCAGCTGCCGATATCGGCGCGCGCGCCGAAGCTCATATTGAGGGCCTTGACTGTGCCGCGGACGCCCTCGGGGCCGAAGTCGGCGGTCGGGTCGTAATAGACGGTGACCTCCTCGCCGGTGCCGATCGGATCGACATAATAGGGATTGTCAGGCGTAACCGACTGCTGCGACACCCCGATCACCCGGCGTCGGGCCTCGAAATCGCGCTTCGCATAATGCCCGCGCGCGAAAAGGCTGATGTGATCACCGAGCTGCTGTTCGCCGCTCGCATAGAAGCTAACGCTCTCCTGGCTCGGAAGGATGTCGACATTGCGGCGCGCGTCGCTACGCCGAAAATCGCTGCTCGGGACGAGCTGCGACGGCGTGAGCGCCGTGCCGTCCTGGCCGCGCGGGATCAGGAAGCGTTGACCATTGGCTGCGACGATTGTGCCGGGATTGCTGAAGATGGACCGGAGATCGGGACCTCCGAAGCGCCGAAGATCCTCGCTGGCAAAGGCGCGTTCCTCCGACCCGAGGCGACCGCGGTGATAATATTCGCCCGCTACGACGAGGTGGCCCGTCGCCCATCCGGTGCCGATGATCTGGCCGAGCTGATACTCGCCATAGTCGCCATCGGCGGTGCCCGCACGCAGCCTTGTCTCGGCGCCCTCGAAGCGATTGCGAAAGCGGATATTGACCACGCCGGCGACCGCATCGGACCCATAGATCGCCGATGCCCCGTCGGTCAGGATTTCGAGCCGATCGACTGCAAGCGAGGGAAGCGCCGAAATGTCCGCGAAGGCGCCCGATGCGCCGCCGAGCGCGGGTCGGATGCCGTCGAGCAGGGTCAGTGTCGACCCGGTCCCGAGCCCCCGCAGGTTGATGCCCGTCCCATATCCGATGTTGCTCGCGGCATTTCCGCGCGCGGAGGTGCCGACATTGGCTTCGGCAGGGCCACCCGAGAAATTCTGCGGTAACGTCTGAATGAAATCGGCGAGCGTGGCGCGCCCGCTCTGGTCGAGCGCGTCCCGGCTGACCGTCATGACCGGGGAACCGGCCGGACCGCCCCCCCGAATTCGCGAGCCCGTGACAATGATCGCTTCGCTGGACTCGTCAGTCGATCCGGGTTCCGCTGCAGCGGCGTTTCCCTCCCGAATGACCAGCGTCCCGTCGACCAACTGGGCGACAAGCCCGGTGCCGGAAAGGAGGCGGGAAAGCGCCGCGTCCGGCGACAGGGATCCGCCAACGCGCGTCGATGACTTGCCGCGCGTCAACTCGGCCGCGAAGATGATGTCCCGGCCTGAAACCTCGGAGTAGCGCCGCAGCGCATCGCCGAGCGGCTGCGCGGCAATATCGAAGCTGCGCTGATCGCTCTGCGCCATCGCCGGCGGAGCGCACAGCGCCGCGGTCGCGCAGCCCGAAGCCAGAAAAGCGGCCAGTAAAGTCTTTCGCATTCGTCCCTCCCAGCGGCCTGCATGGCCGTCTGGGGAGCACGTCGTTGGGCGAAGAACTTCCCCTAGTTATTTATTTTCGCTGTCAGGAGATAGCGGCCGCCCCGTTCCTCGACGGCGAGGCCGAGCGCCGCGGCGAGCTTGCGCGCAAGCGATGCAGCATCGCTCACGTCGAACCGTCCGCTCACCGGGCGGGCGGCGATCGCGGCGTCGGCCACCTCGATCTTCGAGGCGTTCAGCCGATTGGCGCGATCGAGCACAGCCCGGAGCGGTAGCGTATCGGCGACGAGGAGGCTGGCCGCGCCGCCTTCGCCTGCCGCGCTTCGCGTCGGCGGCCGCTGGGACACTACCGCTTCGAGAATTTGCGTTCCTTCGGCCGCGACCGTCGCGCTCTCGCCGGGACGGAGGCGAAGCGGCGTTTCGGCTTTGGCTGTAGCGCGAACCTCGACCAAGCCCTTGATCAGATGGACGACCGGCTGCGCTCCCCTGAGATCGACCTCGAAAATTGTGCCGAGCGCGGTGGTCTCGCTCCCTGCGGCCTCGACGCGAAAGGGGCGCGATGCATCGTGCGCCACCGTAAAGCGAGCGCGGCCGCCGATGAGGATCACGCGCCGCTCATTGGCGTCGAAGCGCTGATCGATCTTTGCGCCATCCATGAGGGCGACGCGCGTCCCGTCCTCCAGGACGAGCTCGCCGGTCTGATTGGCCGCGACGACCGGTTCGTCGCCGCGCTGGCCGAGAAGGGTCCACGAAAAACCGACGCTCAGCGCCAGCAGCACCGCCGCAGCCACCGCCCAGCGCAAGGCCGATCGTTCGGGCTTGGGAGGCGCTCGGTGCACGGCGATCGATTCGGACGATGCGCTGCCAGCGAGCAGCCAGTCCTCCTCGGCGCTCGCATAGGCTGCCGCATTGTCGGGGTCGGAGCGCCAGGCCTCGAACTCGGCGCGGTCCGCCTCGGCGTCGGACATGCGCATGCGCGCGAACCAGTGCGCGGCCTCGACGTCCCGGTCGCTCACTTATGGCCGGCCCGTGCCTTGCGGATCGCGATCATCGCCTGTGCGATATGCCATTCGACGCCTTTCACACTGATTCCTTTCGCTTCTGCGATCTCTTCATAGCTCAGACCATCAAAGCGATGCATCACGAAGATCGAACCAGTTTGGGGCTTTAATCGCTTTATCGCGCGGTCGATGCGCCGAAGGGTTTCGCGGGCTTCAAGCGCGGCATGAGGATCCGGGCCCGCAACGTCGTCCTCTTCGAAGCTCTGATGGTGCGACCGCATCCGGACCTCGTCGGCACGCGCGTGATCGGCGAGGACGTTGCGCGCGATGCGAACGAGATAGGCGCCGGGCTTTTCGATCAGCGCCAGCGCGTGGCTTGATTTGGCCGCGAACCGCCCGATGCTCTCTTGCATCAGGTCGCCGAAATCCTGACGCGGCGCGCGTCGCCGCAGATATTTTGCGAGATCGTCTTGGTGCGTTTCGACGAGCGTCGCGACGGTCGCGGCGTGGCAGATGCCCGTCCAGTCGGCAGGCGGCACGGGGTCGCCGGCCGGGAGGGCCGGTCTGTCTGGCGCGTCGTCGTCGAAATCCATTCCCAATCGCCTACCGGTCGGGCGGAAGTGGCGGGCCGAGCCGGGCGGTAAGAACATATTCGGAAAAAATATGTGCCGCCGCCTTTGGCCCGAGGGCTTGGACATACGCGACGGCCACCCGGCAAGGATGGGAATTTCACGAGGCTTTCCGAACGAGCTTCTTACAACTCGGCACCGCGCGCCTGCTTGCCCGATGCCGCTCCAGCATAGCCGGACGTAACGTCAAGGCAAGACTTCGAAGGCGAGATTCATCCAGATTGAGTCGCGTTGCCGGAACACCGGGCCGGTTCTCCGCGCGCGACATGCGGCTCGTGATGCGCCTGCGGCCGGGGGCCAATCCGGTGCCGGGTCGGCGGTCCGAACGGCGCATCCGGGCGCGCAACGGCGACGCGACGCCATTTTCCCCGGCCGCCCGCCGGGCGGCCTCCTCGCGGGGCGCTTCGCGCGCAAAAAGGCGCCGCGCCGCCGCCCTACGCTCGCGCTTCGGCCCTGCGGGTTCGCGCCGATCTTCCGCGCCATTCCCCTACCGCCGGTGCCCCACCCGCCGCCGGCCTTCGCCCAGTCTCCTTCTGCTCCGGAAGCCAACTCTGATGGGCGGCGCCGTGGCCAACCCACACCAGCCCACGGGTCCTCGCGAACGACCAGCGTACCTCCGGAAAGGATGCCGAGCCGTCCGGCGGCTTAATGCAAGGCTCGGCCCGCTTCCGTCCCCTCGGTCGCGGCGGCCTCTAGAGCGCGTATCGTCGCGCGGCCATCCTCCAGCGTCTTGGCGGCGTCCACCGCATAGGCGCGAAGCGCCGGCGCCTCGCCTCCCTCGGCAAAGCGCCGGAGCTCTCCGAGATGCTCCTCCAGCCCGCGGCGCAGCTGCTGAAGATAGAGCGCGTCGAAGTCGGGTGCGTCGCGAAGCGCATCGATCGCCGACTGCTGAAGATCGCTCGGTCGATCAGATGGGGTGATTGGGGCTCCGCCGAGTCGGTGGGGTGGCTGCTCCTCGCAAATGGTAGAACGTGGTCCGTGTGAGCGGCCACAACCATAAGGAGAAGCAACCATGAGCTATTATGCCGGACTGGATG
>Ga0065721_10052207_pt1 | contig 12443 bp, 13 predicted proteins | sample Mesricmetagenome_FD_59108 | JGI IMG/M metagenome (GOLD analysis project Ga0065721, IMG submission 59108) | Mesophilic microbial community from rice straw/compost enrichment Sample: eDNA_1 v2 (version 2) | ecosystem: Engineered > Solid waste > Grass > Composting > Bioreactor | place: USA: Davis... | reverse complement strand
TGACTTCGTCTTCTTCATCGAACTCCGTATCGGGGTCGTCCACGAGCTGCAGCTTCACTTCGAAAGGAAGATGAAGCTCCCGCTCGATCGCGTCCAGACAGCGAGAGCATTGCGTTCGTACGCTGCAGGAAAGCTTCCCGGTCAAGGTGATGAGATCATCAACCGGCTGCGCGGTCAGCGAATATTCGACGGGACTTAACGGAACGTATTCCGTATTGCCGCGAAAAACATCCTCCGCTTTCAGCGATCCTTGCATTTGAATCGGCGCTTGCCGGGCTACGAGCTCTTGTACGTTAAGCAACAATGATATCACTCCAAACAAACAAAAATTATTATATCGAGATTAGCAGGCTTTTGTCAACAATTTCAGATTGGCTAAACTTATCTTGGTTCGTGTTCTCCGCTACCTTTGCAGCGCGTTAGAATTGCGGTTTCATTCCTGCAGCGGTCTGTGGGGCTGTTGCAGCGTGCCAACTCGCGGTTTCGTTCCTGCAGTGGTCTGTGGGGCCGTTGCAGCGTGCCAACTCGCGGCTTCTTTCCTGCAGCGGTCTGTGGGGCCGTTGTAGCGCGACAACTAGCGGTTTCGTTCCTGCAGCGGTCTGTGAGACCGTTGCAGCTTGCCAACTCGCGGTTTCGTTCCTGCAGCGGTCTGTGAGACCGTTGCAGCTTGCCAACTCGCGGTTTCGTTCCTGTAGCGGTCTGTGAGACCGTTACAGCGTGCCAACTAGCGATTTCGTTCCTGTAGCGGTCTGTGAGACCGTTGCAGCGCGCGAACTCGCAACTTATTTCCTGCAGCGGTCTGTGAGACCGTTACAGCGTGCCAACTCGCGGTTTCGTTCCTGCAGCGGTCTGTGAGACCGTTGCAGCTTGCCAACTCGCGGTTTCGTTCCTGCAGCGGTCTGTGGAGCCGTTGCAGCGTGCCAACTCGCGGTTTCGTTCCTGCAGCGGTCTGTGGGACCGTTGCAGCGTGCGAACTCGCCGCTTCGTTCCTGCAGCGGTCTGTGAGGCCGTTGCAGCGTGCCAACTCGCCGCTTCGTTCCTGCAGCGGTCTGTGAGACCGTTGCAGCGTGCCAACTCGCGGCTTCTTTCCTGCAGCGGTCTGTGGGACCGTTGCAGCGTGCTAACTCGTGGTTTCGTTCCTGCAGCGGTCTGTGAGGCCATTGCAGCGTGCCAACTCGCGTCTGAACCGCGGTTTCTATTCCCCGGCGGATCGTGCTATATTGAGGTTGACAGGTTTACCCATTATGGCGGCAAAGGAGCCCCCGATGTCAACCGTAGGCATAGTCGTAGAATATAATCCGCTTCACAACGGTCATCTCTATCATTTACAGCAATCGCGGAAAATAACGGGTGCGGACAACGTCGTCGCCGTTATGAGCGGCAACTTCCTTCAGCGCGGCGAGCCGGCTTTAGTGGATAAGTGGGCCCGTGCGGAAATGGCGCTGCGGGCGGGCTGCGATCTCGTGCTCGAGCTTCCGGTCGCCTACAGCGCCCAGCCCGCGCAATGGTTCGCGTACGGCGCCGTCGCCGCGCTCCATGCGACGGGAGTGGTCGATTCGATCAGCTTCGGCAGCGAAAGCGGCGACGTCGAAGCTTTGGATGCGATGGCGGCCATGCTATCGGAAGAACCGCTGCCTTTCGCAGCTGAGCTGTCTGCTTGCCTGAAGCAAGGGATGCCTTACCCTGCGGCGTTCACCGGAGCAGCTCAAACCTATTTGCGAAGCATCGGACGGGAGCAGCTTGCTTTCTCGCTCGAACAGCCTAATCATACGCTAGGCTTGCATTATTTAATCGCCCTGCGCAAGCTCGGCAGCCGAATCGTTCCCTATAGCGTCCGCCGAGAGAAATCCGATTACAATCAAGTGGACATCACGGACGTTCAGATCGCCAGCGCGACCGCTCTACGCAAGCTGCTGTTCGGCGAACAGGGATCGCTCGAGGGGCTTACGCCGTTCGTGCCGGGCTCGACGATGGACGTACTCCGGCGGGAAATCGCGGCGGGCCGAGGGCCGTTGCGCTGGGAAAGCTTCGCTCATCCTCTATATCATCGGTTGCTCGGGCAAGACGTATCCGTGCTTCGGGAATATGCGGAAGTGACGGAAGGGCTTGAATATCGGATTCAAGGCGTCCTTGGCGAGGTTGACGAGTTTACCGTCGAGGCATTGCTGTATGCGCTGAAAACAAAACGATATACGCGGACAAAGCTGCAGAGAACGTTGTTGCGAATATTGCTGGGACATAAGCAAGAGTGGCTTACGCAGGACCGGTTGGCAGGAGGCATACAATACTTGCGTGTCCTCGGCTTCACCGAACGCGGGCAGAAGCTACTCGGAAGAATGCGCAAAGCGGCGTCCGTTCCCGTCATCGATTCGGCGGCGCGGGGAGACTGGCCTTACTTGGCGCTCGACGCGCGTGCGTCGGCCGTATATGCGCTAGCCTTCCGCAATGCCTCCCCTGCCGATACGCGCCGGGATTATACGCAGCCGCCGATCCGACTAATCGAATAACCGGAGAAGGTGGTCTATCCTCTCCCCTCGGGACGTACATTGTAATGTATTTACGCCCGAGGGGAGTTTTGCGCCTATGGACAAGCCAACGCACCGCAGACGCTTCGCCGCCTTATCGGTAACGATGGGGATGGCGGCGCTTCTCGTCGTTGCCGGCATCGTATATTCGCCCGGGGACGCTTTTCGGGCTTCATTATCCGGCTTGCAGATTTGGTGGCAGAACGTATTCCCGGCTCTGCTCCCGCCGATGATATTAGCCGATCTGCTTGGGGCGTCGGGTTTGCTGCACGGAATTGCAATATTGGCCGAGCCGCTGACACGCGGCTTGTTCCGCCTGCCCGGCACGTCCGGCTGGGCGATCGCCTTCGGCTGGTCCGCAGGCATTCCCGCAGGCGCCAAAGAAACAGCGCGTCTAAGAGAACGCGACATGCTTCAAGAGAGCGACATCGATACGGTGCTGCTCGTCTCCCACATCCCGAATCCTTTCCTCGTCATCCTTGTCGTCGGCTGCGGATTTCTGCATTCCGCCGCTTTGGGCTGGTCGATCGCGTTAGGGCTGTGGCTGTCGGCGATCGCGTCAGGCATCTTGTGGGCTCGGGTCGCGAAGCCTCGCTCGCCGAAGCAACCCGCTTCGCCCGTGCGCGAAACAGGCGCACTGCTGCGTCGGGCCATGCGAGCGTCGGTCGACGCGCGCCGCGACGACGGCCGGCCGTTCGGCAAACAGATGGCCGACGCCGTCTCGCAATCGGTCACGACGCTGTTCGCGATCGGCGGTCTGATGATGATGAGCGCCGTCGTCATCCGGCTCATCCAGTACTGGATTCCGGGCAGCGATCTGTGGGCAGCATTTCCCGGCATTTACGAGATGCACCTCGGCGCGTTCGAGAGCAGCCGTTCCGATCTATTCGCCTCAGCCCCCGTATATGCCGCGTCGCTCTTGGCCGCCGTCCTCGCCTGGAGCGGCTGGAGCGGATTGCTCCAAGCCCGTGCCGGCTTCGGCGCCAAAGACAAGTTCCCTTGGGCCAGAGTCATCGCCGGGCGGCTGCTTCACGGCGCGATGGCGCTGCTCATCACGTACCCGATCGCTCGCTTCGCCACCTCCGAGCCGATCGCGAACTTCATGTATTCGCTCTGGCCGACCCGCTGGGCCGCGCTCGATGCCTGGACGTCCGCCGCTCCTTGGCCAAGCGGTTGGGAGAGGCTGCCCGACACGATCGCCGTCGCTTGCGTCAGCTTCGCGGTGTTCATCCTGCTCGCTCTCACCGCAGCGCTCATCCGGCCGAAGAAGCCTCGCAGGAAGGATACGTAGCTCGCGGGACATTACAACGATATCCCCTTCGCTCAGGTTTGAAGGTCGCAGATCTTCCTGAGCGAAGGGGATATCGTTATAAAGGGGGAGAAAACAACAACTATTCGCAGTTATTTCGTGAGCCTCAGCACCAAAGACGCAGAATAACAACCAATTGCAGCTATTTCGTGCACTAACTTGCCAAATTCGATATTTGCGTGAAAATAACTGTCGATCTGTTGCTATTTTCCCGATCCGATTCGTCCCACGCTAAATAACTGACGATTTGCTGTTATTCTCCCTCACGCTATTCCAACGGAATGACCAACTCTAATTCATCGATCAACTTCTGCGGCTTGACATCTAACACGGCAATTTTGAGATTCGATTGCTGTGAAATAGCCGGCAGCTTCGCTCTATAGACGTATGCATCGTCTTGAAGGCGGGTTTGATCATAGCGATCGAACCTATATTGTTCTCCCCTATCGTCCTCCAGCCACCAAGCGCTGTCTTGCGTATACGGCTCGCTTCCTCGTACTTCGTACTCCACCCGCGTCTGTCCGTCTTCGAACGTCATATTGATGAACGTGATGCTGCCCGCTTCGCCTTGACTTACCGTATAAGGGTACTGGTCTGGTAACGCATAATACTTTATCACCGGTTGTTCGGCGCCGATGAACGAATTATCGCTTTCTTTGGTCATCTTTGATTCGCGATTGACAACCCGCAGAATGAGCTCATCATTGTTGAACGAGATTGGGGCAAATCTCCGATCAATATGCTCCGGTTCACCGTGCTTCCCATGTCCGCTTCCGCCGAGAGGTTCCAGTATGACCCCCTTTGGATCCAACAGCTGAAAGTCTAGTTCACTTCGAATCACCATATCGCCAATCGAGACATTATCCTTCATTGCCATAAACGGATCGTATCGGTCAGGCTTGACGAGATCGAATGCGATCTGAGTCGTAAGAGGGGTCAACGTCACTCCCGTAACGGCAATGCGAATACCGTCGAACTCCCGAATGAGGGGAGGGTCGAATTTCTTCTCCCTCACGCCTTCCTTGATTGTACGGACTGGAGTCTCGAACCACCAATTGCCGTCGATCGTCCTCGGCTTCCCTTCACGCAAGACCGTCACTTCTTGAAAATGAAACTCGAGCTTGAATTGATCCGGCAGCGGTTCATCTAACGAAAAGGTGAATACGGATGCGGACCTTCCGTCCGGTAAATCTTTGGATGCTCCCCCAATACCCGTATTCAGAAAACGTCCGTCGACGCGGATGGAGCCGGAAGGAGTAAGATTGATGCTTAAGTTCCGTTCATGCAATAGGCCGATCGAAATACGCGTTCCGTCATAGACGACTTGGTCAAGCGTAACCGCAACGCCTTTATCCTCCACCGTCTGCCCTACCGACGTCGCGAGGCCATCCTCCATGACTTTCTGAACGCCTGCATCGCCCACCGCATGGAAAGCCGATCCGATACCAGGCAGCTGTCGCAGAACTTGCGCCATCGCCGGAGATATAAATCCGAGTGCGAAAGTTCCGGCTAACAAAATAACGAGAGATGCGCATATCCATATTGCGGGCTTGCCGACGCGGCTATAGCGGGTGGATTCCGGCAACTGGCGGTATGCCTCCTCAAGCTTCTCCCGAACAACCGAAGGAAGCTCATCGGGAGCTTGATGGATGGCGTTCCTAATCGTATGATCCCAATGCTGCTCGCTCACGGTCGACCCGCTCCTTTCGATTGCCAATCGTGCTTGGTTCCGAGTATTTCTCTTGCTCGGTGCAGCCTCGATTTTACGGTACCCTCCGGCAGTTCCAGTTCCTCGGAGATTTCTTTCACCGTGAGCTCGCCGTAATAATATAGCAGCACGACGCCCCGCAAAGAATCCTCAAGCTGGTCCACCAAATCACGCATCTCTACACGATCGTAACCCGCTTCACTAACGCCGGCATCATATCCGACAGTCAATGCGACTACGTTGCGCTTGAGCTGCAGCGTTCGTTTGCATTCGTTAATCAATATGCGAATAACCCATGTCTTGAAGTAACCGGGCTCCCTCAGACTGCGAATCGAACGGTATGCCCGCAGCACGGTTTCCTGCATCGCGTCGGCGCAATCGGCATCCGAACGGAGGAACGCTCTGGCCGTCTGATACATGGAAACTTCCAACGCTCGCATCAGTCTAACGAACGCATCTTTGTCGCCTTTTCGAGCGCGTGAAGCATCTCCGTTCCAATCCAATGCCATGGCACCTCTTCCTTAGACAACGAAATTAATCTGCAACTTCGATAATTAGATCGCGATTATTCCCATTTGGTTCACGGTAAGCAAAAAAATAACGACCCGACAGATTCTGTAGGCCGTTAGTCTGTAGTTGCTAAGCAACGTCTAGTTGGAATTCTCTTTGGGAGGCGTATATTTACGTTGCAGCTCCGCTTCGACTGCCGGAGGCACCAAGTCCTGAACTGGTCCGTTGAACTTGGCGATTTCCTTGACGATGCTGGAGCTTAAATAGGAATACTTAGGATTCGTCATCATGAATACGGTCTCGATGCCTTCATCCAATTGCCGGTTCGTCGAAGCCATCTGAAGCTCGTATTCGAAGTCCGTGACGGAACGAATGCCGCGCACGATGACTTGCGCTTGGCGAGACCTCATATACCTGACTAGCAGGTCTCTAAAGCTATCGATCTCCACGTTCGGAAGATCGCGGGTAACGTCCGCCAGCAGTTTCTTACGCTCGTCTACGCTGAACAGCGGGCTTTTGGACGTATTGTTAAGCACCGCAACAATGAGCTGGTCGAATTGCTTCGCCGCTCTGCGGATAATGTCAAGGTGACCGAAAGTAACCGGATCGAAGCTTCCCGGGTATACGGCTATTCGATGCTCGTGCTCGTGATTATTGGACCGAGGACTCATCCGGTGTTTCCCCTTCCGTTGCCGGGTCGGCTTCTGAATAATATCGGTAGATCGACAAAGCGATCTCTCCGTAGGTGACGTGCTTCGTCCGTTCGAAGCCGCCGTAGCAGTCTTCGTATTGAACCTCTGGACTGTGCTCTACGACGGCTACCGCGCGATCCGCTACGAGCCCGCGCGAAACGGCCTCCAGCAGCAGTTCTCCGCAATTCGTCATCGCATACGGCGGATCGAGGAATAGGATGTCGAACGGTTTGCCATGCCGCTCGAGCAGCTTTAGCGCCCGACTCGCGTCGTTGCGATACACTTCGGCTTTCGCCGAGAGACGCGTCGAAGCGAGATTGGCTTTGACTACCTCGATGCTTTTGGCGTTAGCGTCTATGAATACCGCATGCTCCGCGCCGCGGCTTAACGCCTCAATGCCTAACCCGCCGGTGCCCGCGAACAGATCCAGCACGCGGTCTCCCTCGAAATACGGACCGATGATGCTGAACATCGATTCCTTCACTTTGTCCGTCGTCGGACGGGTGTTGTTGCCCGGTACCGCCTTCAGCGGATGCCCTTTGGCTTGTCCGGAAATGACTCGCACGCCTTCAACCCCTGCTTTACAAACATTATAAACAGGTGCAATATTACCACATTTCGTGCGATTGGAACAGCATGAGGTAGGTCAGAATGCGATTGAACTACCACTATCCGTATCTCAAATCTTGAAGATATATTGCGCGGGAAAAACAATAATTTCCTAAAAATTAATATATTGATTATTTTGCAATCGAATGTTAATTTTAAATGGAAGAAAAATACAGAAATGTTGGTTAATTATGAGAAAGAGTGTCTTGGCCTTAAGTGTGACTTTGGCTTTAATTGCGAATACCTCTATTGCTTATGCAACTTTGAAATCAGACAGCAGCTCACATTCGGTTGATAGTGGGGAAATCAGATGGGGTACGTATCATGGCTCTACGCAATACACTAGCGCAAGAGATAACGCAATCTCTGAATGGGATGCTCTTGGTCATATTAACATTGCCGGTGACACCGTTTTCACAATTGAGGACCTATCTTTTGATGATTATAACATGGCTGATGGGTACCTCGGCTGGTGGCATAAAAATACAGGTGCTGACGAAATCGAATTTAATGAAGTATACTTTAATGTCATGTCAGATGGAGAAAGGAATAAAACAGCACTACACGAAATGGGTCACGCACTAAATCTTGCTCATACGACCAATCAATTTAGTGTAATGAGGGAAGGTCAAATATCCCAAAGTGTATTATATCAATACGATATTAACGATTATAACGCACGTTGGGGTGATTAATTTATCCATTCCCGAAGGAGGTAATGTAATGTTTATAATAAGAAGAAGCTTAGTCTCGATTGCAATAATGATACTGATTGTCGGTTGTTATTATTACTTTACTCGAAACGAAGAGCAAACTGTCCAAGTAATGGAATCTCATGGCGATCCAATTGCAGATTTTTCAGACAAGAGGAATTTGGTGGGAACGGCTGACTTAGTTTTCCTAGGAAAAGTAAATGCTTTCGTCGGGCAATCGAACGGATCTAAACCGATATCTACCTTTTATGTCGAAGTTGTCAGTTCAATTAAAGGTACACTAGCCGACAAGATCGTCCAAGTGCAACAATACGGTGGTTACACCAATGAGTCAGGCAAGAAAGTTTTCCATATTTATGAGGATGATCCTTTGTTGCAAATCCAACAGATGTATGTGTTCTCAGCTATTCAACAGAAAGACGGCAGTCTGCTCCTAATCCCCGGGTATGGGAGCGAGTTGGTAACTGACGGCAAGGAAAACGGTAAATTAACCGAGTATCGTAACGCATTTAATGCACAAATAATTCCGGAATTGAAGAGACGGTCGCATGCAAGGATCGAATAGATCACATTGACGGGCACATTACCTTTTTTAACTTTCCATGTATATTTTCCACCTTCCGGGTCACAATGATAGTACCGGCGCCGAGAGGTGTCGGGGATAACCGCGGAGAAGACTTACGTTTCCCCATAAGCTCTTCGTCCGGTTTCTCCTCTCCCATGAAGGGCCTCGCAGCGATGCGGGGCTCGACTTTTTGTTGCAACAAAAAACCTCGTATCGGTTGGCGATTCCGACGAGGTCAAGTGAACGGAGCGTCTCAGAAACTAGTACGCGTAGTGGTAATAATGAGCATCTGCAATCTGAATAATGCCCGACTTCCCGTCAAAGTCGTGTATCGAAATTCCAATTACGTCCGGAGCTTTGCCGACCTGATCATAATCCATAATTTGCTTCCAATTGGCGGTGTCGAATGCGTAGAAAGCTTGTTCGTTATTCGAACCATACACCAAGAACTCCTCACCGTACGCTTCGTGTACATTCGTAATCTTATCCCCGATTTTAACCCCGCGTGCTGTGCTGTATACTCCCTCAGATTCATAAAATAAACCTATACACACTACGTGGTCTTCTCTGTATATGATACGGATGCCGTCTTCGTACATCATGGAATATTTCCTTTTACCTTCTTGTTGCCCCTTACCCACTACCTTCTCCGCTTCACTTTGCGAATCTCCGTAACACACCTTCTCCTTCGTATCGTTCTTAACGATGCAAGTATCCTCTCTCGCAAATACACCGGGTTTGAAGTCATACCCTTCGCCATTATCTCTATTATTCGCGTTGTTATTACTGCTGCAGCCTGTTACGAAAGCGAGAAATACAATCGAGGCGATGATCCAAATACGTTGCATGATTAAACTCCCATCTACAATATGATGAGATAGCATTCTACGTTTGAACTTTAATTTCCTCCAAATTTCGCTAAAGATCACCAAAATTTTAAATTTTTAGATCATCTCGGAAACAGGTTGTAGTCGATTCCTTCGCCAGCGCCATTGAGTGCATTTACGAACACGCGAGAGACGCCTTCAACTCCCGTAACGGAGAATGCATAGACAAGCTTACCGTCGTGGATTTCCAGCGTTGGCGTTCCTACGACCTTTACGTTTGGACCGAGCTTCCCGGAGGCTTGCTCCGCCGTCAGCTTCGGGTGAAGCGGAAAGCTTCTGTTATAGTTGTAAAAATATTGATACGCATCGTAACTCTTCAGCGCGCCGGTTCGGAGGTCGAACTGCCATTCGACTTGCATAAGCGGAATCGAAACGTGCTCCCGTACCGGAATGTAAACGAGTCGAATAGTGTTATCTGTCTCTTCTCTCGTAACGAGCGTCAGGCGTTCTTCGGACCAGCGAGTCATCCAAGCGTCCGCGAGCGCGACTGCCTGGTCTACGCCTAGGGGCTCCTTCACGTCTGCTTCTTCGACGATCTTACTGTGGCGCGTAACCCCGAACACGTGTCCGCTTTTGCTCAAAGTAGCGATATAGGAGCTAGTAATCTCTCCACCATTGTCCGATAGCTTGAAGTCGATGAATTCTCCGAGTTGCGGGCTGCCCCCTCCGGAAATAGGGACGATCTGCTTGCCTACTTCTACATTCCAGAAGTTCCCCATGAATGCTTCAGCTTTAGCCGCTAGCTCCGAAGACGAGTACAGCGGCTCGCCTTCGAACACGGTCCCCGGTTTCGCGGGCACGTAAGGATTCCGAGCGTACAGGAAATCGTTAAAGGCCTTATTACCGCGCGTCGATATCGAGTCGAGCTTAGATAATGCCTCTTCCATCGCGGTTGAGATCCGCTGGATATCCGCTATGGAAGTATGGTAGCCTTCGACTCTCATTTGCTCGAGATACGGTAAGGCCGTCCTAGCGAACAATCGCATGCGCTGAATTTGCTCCAATTGATCAGGATTTAGCAACGGTCCCTTTTCGCTAGCGAGATAGGCCAAGTAACGACTGCTGTCCGAGATAAACCACTCGTACGCGGACCAAGATCGAAGGTTCATCGTAGCGGATGCGCTCGTCGCTAATTGCAGGATGAGATCGGCATGCTCTATCGCGGATTGGAGCGCAGCTTGCCGACTAGCAAGCGTAGACGCCGTTAGAGATTCCGCTAGAGCATAGTCGAACTCCCGTACGTTCATCCATTGAACGTTCGCCCAATACTGGGCGTTGCGTTGCTGTTGCAGCTGCCATTGCTTATTGTGCTGCGTTTCCATATATCCGTAATACGCTCCAGCGATTGTCGTTGCGCACAGGAGACCCATGATCGATTTGGTGAGAATGTTCATATCTATTAAAAGCTCCCGTTATTCTTTCTTCGTAGTCTTATCCACTTTAACAAAGAAAGGAACACAGTTTAATGCGCAAATGTTGCCATTGCCTGTCGCCGGCTAGTCCAATCTTAATTACGCCAATCCCCTCCTAAAACCGCTCATTCCGTTCATGGAAGATTAGAATAATATATTCTGATTCATCAATAGGAGGTGAATAGATTTGGGTGATAAACACCACAAGAGCGTATCGATCATGACATGGAACATCTATTTCGGAGCTACTCTAACACCTCTCCTTGGAACGACTCCCGCTGAACTCCCTGAGCGGGTTACCGAAGTGTTCAGACAGGTACAAGCTACGAATTTTCCGGTACGGGCACGCGCCATTGCGAATCAAATCGCGAAGAAAAAACCGGATATTATCGGCCTCCAAGAAGCAGCCATATGGCAGCTTATATCGCCTCAAACTTCCGAGGTAGCGGTAACTTACGATCTCGTCGCGATCCTCCTCCAAGAGCTGCGAAAGAAAGGGTTGCATTATCAAGTCCTTTCAACAGTGAGTACGACGGATACAACGCAGCCTAGCAGCAGCGGCTTTAATGTCCGATTCGTAGACCGTGATGCGATATTGGTGCGTAAAAATTCCGGTTTGAAGTTCTCGAATGTTCAAACGGATGTATTCAACGCTTTCCTTCCCGCCCCGGTCGGCGGCAATATCGTAGACCTCAAATTTGGCTGGATTTCCGTTGACGTTACCGTACACGGAAAGAAATTCAGGCTCGTCAATACTCATCTACAGCCGATAACGCCGTTACTGCCCATTACGCTTCAAATCCAAGTCGCTCAGGGCAACGAACTTCTGAATGGTCCGGGAGCCACTCAGATTCCGTTAATCTTTATAGGGGATTTCAACTCGAATTCCGACGGCAGCGGACAGACGTACAACAATCTGATTGCCGCCGGCTTCACGGACGCCTGGGTGGTCGCAGGAGCAGGCAACGGATTTACCGGGTTCCAGGACTCCGATCTATTGAACATCGATTCACTATTAAGCGTTAGAGAAGATCTCATTCTATATCGTGGTAATTTTAAGATTAAAAAGATAGACGTCGTAGGAGAAGATCAAGCGGACCGTACGCCTACGGCGCTGTGGCCTTCCGACCACGCTGGAGTCGTGGCGACGATTGCTTTGCATTAATACGCGAACAACCCCGCCGACCTATTGGCCAAGCGGGGTTGTATCTTATTACAGACGCCCCTCGAGCAGCGCCAGCACTTCTTGCTTGAGCGAGATGAACGCCGGATCCGTCCAGACCTCTCCGCGCCTTGGGCGGGCGAACGGCACAACGATCTCGCGGACGACGCGGGCCGGCGCGGTTGATAGCACATAGATGCGATCCGACAGCAGCAGCGCTTCTTCGATGCTGTGCGTGATGAACAGCACGGAGCGGCGGTCCGCCTCCCACAGCTCGAGCAGCCACTTCTGCATATCTGCGCGGGTCAGCGCGTCGAGAGCGGCGAACGGCTCGTCGAGACACATGAGATC
>Ga0065721_10003082_pt1 | contig 12443 bp, 12 predicted proteins | sample Mesricmetagenome_FD_59108 | JGI IMG/M metagenome (GOLD analysis project Ga0065721, IMG submission 59108) | Mesophilic microbial community from rice straw/compost enrichment Sample: eDNA_1 v2 (version 2) | ecosystem: Engineered > Solid waste > Grass > Composting > Bioreactor | place: USA: Davis... | reverse complement strand
GGAACGCCAGCCCCAACGCAAGCACACCCAGCACGACGACGCGCAGGAGCGGCAACAAGAAGCGGGGATGCAGCGGGTCATGGCCGCGCAGTGTACCTGCGGATGATGGGGTTATACAATTCCGCTGAATGCGTCGAGAGGGCTACAGGGAAAAGGCGCGTTCCAGTTGTCGGCCATGGCACCGCTTGTACTTGTTTCCGCTGCCGCACTGGCACGGCTGGTGATCGCGCAGCCTCGACGACAGTGCGTGTCCAGGAACTGGTGCGCCTGCTGCAGCGGTTCGATTTCATGCGCGGGGACACTGACCTCGCCGGGAGCCGCCGGGATGCCCCGGCTCAGTCTCTTCCTGGAGGCTCTTGCCGTTGCATGGGCTGCTAGCCCTTCGATGGCAGACAACAATACCCGGACTGCGCTCTACGAGGTCATGCGGTCGGGCTTGGCTGCCTGAGTGATCCGTGGGACGAAGTGGTGCGCGATGTTCCAACGAGACGTCCGCTTTGGGTCGGAAGCCGCCCTTCCCCACGCCCCATAGCGGCCCCTGATCGTCGCACGTCCTTGCTGCGACGAAATCGGCCATACATCAATCGGAATCCGTCTTTGCCTTGTAGACGGTTCGCCGGCCGATCGATCTAGCATTCTTCACAGTGGGCCGCGCGAGCCCGGGTATGAGGTAGTCCGCAACCCGCGCGCCGCGCCGTACCTTGTTGGCAAGCCAGCGCGGCATCAATCCGCGGCCCGACCAAGTATTCCGCCTATTCTCTGGATCCCGGTATTTTGGGGGAACCTTCCCTTGCTTCTGCGTCCGAGCTCCCTTCGCAACCACAGGAGGCGCTTGCGAGACGTCAAAGATCTCAGAAATCGCATAGCCGTAGGAGTCGGCCAGCGCAACGAGCTCACTCCGGACTACAGAAAGCGGCCTTCGGCGTGATAAGAGTGCTTTCCGCTTCTCCGCCGCGAGCAAAAGCGATTCAATCTCTGACAGGCTGAGCTTCTCGATATTCTTCATGTGCCAAGCGTCGAGTCGGGAGCCGCACTAGGCGGACCATTATGCCGCCTCCCGGTGCTCGTAATACGGGTGCCGCTTGTCGTCGAAGATGGCCTGCATTGCCGCTAGGTCCTTGCCAGGCTTGAGCCAGGCGTCGACGTGCTCGGGTCGGATGTTGATGATGGTCCGATCATGGCCTGCCGCGGCCACCTCGGGCTCGGGTTCGTCGGTGATAGCGGCGAACGACAGCAGGTCGGGCAGCTCGCCCTTGGGATCCGTCCACTTCGACCACAGGCAGGCGATGAGCATGGGCTCGTGGTCGCGCGGGGTGAAGGCCAGCACCTGGTTCTTGCCGTCGACCTCCACGTTCTCGTAGAACACGTCGGCCACCATCAGGGCGTGCTGCTGGCCGAAGAGATCCTTCCAGAAGCCTTCGAGATTGTCCCGCCGGGCGTTGTAGGTGCCCGGGAACTTGGTGTCGTAGAACGCGGGCTTTCCAGCGGGCCGACACTGGTAGCGCATCGGCTTCACCACCCGCTCCCCGTCTTCCATGACCATGACGGGTACGAAGTAGCCGGGGAAGATCCGCGAGTCGCTGGACTTGGGCTCGGTGCGCTTGAGCGTGTCGATGCGGGCCTGGATCCGGGCCATCTTGTCCGTGCCAATGCGCACGTCGTCCTGGGCCTTCTTGGTGAGTTTTTCCAGCAGCTTGCGCTGCCCGTCGGCCACCCGTTTTTTCTGCTTGAACAGCTCTTGGGACAGATTCGTCATCTCGTCCGCATCCCAGGCCCGGATGAACTTGGCCACCTCGTCGGGCCCGGACTGTAGGAGGTCGATTTCCATGGCTCGCGGGACCTTCGGGCGCTTGGCATGCGGATCCTTGCCCAGATCCCGCCAGAACAGCTTCACGTAGTCCCGGATGGCCATCTTTGAGCCGGTCTGCCGCTGGAACTTGCGGAAGCCGGCGAAGACCTGGGCGGAGTAGCACATTCAATCCTCCTCGCAGCCGAGCTCCATGTATGACATGTAGCGCCCGTGCTGAGCCAGCATGGCCGCCAGTCGTTTCCCCACGGCTTGGCCGTGCTCGCCCGCCTGGTCTTCGATGACGTCAGCCACCCCGGCGAACGCCATCCAGAACTCCCCGTGGTCGGGCTAGTCCGCGATGAGCTGGGGCAGGCTGGCTTCCAGCTCGTCGAGCTGGGCCGTGAGCGCCGCGAGCGTGACCATGAGGGTCCTCCAGGGGCGGGGATCTCGGGTCTATAGTAGGCCGATGGACGACGCCCTCAAGTCAGCGCTGCGCGCATTCCAGCTGGGCACGCGACACGAGCACTGGTATGGCAAGACCTACGGCCAGTTCTGGGAGTGGTTCTCCGAGCAGGAAAGGGCCTTGCTGGCCCAGGCCTCGCCCGAGGACGAAGAAGCGCTGCGCGAGGAACTGTTGGAGCTCACGGCCGACTGCGACGACGCGGGCTATGCGGTGCCCGACGAATGGTCGGATCGGGTGATTCAGCGCCCCTGAGCGTGGCGTGCCCCTACTGCCAGCGGCCGGCCCAACTGCTGCGCTGGCAGGAGGCGGGCTATCCCTACCCCGCGGACTGGGGCCCGGCGTGGAAGTGCGCGCCTTGCGACGCCTACATCCGCTGCTACCGCGGCACCACCACCCCATTGGGCACCCTGGCCGACGCCGACACCCGGCACTGGCGCCACCTGGCACACCAGGCCCTGGACCCGCTGTGGCAAGGGGGGCAGGAATCGCGCTCGTCCGTGTATCGTTGGCTGGCCGTCGAGCTGGGCGTGCCCGAACCCCAAGCCCACATCGGCCGGCTGGACCCGGACGGGTGCCGCCAAGTCATTGCCGCCGTGGCTGGGCGAGGCCGTGGGGATCGCTAGGACGCCCTGTTCAGCGAAATGCTAATGGCCTTCCCGAGCCGGGACTCCTACCCTGTTGCCCCGCCTTGAGCGGGGACCGTCCCCCTGATCCTGATCTTTATGTCTGAAGTTGCTGCCGTCTACCGCCTGCCCCGCCGCCTGCCTGACCCACCTGGGCTGTTGGGCGCGTGCGTGCCTGACCCATCGCGGATGCCCCGGCCGGTGATGCCCTTCCGCGCCACCTGCGGCTTCCCCTCCCCGGCTGAGGATTTCTACGGCCAGGGCGACGATCTGGACCTGAACGAGCTGGTGATCGCCAACCCCGCGGCCACGTTCTTCGTCGAAGCCGACACGGGCACATCGATGGTGGAGTTCGGCATCTTCCCCGGCGACACGCTGGTGGTGGACCGCTCGCTCACGCCTCGGCATGGCGACGTGGTCATGGTGTTGTGGGACGGCGGCTACACCGTCAAGCAGTGGTGGCCAACTGCCCAGGGCCTGGAGCTGCGTTCGGGAAGCCCGCAGCACGCCCCCATCCGGGTAGGCCCGGAGGAAGAGGTCGAGGTGTGGGGCGTGGTGACCTGGTCGTTTCGCAAGCAGTTCCGCCGGAAGCGCTGACGACAACGCCCCCGAAGGGGCGTTGAAGGCTTATCGGCGCTCGGAGGAGGGGACTGCTCCCGGCCCACCTGGGTGAGCATTGGCCTGAACCGCGGGGCCAGTGTCCCCGACGCGCGAAGGCGTGGCCATCGGGCTTTGCCCCGGCGGGGGTAGGACTTCGCCACCGGGGTCTGTAAGTCCTTGCCAGGCCGGCAGTCTCGGCCGGTGAGAGCGACGGGCCTACCCTGTCCGTCCCGGCAGCGGAGGCGATGATGGACGGCAAGGCAATCAAGGCACCCCACACGGTGCGCACCGCGCCCGCGGGCGCGTGCATCTACTGCGGGGCCACCGGGGGCCGCCTGACCGATGAGCACGTCGTTCCAAAGGGCTTGGGCGGCACGTTGGTGCTGCCGCAAGCCAGCTGCGACGATTGCGCCCGCCTGACCTCGCAATTCGAGATGCGCGTGCTGCGTGGGTTTCTCGACCGCGGCCGCCAGGCCATGGGAATCAAGGGTCGCAAGAGCCACAAGCGCCAAGCTGCAGACACGATCACGCAAACATTCATCCAGGCCGACGAGTCCACGTTCGACCACGACGTGCCGTGGAACGAGGGCGTCAAGGTGATGCACTTGCCGGTCTTCGTCCTGCCCGCCTTCCTCGATCCACGGCGTGAGATGGATCCTACCGTGAGCAAACTGGAAGTCATGGCGCTGGACACGCTTCATTTCGGTGTCGGCCAAGGCGAGCTCGTGCGCGAATACCAGGCCCAAGGCATGCGCTTCGAGGATCAGATGGACTTGTGGGCATTCGTCAAAATGCTGGCCAAGATCGCGCACAGCTATCACGTGGCGGTTGACGGCCTCTTCCCGCTCGAGCAAAGCCCTCTGGTGCCCATCATCCTGGGCCAGCGCTCCGACGCGCTGAACTGGATTGGCACGATGCTGACGGACACCCTGCCCTCCGCCGGGCAAGCCCTTCATCTGCTCCATCATGCGCCGCTGGAATCCGAAGACCGGAGCCAGGCTTGGGCGGTGCGCATCAAACTGTTTGCGCCCGATCCCACTCCTACTTATGCCTTGGCTACACGCCTATCACTACCTCAGGACACAACTCATGGATGATCGCATCGCGAAGTGGAAGCACCTCTTTGACGAAGACGACAACGGAATCTCCAAGTCGCTGTCAAAGCTCGCATGGGATCTGACGGCATTCACCAGCCTGGTGGAAATCGTTCGCCGAGCCTCGACAGTCGACGGCGAAAAGCAACTCAACAGCATGCTGTTGGAAATGCTCGTCTCCGGCTTCTGGGTCAACATGATGCAAGGAGTTCGGCGGCTTGTAGACCGCGAAACGATTCATGGCGCTCGCGGAGTGTGTTCGATCGCCGGATTGGTGGCCGACGTCCGGTCCGTTCGATCCAAAGTCAGTCGTCGCGTCTTCGTCGAGAGCATTGCAGGTGTGGACTACAACTATGCGGTGCTAGAGGCCGAAGAGTTGAGATTCATGCTAGGCCACGCGCCCGGGCAGCCCATCGCCTTCGCTCGAGACGCAGCGCCCGAGCCTTCAATCCGTCGCCATCAGCTCTTTGACTGGCTAAGTGGCACTACCCCCGGAACCAGCCGGCCGGATGATCTGATTCGCGAAGAGGTGTTTGACAAGCTAGAGGCCCGCCTGACCGCCCTTGATCGGATCGTCGATCACGTCAACGTGGAGATCGCACACGCTGCTACCGAGTTCAGCCGGAGCGGTCGCATGCTGGAGAGATGGAATCTCACGGACGCAAAGAACACGCTCAAAGAACTAGTCCAGATCGCCGAATTGGTCGGAGAGTGGTTCTGCTACAGCGGAGTCGGAAGCGTCCTGCCTACTCCCCAGTTCGATCAGTTCGCTCATCTTGATAAGCCGTTCTTTGTCGGCGATACGCTGCCCCTCCAGCAAGCTTGGGACACGATGGGGGAAGAGATAGCTACTTGGCACCACATCGACGCCGAGGATCTCTGACTTGCTAGGCTTGGTCGATGGCAACAACTTCTATGCCTCGTGCGAGCGGGTGTTCGACCCGACCTTGCGCGGCCAGCCCGTGGTCGTGCTGTCAAACAACGACGGGTGCGCCATTGCCCGAAGCAATGAGGCGAAGGCCTTGGGCGTGAAGATGGGCCAGCCCATCCATGAGGTGCCCTCCCCCATCCGCCGGCAGCTGAAGGTCCGCTCGGCCAACTTCGCGCTGTATGGCGACCTGTCGGGCCGGGTGGTGTCGATCCTTCGAGACCTGTTCCCCGCCGTGGAGGTCTACTCCATCGACGAGTCGTTCGTGTCGTTCGACAGCATTCCCGCACACGAGCGGACGCGGGTCGCCACCGAAGCCCGCGCTCGCATTCGGCAGTGGACGGGGATCCCGTGTTGCGTGGGCATCGGATCGACCAAGACCCTGGCGAAGCTTGGCAACAAGCGGGCGAAGTCGACGGTGGCGGGCGTGGAGGAAGTCAGCAGTGCGGTGCAGCTGACCGAGTTTCCGGTGGAGGATGTCTGGGGTGTGGGCCGGAAGTGGGCGGCCCGGCTAGGCGCCGAAGGCATCTTCACGGCGGGGGACCTGGCCCAGGCCGACCCCGACACCCTCAGGGCTCGCTATGGCGTGGTGCTGGCGCGCACGCAGCGCGAGCTGCAGGGCATCGCCTGCGCGCAGCTGGAAGAAACCGAGCCGGACCGGCAGCAGGTCGTGGTGTCCCGCTCCTTCGGTCGCGAGGTCGTGGACTTCGACGACGTGAGCCAGGCGGTGGCCACCTTCGCCATCCGCGCGTGCGAGAAGCTGCGGGCCCGATCGCTCCAGGCGTCGGGCGTATGGGTGTGGCTCAACACAAACGCATTCAAGCCTGGCGCCAAGCAATACCACCCCAGCCGCGCCATCCCGCTCATCACCCCGTCCAGCGATACGCGCGAGGTCTTGGCGGTGGCCCAGGCCCTGGTGCGCTCGATGTATCGGAAGGGCTACGCCTACAAAAAGGCGGGCGTCGGCCTGCTGGACCTGACCCACGGGGACACCCACCAGGCCGACCTGTTCGCGGGCGTGGACCCGCGGTCGGAGAAGCTCATGGCCGTGCTCGACCAGGCCAATCGGCGCTTCGGCCGAGGCACGATGGGATTCGCATCGGCCCACGGGCGCACCCAGGCCCAGTGGCACATGCGGCAGGAGCATTTATCGCCCTCGTACACCACGAAATGGAGTGACTTGTTAAGGGTGCGCTGAAGCAATCTCCTGCCGCGCTCGGATACCCTAACCCCGGACTCTAAAGCCGACCGCTACTGAAGGCGGGGGGACGTCGGAGCTCCTAGAGATCTGCAGAGCAATCGGCATAGATCTCACTTCCTTCATATCGGACTTTCAGAAGGCCGCGGATGCATTGCCAAGGCGCCACCCCCGCCAGGCAACCAGAACTGGAGTTCCCAGGACCAGGCGGCGCCGAGAATGATCGGGATAGTCACGGTTCTCGTGCCTGGGGGAGCATATGCAACCGCCATACTTCGATCCGGAACTCGCTGCAGTTGAGCGAGCCCCCGCCATCGCCACACCTACTTTTTTTTCGTTGGTTCTTGACGGCGGCCAGAGCGATTCACCTCTGGCAATGGCTTATCCAATGCAAGCAGATCCATGCGCACGTTGTTCGCATAGGCGTTGTACTGCCAACGCCTGAACTGATCCAACAGAAGACCGTTCGTCTCTTCCAGTCGCTTAACTTGTGCCTCAAGTTCAACAATGCGGCGGGTGGCGGCATCCAGCGTGTAGTTCCTCGGCAGAGACTCTCGCGTTTCGCGCAGATCTTGTTGCCGCTGCTGGAACCGTTCTTTGATTGCAGGGTAAAGGTACATGGTGTGCTTTGAGATCGAGGACACGCCCAGCACCTTGGCGACACGCTCACAAAACAGTGGCCAAGTGAGCTTCCCTTCCCAGCGATCCAACTCCCGCATGACCTTCGGTAATGTGGTCTTAGTGACTATTTGCTTTGGCATGGCGATTCAAGTCAGAGCCAAGGGAATCGTCTTCGGATTGAGTGCCTCTACGGACGCTACTTCAACCACGCCAAGGTCGATGAGGGCACGTCGAACCGGTGATGGATCGTGCCCATCCGGAATTCTGAGAACCGAGCCCTCCGGGACGTCTGGATGCTCCAATGACATCCGCATCGCTTTGACGTGGGCCAGCTTCCATTTGTGGTTGTCTATCCAGCGCTCGGCACCAAAATCTCCGTCCTCATGCGCCTGCTGCGCCCTGACGAGCAATGCTTCAGTCTGGGCCTCAAGCAGGCGGATGCGATCCAGCGTGATGTGGTCGCCTTTGATGCAAACGTGTTCCTTACACGTCATGCATTCACGTTGCTTCTGGCATGGCGCCATGGCGTAGTCATGCACGCACATGCCGTACAGTGTCGTCTTCGCGGTTCCTAGCCGATCGACACCCAGCTCTTGATACGTCACGGGTTGACGTTGCTTGATTCGCTCAAGCACGGATGCAGGGCGGACAGTAAGCAGCTCTCTCGCCCCTTCCAGCCGCTCCTCAGGCGAACGATGATCATAGTGCCGGTTGTCGGAAACCTTCGCACGCCCTGCCCACTGCGCCAGAGTGTAGTCGTCCATTCCAGCACGCTCTGACAGTGTGCTGAGCCAGTGCCGCAGCTGATGCGACGTAAGCTTGATCCGGCTCCCATCCGATGCGTACAAACCCATCCGATCAAAAATGGAGGCGCTAGACCGAGCACCGAGACGAGCATTCACCTCGTTCGCGCTGGGCAACCTCCATGAGTCAGCTCGAACGGACCTATCGCGATTGAATTCATTCTCTCGATGCAGGCAAAGAGCCTCGCAAGTGTTGAGCGACTCCTTCTTATCCAGGAATGGCCAATGGAGCCCGCCATATCTCTTGATAGCCTCTGACGCCGCTAGCGATCCTTCTGCCTCTCTCAGGGCGGCATGTGCGGCCTCACGCGCAGGAGCGCCAATCTCGACGAGACGTCGGACCGCTTCTTTCACGACGTCGTGCATGGCAGGCACGACCCACTTCTTCGTCGCACCCTTACCCTTTGCTGCGTCCCACCGTAGGAACATTTGCTGCGAACCAGCTTGATCCTCCTCCCACTGAATACAGCCGACAGGAAGCTTAAGGACCTCGGAAATCCTCCCAGGGGCCACCATGAGCAGAATGAAGATCGACGAGTAGAACCGACTCTCAAGATCGTCGGCCAGCGCGAACGAGTCAGCAACGACGAGCATCTCCTCATTCGAGGGCATTCTCGATTTCCGGTGTTTCTCCCCCGCCTCGCCAAGATCTTCCGTGAGTATGGTTGGCTTCTTAAAAGGCGATCTCCATACGGGCAACGATGGGACCAAGTTCTTTTCTCGCAAGAAATCGAACATGGACTGTAGCTGCAGACCCGTCTTATGGTGCACTTCTCCGCTGCTATATAACTCTCTGCACTTTACGGCACAGACGTCCATCACCGCGCCATTCAGCAGAGCAACGTCAGCTCGACCGCAGGACGACAGCAACGCCACTTCCACGCACCGAAGTGCCTGTAGCATCATCGCCAGGCTCTTGACTGGCTTGTGGCTAAACCTGTATCGAATATACGCTTTGGCGAACTGCATGTAAGGTTCGGCCAATGGCGTGAATGCGTACGAATTCAGCGATGCTGTCTTCGTCGCGAACACAACAACAGTCTCGCCTTGCTGCCACTTGTTGGCGTCCCAAGCGCCACCGTCACCAAAGGCAGTCAAGTCCTCTCGCGCCAGACGGATAAACTCCTCGAGATTCTCTCTAGCATCAAGCTCCGCGCGGGGCACAAACTGAACGACATCACCCATGAGTGCCAGCCTCCAGAACGCTGGTCTTCAGCGCGTGAGATTTAGCCTCCTTGCACATCAGCACACAATGCTCCACGGCAAGGATCAACTGATCATTGGCGGTCACAATGGCATCCGGACAACCGGCCTCCCGAACGCGACCCTTCTCCGCGTAGAGATCCTCCAACACCTCCTCGTGGGGCCCGTCGACCCACGGCTGGAAGTGAAAACAGGTGTAGCAGGCACGGTAGCCACTGGCGCAGAACCCATAGTTCCCGCAGGTTCCTACTGCGTTCTGACGATCGTTCGGAACTCGACTTCTTGGGTCTTCTCCTCGGATTGCCTCACGCTCCGATCGGACAAGCGTGCCAAGACACGCTTGCGCGAATGGCGCGAGCTGGGGCCCCACCAGCTCGTTGATGATCACCGCCTCCTGCGCGGTGTTCTCGGTGTATACACGCACATTCTGGATGTCAGAATGATCCAGCAGTTCAGCGATCACGAATGCCCCGAATCCTTCGCGGCGAAGCTTGGTACCACGTGTGTGTCGAAATCGTATTGCCGACAACCGAATGAACTCGCCAGTACGTTCCGATCGCGCAGTCGACGCTGTTGCGCAACGCTGAAGCGCTGAATCTAACGAAGCGATCTTTACATGCAACTGATCGGGGGCTCGCCCAATCAAAAGGTCCGTAAGCTCGTCCACATCCCCAACACTCTCGAGGTGCTTTCGGTTGATGAATATCGGCACTTCATCCACCAATGCAGAATCGAGCTTTCGCCCTATGGCCTCAGCAACTTCGGCAACCGACCTGCGGTGCTGTTGCCTCAGCACTAGATACAGGTCTTCAAGAATGGCAAGAGAGCGAAATCCCCCACGAAAGCCGACGCCGCGCTGCTTGGCTCGCGGAATGTTGAGCCTGAACATCGGGGCACCGTTGCCAGCCTCCCTGATCAAATCCCGGCCACGTAGCGCTGCAATCTGGACGGGACGTCGCGCAGTCATCGCCAAAGTGAGCAGGTAGGTGTAGTCCTCAAACGCGATGTCCTGGCGCACCACCGCGACGTTTGCCCAATCCAAGAGCGCCGCCATCTCCAAGTCGGTGTAGGGGCCGCTCTCGGGGCAACCACTGGCGACGGCAACTCCTTTCTGATTTCCCGCTATACGCCAGCCTTGAAGCAGATCCACGACTTCCTCGGTGATGCCGTCGAACCCGTAGTCGTTCCAGGCAAGCAAGAATCCTTTCAGTCCTCCCAGCTGCCATTGCTCGTCAACCCCAAGGCTCGCCCGCCAATTGATGAGGTCAGTGACGGTTACCTGCGACGCCTTAGTGTCCCGCAAGTATCGCTTGAAGCGCGTCTCCATATTTCGCGTGTGACGAGCGGATGCCTCCTCCGCATACCGCAGGAGTGTGGCGCGGAATCCAGCTTCAGAAACCGGATCAATGGCTCTCGGAAGAACCAGTGATATCGTCACGTCCTTGTTTAACTGCCAATATTCATCGGACGGATCGAACGTATAACCGTCCTTAGAGACTGCGAGAGGAGACGATGCACTTTTGGAATTGATTTTCTGAGGGCTAACGCGGCTAATCATGGTCATCCTTGAAAGTCTCTATACGTTTTGATCCTTCCTGGATCTGTCGAGCAGCCCTGTCGCTGGCTTCGCGAACGTGACGCTTGTTATACACCGCTCCTGATGCCTTGTTGCGGTGACCGTTCAGGAATGCCCGAACGTCTTGCTCCCGGCCCTCACTAATCGGCGCCACGCCGGAGCCATTTTCCGACCTGACCCGAGCATTGTGTTTGTCAATGCTGACGGAAAGTTCGTAGTTGAAGTGGTGCCGAAGGGCGTGCGGATGGATGGCCTTAAAGGCGGAATCCACCTCGCGCATTCGGGGAAAGATCTGACTACTGAGGGCGGAAGCGGAGAGCGGCTTACCCCACGTACTACCCTTACGATGTGAGACCAGCAGGTATGGATGCTTCCTGGCTGGAGCAATGGTGGGGCGCACCTTCAGCATGTAGCGATCGATCTGGTTAGCGAGCGCTTCAGGAATCGGTAGTGGACGCTCCCGAGTCTTGGTTACAGGCTGATAGGGTCGCGGGTCATGCTTATCGTCCTGGTTACGCCGAACCCAGACGTACGGCTCATGTCCTAAATCGATCTGTTCTAGTCGCAGGCTCAGCAGTTCCCCTCGACGCATCCCGGTGTGCCTCAGCAACCCGAAGATGATGCTGTTTCGGAGTTGAACTTCCGGATTCAGGAATGGGTTGCGAGGGTCACCCTCGGCACCTACTTCCATGAATCGCTCGACCAGATCGGAAGGGGGCGAACGCAGATCGGGGTCTTCGTCCTTCTGCTTGGCCAATCCTCGAGGCCGATGCTTACGGATGGCCTTGGCCATCCTCGCAATATCCTGTGCAATCCGGGTCGAGTTCTGATGCTGCGTGAGGACTGACGCGGTGAACTCCAAGTAATCGGCGAACGTGCTGATGCGATTGAAGTGTTGTTGCCCGACGATAGTGGTTTGCGCGGGGATTGAAGCAACTCTCGCCTCAAGGAAATCCACAACCGCGCCACCTCGCTTCTTTGAGCCGGGTCCAATGGGCTTCAGTTTCCGCATATCGAGCTTGGCAAAGTCTCGCAACGAGACAACATCTGCCAGCGTGAGGAAGCGTCCAGTGCGGAACTCTGCGATCAAGTCCCGACTATTGGCCTGTTCCCAGCGATGGAGCACGACGAGATCGGCAAGCTTGTTCCGGATCGTGTTGACGGCTGCCCCTGCATTCCGGAGCTGCGAGGTTGCGAACAGGGTCGGATAGAAGAGCGGGACGCCCTGCTCATCGTGAAGCATCGGGACGCGTTCTCCCCCAGCAAGCACATGGACTGACAGCATGGCGCCCCTTTCTATGCTGTTCCTACATGTGCACGACTATATCCACCTCTCTCCGTCTGGCAAGAGGTGGTTGAAATAGAGAAAGCCCCGTAAAACGAGGCTTCTCCAACGTCTTTATCAACACTCTTGATTTAAGTGTTCGCTAGAACGGGATGTCGTCGTCGGCAAAGCCGTCGTCGAAGCCGCCCGCGGCCGGGGCCGCGGGAGCCGGCGCCGGGGCGCTGCGCTGGCCACCGCCGTATTCGCGGCGCGGCGGGGCG
>Ga0065721_10052206_pt1 | contig 12445 bp, 12 predicted proteins | sample Mesricmetagenome_FD_59108 | JGI IMG/M metagenome (GOLD analysis project Ga0065721, IMG submission 59108) | Mesophilic microbial community from rice straw/compost enrichment Sample: eDNA_1 v2 (version 2) | ecosystem: Engineered > Solid waste > Grass > Composting > Bioreactor | place: USA: Davis... | reverse complement strand
CCAGTCCGTCCGCCGAAACGTTCTGGCTCTCGGGCGTCGCGCGCGGCCAGTCGGCCTGGGCCGAGGCGGGCAGGCCCGCGAGAAGCAGGCCTGCGAGAACCAGGCCAGGGGCTGCGGCGGCAAGACGGCGCATGATCGAAAATCCCGTGAAGAACGGCTCCGCTTGGCAGGTCCCGCGCGGCCCGTCTTGAACAGATGAAACCATCTAGGCGAAGGCCTCGCGCCAGCGGGCGGGCGTCAGGCCGTAGGCGGCGGCGAACTCGCGCGTCAGATGGCTCTGGTCCGCATATCCGGTCCGGGCGGCCAGTTCGGCCAGGTCCGCGCCGCGCACCAGCAGGGCCGCCGCCCGGTCCGCCCGGGCCCGGCGGATCGCCGCGGCCGGCGACAGGCCGAAATGGCGCCGGTAGCGCCGCGCCAGCGAGACGGGGTGGACGCCGACCATCGCCGCCACCTGCCGGACTTCCAGCCCCGGTCGGTCGGCCAGGTCGTGGATCGCCTCCTCCGCCCGCGCCAGCCAGTCGGGCGCCGGGTCCTCGTCCAGTTCCCGGGCGGTCATCACGACCGAGGCCAGGTCCAGCCCCAGGCTCTCGACCGCGACGGCGTCCCCGTCGCGAAAGCCGGCGACGCGCCCCACCAGCCGCCGTGCGGCCCGCGCCGCCAGGACGGCGTGCAGGCGAACCGGCTCGCCCCGGGCAGCGCCCCTGGGCGGATCGAAGCTGACCGACAGGAAACGACCGCCGGGCCGCTCGAAACAGTCCTGATGCTCCACGCCCGGCGGATTCCAGACCAGGGCGCCGGGGCCGAAGGCCGCCTGGCCGGGCGCCTTGGGATCGCGCGCCAGGCTGCGATAGCCCGCGTCCAGCGCCAGCACGAAATGGGCGTCGTCGTGGACGTGGGGCATGACCCCTTCGGGCGGCAGGGCGGCGGTCCACAGGCCGATCTGGAAGTCGCCCGCGCGCACCTTGCGCGACACCGACCCCAGGAATTCCCCGGCGGCGAAACGAGGTTGGATCATGTTGCGCCTCCCCGGCCGGATAGTGCGCCGGAGCGGGCGGCGAGGAAAGGGCGTCAGCCGTCGCGGTTGCGCCAGCTCATCACCCGGTCGGCGATGGCCTCGGCGTGCTTCTGGGTGAAGGCCAGGGCGGCAGGGTTGCCCCGTCGTGCGCCCACGGTGTCGGCGACGCGCGCGCCGCGCTCGCCCATCGGACGGGGCGCGCCGGTGGTGGTGTCGATGGCGGTCTGGTGCTCGATCTCGGCGTTCAGCTCGGCGCCCATCAGGATCACCTGGACCGACAGCCACGTCCACAGCAGGAAGCCCATCATGGCCGCCAGCGGGCCATAGCTGTCGGTGCGCACGAATGTGCTCAGATACCAGCTGAACAGGAAGGACAGCGTCAGGCTCAGCGCGGCGGCGAACAGGGCCCCCGGCGTCAGCCAGCGCCAGCGCGCCCTCTGGCGACACGGGCCGAAGCGGTAGATCAGCGTCAGGGCCGCGACATAACCCAGGAACAGCAGCGGCCAGCGCAGCGGCGCGAACAGGCCCCATTCCTCCTGCAGGCCGAACAGACGCACCACCACCGGCACGCCCACCACCAGGGCCGAGGTCAGCAGCACGGCCAGGATGGCGCCGAGGGTGAAGCCCAGGCACAGCAGGTTGTAGCGGACGATGTTGCGCTTCTCGACCTCGTGATAGGCGATGTTCAGCCCGTAGAAGAGCACCTTCACCGCCCCGTTGGCGCTCCACAGCGACAGGGCCAGGGTCCAGACCAGGGTGAAGGTCAGCTGGCTGTGGGAGTTTTCGGCCAGACGCTGCATCTCCCCGCCCAGGAATTCGGCGATGCTGTCGGGCAGCAGGGCGTAGAGGAACTGCAGCCGCCCCCAGGCGTCGGCCGGGTCGGCGAAGAGGCCGTAGACGGTCACGAACGTCCCCAGCAGCGGAAACAGCGACAGCAGGGTGAAGAAGGTCACGCCGCCCGCGACGAAGCCCACCCGGTCGCCCAGATAGGCCGCGCCCGTCCGCCACAGGATGTCGATCCAGCCCTTGTGCGGAATGTGCTCGGGCCGGCGCGCCAGGCGGCCGCGGCCGGGCTCCTCGGCGTCATAATCCTCGGGCGTCGGCTCCCGGGGGGGCAGGGGTTCGGGCCGGGGACGGCGCAGTTCGACCCCGACCTTGTGACCCTGGCTGTACAGCAGGTGCGCCGCCCCCGCGCCGGCGGCCAGACCGCCCAGCGCGGCGCCGACGAACTTCCAGAGGCGACCGCCGTTCCCGGCCGGGCCGGCGGCGGGCCTCAGGCGGCGCAGAAGCGTGGAGAGGGCGGACAGGGACGGCTTGGCCATGGCGAGGCCAACGGCCAGGGCCCGCCCCCCGTTCCGCCCCGCTTGCAATCGGGCGCGCGAACCCCCTATCAGCCCAGCATGACCGACCCCGTGACGCCCAAGCCCGCCGATGCGACCCCGACCCTGCTGACCGTGTGGAAGGCCGCCCAGGCGCGCCTGAAGGACGGCCGCATCGACAGCCCGGCCATTGACGCCCGCCTGCTGCTCGAGGCCGCCGCCGGGGCCAGCCGCACCGACATCCTGACCGACCCCTACCGCCCCGTCAGCGACAGCCAGCGCGCGGCCTATGACGCCATGATCGAGCGCCGCCTGCGACGCGAGCCGGTGTCGCGCATCGTCGGCAAGAAGGGCTTCTGGAAGATCATGCTGAACGTCACGCCCGACGTGCTCAGCCCCCGCCCGGACACCGAGACCCTGCTGGACGTGGCGCTTCTGGCCTTCGCCCCGCACGAGCGCTTCACCATGATCGACCTGGGCACCGGCTCGGGCGCCATCCTCCTGGCCCTGCTCAGCGAGCGGACGGCGGCGACCGGCGTGGGCACCGACATTTCCTCGGAAGCCCTGGCCGTGGCGCGCGAGAACGCCGCCAACCTGGACCTCAACGAGCGGGCGACCTTCCTGCGCACGGAATGGGCCGCGGGCTTCGCCGATCACAGCTTCGACCTGGTGGCGTCGAACCCTCCCTACATCCCGACCGATCACATCGCCGACCTGGACCCGGAGGTGCGCGACCACGATCCGCACCTGGCGCTGGACGGCGGGCCGGACGGGCTTCAGGCCTATCGCGACCTGGCGCCCGAGGTGATGCGCATCCTGAAGCCGGGCGGCGTCTTCGCCGTCGAGATCGGCTGGGACCAGGGCCCGCAGGTCAAGGCCCTGTTCGAGGCGGCGGGATTCACCGACGTCAAGGTGGTCAAGGACCTGGCGAACCGCGACCGCGTCGTGACCAACGGCCCGGACCCGCGCGTCAATCCGATCCCCCAGGCCGAGGGTTAGGCCCGCATCGCCTCGACCGCCGCGACCAGGCGGTCGAGGTCTGACGGCGTCGACAGGCGGTGGTCGCCGCCCGCGATCAGGTCCAGCCGCACGTCGCCGCCCCTCAGCCGTTCGACCAGTTCGACCTGATGGCGCCACGGCACCACGTCGTCGGCGCGGCCCTGCAGGATGTGGACGGGGGCGGCCAGGTCGATCGCGCCATCCAGCAGCAGCCAGTCGCGCGCTTCCTCGAACATGCGCCGCGTCAGGACGTATTCGCCCAGGCCTTCCTCGACGATCAGGGTCTCGCCCTCGCGCAGTATGGCATGGCGCTCGTGGTCGGCCAGGCCGGGCCACATCAGCCGTTCGGTGAAGTCCTGGGCCGGATTGACCAGCACCAGCCCCTTCACGCGGTCCGGTCGCGCCAGCGCCAGCAGCAGGGCCACCCAGCCGCCCATCGACGATCCGACCGGAATCACCGGCCCGGACAGGCTGTCGACCAGGGCGACGGCGTCCTCGCGCCAGCGGCCGATCGTGGCCTTCCTCCAGTCGCCGGACGACTGGCCATGGGCGAAATGGTCGTAGCGGACGAAGGACCAGCCGCGCTCGCGCGCCGCCGCGTCCAGCGCCAGGGCCTTGGTCCCCTCCATGTCCGAGCGGAAGCCGCCGATCCAGACCACGGTCGGGCCGTCGCCGTCGACGCGCTTGAAGGCGAGCGTTTCGCCGTCGGGGCGGGTGAGGTGCTGGACGTCGGTCATGACGCCCTTGTGCCGCGTCTGTCGATGCGCGTCACCCTTGACCCCGCGCCAGTATGGCGAAACACAGGCGCATGTCCGCCCCCCAGGTCCTGTTCGTCACTTCCAACCGCATCGGCGATTGCGTCATCTCGTCGGGGGTGATCCGCGAGATCGCGCGCCAGGTTCCGGGGGCGGAGATCACCGTCGCCTGCGGCCGCCCGCCCGCGCCCTTCTTCCGCGCGGCGCCCGGCGTGGTCCGCACCCTCATCCTCGACAAGAAGAAGATGGCGGGACACTGGCTGGACCTATGGACGCAGGTCGTCGGCACGCGGTGGGACCTGGTCATCGACATTCGCGGCTCGGCCTTGGCCTATCTGGTCCGGGCGAAGCGGCGCGTGGTCTATAACCGCTCCTGGGAGACCGGGCTGCGGAAGGTCGAGATGGTGTCGCGCCTGATGGGCTCCCCGACGCCGCTGGACCCCGAAATCTTCCTCGACGATCAGGCGCGCGCCGAGGCCGCCGCCGTCATCGATCCGCAGCTGGCGGGCGGCGCCGGCCCCGGCCCGATCCTCGCCCTGGCGCCCATCGCCCACCAGCCGGGCAAGAGCTGGCCCGCCGACCGCTGGGGCGCCCTGGTCGAGAAGCTGAAGGCCGAGCCGCGCTTCGACGGCTGGCGCTTCATGCCCGTCGGCGGCCCCGGCGACCGGCCGCCGGCGACGCCGGCGCTGGAGGCGGCGGGGCCCCGGGGGATCGACTTCGTCGGCAAGGGCGACATCCTGGCCTCGGCCGCCGCCATCGACCGGGCGACCCTGTTCGTCGGCAACGACTCGGGCCTGATGCACGTCGCCGCCGCCCTGGGCCGGCCGACGCTGGGTCTGTTCGGGCCGACGGAGTGGTGGCTGTACGGTCCCTGGGGGCCGAAGACGGCGACCGTCGCCTCCAACGAGGCGCGCGGCCAGTTCGCCCCGATCGAGGACCTGAGCGTCGATCATGTGTTCGACGCCGTGCTGAAACTGCACGACCAATACGTCGGCGGCCCGACGAAGCCTTGAATTCCGGGCCTTTCGCGGCCATATTCCGCGCCTTGAGGGGAACGTGGCGGTCTGCCGCGCGCTTCCGCTCATCGAAACGCTTGCCTTCATCCACATAAGGAAACGACGCCCATTCGCCGTCCCATGCAAACGCCGCCCGTGAAGGACGGGCCGCGTATGAACCAGGAAATCCGCTCCCCCCGCGTTCTGCTCATCGACCAGAACGGCGAAAAGCAGGGAGTCATGCCCACCTCCGCCGCCTTGGAGGCCGCCGAGGAAGCAGGGCTGGATCTGGTCGAGATCGTCGCCACCGCCGACCCGCCCGTGGCCAAGATCCTCGACTACGGCAAGTTCCGTTTCCAGGAACAGAAGAAGAAGGCCGAGCAGCGCAAGCGCCAGAAGATCGTCGAGCTGAAGGAAATCAAGCTGCGGCCCAACATCGACACCCACGACTATGAGGTGAAGACCAAGGCCATGCACCGCTTCTTCGACGAGGGCGACAAGGTCAAGGTGACGCTGCGCTTCCGCGGCCGCGAGATGGCGCACCCCGAACTGGGCATGAAGCTGCTGAACAAGGTCCAGGCCGACTTCGACGAAGTCGCCAAGGTCGAGTTCGCGCCCAAGATGGAAGGCCGCCAGATGATCATGATCCTGGCCCCGCGCTGAGGCGCCGCGACGGTTTACGGAGGAGCCCCGGTCGGAAACGGCCGGGGCTTTTTCTTTTGGTTCTGCTGAGACCCTCTCCCGCTTGCGGGAGAGGTGGCCCGTCGTTCGCGAAGCGAACCAGGGTCGGAGAGGGGAGTGTTCTTGAAGATGAGGACACTTCCCCCATCGTCAGGCGTGTCGCTGCGCGCCACGGCCTGACACTTCCCCCGACAAGCGGGGGAAGGTTTGTCCGCGCTTTCCCTCGATCTTTCCGCGCGTGACGGTTGCAACCGGCGCGAAGTTCGTCTGATATCCGCCCGCCGGGGGAGGGCGCGTGGCATGTTCGGGAATTGGGTGAAGGGGGCCGCGCTCGCGCTGGCCCTGGCGGCGATGCAGGCCGGGTCGGTCCGGGCGGAGGCGCCGCCGCCGCTGGACGCCTACGGCGCCATGCCCGCCATCGAATACATGGAGCTGTCGCCCCAGGGGACGCAGATCGCCCGAATCACCGTGATCGGCGAGGAGCGCGCCATCGTCGTCACCCGCATGGGCACGGGCGAGCACCTCGCGGCCGTGGTGGTGGGCGAGGCCAAGGTCCGCGACCTGCGCTGGATCGGCGAGGACCGGGTCCTGATCGTCACCTCCCAGACCCGCGCCATCCCCACGCTGGGCGTGCCCCGAAGCGAGCTGATGTTCGGCCTGATCCTGGATGTCGGGGCGCGAAAGATCGTCCAGGTTCTGGACCGCACCGAAGGGGTCCTGGGCGTCCTCTACGGCGCGCCGGACATCCGGACGGCGCAAGCCGGGCCGACGGTGTTCGTCCGCGGGGTCAACGTCCAGGGCGAACGCCGGATCGATCTCTTCCGCATCGATCCGGCCACCGGCCGGGGGCGGTCGGTGGCCGACATGGACTGGCAGGTGTCCGACCACGTCCTGGACGCCGAGGGCGGCGTGATCGCCATGGCGCGCTATGACGAGCGGACCGGCCGCTGGACGCTGCTGCTGCCCCGGGGGCGCAACATGTTCCGCGAGGCGTGGAGCGTCGATGCGCCGGTCGACACGCCCGCCCTGCTGGGCCTGGGGCGCACGCCCCGCACCATCGTGATCAGCGCCGAGCGACCGGATCTGGCCGAGGACCCCGATTCCGAGACGGGCTTCGTCCTGTTCGAGGTGAACGTGGACACCGGCGAATGGACCCCTCTGCCGTTCGAGCGCCATCCCGACGTCCTGATCCACCATCCCCAGAGCCGCCTGCTGATCGGCGGCCGTCGGGACGAGGCCGAGGGCGTCCGCTACGAATTCCTGGAGGCCGTGTCCGCGCGGCGCTGGGCCTCGATCGAGCGGGCCTTCAAGGATAAGCGTCCTCTTCTGATGTCCTGGAGCGACGACCTGCGTCAGGTGGTGGTCTTCACCGACGTGGGCGAATCCGGCGTCTATCAGATCGTCGACTTCGGGCGGGGGGTGGCCGAAATCCTGGCCGACGCCTATCCCGAGATTCCCGCCGCCCAGGTCGGCGCCATCCGGCCGATCCGCTATGCGGCCGCCGACGGGCTGGAGATCGAGGGCTATCTGACCCTGCCGCCGGGCGTGGAGGAGGCGTCGGGCCTGCCGCTGGTGGTGCTGGCGCACGGCGGGCCGGCGTCGCACGACGTGATCGGCTTCGACTGGTGGACCCAGGCCCTGGCCTCGCGCGGCTATGCGGTGCTCCAGGCCAACTTCCGCGGCTCGACCGGCTATGGCCGGGCCTTCATGGAGGCGGGCTACGGCGAATGGGGCCGCAAGATGCAGACGGACCTGTCCGACGGCGTCCGCTGGCTGGCGGACCAGGGCCTGATCGACCCGGCGCGCGTCTGCATCGTCGGGGCCAGCTACGGCGGCTATGCCGCCATGGCCGGGCCGACCCTGGACCGGGGCGTCTATCGCTGCGCCGTCTCGGTCGGCGGGGTTTCGGACCTGCGCCGCATGGTGAACTGGGAGGCCAGCCAGGGCGTCCGCCGCGATAACCAGACCGTCCGCTACTGGAACCGCTTCATGGGCGCCGAGAAGCTGAACGACCGGGGTCTGGACGCCCTGTCGCCGGCTCGGCTGGCGGACCAGGCCGACAGCCCGATGCTGCTGATCCACGGCCGCGACGACACGGTGGTGCCCATCGAACAGAGCCGCGTCATGGCCGAGGCGCTGCGCCGGGCGGGCAAGCCCGTCGAGTTCGTCGAACTGGCGGGCGAGGACCACTGGCTCTCGCGCGCCGAAACCCGACAGCGGATGCTGGCCGAGACGGTGCGCTTCCTCCAGGCGCACAATCCCGCGGACTAGGCGTTCAGCGGGCCACCGCCGCCAGCGCCGCCTTCTGCAGGGCGAACAGCTCGCCGCAGCCGTGTTCCGCCAGGGCGAACAGCCGGTCGAACTCGGCGCGGGTGAAGCCGCGCTTCTCGCCCGTCGCCTGGATCTCCACGATCTGGCCGGCGCCGGTCAGGACGAAGTTGGAATCCGCCTCGGCCGAGGAATCCTCCTCATAGTCCAGGTCCAGCACCGGCACGCCGTCGCAGACGCCGCAGGACACCGCCGCCACCTGGTCCAGGATCGGATCGCCCTTCAGCACGCCCTCCTCGCGCAGATAGGTCAGGGCCGAGGCCAGGGCGACCCAGGCGCCGGTGATGGCCGCCGTCCGGGTGCCGCCGTCGGCCTGGACGACGTCGCAGTCCAGCACCACCTGGCGCTCGCCCAGCGCCTTCAGGTCGACGACGGCGCGGAGCGACCGGCCGATCAGCCGCTGGATCTCCTGGGTGCGGCCGGACTGCTTGCCCGCCGCCGCCTCGCGACGGCCGCGCGTGTGGGTGGCGCGCGGCAGCATGCCGTATTCGGCCGTGACCCAGCCCTGGCCCTTGCCGCGCATCCAGCCGGGCACGTTCTCCTCGACCGAGGCGGTGACCAGCACCCTGGTGTGGCCGAAGCCGATCAGGCACGAGCCCTCGGCGTAGCGGTTCACCCCCGTCTCGATCGTGATCGGGCGAAGCTGGTCGTCGGAACGTTCGGAAGGGCGCATGAGGGTGTCCTGGCAGGTGACCTGGCGGGCGCGCCTGTCTTGCGCGCGACGAGGCGCCGCTTATCCTGAATAATACGGCGCGCGTCCATCGCGCCGCCAACGGAACCGCGATGAGCCTGATCCATCCCTCCCCCAGCCTGGCCTCGCTGGACCAGCGGGCCCGCGACATCTTTCGGCGGATCGTCGAATCCTATCTGGAGACCGGCGAGCCGGTGGGGTCCAGGACCCTGGCCATGACGGGCGTCAGCCTGTCGTCGGCCTCCATCCGCAACACCATGCAGGACCTGATGAGCGCCGGCCTGATCGCCTCGCCCCACACGTCGGCGGGGCGCATCCCCACCCACGTCGGCCTGCGCCTGTTCGTGGACGGCCTGCTGGAGGTCGGCGACCTGACCGGCGAGGAGCGGCGCGAGATCGATGCGCGCCTGGCCGGGCGCGGCCGGAACTTCGACGCGGCGCTGGAGGAGGCGACCAATCTGCTCAGCGGCCTGGCCGGCGGGGCGGGCGTGGTCTCCAGCCCCGTGCGCGAGGCGGGGGTGCGCCACGTCGAGTTCGTGGCCCTGGGCCACGACCAGGCCCTGGCCGTGGTCGTCGCCGACGACGGCGCGGTCGAGAACCGCATCATGCCCCTGTCCGCCGGGGTCACGCCCTCGACGCTTCAGGAGGCGTCGAACTTCCTGAACGCGCGGCTGCGCGGCCGCCCCTTCGCCGACGCCCGCCACGAGATGCAGGCCGAGATCGACACCGCCCGGAAGGAGCTGGACGCCGCCGCCGCCCGCCTGGTCGAGGACGGCCTGGCCGCCTGGTCCGGCGGGGCCGAGCGGGAACGGGCCCTGATCGTGCGCGGCCGCGCCAACCTGTTGCAGGACGCCGAGGGGCTGGAGGACCTGGAGCGGGTGCGCGTCCTGTTCGACGACCTGGAGCAGAAGGAACAGCTTCTGGGCCTGCTGGACGGGGTCGATGCGGCGCAAGGGGTGCGCATCTTCATCGGCGCCGAGACGCGCCTGTTTTCACTTTCGGGTTCCGCCGTGATCGCGGCGCCCTATATGAGCGGCCGGCAGCGGGTGCTGGGCGCCATCGGCGTGATCGGACCCGCGCGGTTGAACTACGCCCGTGTCATCCCGTTGGTGGACTACACCGCCCGGGTGCTGGGCCGGATGCTGGACGGAAACGACAAGTGAGCGACAAGCCCTTCGACGACGACAAGATGACCGAACTGGACCAGGACGAGGCCGACGCCGAGGCGGGGCTGAACGCCCATCCGGGCGACGATCTGGCGCCGCTGGACGCCGTTCTCGCCGAGCGCGACGAATGGAAGGACCGCGCCCTTCGCATCGCCGCCGAGATGGAGAACCTGAAGCGCCGGGCCGAGACGCAGCAAAACGACGCCCGCGCCTTCGCCATCCAGCGCTTCGCCAAGGACTTGCTGGGCGTGGCCGACAATCTGGAGCGCGCCCTGATGGCGGCGCCCAAGGACGCCGACGGCCCGGCCGCCGGCCTGGTCACGGGTCTGGAGATGACCCAGAAGGCCCTGCTCCAGGCGTTCGAGACCAACGGCCTGAAGCGCGTCGCGCCCCAGCCGGGCGAGACCTTCGACCCCCACCTGCACCAGGCCATGATGGAACAGCCCTCGGACACGGTTCCGGGTGGGGCGGTGGTCCAGACCATGCAGGCCGGCTTCGAGCTGTTCGGCCGCACCGTGCGCCCGGCCATGGTGATCGTGGCGGCCAAGGGCTCGGGCGCCAAGGCGGCCGGCAATCCCTACGCCGGCGCCGGCGCGCCGGACGGTCAGGCCTTCGACGGCAAGGCTTAGAGCGAAATCGGTTGAGTTGGACGCAGTCCAACTCAACTCAGATTTCGCTCCAAGAGAGACTGGAGCCTGATTCACGGCATCAGCGGAATCGCGAAGCGATTCCACTTCAGCCGATCAGGCTCTAGCCTTCAGCCGGGCCGCGAACAGGGCGGTCAGCCGCTCCCAGCCGTCCCTGGCGTCCGCCTCGACGTAGCTTGCGCGATAGTCGGCGTGGAAGCCGTGGGGGGCGTCGTCATAGACGACGATCTCGCTGCCGGTCTGGCCGGCGCGGGCCAGGGCCTGGCGCATCCGCTCGACGCTGGCGACCGGAATGCCCTGGTCGCGGCCGCCGTAGAGGCCCAGCACCGGAGCCTTCAGATCGTCGGCCAGGTCGACCGGCCACGGCTGGCCGCTGGAGATCTGCTCGGGCGTGGCGTCGGGCGCGGGGGCCAGGCGGCCGTACCAGGCCACGCCGGCGTCGATCGCGGCGAAGCGGGCGCAGGCCTGCCACACCACCTTGCCGCCCCAGCAGAAGCCGGTGATCCCGACCTTGTCGCTATTGGCCCACAGCTGCTGGCTGGCCCAGTCCAGGGTGGCGGCGATGTCGCCCATCACCTGTTCATAGCCCGCCGCCCCGACGATCTGCATGATCCGCTGCATGTCCGACAGGGGCGCCGGGTCCTCGACCCGGTTGAAGAAGGCCGGCGCGACAGCGGCATAGCCCTGCTTGGCCAGTCGGCGGCAGATGTCGCGGATGTATTCGTGGACGCCGAAGATCTCGGACACCACCACGACGACGGGGAACGGCCCCTCGCCCTCGGGCCGGGCCACATAGGCGGGCAGGGCGAAGCCGTCGGGCGCCGGATAGGTCGTCGTCTCGGTCGCCAGGCCCGCCGCGTCGGTGGTGATCGGCTTGGCTTCCTGGGCCAGGGCGGCGACGGCGTAGCCGGAGAACAGCAGGCCGCCCAGCACGCCCAGGCCGCGCCGGCTCAGCGCCAGGTCCTGGGGGGTCTGGCCTTCGGGTCGGATCAGGACGGTCATGGTCGGCTCCGGTCTTGCGGGGGGAAGCCGCGACAGTGGTCCGGCCGCGCCGCGCCGTCCAGTCACGAAACGGCGCGGCTCACAGCAGGTCGCGCAGCCAGGCGACCAGGGGATCGTCGGCGGGCGGCATCGGATAGTCGCCCAGCTTTTCGGGCCGCACCCAGGCCAGGGCCGAATGCTCGCGCGCCACGACCGTCCCCTCCCAGCGCCGGCACAGATAGAGCGGCATCAGCAGGTGGAAGCTGTCGTAGGCGTGGCTGGCGAAGACGAAGGGGGCCAGGCAGGATTCCGACACCTCGATCCCCAGCTCCTCGCGCAGTTCGCGGATCAGCGCCGCCTCCGGCCGCTCGCCCGGCTCGACCTTGCCGCCTGGAAACTCCCACAGGCCCGCCAGTTGCTTGCCCTCGGGCCGTCTGGCGATCAGCACCCGTCCGTCCACGTCGATCAGGGCTACGGCGACGACCAGGACGGTGGGCAGGGCGGGCGTGTCGGTCATGGCGAATCTCCGTCGATCCCCACCCCATAGGCGGCCGGGACCGCGCCGGGAAGGCGGGCCTTACCTCGCGCGGCCGGCTTGGCTAAGAGGGCCGCATGACCCGCATAGCCGTCCTGACGCCCAATCCCGAAGACCGGTCCTACAGCGGCCAGTGGCCCCAGGTGCTGGAGCGGCTGACTGCGACCCTGGCGGGCGCCGGCGTGACGGCCGCGCCGACGCCCTGGACCGACCATGTCGAGGACGCCTCCGGCCTGGCGCCCTATCCCCTGATCCTGCCGGTCATCGCCTGGGGCTATCACCGCGAGCATCCGCGCTGGCTGAAGGCGTGCGAGACCTGGCGGGCGGCCGGCC
>Ga0065721_10052205_pt1 | contig 12447 bp, 11 predicted proteins | sample Mesricmetagenome_FD_59108 | JGI IMG/M metagenome (GOLD analysis project Ga0065721, IMG submission 59108) | Mesophilic microbial community from rice straw/compost enrichment Sample: eDNA_1 v2 (version 2) | ecosystem: Engineered > Solid waste > Grass > Composting > Bioreactor | place: USA: Davis... | reverse complement strand
ATTCCAGATTGGGGGCATAATCGCATTCTAGGCGCGGTGCAATCGCGGCCCGACTGGTGCATCAGCCGCCAACGCACCTGGGGTGTGCCGATTCCCGCGTTTTACGACACGAAGGGCGAAGCCATCCTCGACGCGCAGATCGTCCGCAATGCCGCCGCTTTGATCGAACAACACGGCTCGAACGTGTGGTTCGAGAAATCTGTCGCTGAACTTTGGGCAGCGGTGAAGCCGAAGGATTGGAAAGGGGCCGACGCCGTCGCCAAGTCCAACGACACGCTCGATGTGTGGATTGATTCCGGTTCGTCGTCGCGTGCGGTGATTGCGCGCCGTAAAGAGATTTCCGGTAAGGAAAAAGCGTTTCAGGCTGACATGTATCTCGAAGGCAGCGATCAGCATCGCGGTTGGTTTCAATCGTCGCTGTTGCTCTCGCTCGCCGGCAATGGTGCAGCGCCGTTCAAGACCGTGTTGACGCACGGATTCATGGTGGATGCGGATCGCGAAAAAATTTCCAAGAGTAAGCAGGGCGGTTATGAGAAACCGCAGACGGCCGAAGCATACGTAAAAAAATACGGCGCAGATGTCGTGCGGCTCTGGGTCGCGTCGCAGGATTTCCGCAACGACATCGTCGTCAGCGAAGAACGCATCAACAAAGTCGGCGAGACGTATCGCGGCATTCGCAACGCGCTGCGCTATCAGCTTTCAAATCTTTACGATTTCGATCCCGCGAAGCACAGCGTTGCTGAAGACCAGCTTACCGGTCTGGATCGGTGGATTCTGGATGAGTTTGCCAAAATCGAACAGGACGTGCGGGCGGCTTATGACAAATCTGAGTTCCACGTCGTTTACCAGAAACTCAGCCAGTTTGTGGCGGTGGAATTGTCAGCGATTTATCACGACGTCATCAAAGACCGCATGTACACGGACGCGGCGGACTCGCCGCGGCGCCGTTCAACGCAGACCGTGTTGCATCGGTTGGTGATCGGGCTGTGCCAGATGCTGGCGCCGATTCTGGCGTTCACAGCGGATGAAGCGTGGGAATTTATTCCGGGCAAAACGGCGGCGTCAGTGCATTTAACGGATTGGCAACCGACGCCGTTCACTCGCAAAGAAGCAGAAGTGGACGCGTGGAAAAATCTCTTCGTATTGCGTGAACTGGCGTTGCCGGAATTGGAGAAAGCGCGACAGGCCAAGCAGATTGGAAAATCGCTCGAAGCGAAGGTGACGATTAATGGTAAAGGTCCGCTGTTGCTGGACGCGAAGTTGAATCTGGATTCGTTGCGCGAATTGCTGAACGTGTCGCAGGTGCAACTCAACGAAGAAGGCGGCGAAACGGTGTTTGCGACAGTGAGTAAAGCCGACGGACAAAAATGTGAACGCTGCTGGCATTGGGAAACCGACATCGGCGTGAACGCAAAACATCCGACCTTGTGCGGTCGCTGCGCTGGTGCGGTGGCGTCGTTTAAGGCCTGATGTCGAGGGCCGAGCGGGGAGTGCCGCTGCGTGGCTGATTGATTCGATTTAAGAATTTCGGATTGGCGCAGCGATGGTCCGATAGCGTTTGTCCTGACCGGAAATTTCCTGCCAGAGTTCGCCGACGTTGACGCGGCGCCGGCGCGTGCGGTTGACCCATTCGACTTCGATTGGCGATTCGGCTGTTGTGAAACGAATTCCCCAGATCGGATCAAATGCCTCTGCGGAAAGCGAATAACGCATGTCGCCGAGAATGGAGTCATCATCCGGACTGCGTGCGACCCAACCTTCCGAAAACCAGTTGAAGCGTTGGAAAGATTGGTTCTGATTTCGCTGGCGCTCAGCTTCAGTGAGATTGGCTGCTGTGATTTGCGGCAGCGACCAACCTTCGCGCACGGTCGCCGTTGAAAACCAACCGACGCGGATGCGGTCCGCGTAGATTTTTCCGTCGCAAATATAGAGCGCGCGCCAGACGACGTTATTGGCGAGCGTGGGCATGATTTCAAATCGCTCAATCTGATGACCGCGCGTTGTGGCAAGATCGCGTTGTAGCGCAGCAGCGCGGGCTCGTTGTACGCCGCCGAAGGTGAGATAGCACGCGACGAACACGAGGGCGGCTCGGGTGAAATGAACTTTTTTCCGAACGAGGGCGACAATTAATCCGCTGAGTAATGCCAGTGTGAAGATTGGATCAACGATGGAAATGAGATCCCAGCCAGCGCGTTGTTTGCTGAAAGGCCAGAGCAGTTGTGTGCCGTAACTTGTAGCGGCGTCGAGCAGACAATGGCTCGTATAAGTAAGCCAGCAGCAGAGCCAGAGTTTCCGAGCTTGTGAACGCCATTTGCTTCGAAAGATCCAGAGGCTTGCGACCAACGTTGCGCCGATTGGCGCGAAGAAAAGTGAATGCGTGAAGCCGCGATGATGTTCGATGGCGAGAAGCGGATCACTGGTGCTGCGAATAAAAATATCGGCATCCGGAACAAATGCCGCGAGGCCTCCGGTTAACGCCGCGGTGCGCCCGAGCTTTTTGCCACCGGTAGCGTAACCGAGCGTTGCGCCCAGCAGGATATGAGTCAACGGATCCATTGCTGTCGAATCTAGCGGAGCGCGTCAATTACACAAACTCCGTCCGCAAATCGAGTGGCTGTTGTCACGAGCGTTTCCATAAATCCGCGTGAAGTAATCCATGGCTGAAATGCTGTCGCCGTTTTAATTGGAATCCGTGGGCGATTAAAAAATTGTCCGGAGGAGTGATGGCGCGGGCCGGGAGATTGGTGGCGCAGCGAAAGAAGCGGTAAGCGATCCATAAAATCAGTTTCGCTCGCATCCGTTGCCAGCCGTGGGAAGGAACACAGAAATCCGCGAGCAGCCATTGCGCTTTCGGACTTCCGGTTGCGGCGAGATGATGAATGACTTTCGCGAGATCGTCCGGAGCGAAACAGTCCAACACAAAATTGGTGATGATGAGATCGAACGGTCCCATGTTCGGTGACGGCGCGCGCAGATCGGTTTGTTCAAATCGAAAAGTGTGCGCTGTTTCTCGATGTCGTTGAATGCGGTGTTGAGCCTGTTGCAACATGGCGTGGCTTTGGTCCAGAACGGTGAAGTCACATCGGGAAAATGTTTTCACGCACGCCTCGAGCATTCGGCCCGGTCCTTCGCCTGCGAACAAAACGCGTTTGGGGGCATCAATATCCCCCAGCCAACACGTGCGTACGCGATGCAATAAATTCCCCGCAAGAACGCGTTCCATCCACCGGTAGTGCGGTGCGAGGTGATCAAAACTCATCTGGAAACGACGCGGAGAAGGGGAGTCCGCTGCCACCAGAGCCAGGCGATTGCGCCGCCAGCGGTGTAGGCCAGGATATCCCGGAGATCTCCAGTAACCGGGAAATATCGCGGCCCGATGATTTCAAACAGCATCGACCAGATTACGAGGTGAAAGACGATTTCGCCGAGCTGCGGAAATTCATCATGCGTTCGGAGGCCCAGTTCTCGTTGTATCCAGAGAAGCAAGGGCAGGGCGCAAGGAATCAGCAGGCAATCGTTGAAATAGCCGTGGAGGAACGGTGAATCTACGTGCGGCAGAATCAACCAGCGATTTAATGCATAAAGGCTGACGCCAAGCAGAAACAACGGATCGCGCCAGTAACGAAACTGTTTCATAGCAGCGCAAAAAGGATTATGCCTCCAACAGCGGTAGCCAGCAGGAATTTCAAGAATACAATCATGCGGTCACGATGCCTGTTGCGACGGCGCGAGAAAAATCTTTTCCTTCGAATCGGAGAATCGTTCTGCGGCAACTGGCTGGTTTAGAAGCATCGGCGCAAAATTTTTATGGGGTGTTTGCGGACGGGAGAAGCGGGTTTTGGAGAATTGTTCCCGCCGGAGGCGTGATGGAAGCTACGGGTGCAAGTGGTTGATCGAACACATAAACTGATTATGAAAACACTAATGTTAGCAATCGTGGCGGTAGCGTTGGTCGGATGTAACCAGGGAGGCACAGGCGACCAGTATGATACCGACACGGGAACGGGTTATGACGCAACCAACTCCATCCCCTCTCGTTCACCCAGCCAGGCGGACACTAATAATGTGGGTGACACCTTGAATCAGGGAAGCCCGTCCGGGCAGCCTTGATGAACGTTAGAGTTTTGGTTCGGTCGTCGCGATTGCGACGTCCGAATGTGTGGCAGCCGGAGACGGCAAGGCGGTGTATTTATCCCCTTGCCGCAGCGTGGTGGCGCCGTTGCGCGTGCGAAAACGCACCGGAATGCTCACGCGTTCTTTCCCGCTCTTCGCTTTGAAAACGGAGAAGTGCAGATGCGGTCCGGTGGAGAATCCAGTGTTGCCGGAGCGCGCGAGCAAATCGCCGTCATTGACCCAGTCGCCTTCCTGCACTTGGACACTTCCTTTCTGCAAGTGGCAATAATGCCCCATTGTTCCGTCGGTATGACGAATGATGACGTAGTTGTTGAACTTGTCGAACGCCACGCTCGGGCCGCCCTGGTCCGAGCTGTCTTTGGTTTTAACCACTAATCCGCCGCGCGCCGCGTGAACGGGTGTTCCTTCCGGCATGCGCCAATCAATGGCGTATTGATTCGCGCCACCATGGGAAAACGAGCCGCCGTACGCCTGACTCACCTTGTAAGCGCGACCGGTTGCGTAAGGCAGCGAATAAAGATAAGTGTCATCATGCACCGCTTCAGCACTGCCGAGATAATGATAGTTGGTGTAGGTGTAATGCCACGGCACGTTCGGATCCAACGGCGTGACGCTGAACGCTTCCGTTACCTGATTCGGCGGAAACGTCGCGGTCAGCGGCAACGTGGTCGAACTTTTCAGATTGGTTAAAGCGTAATGGAACGAGATGGTGACTTCCGCGAGTTCATTGTTTTCCACGAAGATACGGGTCACGTCGCCGTCGGAACGCGAGAAGATGCGGACTGATTTGCGTTCGGGATTCGCGGTGCCGCTCGCGGTCGGAATTTGTTGGGAGTGATACGCGCAACCCGCTAACAACGGCAGCAGCAGTTCAAAACGCAGCAGGCGACGCAGCATGATTCCGATGCGTCGCAATCGCTTTCCGATTTCTTTAGAGTATTTGGCTTCGCTCACTTTTGCCTCGGCGGACATTTTTCGTCCGTTGTTTGCGAAGCATTCTTCCGAAAATCCGGGCGTTGATCATTCGCACTTCCTTCGAATTTCCTGTCCCTGTTTGTATGACAGGCGTCGATGGCGTCGGTGTATTCGTAAGCCGCCGAAGTAATGAGATGGATGCGTGGCAAGAGTTTCCACCTCCTCACTACACTCGCTGAATCTTTAAACCACTTCTAGAGCTTGACGCGTTGAACGCCTTCGAAGGTCATCTTGACCGGTTTGATGAAGCCCTGCTCGTCAAACTCCATTTTATCAATGCAGGTCACGCGATGGTTACCATCACGTTCGCCGAGTGGCCGACGATGATAAACGATGTAGTAAACCTCTTTGCCGGGAATTTGAATGACCGAATGATGGCCTGCGCCGGTGGCGATGGTCGGGTCCTGTTTCAGGATGGTGCCGACACGTTTGAACGGTCCGAGCGGTGAGTCAGCGATGGCGTAAGCGACGGAATAGTTCGGTCCGGTCCACCCGCCTTCCGACCACATGAAATAATATTTGCCGTTCCGGATGAACATGAACGGCCCTTCCACATAACCTTCAGGTGTGACTTCTTTAAAAATCGTTCCATCGGCAAACGGTTCGAAGCCGGTGAAATCTTTTTTCAATTTCACCACGTTGCAGTGCCGCCAGCCGCCGTAATACATGTAGAACTGGCCGTCCTTATCGCGGAATACGAATTGATCAATCGGTTGCGCGCCGTTGTGAAATTTATCCACGAGCGGTTTGCCGAGGTAATCTTTGAACGGGCCTTCGGGTTTGTCTGCGACGCCGACGCCGATGCCGCCAACTTCGTTGTTGTTCTGAATGTCGTTCGCCGCGAAGAACAGAAAGTATTTACCGTTGTTCTTCACGATGGCTGGTGCCCACATCGCTCGCCACGCCCACTTTACCGCGTTGGTGTCAATGATGCGACTGTGCTTGGTCCAATTGACGAGATCAGGCGAAGAAAATGCGTCGAGAAAAACCTGCTCGCGATACGGGGCGGAATACGTGGGATAAATCCAAAACTGCTTGCCGAACACCACGCCTTCCGGGTCGGCATACCAACCGGGGAAAACCGGATTGCCGGAGAACACTGGTGGTTCTGGTGTTTTCGGGGAACGACAACCGGCTCCGATGACAAGGCTGAGAATCAGTGCCGAGCAGAAGGGAAATCGTCGCTGCGATAAAATCGTCATGAGCGCAAATTACCGGCGCATTGGAGATTTGTCACTTCGATGATTTCACTGACTGCATCAATGCAGAAATGGTTATTGAAATAATCGGGTCGTGTAATTGGCGATTGCGTTTCAGCGTTTCGTTGTTTGAATGGCCGCATCATGAAGCGCCTGATTCAACTTGTCGTTCTGATGGCCGGGTGGAGTGGATTGACGTGCGCCGCGGAAGAATTGTTTCGCGACGATTTTAAAGGTCGATTGCAAGACGGTTGGTCGTGGGTGCGCGAAGACAAGGCCGGTTGGCGTGTGACGGAGCCGGGATTGGAAATCCGCGTGCAGCCGGGAAATCTGTGGGGCCCGGAGAATAATGCGACGAATGTGTTAACGCGTGTCGTGTCTGCTGTGACCAACACGACATTGCAAATCAGTGTCACGATCGAAAATCGCCCGACGGAGCAATACGAACAGGCGAATCTCGCTTGGTATTACGATGACAGTCACATGGTGAAGTTGGGACAGGAATTGGTGGATGGAAAATTGAGCATCGTGATGGGGCGAGAAGAAAAAGACCGCGCGCGAACTATCGCCATCATTCCCATTGAGCCGGGAACAGTTCACGTGCGATTTACCGTGACGGGCAATCTGATTCGCGGTGAATTTCGTATTGGAGATGAATGGAACTGGCGTTTAGCCGGTGAATGTGATCTGCCGATAAACGGCGTGCCAAAAATCAGTTTGCACACATATCAAGGTCCGAAAATGCAGGAACGCTGGGCGCGATTCAGCAAGTTCTCGATTCAGCGGATTGAGCGGTGAGCGTGTGACGTAAAGAAAAGGCGGTCAGAATGCCAAGTCGGTTTTCAAGTTTCCCGAGTTCCTGCGCCGCCTGATTTAAATTGTCTTCGAATGGCGGCGTTCACCGACGGGCGCGAGTGTGTTGTCGAAACACATTGCGATGTTCCGAATGAACAGGCGGCCCGCATCAGTAACTTCCAAACCGGTGGCCGTGCGCTTTACCAAACCATCCGCCTCGTAAGGCGCGAGCGTAGCGAGTTCGTTCGCAAAATGTTGCTCGAAATTGATGCCGAGCTTTTGCGACATGGCGGCGAAATCGAGCGACAGATCGCACATCGTGCGCATGATGGTTTCGCGGCGAATCTTGTCTTCTTCAGAAACGAAATACGCTTTGTGCAACGGCACACGATCGGCGTCCACAGCTTCCTGATACTTCAGCAATTCCTTTTCGTTTTGCCAATACGCATCGGGCACTTGCGAAACGCCGCTCATGCCGAAGGCGTAAATGTCCGCCCCGGCGCGCGTGCTGTAACCCTGAAAATTCCGCTGCAGTTGCTTGTTGCGTTGCGCGATGGCGAGTTCGTCGTTCGGTTTCGCGAAGTGATCCATGCCGATATAAACGTATTGATCGTCCGTGGTGAGACGTTCAATGACGAGCTTGAGCACTTCGAGCTTTGATTCCGGCGTGGGTAAAACTTTTTGTTCGAGAATTTTTTGCGACGGCTTGATCCACGGCACATGCGCGTAACTGAAAACTGCGAGGCGATCCGGTTTCATCGTGAGCACGATGTCGAGCGTTTCGTTAAACGTAGCCGGCGTTTGACCGGGCAGGCCGTAAATCAAATCGAGATTGATCGAGCCGAAACCGAGTTCGCGCATCCAATCCATCGCCTGCTGCGTCATTTCCCGTGGTTGAATGCGATGAATCGCCTGTTGGACTTCGGGATTGAAATCCTGCACGCCCATCGAGGCGCGATTGAATCCAATCTCGCGCAAGGCGACGAGATGATCGCGCGTGAGCCGCCGCGGGTCCACTTCGACACTGGCTTCGATGTCCGGCGCAAACGTGAAATGCTTGTGAATGATTTCGCCGAGTCGGCGGATTTCATCCGGTCGCAGAAACGTCGGTGAACCGCCGCCGAAATGCAGTTGCACGGCCTTGCGATCGCGATTCAGTTTGGTCGCCATCTTCGCGACTTCGCGGCCGAGATAATCAATGTAATCGCGGCCTTTATCGTGATTCAGCGTAATGACCGTCGTGCAGCCGCAGAACCAGCACAGCGTTTCGCAGAAGGGAATGTGAAAATAAACCGAGAGATCGCGAGGTGACTGATTATTCGCTTCGATCTTTTGCGCGAGTTGTTCCCACGAAATGGTGTCCACGAACTTCGTCGCCGGCGGGTAGCTCGTGTAACGCGGCCCGGCCACGTTGTACTTTCGCACTAATTCAAGATCTACGTTCAGTGTTTTCACAAAAGCGATCCGATAAACGCCAAGGCGTTAAATTTTCACCGATGGTTTTTAACCGTGTCCACCAATGCCTGAATGTTCTCCAGCTTGGCGGCGGGCGTCAAACCGTGACCCAGATTAAAAATATGCCCCGCGCGCCCGCGCATGGTTTCCAAAATCTTTCGCGTCTCCGCCGCAACGACTTCCGGTGTGGCTTCAGCAATCAGAATTGGCGACAAATTGCCCTGCATGCCGATGTGATCAGGGATAATTTTGCGCGCGGCAGCCAGGTCCGTTTGCCAATCAATTCCCAGTACGTTCGCGCCGGTGTTAATCAAATCCTCCCAGTTTCCGTGCGTGCCGAGCGAGAAAACGATCACAGGCGGAGCGCCGGTCTCTGACCCGGCGGATTGGGAAGAATCACTGGAACGAGCCGGGCCGGAGGCCGGCGTTCCGAGTCTGGTAATAATGGCTCGCATCCATCGCCCACTGGCTTCCTGAAATTCTTTCGGTTCGAGATGACCGCCGTGGCTGTCGAAAATCTGCACTGCATCAACGCCTGTTGCGATCTGCATTTTCAAATATGCGGTGACCGCTTCGGTCAATTTTTCGGCGAGCGCAAAATACGTCTTCGGATCTTCGCGGAACAACGCCAGCGCCCGGCTGTATTTCGGAACGCTTGCGCCTTCCATCATGAATGTCGCCAGCGTCCACGGCGATCCACTGAAGCCGACGAGCGCGGTCTGGTCGCCGAGTTCTTTGCGCAGAATTCGCAATGCCTTGTCCACGTAACTCAACCGATCGCACACCTGCGCAACCGAAAGCTTGTCGATGTCCGCTTTGCTCGTGATGGCGAAATCCATCTGCACGCCGCCGGTTTCTTTGAAGCGATACGTCTGGCCCATCGCTTCAGGAATCACAAGGATGTCGCTGAAGAGAATCGCCGCGTCGAAACCGAAACGTCGAATCGGCTGCAACGTAACTTCCACGGCGAGTTCCGGATTTTGAACGAGTTCGACGAACGTGTAAGTTTCCTTGAGTTTGCGATATTCCGGCAAGGCACGACCGGCCTGGCGCATCAACCACACGGGCGGACGATCGTTCGGGCGACAATGGCAGGCGTTGCCGAAGCGCTGGCGATGGGTGAGTGGATTCATCTTAGCGCGCTTCGCGGATAAGGGTAACGAGACGGGTTTTCAATCTGCCGGAATCGGGCAGGGGAGATGCCTGCTTCACGAGGTTAAGAAATTCACTTCTCATTTCGTCGCTTTCTCACCGAGAAAATTGTTCACCATGCGTTCGAGAACATCGATCCACATCGGGTGTTCATTCAGGCAGGGAATTTGCACGAACGCCTCGCCGCCCGCCGCGAGAAAATCATTCTTGGCGCGAATCCGCAGTTCTTCCAGCGTTTCCAGACAATCCGAAACAAACGCGGGCGACATGACGAACAGTTTCTTCACGCCGCTCTTGGCGAGTTCCACCACGCGATGATCCGTGAATGGGGCCAGCCACGGATCTTTCAGCAGGCGCGATTGGAAGGAGACGGACCATTTGCCTTCCGGCACGTTCGCGGCTTTGACGAATTCCTCTGCCGTACGGAAGCATTGATGGCGATAACAAAACTGATGGGCGACGCTTGGTTTTTTGCAGCAATCCGCGACGCGCAAACAATGTTTCCCGGTGGGATCGGATTTTTTGACCTGCCGCTCCGGCACGCCATGGAAACTGAACAGCAGATGGTCGTAGCCTTCATCCAGATATTCCTTTGCGCTGGCAACCATTGCGGCGATGAAATCCGGCGCGTCGCCGTAAGGAGGTTGCACGGTTACGCGCATTTGCGAGGCGAGTTTGCGTGCCACTTCCTGAACGCGCACCACCGCCGTTTCGTAGCTGGACATGGCGTAGTGCGGAAACAGCGGAATGAGAAACAAATCGGTTATGCCTTGCGCCGCAAGATTGCGAATTGCGTTCTCGATGGACGGATTCTGATAGCGCATCGCCAGTTCCACCGGTATGGAGACGCGTTGTTGCAAAAGTTTTTGCACGTTACGGCTCGTGACAATCAGCGGCGAACCTTCCTTGGTCCAGACGGAACGATAGGCATGAGCGGATTCTTCCGGGCGCGTGACGAGAATCCGGCTCACAATGAACCGGCGCAACGGCCACACGACGTCAATCACCCGCGGGTCCATCAGAAATTCGTCCAGATAACGGCGCACGTCCGGAACAGACGTGGAATCAGGCGAACCAAGGTTGACCAGCAAAACAGCTTTGCTCATGTGGCTAAAGGCTTAGCAGAAAAACGCGTCCGCGCCACGCAAGAATCGGTGAATCATTGGACTTATTTTGCAATGAAGGAAACAAATTAACCCGGCGCCAACGATTATTATTGAGGTTTGTCCGAAGGGCAAACGGACTTGAGATGCGCGTAAGCTTGTTCAAGCGCAGGTTGTTTGTTGCTGCGTGGAACTGGGCAGCTTGGAAAAAATCCTGCATTGAATAGAGCTGAATCGGACTGTGGTTCATCATTCGCATGAAGTCTGTGTTTTCTGGCGACACAGGATTATCGCAGGTTTTTTCAAAAGCGGATGAATGCTTCTTTCGAATGAGCGGTTGCTGGCATATCCGGTGCTGAATTCGCGGCATGATACTCACCGAAAGTTTATCTTGTGATTTCGCGCTTCGGCTTTGTTGTAAATTCTGTTAACTCTCCCGCCATGATCCATCCCGCCATTTTTTTGAAGCCCAGATGTGCTATTATTGCCTTTGCAATTGCTGCCTTCACTTTGACGGCTCGGGCGCATCCGGGTCACAGTCTTGATTCCGAATCCATCGGACACGTTCTCACCAGTCCCGATCATTTGTTGACGCTGGCTGGCGTGGGCGGGGTGCTGTTGCTCGCCGGCTTCGGTGTTCGGAAGTTAATTGCACGTCGCGTGCTGCAAGTTACCGGTGCGGCCGCCATGCTCCTTGCGGCCATCATCGGCGCCGTTCAGTGGGCGCAATAAGTTTATGGTCGCGTTGGCTGATCGTGCGACGGTGATGTCCGGGCAGGCGCGGTTGACGGTGGAACTGGTTTTCCACGAAAGCACTGTCACGTCTGCCGTTGCAAGTAACCCGATGAAATTACTGACGCCGGTTGCACGCGGGAAAAGCGTCTGGGCTTACACGAGCAGCTTCGGCGGCGGCCTCGTGGCAGGCGATCGAACCGAGCTGCGCGTTGAGGTCAATCCCGGCGCGCGCTGCTTTCTCGGCACGCAATCTTCCACGAAAGTTTATCGCAATCCTGCCGCGCTACCGTGCGAACATACGACGCACGCGACCGTCGCAGATGACGCGTTGCTGGTATTCGCGCCCGAACCAGTACAGGCTTTTGCTGATTCGCATTACACGCAACGGCAGGAATTTCATCTCGCGCCCCAGGGCGGACTGGTATTGCTGGATTGGTTTTGTTCCGGTCGGGCCGCGTGTGGTGAACGTTGGGCGTTCAAACATTTTGAAAGTCGTAATGACATTTTCATTGGCGGGGAGCGGACATTGGTCGATCCGATTCGATTGAATTCCGACGCACTCGCGGCTCGGATGGGCCGATTCAATTGCCTTGCGACGTTGTTGCTCGTCGGGGCATCGCTGAAAAACATCAGTGACGCGTTGCTGCAACAGATCGCCGCGCGACCGGTTGAAAAGCGAGCTGCGGTTACTTGCAGTGCCAGCCCGGTGACGGGCGGCGTGCTATTGCGCGTTGCCGGTGAAGAGACTGCGACCGTGCGTGAGGAACTCAGTAATCATCTGGCTTTCCTCCGCGAAATCCTTGGCGACGACCCCTGGGCGCGGAAATGGTAATCAACCACGAATGAACACGAATAGACACGAATGGGATTTCGATGGTAGGGCGCGTCACTCCGTGCGC
>Ga0065721_10052202_pt1 | contig 12447 bp, 9 predicted proteins | sample Mesricmetagenome_FD_59108 | JGI IMG/M metagenome (GOLD analysis project Ga0065721, IMG submission 59108) | Mesophilic microbial community from rice straw/compost enrichment Sample: eDNA_1 v2 (version 2) | ecosystem: Engineered > Solid waste > Grass > Composting > Bioreactor | place: USA: Davis... | reverse complement strand
CGACTGCACGTTCACCGCCGTGCCCCAGCTCTCGGGGATGTCGTGCATGCGGCGGTAGAACTTGGCCCGGTCGTTCATCCAGCTGGCGAACACCGCGCCGATGGCCCCCCAGAGCTGCTCGTTCGGGTCCTGCGGGAAGGCGCGGCCCAGCTCGGCTTCCACGGCGCGCTTGTAATCGACAACGACGGCTTCCCAGTTCTCCGCCGTCAGGTCGGTGTCGACCCGCGCGTCCAGGCGCTCCTTATGGTCGTCGAGGATCTCCTCGAACATGTGGTGGTCGAGGTCCAGCACCACGTTCGAGTACATCTGGATGAAGCGGCGATAGCTGTCGTAGGCGAAGCGGCGGTCGCCCGAGAGCTGCGCCAGGCCTTCCACGGTCTCGTCGTTGAGGCCGAGGTTCAGCACCGTGTCCATCATGCCCGGCATCGAGGCGCGGGCCCCCGACCGCACGGACACCAGCAGCGGATTGGCCACATCGCCGAAGCGCTTGCCGGTCAGCTGCTCGACCTTCTTCAGGCCCTCGGCCACCTGCTCCTTCAGCTCGGCCGGATAGGTCTTCCCATGGGCGTAGTAGTAGGTGCAGGCCTCGGTCGTGATGGTGAACCCGGGCGGCACGGGCAGGCCCAGGGCCGACATCTCGGCCAAGTTGGCGCCCTTCCCACCCAGCAGGTTCTTCATCGAGGCGTCCCCGTCCGCCCCACCGCCGCCGAAGGCATAGACCCACCGCGTCTTCACCATCGTGTCGGCCATCGTCCCTTTACCTCCACACAACCCGGCGCCCTCTGCCGGGGGAAATTCAACCCGTGACCTGCGAGAAGTCCGCCACGCGCCCCATGGCGTCGCGGACCTTGGCCAGAAGCCGCAGGCGGTTATCCCGTTCCGCCGGATTATCCGAGTTCACGAGCACCTTGTCGAAGAACGCATCCACCGGCCCGCGCAGCTTGGCGAGTTCGGCCATGGCCCCGGCGAAGTCCTCGGCGCCGATCAGGCTGTCCAGCTTGCCGGCCACGGTGTCGACGGCGGCCACCAGCGCCAGTTCCTCGGCCGGGGCGCCCTCCATCTGCGCCGGCTCGCCGACCGGCAGCGCCCCCTTCTTCTCCTCGGCCTTGAGGATATTCACCGCTCGCTTGTAGCCGGCGAGCAGGTTCGTCCCGTCTTCCGTCTTGAGGAAGTCGGACAGCGCGTCCACCCGGGCGACGATGCGGACCAGGTCGTCGTCGCCCAGGGCGAACACCGCCGCCACCAGGTCGTGGCGCTTGCCCTGGTCGCGCAGCAGCACCGCCAGGCGGTCGGCGAAGAACTCCAGCACCTCGTCCGAGACGAAGCGCTTCAGCGGCAGCCGGATGCGACCTTCCAGCACGATGCGGATGATCCCCAGGGCCGCGCGCCGCAGAGCGAACGGGTCGCGCGAGCCGGTCGGCTTCTCGCCGATGCCGAAGAAGCTCGTCAGAGTGTCCAGCTTGTCAGCCAGGGCCACGGTCGCCGCGACCTTGCCGGTAGGCGCGGCGTCGGCCGGCCCCTGCGGGCGGTAGTGCGAGCGGATGGCCTCGACCACCTCGCCGTCCAGCCCCTCGGCGTCAGCGTAATAACCGCCCATGATCCCCTGCAGCTCGGGGAACTCGCCCACCACGCCCGAGACGAGGTCGGCCTTGGCCAGCCGCGCGGCCTGCACCGCCTTGGCCTCGTCTGCGCCCACCACAGGCGCAAGCTGGCTGGCCAGGGCCGTGATCCGCTCCACCCGGTCGTGCATCGAGCCGAGCTTGGCGTGGAAGGTGACGCCCTTCAGCTTCTCCAGCCGGTCCTCGAGCCGGACCTTCCGGTCCTCCTCGTAGAAGAACCGCGCGTCCGACAGGCGCGCCGACAGCACCTTGGCGTTGCCTTTGGCGATGGTCACCCCGCCGTCCCGGGCCTCGATGTTGGCCACGGTCAGGAAGTGGGGCGCGAGCCTGCCGGTGGCCGGGTCACGCACGGCGAAGTAGCGCTGGTGCACCCGCATGGAGGTGCGGATGACCTCGGGCGGCAGGTCCAGGAACACCGGGTCCATGTCGCCCAGCACGGGCACGGGCCATTCCACCAGCCCCGCCACCTCGTCCAGCAGGCCGGCGTCCTCCACCAGCTCCAGATTGCGGGCGAAGCACAGGGTCTTGGCGGTCTCGACGATCCGCTGCTTTCGCTCGTCGGCGTCCAGCACCACGTAGCGGTGCGCCAGGCCGTGGGCGTAGCTCTCGAAGTCCTTCACCAGGAACGGCTGGCCGTCGCTCATGAAGCGGTGCCCCTCGGCGAGGTCGCCGCTGGGGATGCCGTCGATCACGAACGGCACGACCTGCCCGTCGAACACGCAGAGAATGCGCCGCAACGGCCGCACCCAGCGCAGCTTGCTCACCCCCGAGACCATCGACTTGGGCCAGGGGAAGCTGCGGACGATGGCCTCGACCATCTCGGCCACGATCTCGGCCGTCGGCCGGCCAGGCTTGTGCAGATGGGCGAAGTAGACGCCGTCGCGCTCGATCAGCTGGTCCTGGGTCAGACCTGTCTTGCGCAAAAAGCCTTCCAGCGCCTGCGGCGGCGCGCCCACCTTGGGGCCCTTCAGCTCCTCATGCCGGTCCTTCTGCGCCGCCGGCAGCCCTTCGGCCACCAGGGTCAAGCGCCGCGGACCGGCGAAGGTCTTCAGCGCCTCGGGCAGCAGCCCCTCGGCCGCCAGCTTCTCGCGGGCGAGGCGCTCCAGGTCGCGGGCGGCGTTGGCCTGCATCCGCGCGGGAATCTCTTCCGAGAACAGTTCGAGCAGAAGTTGGGGCATGGCCTAGTCGTTCGCCCCCTGGCTCTGAACCCAGGCCTCGGCGCAGAGCTTGCACAGGTCGCGGATGCGGCCGATGTAGCTTTGCCGCTCGGCTACCGCGATGGCGCCGCGGGCGTCCATGATGTTGAACAGGTGACTGGCCTTCAGCACGTGGTCATAGGCCGGCAGCACCAGCGCCTGCCCCTGCCGTCCCTTCGAGGCCACGATCCGGCGCACCTCGCGCTCCATGTCCTCGAACTGCCGCTTGCAGGTCTCGACGTCGGCCACCTCCTGCTCGAAGGCCGAGAACTGCTCCTCGTTGGCGAGGTAGACGTCCCCGTACTTGAACTCCTCGTTGAACTGGAGATCGTACACGCTCTCCTTGTTCTGGAGGTACAGCGACAGCCGCTCCAGGCCATAGGTCAGTTCGCCGGCCACCGGGAACACGTCCAGGCCGCCCACCTGCTGGAAGTAGGTGTACTGGGTGATCTCCATCCCGTCGCACCAGACCTCCCAGCCGAGGCCCCAGGCCCCTACCGTGGGGTTCTCCCAGTCGTCCTCGACAAAGCGGATGTCATGCAGCAGCGGGTCGATGCCGATAGCTTCCAGCGACCCTAGGTACAGCTCCTGCAGGTTCGGCGGGTTCGGCTTCAGGATCACCTGGTACTGGTGGTGCTGGTGCAGCCGGTTGGGATTCTCGCCGTAGCGGCCGTCCGCAGGCCGCCGCGAAGGTTGCACATAGGCGACCTTCCACGGCTTCGGACCCAAGGTCCGGATCACCGTCATCGGCGAAAGCGTGCCCGCCCCCACCTCAACGTCATAAGGCTGCAGAATCATGCAGCCCTGCCGGGACCAATAGTCGTGCAGTTTCAGGATCAGGCCCTGAAACGTGAGAGGCTCGTCGGGCATAAGGAAACAGGGCCGTGCGCAGGCGCGAAAAAGTCGGCGGACCATAGGGCCCGCCGACCTTTGCTTCAAGCCGCGCCAGGCGTTTTCAAGGCCTGGATTTTCAAGGTTTTCGCCGAACCGGGTTAGTTGCCCCGGGCGGCCGTCGCCTTGCCGGCCCGCGACATCGGCTGGCCGTACTTGGCGCGGTTCTCCGCCGTGTCCGGCACCGGGCCGTTGGTGACCATGGTCGTCGTCACGCTGGCGCCCTGGCCGAAGCTGGTGGCGGAGGTGGCGCTGACGGCGGAGTCCGGCTCGGTGGTGTCCGTCACGCCGCTCGACGACGTCAGGCCCGAGGAAGCCTCGGGGGCCCGGGCCGCGGGCGGATTGACGCTCGTATCGCCCTGGGTCGCCCAACCGGTCTCGCTCGTCGGGGTCGACGGGCTGGTGGTGGTGCTCCGGTCGGGGGTCGCCGAGGACGTGGACTGGGCCACGGCCGCGCCGGCCATCAGGGCCGACGCGGCGGCGGCGGTAACGAGGATCTTGAGGGTCATAGGTCTAGCACTCCTGTTGCCTGGACGTCTGACGCCCCACCCCGTTGTTGGCAGGAAGCCTTACCGCCTGGCCGGCGATTTGGTTCCCGCGTTCCGGGCTTAAGCGCCGGCGCCCTCGCCGGTTTCCGCGGCGGTCTCGCCCTGGCCGGCGACCAGCACCTTGTCGACGACATGCAGCAGGCCCGAGCCCGTGCGCACGTCCGCCTGGATGATGGTGGCGCCGTCGGCCTTCAAGGCGGCCTCATCGCTGCCGTCCAGCAGCACCTGGTCGCCGGCGCCGGACGGCACCGGGCCGCGCGCGCCCTTGATCTTGGCCGAGTCGACCGGGGCGTTGATCACATGGTGCAGGACCAGCTTCTGCAGGGCGGCCTTGTCCGACTCCAGCTTGGCCAGCTCGTCCGCCGGCAGGGCCGCGAAGGCCGCGTCGGTCGGGACGAACACCGTCAGGTTGCTGTTGGTCTTCAGCAGGCCGGTGAGGTTGGTCTCGTCCGCAGCCTTGATGAAGGCGTTGAACTGGCCCGCCGCCTTGAGCGTGTCGATCAGGTCGCCCGCCGGGGACACCTGGACCGCCGCGGCCGGCGCCGCTGCGTCGCTTTGGGCAAGCGCCGGAGAGGCGATCACCGCCAGGGCGGCAACGGCGGAAAGCATACGGATCATAGACATACCTTAAAGTCCTCGTCTGGTTCTGGCAGGCGACAGCCGGCGCCCCAATCCACTGCGGAGCGAAGCGCGTACTCTGCGCGGGCAATGCGGCGGGTTTCCGGCCCCCTGCGGGATTTCCTGAAGCGCCCCCGGCGAAAACGGACGAAATCCGATCGGCCGCGCCCCCGTCAAGGGTGATCAGTCAGGGGCTGGAAGGCCCATTCAGCCTACTTTATGGGCGCCTCTTCGGCGCGGCGCCTGCGGCGTAGGCGCATTCCGCCTTCTTGCCACAATCCCCACCCCCGAAGTGCTGCACCCGCAAGCCTGGCCCTAGCGTTGGGACGACCGCTGCGAGGGGATGGGTTCAAACGAAATCTGCGGCGGTCTCGAAACGAACGAGAGGGGCAGGCCCGCCCAAAGGGCCGGACGCGGGAGCGAGCGGATGAAACTCATCATGGCGATCGTCAAACCCTTCAAGCTGGACGATGTGCGCGAAGCGCTAGTCGCCGCCGGCGTCGAGGGGCTGACGGTTTCGGAGGTCAAGGGCTACGGCCGGCAGAAGGGGCAAACCGAGATCTATCGGGGCGCCGAATACCAGGTGAACTTCCTGCCGAAGGTGAAGCTCGAGGCCGTGGTCGACGACGCGGCCGCCGGCAAGGCGGTGGAAGCCATCAAGGCCGCCGCGTCCACCGGCAAGATCGGCGACGGCAAGATCTTCGTGCTCGACGTCTCGGAGGCCGTGCGCATCCGGACCGGCGAGACCGGCGCAGCCGCGCTCTAATCGGGATTGAGGGGATCTTTCATGAAAATCACGGGTAAACAAAGGCTGGGCCTCGCGCTCGCCGCCCTTCTCGCGGGGAGCGCGCTCGGCGCGCCCGCCTTCGCCCAGGAGGCGGCGGTGGCCGATAGCGGCGACACCGCCTGGCTGCTCACCTCCACGGCCCTCGTGCTGGCCATGACCATTCCGGGCCTGGCCCTGTTCTACGGCGGCATGGTCCGGCGCAAGAACGTGATCGCCACGGTCGCCCAGTGCTTCGCCATCACCTGCGTGATCAGCGTGGTCTGGATGGTCCTTGGCTACTCCCTGGCCTTCTCCGAGAACCCCTCGGCCGGCCTCAACGCCTACGTCGGCGGCTTCGGCTCGGCCATGCTGGCCGGCATGGGCATGGAGGACGTTTCGGGCAGCATTCCGCAGTACCTGTTCGTCGTCTTCCAGATGACCTTCGCGGTGATCACCCCGGCCCTGATCGTCGGCGCCTATGCCGAGCGCATCAAGTTCTCGGCCATGCTGCTGTTCACCGTCCTGTGGTCGCTGATCGTTTACGCCCCGGTCTGCCACTGGGTGTGGGGCGGCGGCTTCCTGAGCGAGGCGGGCGTGCTCGACTTCGCCGGCGGCACCGTGGTCCACATCAACGCCGGTATCGCGGGCCTCGTCTGCGCCCTCGTCCTCGGCAAGCGCAAGGGCTACGGCACGGACAACATGGCGCCGCACAACCTGGTGCTGACCATGATCGGCGCCAGCCTGCTGTGGGTCGGCTGGTTCGGCTTCAACGCTGGTTCGGCGGTGGCGGCCGACGGCCTCGCCGCGGTGGCCATGCTGAACACCCAGGTGGCCACGGCCGCCGCCGGGGTCGTCTGGATGATCGTCGAATGGATCGAGCGCAAGAAGCCCGGGATGCTGGGCCTGGCCTCGGGCGCGGTGGCGGGTCTGGTCGCCATCACCCCGGCCGCCGGCTTCGTCACCCCGCAAGGCGCCCTGATCATCGGCCTGGTGGGCGGTGTGGCCGCCTACGCCGGCGCGGTCTGGATCAAGAAGGCCCTCAAATACGACGACAGCCTCGACGTCTTCGGCGTGCACGGCGTGGCCGGCATCGCCGGCGCCCTGCTCACCGGCGTGCTGGCTGACGCCGCCGTGGCCGGCGACGCCGCGGCCGGCGCCAACATCGGCACGCAGTTCTTCGGCATCATCGGCACCATTGTCTGGTGCGCGGTGGCCACGTTCGTGATCCTCATGATCTGCAAGTTCACCACTGGCCTGCGGGTCAGCGAGGACGGCGAGATCGAAGGTCTCGACCTCTCGCAGCACGGCGAAGCCCTGCACGAGAGCTGAGAACCGCTCCCGGGGAGAGACGCCGTCGGGGGGCGGCGTCGGACGGGGTGGCGACGGGGGTCCTTCGGGGCCCCCGTTTTCTTTGCACCATAGTCTGCAGAAACCCAGATCCTCGGGGCCGACAGAGGGGCGTCCTGAACAGAGATGAGAGGCCGCTTCGCCTTCAGACGTTTGGCGCGCCTACCACGGCCCGCCCAGCCGGCACCGCTGCACCCACCAGCCGGGGGCCAGGGCCTCGATCCTTTCGGCCAGGCCTTCGGCCTCGATGTCCGAGCCGCAGATCGCGAAACAGGTGCCGCCCGAGCCGGACACCCGGGCCAGCAGGGTCTCAGGCTCGCCCCTCAGGGTCTCCAGCACCGTCCCCACCTCGGGGGCCACCGCCACGGCGGGCGCTTCCAGGTCGTTGCGCAGGCCCGCCAGCCAGGCCGCCGTCTCCTGGACGCTCTCCAGCGCCTCGGGCATCGGCGGCCGCGCGATGGAGCCGAACGCCTCGTCCGCATCCAGCCGCCGATACACCGCCGGGGTCGACACGGGTACGCCCGGATTGACCAGCACCGCATCCAGCACCGGCAGGCGCGGCGCCGGGCTCAGCCGCTCGCCATAGCCCTCCGCCAGCACCGGCCGGCCCCAGAGGCAAGCCGCCCCGTCCGCCCCCAGGCTCGCCGCCAACGCTTCCAGGCGCTCGTCCGTCACGGGCAGGGCCAGGACCTCGCGCATCAGCCGCAGCGCCGCCCCGGCGTCGCTCGAGCCGCCGCCCAGACCACTGGCCACCGGCAGGCGTTTCTCCAGCCGGAAGCCCGTCACCGGCACGGGGCGCCGCACCTCGACCAGCAGCGCCCGCGCGGCGCGCAGCACCAGGTTGTCGCCCTCACCTGCCAGGCCCGCAGCGAACGGCCCCTCAAGCACCAGTTCTCCGGCCCCGCCGTCGGTAAGGCTCAACCGGTCGCCATAGTCGGCGAAAGCCATCAGGCTGCACAGCGGATGATACCCCGTCGCGTCCGGGGCGCCGACGTGGAGGAAGAGGTTGACCTTGGCCGGCGCGAGCGCAGCCGTCACTGCGTCGCCAGCCGGGGCGCCTCAGGCCCCTGCCCCGAAGCCAGTTTCCGCTCCGCGTCGGCCTTGATCTTGTCGTCGGGACGCAGGGTCAGCACCCGCCGCCACTGGAACACCGCCTCGTCCTTGCGACCGACCATCCAGTAGGCGTCGCCCAGGTGGTTGTTGATCTCGGGATCGCCGGCCTCGAGCTCCACGGCCTGCTCCAGCTTCTCCACCGCCGTCTTGTAGTCGCCCATGCGGTAATAGGCCCAGCCCAGGCTGTCGATCATGGCGCCCGAGCGCGGATTGGCCGCCACCGCCTTCTCGACCATCGCCAGGGCCTCGGGCAGGCGCTCGCCGCGGTCGATCCAGCTGTAGCCCAGGAAGTTCAGCAGCTCAGGCTCGTCCGGCCGCAGCTTCAGCGCCGCGATCAGGTCGGCCTCGGCCTCGGGCCAGCGATCCATCAGGCTGAACGCCGCCCCGCGGGCGTAGTAGAGCCGCCAGTCGGGCGACCGGGATTCGCCGATCAGCTGCCCCAGGATCTGCACCGCCTTTTCGTAGTCGCCATTGGCCCGCAACAGGTCCGACAGCGTCAGGCGGGCGTCATAGTCCCCCGTGGCCGCCGCTGCGCGAGCGAGTTTCAGGGCCGTCGCGTTGTCATCCGCCTGCTGGTAGCTCCAGGCCAGCTTGGCCTGGGCGGAGCCATATTCGGGCGAGCCTGGCTTGGGCCGGCCATACGCCGCCCGGGCGCCGTCCACATCGCCCGACGCCTGCAGCACGTCGCCCACCATCAGCCAGGCGTCGTTCCGCTGCGGGTCGAGCCGCAGGGCCAGGCGCAGGTAGGCGAGACCGATCTGGGTCTGTTTGGCGGCGATCATGGTGGCGGCCGGCGCGAGCATGGCCAGGGCCGCCCCTTCCTTGATCGACGGCATGGGCGGCGCGCTGCGGCCCGCGGCGGCCCGGGCGCGCGCGGTCTTCAGGCCCAGGCTCTCGGGATTGCGCTGCAGAGCCGCATCGTAAAGCTCCACCGCCTCGCTGCGGCGGCCTCGCCGCTCCAGGAACCCGCCGTAGGCCAGGACGGCCATCTCCGAAGGGGTCTCGCCCTTGGTGACCGCCTTGAAGTCCGTCTCGGCCTCGTCATAGCGCTTGGCCCGTTCGAACAGATGCGCCTGTCCCAGCTGGCCGAAATAGTCGACGGTGGGATCGCCCCGCACCTGCGGCCGCACCAGGGCGGTCTCGAGATCGCCCGCCTGGGCAGCGGCCCACGGCGCCAGCAGCGCCGCCGCGGACCGGTGCGGGAAGCCGATGTTCTCGCTGAGCTGCTCCTGGGCGACCTTGCCCTTGCCCTGGGCGATGGCCTCCACCGCCTTCACCAGCCGCCCCATGCGCTTGCCGGGCTCCGAGGCGTTCGCCCCATCGGGCGCCAACTCCGAGGCCAGCCGCACGTCTCCGGCCAGCAGGGCGGCGGTGAACGCCCGCTCCGACACCGTAGCCTCGGCGCCGCTCTGGGTGCGCGCCATGGCCAGGAATTTCGCCGCCTCCTCGCTGCGGCCGGCGTTCAGCGCCGCGTTGCCGGCCAGGAACATGCCGTAGGGCGTGTCGGCGGCGGCGCTCGGCCCCGGCAGATCCAGGACCCTGGGCTGGCTCGCGCAGGCTCCCAGGAGGACCAGCGGTGCGACGTAGGCGAGAAGGCGAAGGCGCATGGACAGACCTTGGTCGCTCGCGCGGGCCGCCGCAAGGGCGCCCGCGCGAGGTCCGGGCCTTGCGGCCTTACATGTTCGGGTAGTTGGGCCCGTCCCCGCCCTGCGGGGTCGTCCAATCGATGTTCTGCGACGGATCCTTGATGTCGCAGGTCTTGCAGTGGACGCAGTTCTGGAAGTTGATCTGGAACTTCGGGTTCTGCCCCGCCTCGTCGTACAGTACCTCGTACACCCCCGCCGGGCAGTAGAGCCGCGCCGGCTCGCCGTACTTGGGCAGGTTCACCGAGATCGGCACCGACGGATCGCGCAGTTTCAGGTGCGCCGGCTGAGCCTCGTCGTGGTTGGTCGAGGCCAGGAACACGCTCGACAGCTTGTCGAACGACAGCACCCCGTCCGGCTTCGGATAGACGATCGGCTTGAAGTCCTTGGCCGCGCCCGTGGACTCCGCATCGCTCTTGCCGTGGTGCATGGTCCCGAAGAACGAGAACCCGCCCAGCAGGTGCGTGGTCCACATGTCGAAGCCGCTCAGGGCCATGCCCAGGGTCGTGCCGAACTTCGACAGCATCGGCTTGGCGTTGCGGACGACGTGCAGCTCCTTCTTCAGCCACGAGCCGTCGAAGGCCTGACGATACTCGGCAAGCTCGTCGCCCGAGCGGCCGGCCGCGATGGCCGCCGCCGCGGCCTCGGCCGCCATGATGCCGCTCTTGATCGCCGCGTGGCTGCCCTTGATCCGCGGCACGTTCACGAAGCCGGCCGAGTCACCCAGCAGCACGCCGCCGGGGAAATAAAGCTTCGGGATCGACTGGATCCCGCCCTCGCTGATGGCCCGGGCGCCATAGGCGATGCGCTTGCCGCCCTGCAGGTGCTTGGCCACCTCCGGGTGATGCTTGAAGCGCTGGAACTCGTCGAACGGCGAGAGCCAGGGGTTCTGGTAGTTCAGGTGCACCACGAAGCCGATGGCCACGTAGTTGTCCCCGAAGTGGTAGAGGAAGCTGCCGCCGCCGGTCTTGTCGTCCAGCGGCCAGCCCAGGGTGTGTTGCACCAGGCCCGGGCGGAACACCTCGTCCGGCACCTGCCACAGTTCCTTGATGCCGATGCCGTACTTCTCGGGATCGGAGTCCTTGTTGAGGCCGTACTTGGCCTTCAGCACCTTGGCTAGCGAGCCCCGCACGCCTTCGCCGATGAAGACGTACTTGCCGCGCAGCACCATGCCCGGCTCGTAGTTCGGGCCGGGCTTGCCGTCCTTGCCGAGGCCGAACTCGCCCACGATCACGCCGACCAGGCGGTCATCCTCGAACACCGGCGCCGAGGCGGCCATGCCCGGGTAGATTTCCACGCCCAGAGCCTCGGCCTCGCCCGCGAGCCAGCGGCAGACGTTGCCGAGGCTGGCGATGTAGTTGCCGTGGTTGTGCATGAACGGCGGCATGGCCCACACCGGCAGGTCCATGCTCCCTTGCGGGCCGAGGAAGACGAACTTGTCCTCCTTCACCGGCGTCTCCAGTGGCGCGCCCTTCTCCTTCCAGTCGGGGATCAGCTCGGAGAGGCCCTTGGGGTCGATCACAGCCCCCGAGAGGATGTGCGCGCCCACCTCGGCGCCCTTCTCCACCACCGCCACCGTCAGGTCGGCGTTGATCTGCTTCAGCCGGATCGCCGCGGCTAGGCCCGACGGGCCGGCGCCGACGATGACGACGTCGTACTCCATGGATTCGCGTTCGACGGCTTCGCTCATGCCCGGCCTTGGCTCCTCATCCCCTCGCGACGCGGCCGGTGTCTTCGCCTGCCCGTCCGCCGCCCTGATTTCGTCGCGGGTCTTATCGGGATGTCACGGCGGGGCGGTCAAGGGCGAAGGCCGTTCGTCGATCGCCCTTAGCAGGGTTTGCCACGCCTCCGGCGCCACAGAGGCCAGCCCGCCTTCGGCCCGCTCGCGCACCAGACGCACGCTGCCGTACCAGGGCATGGTCTCGCCCGCCGCACCGTAGCGCCACTCCGGGACCTTGGGGACCATCACCACGCAGGGGACGCCCAAGGCGCCCGACAGGTGGATCAGCGCCGTCTGCACCGACAGCACCCCGTCCATCTCCGCCGTCAGGCCCGCCAGGTCGTCGAAATCGGCCATCGCCTCCGCCGGGGGCGTGATGATCGGTCGCGGCAGGGTCCGGTTCGCCGCCGCGATCTCCTCGCCGTGGTCGCCGTACTGCAGGCTCACAAACTCCACGTCCGGCCGGCTCAGCAGCGGCATGAGCGCAGCAAGATCAACCGAGCGGCGGTTCCGCCCGGTGATCTCCGCCCCGCCCCGCCACGACAGGCCGATCCGCCGCCGCCCGGGGACGCGCGGCCCCAGGAGCGCCCTCGCCTGCTCCCGCGCCGCCGCTGACGGCCGCAGATAGGGCGCCGCGGGAAAGCTCTCCGGCGTCCTGCGGAAGGCGTAGCCCAGGCTGCCCAGGGTCACGATCCTGGCGCCCGACCAAGCCGCCGAAGTGTGCAACTGCGGGAACGAGCTGACGAACAGCCGCGCCAGGCGCATTTCGCCCACCAGCGACACCCGCCGCGCGACGGCCAGCAGGTCGGGGATGATGCTGGCGAACATCACCATGTCGCCGACGCCCTGCTCGCCCAGCAGCACCACATCCGCCCCGGCCAGGGCCAGGGCCAGGGCCCGATCATAGGCCGACCAGGCCGCCTCGAATCGGCCCAGCCGCGCCAGGCAGCCCCCCCACATCTCCAGCAGCATGGGCTCCTGCGGGT
>Ga0065721_10008412_pt1 | contig 12447 bp, 15 predicted proteins | sample Mesricmetagenome_FD_59108 | JGI IMG/M metagenome (GOLD analysis project Ga0065721, IMG submission 59108) | Mesophilic microbial community from rice straw/compost enrichment Sample: eDNA_1 v2 (version 2) | ecosystem: Engineered > Solid waste > Grass > Composting > Bioreactor | place: USA: Davis... | reverse complement strand
AGAACGTCTCTTGCGCCGGCCATGCGCGCGGCGATCGCCACGAGCCCGGAACCCGCGGCGAAATCCAGGACACGCCTCCCCCGCACCGTTTCCGGATGGTCCAGGATGTATCGCGCCAGTCCCTGCCCCCCTGCCCAGGCGAAGGCCCAGAAGGGCGGCGGCAGCCCGATCTCCTCCAGTTCCTCCTCCGTCTTCTGCCAGAGGTCATGCGCCTCGTCGGCCAGATGCAGCCGGATCTCCGGCACATGCGGCGTCGATCGAAGTGCGGTGTTGGCGAGGATGAAGCTACGAGGATCGGTCTTCACGCCGGTCTCAGTCGGGCGAGCGCGGCGGGTTGTCCAGCCCGCCGAGACGGCAGATCTCGAAATACTCCGCATCGGTCACAGGCTGCACGGACAGACGCATCGACGTCACCAGCGACATCGTCTCGAACGTCGGGTTGGCCTTGATCTCCTTCAGCGTCACCGGCTTCGGCATGTCGCACACGGCGCGGATGTCGACGCAGTCCCAGCGCGCATCGTCCCCTGCCGTCGAATCCGGATGGCTGAGGGCACAGACCTCCACGATCCCGACGATCTCCAGCCCCTCGTTGGAATGGTAGAAGAAGCCCTTGTCGCCGAGCTTCATCGTCCGCATGTTGTTGCGCGCCTGGTAGTTGCGGACCCCCGTCCACTCCTCGCCGGCGTCGCCCTTCGCCTTCTGCATCTCCCAGGACCAGACGTTCGGCTCGGACTTGAAAAGCCAGTATGCCATCGCTCAGGCCTCCGGCTTGTTGAAGACCCAGTTGTAGGGCTTCACCTCGACCTTCTGGAACAGGCCTGCCTGGTAATAGGGGTCAGCCTCGGCAAGCGCTCTCGCGGCAGCCATGTCTTCCGCCTCGACGATCACCAGGCTGCCGTTCGGCTTGCCCTCGTCGTCGAGGAACGGCCCCGCTATCTTCAGGATGCCATCAGCATTGAGCTTGTTGAGATGATCGAGATGCGCCGGGCGCGTATCCATCCGCACGTTGAGGTGGCCGGGCTTGTCGGTGCAAAGAAATGCGAACAGCATCGAAATGTCTCTTCCTTCAGTTATTCCGTGGTGATCGGGCGCGTCATCAGTTGTTCGACCGCAGCCGGGATCGCGAGCCTTCCCGCGATGATATCGGCAACGGCATTTGTGATCGGCAGGTCCACGCCCTGCTTCTTCCCCAGCTCGGCGGCGACGGCGGCGGCATGGGCGCCCTCCACCAGATCGCCGCTCCCGCCGTTATGGGCCTGGCTGCCGAGGGCAATGCCGTAGCGAAGGTTGCGGGACTGGTGGCTGGTGCCGGTGAGGACAAGATCGCCCAGCCCCGACAGCCCGCGCACGGTTTCCGCACGTCCGCCCATACGCTCGACGAGGCGCGACATCTCTGCCAGGCCGCGGGAAATGAGGGCGGCCCTCGCCGACTCCCCGAGCCCCGCGCCTTCCACGATCCCGCAGGCGATCGCCAGCACGTTCTTCAGCGCCCCGCCCAGTTGCACGCCCGCCCGGTCGGTGGATGCATAGAGCCTGAACGTCCGGGTCGAAAGGGTTTGCGCAAGCATTTCCGCGCGATGCGTGTCGCTCGCGGCGATCGTCATCGCCGTCGGCAGCCCGCGGGCGATATCCGCGGCGAAGCCGGGTCCGCTGAGGGCGGCAGCGGGCCGCCCGTGCAGTTCCCGTTCCAGGACCTCGGTCAGCAATGCTCCGGATGTGCGCTCCAGCCCCTTGGCACAGGTGACAACCGCGGCCTGGCGCGCGAGATAGGGAGCATAATGCCGGGCGGCATCCGCTTGCGCCTGTGAGGGCATGGCAAAAAGAACGAACGCAGCCTCCGATACGGCGTCCGGCTCTGCCGAAAACTCCAGCGCGTCCGGCAACGGAACCCCGGGCAGTGAGCCGTCATGCGTCCGCAGGTCGCGCAGGTCGCTCATCAGGGCCGGATTGCGGCCGACGAGCGTCACCCTCAGGCTCTCCTGCAAGGCCATGACGGCCGCAAGCGCGGTGCCGAAGGCACCTGCTCCGATGACGGCAACATTCTGACGGCCGCTCATGCCTTTGCCCCCCGTTTACCCGAGCCGAGCATGGTCCGGGCGCTCATGTCGAGCGGCCAGCGCGACCGCGGCTGGACGTCGAGCGGATCGGACGGAAGCTCCGCCGCCATGCGCTCGAGGCCCGCCCAGGCGATCATCGCCGCATTGTCGGTACAAAGCCGCATCGGCGGTGCGATGAACCGGAAGCCATATTCGAGGCAGAGCGCCTGCAGCGTGCGGCGGATCTCCTGGTTGGCCGCCACCCCTCCGGCGACCACCAGCGCCGGCTGCATCTCGACATCCGAATACTCCGCGCGAAATCGCGCGAGGCCGCGGCCGATCCGGTCCTGCAGCGTCCGAGAGATCGCCTTCTGAAAAGAGGCGCAGATATCGGCGACATCCTGGTCGCTCAGAGGCGCGATTTCGGTCGCCGCCTGCCGGACGGCGGTCTTCAGCCCGGAGAAGGAAAAGTCCAGCCGGGCCTCGCCCACCAGCGGACGCGGCAGCTTGAAACGGTCCGGATCGCCGTTGAGGGCCGCCCGTTCCACCGCCGGACCGCCCGGATAGGGAAGCCCCAGCAGCTTCGCTGTCTTGTCGAACGCCTCGCCAAGGGCGTCGTCGATCGTCGTGCCCCAGCGTTCGTAGTCGCCGACGCCGCGGACGAGGACGAGTTGCGTATGCCCCCCGGAAACCAGCAGCATCAGATAGGGAAACGGCAGCCCGTCCGTCAACCGCGCCGTCAGCGCATGCCCCTCGAGGTGGTTGATCGCGAAGAGCGGCTTGCCGGTCACCCGGGCGATCGCCTTGCCGGTCATCAGTCCGACGATCAACCCGCCGATCAGTCCGGGTCCGGACGTGGCGGCCACGGCGTCGATCTCCGACAGCGGGACCTTGGCCCGCTCCAGCGCCTCCTCGACNAGCCCGTCCAGCGCNTCGACATGGGCACGCGCGGCGATCTCCGGCACCACGCCGCCGAAAGCGCTNTGCTCCTCGAGCTGCGACAAAACGACGTCCGACAGGATNTCGCCACGCCCGTCGGGATGCCGCACGACCACGGCAGCCGCGGTTTCGTCGCAGCTTGTTTCGATGCCGAGGATGCGAAGAAAGGGCGCCATGAGCCGATCGTTGATTGCGGGGTGGGGCAAAGCCGGTTACCAAGGCCTCCGGTTAACAATGGACGAAAGCGGATGCAAACAAAACCTTTCCGGATCGGCACGCGCGGCAGNCCGCTCGCGCTGGCGCAGGCNGCGGAAACGCGGGCCCGGCTGATGGCCGCCCATGACCTGCCCGAGGAGATGTTCGAGATCGTCGTGCTGTCCACCACCGGCGACCGNNTCACCGACCGGCCGCTCAGCGAGATCGGCGGCAAGGGTCTGTTCACGCTGGAGCTGGAAGAGCAGCTGACGTCGGGCGACCTGGATTTNGCCGTGCACTCCTCCAAGGACATGCCGACCGTCCTGCCGGAAGGCCTGCACATTTCGGCCTACCTCCCGCGGCAAGACATTCGTGACGCGCTGATCGGCCGCACCGCTCCGAGCCTGACCGCCCTGCCCGACGGCGCGACCGTCGGCACCGCATCGCTGCGCCGTCAGGCGCTGGTCCGCCGCATCCGGCCGGACCTTCGGGTAACGGTTTTCCGCGGCTCCGTCGGCACGCGGCTGCGCAAGCTGGACGAAGGACAGGTCGACGCCACCCTGCTTGCCTTCGCCGGCCTCAAGCGGCTGGCGAGGGAAGACGTGGTGACCGAGCTTCTCGATCCCGCTGAATTTCCGCCGGCACCGGCACAGGGCGCCATCTGCATCGAGAGCCGGATCGGCGACACGCGTGTCGACGCCCTGCTGGAGGCGGTCAACGACAGGCCGACCTATGACGCCGTCAGCTGCGAACGTGCCTTCCTCATGGCGCTCGACGGCTCCTGCCGTACGCCGATCGCCGGCTACGCCCTCTGCGACGGCGATCATCTCCGCTTCTCCGGCCTGATCCTGACGCCGGACGGGCAGAAGGAATACTCGGTCGAGATGGAGGGGGCACGCGCACAGGCCGAATCGCTTGGCCGGCAGGCCGGCGAGCGCGTCCGCACCGCCGCAGGACCCGGATTCTTCGAGACCTGGAGCTAGGACGGTGCGCATTCTGGTCACCCGTCCCCTCGGGGCTTCGCGGCGGACGGCGCAGCGGCTGAAGGCGCTTGGCCACGATCCCGTCGTCCTGTCCGTCACGGAGGCCGAGCATCATCCGGACGAGGTGCGCGATGCTCTCGGCAGGCCTTATAGCGCCCTGCTGGTCACCAGCGCGGAAGCGGTACGGGTGGCGCAGTCGCTTGGCACCGGCTTGTCGGAACATCTCGGCGCGACGGTGTTCACGGTCGGCGACGCCACGGCGGCAGCCGCGCGCGAAGCCGGCTTCTCCGACGTCGAAGCGGCCGAGGGGACGGGCGCCAGCATGGTGAAACTCTTCGGCGAGCGATGGTCGCGGCTGGCGTCCGCCAGGCCGCTGCTCTACCTGGCGGGATGGCCCCGCTCCCCGTCGCTGGAAGCGGGGCTGGCGGAGCTCCGGATCCCCCTGACCGTCGTCAGGGCCTACGCCATGCGGCCGCTTGAGGTTGCTCCGGAAGCCATGACGGCGGCGCTCAGGCATCCTCCCGTCGATGCCGTGCTGTTCTATTCCCGGGAAACCGCGCGCCGCTTCTTCGAGCTTGCGCCGGTCGCCGACGTCCCCGCTCATGCTCGCCTTCTCTGCCTGAGCGGTAACGTCATGGAGGCGATCCCCGAAGAGTTGCGGCACAATGTCCGCATCGCCGCACGCCCGGATGAAGAAAGCCTGCTTGCCCTCCTTTAGTCGGCCGCGGGGCTCAAAATCCGCCTCGCCCCTTCCCTTCAATCGCCCCTGTTACTAGTTTCAGGAGGAAGTTGCAGAACGAGGTCTCGATGGAACCGGAAAAACCGCCCCGCCGCCCGAAGCCGAAGAAAGAACCCGCGACGCTCGACCTGACGGCGGAAGAAGCGGCGGTCGCAGAACCGGTCCGCAGCAATGACACGGACGCGACAGCCGATGTCGCGCCCGACGCGTCCTTCGAAGAGAACCAGGCCCCTGAATCGCAGCCAAATCCCGACCCGCCGCCGGCGCAAGGAACCACGGCGGAACCCGCCGCCGAGCCGCCCGTCGCCGACACCGGGCCCGGGCAGCCGCTCCAGCAGCCCGACTCCGTCGCGGAAGAACCCCGAGCGTCCCCCCACAGGAAGTCGCCCGCCACCTCCACCCTGATCGCGGCCGGCATCTTCGGCGGTATCGTGGCGCTCGCGCTCGCCGGCAGCATGCAATATGCCGGCTACCTTCCGGCGGCCACCCGTCCGGCCGATGTCGGCGGCGAGATCCAGTCCCTTCGCCAGGAGATCGAAGCTCTCCGCCAGGCGCCTGCCGCCCCTTCCACCGATCCTGCGCTCGCTGCGCGCATCGACGGCCTGGAAGCGGCTTTGGCCGAGCGCTCCCAGGATGCCGGCGCCGAGGACCGGCTGGCCGCGATCGAGCAGCAGCTGACCGAGGTTCGAGCCGGCACGCAAAGCACCGCCTCCGAAAACGCGGCGCGTCTGGAAGAGTTGCAGGGGCGCCTCGATGCCGCCGAGGCAAAGCTGAACGAGCCGGGAGCGGAGAAAGCGGCCGCCCGCGCCATCGCCGCCGCAGCGTTGAAGGCCGCCGTCGATCGTGGCAATTCGTTCGGCGCCGAGCTGGACACCTTCGCCGCGGTCGCCCACGACGGTCAGACCGCCGACCGGCTTCGGCCGTACAGCGAGGAAGGCGTGCCGACCCGGGCGCAACTGGTGGAACAGTTCTCTGCGGTCAGAGACCGTATCCTCGATGCGGCCGCCGCGCCGGAGCAGGACCAGGGCATCGCCGGCAGGCTGATGTCGAGCGCCTTCTCCGTCGTGAAGGTCCGGCGTACCGGTGATGTGGAAGGCAATGCCCCAGAGGCGATTGTCTCGCGGATGGAAAGCGCACTGGATGCGGGCGACCTCCCCGCTGCAGCCGCCGAATGGGATGTCCTGCCGCAGGAGGCAAGGGACGCCTCGGCGGACTTTAAGCAGGCTCTCGATGCGCGGATCGCGGTGGACGGGCTTATCGGCGACGCGCTCACGCGGGCCGTCAGCGAAACCGGCCAGCAGAACTGAGGAATGGCGGAATGATCAGAATCTTCGTGTTCATCCTTGTCGTCCTTGCTCTCGGATGGGGCTTCTCCTGGCTTGCGGACCGCCCCGGCCTGATCGCGATCACCTGGCAGGACTATCTGATCGAGACCAGCCTCATGGTGGCGGCCACCGCGGTTGCGGCATTGATCGCTGCCATCATGATCCTCTGGTGGCTGGTGCAACTGGTCTGGACCTCGCCGCACTCCGTCCGCCGCTATTTCCGTGCCCGCAAGCGCGACCGCGGCTATCAGGCGCTCTCCACCGGTCTGATCGCCGCCGGCGCCGGCAATGCCATTCTCGCCCGCAAGATGAGCCTGCGTGCGCAGGGTCTGCTGCGTTCCGACCAGGAGCCGTTGCTGCACCTTCTGGACGCCCAGGCCGCGCTGATCGAGGGACGTCACGACGATGCACGGCGGAAGTTCGAGCGGATGGCGGAAGATCCGGAGACCCGCGAACTGGGTCTGCGCGGCCTCTATGTGGAAGCGCGCCGCCTGGGCGCGGACGAGGCTGCCCGTCAATATGCCGAGCGCGCCGCGGAACATGCGCCCTACCTTCCCTGGGCGGCTCAGGCGACGCTGGAGGCCCGCTGCCGGGAAGGTCGCTGGGACGATGCGATCCGCCTGCTCGAACAGCAGCGCATCGCCAATGTCATCGACAGGAGGCAGGCGGACCGCTGGAAGGCGGTGCTTCTGGCGGCCAAGGCCGGCGAACGGCTGGAATCCGACCCGAAGGGNGCCCGCGACGACGCGCTTGCGGCGCTGAAGCTCGCCAGGGATNTGGTCCCGGCCGCCGTCATCGCCGCCAAGGCCTATCTGCGCGAGGACAACATCCGTCGGGCCGCATCNGTCCTCGAGGGTGTATGGAAGGCGACCCCGCATCCCGAGATCGCGAGGACCTATGTCCGCGCAAGGAGCGGGGACAGCGCGGTCGACCGGTTGAAGAGAGCCGAGAAGCTGGAATCGATCCGTCCCAACAACGTCGAGTCGCTTGTCGCGGTCGCGGAAGCCGCTCTCGATGCAAGGGAACTCGCACGCGCCCGTGCCAAGGCCGAGGCCGCCGCCCGCATGGGCCCGCGGGAGAGCATCTACCTCCTGCTGGCCGATATCGAGGAAGCCGATACGGGCGACCAGGGCCGCATCCGTCACTGGATGGCGCAGGCACTTCGCGCGCCTCGCGATCCGGCATGGGTGGCGGACGGCCTCGTTTCCGAACAATGGCTGCCCATGTCGCCCGTTTCCGGCCGGATCGACGCCTTTGAATGGAAGGTGCCCTTCGGGCAGATCGAAGGTCTCGTTGAAGAGGGTGACCCCGCCGGCAAGGCGATTGCCGAACTGCCCCCCGTCGCTTCCGAGCCGCAGCCGGCGCCGGAGCAACCGGAGACGGTCGTGGACGTGGCGCCTGCAGAGCCTGCGGAGTCGGAGCCTGCGCCCAGGCCCGGTGTTGCTGTCGACGAAAGCAAGCCCGAGCAGAGGCGCGTGGTGCCGATTGCCGCAGCCATGGAACACGAGACACAGCCGGCGAAGCTGGAGGAAGAAGCAGATCCCGATCCGTTCTTCGGCCGGCCGCCGGATGATCCGGGCGTGAAGGATCCCGCCGCTTCCGCCCAGCCCGCCAACCGCCTCCGGCTGTTCTGAGAGGCGGGGTGCATGTTCGAACGTTTGCAGGCCTTCATCCAGAGCCTCGCCGCAGGTGGACCGGAGAGCGCTTTCGCACCGGGCGACCCGCGTTTGGCCTTCGCGGCCCTCTGCTTCCAGGTGATGGAAGCCGACGGTACCGTTTCGGACGAAGAACAGCGGCACCTCCGCGACCTGCTGCGCGAGCGTTACGACCTGGACGGAGGCCGGCTCGCCGAGTTGATGCATGCCGCACGCGAAGCAGGCCATGAGGCGGTGGATTACTACCGCTTCACTTCGGACCTCAACCGGCATCTGGACGCCGGCCAGCGCGTCGAACTCCTCGGCGTCCTGTGGGACCTCGTGCATGCGGACGGCAGGCGGAGCGAGATGGAGGATCACGTGATCTGGCGGATCGCGGACCTCCTCGGCGTCTCCTCCCGCGATCGCGTCCTGCAGCGGCAGGAGGCGCAGGCAAGGTCCGAGCCGGAGGCGTGAGGCAGTTGAACGGGCCTTCNACGCAGGCAGGAACCCTTCGCGAACCGCGGAAGCTTCCCGTGCTGGTGGTGCTTCACCAGGAGAACTCCTCGGCCGGCCGGGTCGGCCAGATGCTGGTCGGGAAGGGATACCCTCTCGACATCCGCCGCCCGGCGCTCGGCGANCCGCTCCCGGAAACGCTTGCCGGTCATTCCGGTGCCGTCATCTTCGGCGGGCCGATGAGCGCCAACGACCCCGAACCCTATATCCGCAGGGAGACGGACTGGATCGGCGTGCCGCTGAAGGAGGACAAGCCCTTCCTCGGCATATGTCTCGGCGCGCAGATGATGGTTCGCCACCTCGGCGGCACGGTCGANGCCCACAAGGACGGCCTGGCGGAGATCGGCTGGTATCCCCTTCGGACCACCGAGCATGGACGGCTGCTGATGCCGCATTGGCCGCAGATGGTCTATCACTTCCACCGGGAGGGCTTCAGCTTGCCCCACGGCGCGCAGCGCCTTGCGGAAGGCGATGCCTATCCCAACCAGGCGATCCGCTACGGGCAGAACGCCTGGGGTGTCCAGTTCCACGCCGAGCTGACGCGCGCCATGATGCAGCGCTGGGTGGTACGGGGCGAGCATCGCTTCATCATGCCCAACGCCCAGAAGGGCAGCGAGCATCTCGAGGGCAGGATGATCTTCGACGCGCCGCTCCGGCAATGGCTCTGGAACTTCCTCGATCTGGTCTTCGATCGGCAGGAGAGCAAGGTCGCGGCGGGAAAGCCGGCTGAACCCCAGGCAGCCGCCCCCGCCGGAGCCACGCGGCCGGCTCCCGGGCCCAATGGACGTTAGCGCCCCGGAGCATCCAGGCTGTCGATCCGGCGCAGCTGTGGGAAGCGCATCGCCCAGATCCACGCCACCGCCAGCGTCCCGGCCCCGCCGATAACGACGGCGGGCACCGCACCGAAGATGGATGCCATGGTGCCGGCACGGAACTCGCCGAGCTCGTTGGATGCGCCCACAAACACCATGTTCACCGCGTTGACGCGGCCTCGAACTTCGTCGGGTGTCCAGAGCACGATCAGCGTCTCCCGGACATAGACCGAGATCATGTCCGAGGCGCCCATCAGCATGAGCGCCGCGATCGACAGCCATGCAGTCTGCGACAAACCGAACACGATCGTGCCGGCACCGAACAGCGCGACGCCGACGAACATCGCAACCCCGGCGCCATGCCGGATGGGATAGAAGGCGAGCCACAGGGCGACCGCCACCGCCCCGATCCCCGGCGCCGCACGCAAAAGCCCCAGGCCCCACGGCCCGAGCACCAGGATGTCGCGCGCGAAGATGGGCATCAGCGCCACGGCTCCGCCCAGCAGCACCGCGAACAGGTCGAGCGAGATGGCGCCGAGCACCACCTTTTCCTGTCCGATGAACCGGAAGCCTGCGAGGATTTCCGTCCAGCTCACGGTTTTCGATCCCGTCCGCTGTGCCGGCTTCGGGATCAGCACGACGAGCAGCGCCGCCAGCGCCAGCATCCCGAGCGCCACGGAATAGGCAACGGTGGCGCTGACGCCGTAGAGCAGGCCTCCGGCCACCGGGCCGACGATCGAGGCGGTCTGCCAGGAGGACGAATTCCAGGCAATGGCATTGGCGAGGTCCCGTTCCGGTACGAGGTTCGGTGCCAACGACTGCACCGCCGGCCCCATGAAGGCGCGCTCGATGCCGAAGACCGTGAGGATGGCGAAGACTGCCCACGGAATGAAGAGCCCGGCACTCGTCAGCACGAGAAGAGCCAGCGCACAGGCGGACCCGACCGCGAGACAGATGGCGACGATGGCCCGCCGGTTGTAGCGGTCGGCGACGGAGCCGGTGACCAGGATGAGCAGCAGCGAGGGCAGGAACTGGAACAGGCCGATCAGGCCGAGGTAAAGCGCACTCCCCGTCTCGTCGTACATCTGCCAGCCGACCGACACGCTGATGATCTGGATGGCGAAGGCGGCGAGGAAGCGGGCCGTGAAGAACCTCGCATAGGAGGCGTGCCTGAACGCTGCAAAGCGGTCGCCGGTGATGGAGGTGGACATCGGAAGAGAGCTTTCGAGAGCCGGTCCGCGCTTGAGCGGAGCCGTTAAACACGTTGGTCCGGCGCCCGGGCGCGGCACTTGCCCGTTAGTTCGCCAATGTCTACATGTCTGTCAACAAGAAATGGAGACCTTGATGCTCGCGCTGTTTCAGACGATCGATCTGGCTTTGAACCTCTATACCTGGGTGCTGATCGCCAGCGCCATCTTCTCCTGGCTCTACGCCTTCAACGTGATCAATTCCCGCAACCAGTTCGTCAACGCGATCGGTACCTTCCTCTACAACGTCACNGAACCCGTGCTGCGCCCGATCCGTCGCATCATGCCGGATCTCGGCGGCATCGANATCTCGCCGATCATCGTCCTGCTGATCATCTTCTTCCTGCGCTCGCTCCTGTGGACGAGCCTCTACCCGCTGGTCGCGTGAGCCTCCCCTACAGCCTTCATCACGATCATGTCCGGCTGTCCGTTCGGCTGATCCCGGGCGCCGGACGAGACGGTGTGGAGGGAATAGAGACGGCGGATGACGGATCGGTCTTCCTGAAGGCGCGCGTGACCGCCGTCGCGGAGGGCGGCAAGGCGAACAAGGCACTGGTCGAACTGCTGGCGAAGGCGCTCCGCCAGCCGAAAAGCTCCCTCTCCATTCTCAGCGGCGAAACGGCGCGCAAAAAAATCCTCCGGATCGAGGGCGACCCGGAGGATCTGGCATTGCGGATGAAGACCCTGGTCGGGTCCTGATTACTTCTTGGCCTTGAAGCGCTCGATCGCCTCGACGATCAGCTGCTTGGCGATGGAGACATCCTGCCAGCCCCCGATCTTCACCCACTTGCCGGGCTCCAGGTCCTTGTAGTGCTCGAAGAAGTGCTCGATCTGCTTCAGCGTGATCTCCGGCAGGTCGCTGTAGTTCTCGATCTTGTCGTAGCGGCGCGTCAGCTTCGGCACCGGCACGGCGATGATCTTCTCGTCCTTGCCGCCGTCGTCCTCCATGACCATCACGCCGATCGGGCGGACGTTNATCACGCAGCCCGGGACGAGCGGNCGCGTGTTGCAGATCAGAACGTCGATCGGGTCGCCGTCCTCGGACAGCGTGTGNGGCACGAAGCCGTAGTTNCCCGGATAGGTCATCGGGGTGTACAGGAAGCGGTCGACGACCAGCGCGCCGGCGTCCTTGTCCATCTCGTACTTGATCGGGTGTCCGCCGACCGGCACTTCGACGATGACGTTGACGTCATCAGGCGGATTCTTCCCTACGGAAATCGCATCGATACGCATTCTTCTCCCCGGGTGAGGTGTGACGATGCGCCTCGATAATGGGATTTATGCTGCAAGGCAACAAGGCTTTGGCCGGCGGCGGATGAATAGCGCCGAAGACACTCAGCGAGGCCAGACGAAGCCGATCTTGCGCAGCGACGTCCCGCCGAAGTCCTCCATCCCCTCCACCATGTCGAGCCCGCCATGGCGGCGGAAGAACCGGGCGGCATGCTCGCTGTCCTCCAGGCACCAGACCACCAGTCCATCGCAGCCCAGCGATTTCAGGAGGCGCCGGCTCTCGCCGAACAGGCGGCGTCCGAGGCCGATCCCCTGGAATTCCGGCCTGAGATAGATTTCGTAGACCTCGCCGTCATAGGGAAGCGCCTTGGCGCGGTTCAATCCGATCGTGGCATAGCCGGCGATCGTGCCGGCGACGTCGAGGACGAGGAGCGTCGCAGGCCCTCGCGTCGCCTTGCGCCACCATGTCTCGCCGCGCCGTTCGAGCATCTGCGTGAGCGGCTTGTGCGGGATGAGGCCCGCATAGGTCTGGCTCCACGATACGCGGTGGGTATCCGCTATCGCGGCCGCATCCTGCGGTTCGGCACGTCGCACATCGATGGATAACGTCTTCATAACGTCACTCTGAACCCAATCATCGGGCTTCGCGATAACATGATACAGTCTCGGAACGCCTTTCCCCAGCAATGGTTCTCGCCTTCCGGGATCAATGTTAACGCTTTTTTTACCCCTCCCACAAGGCTGTCCAGGAAGGAGACACAACAATCCCGGCGCAGGACCGGGTGCCGAAA
>Ga0065721_10052204_pt1 | contig 12448 bp, 10 predicted proteins | sample Mesricmetagenome_FD_59108 | JGI IMG/M metagenome (GOLD analysis project Ga0065721, IMG submission 59108) | Mesophilic microbial community from rice straw/compost enrichment Sample: eDNA_1 v2 (version 2) | ecosystem: Engineered > Solid waste > Grass > Composting > Bioreactor | place: USA: Davis... | reverse complement strand
GTCCGCCAAGCTCAGCAAGCCAAGCCGTACGACGTACATTGTGCTCGCGATCGCCAGGAGCGGCAGCTCGCGGAACTTATAGCCGTATTTGGCAAGCAGGAAAAACACCGGGATTTCGCTGACCGAAGAAGCCAGGGAAGCAACGCCGATGACCGAATCATCGGCATTCAGCTCGCGCATGGCGAGCGCCAGGAAGCCTTCGTTAATGCGGTGAGCGATCGAGACGAGCATAATCATGACGAAGAACGCGATGATCTCCCGTTGCTTAAAGATGCCGATCAAGCCGCTAAACTCGAATTTGCGGAGCGATGCTTGGTAGTTGCCGACTAACAAAGAGAGCACTAGCGAGATCGCGACGACGACAAGGCCGATGATGAGCGTCTCGTCCGAGCCGTAATGCTTCAGAATGTAACCGAATAGGACTGCGCACACCGCATAGCCGAGAGAACCGAACATGCGGATCGAAGGGAAGCTGCGGTTCATTCGTTCCGCCGCGAGCAAGGTGACGCTGTCCATCATGGCGTTCATCGGCGTCTGGCAGAAGTAGAAGAAAGCCATAATGCCGGCCATGATGCCGAATTCCTTCTGCGGCAGGAGCAACGCAAGCCCGAGGATTTGACCGACATACAGGATGCTAAGCACTCTTCGGATGTTGCGCGAGCGGTCGCTGACGATGCCGACGACGATGTTGGACACGATCGACAGCATCGGACCGATCGAGTAGATGGCCCCGATCTGAAGCTTGGAGAAACCAAGGCTGTCGAAGTAGAGCGGGAAGTATGAGATGAGCAGCACCATGAACGCATAATTCGTAAATTGCATGGCCCGCAGAATGAACAGCTGACTGGCATGATTCATGGCTATTTCGGAATCTTTCATATCTGGCAAGTCCCCTATAGGTTATTAACGTGCGTTACTTTGCGGCAGGCCGGTGGTATCTCCTGAACAGCCAAGCCAGGAAGAGCAGCTCCACGAAGACGCCCGCCGATTGCGCCATCGAGCCGAGTACGCCGTTCCATTCGGGCAGCGCCAAGGAGAGCACGACGATCATCGTGACGGTCGTGATCGCGTTCGACAGCTGAGAGCCGAACATCAGCTTCGTCTCGCCGTTCGCCATAACGATCCCGTTGAGCGTATCCAGCCATGGGAAGACGAGTACAAGCGGGAGGAAACCCCGGAGCGCGTGGATGCTGGCCTGCAGCAGCTCCTCCTCGGCACCGAGAACGTGCGAGAACATCCAAGGTCCGACCGGTGTAAAACACATGATGAGAAGGTTGACCGTCGGAATAAATCCGAGCATGAGCGTAAACCGCTTGACGAGGTGCGGATGCGACTTGACGAATTGGAGCGCGATCTGATGAAAATACGTGAAAAAGCCGAGCATCAGGTTCATCAAGCTCCCCGCCGTCGCGAAAGACGCGATCGTAAGCGAGCTTTTGTCCGTCGTACCCATTAATGCGTTCATGACCGGGCTGACCCAGACGATGATGAAAGCGGAATAAAGCAGCGGGCTGTAGAACCCAAGCACGTGCTTCGGTTTCGTTACTTCGCAGGCTTCGTCCTTCTCCGGCATTTCCTTGAGGAGCTTGCGCGCTTCCAGCCAGCTAATCGAGGCTTCGATGATCATGCCGAACAAGAAGATAGCCGCGCCCTGCCAAGCGCTATGTACGCCGGTATGCAGGAAGTATTGCGACAGCGCGAACATGCCGGATAACCGGAATACCATGCCGATCGTCAGCCAGCGCGTCTTCATTTTATAAATAATGATGCCTTGGTACAAGCAACGCAATCCGGAGAAGATGGACAGGAACATCAGCGGATAATAAGTACCGATCGCCTCTCGTTCCACGACCTCGTCCGCACCGAACGCGCCGCCGAACACCCAGTGACCGACCGGAGTAAAAGCGACTGCGGCGCCGAACAGAAGCCCTCCTCCGAAGACGAAGTAGCTGACGCGCGCGACTGCGCGGAACGATACGCGGTCCCGGACGAGCGCCGAACAGGTTTGCCTGAGCAGCACGGCCGGTCGTTCCGTTACGGTGAGCAAGCTCATCCCGAGCGCGTAGCCCGCGATAATCGTAACCTGCATGCTAGGGTCGGAGCGGGCCAGCGTACCGTTAATAATAACGTGCGATAAATTGATGAGCAGGACGGATACGCCGAGCGGAATGAAAAAAAGGAAAAGCCGTCTCAGCGAGACGGACTCGTTATTCGGAATCATACGGGTATCCTCCATTAGACATGTTGCGAGTCGTGATGCGATCAATTATTCGACAGGATTGCTAGTATTATAACAGATTTCAGCAGACGACAAGGGGATAAAACGGAAGGTTTGTGCTGGATTTCATGGTGGCGAAGTGATAAATTAAAGAATGATATGTTTTCGAGTGGGGCTATGAAGGTGACAATGCTAATGCAGGCTGATGAGGATGACTGGCTGGCAAGCCAATTCACGTTCGATGAACGGCTTGGCATTCGAGTGCCCCGTCTGACGGGAGATTGGGATTCGCTCAGTCTGAGCTGCCAGATTGCTTTGCTTGAGCTTTGGGAACGAATCCGCGGCAACATTCCCGACCACGTGAAGCGATTCGAAGAAGAGATTAAGATCAAGCAGGCGATGTTGTACGAGGAAGAGGATTTTGCCGCATCGTGTCGATTGAATAGCGAGATCGCGGAGCTGGCAAGTCGAATTAACGATCTGCACATTTGGTTCCGTACCCAGCAGGAGTTGGATCGCGAAAGCAAACGGCATAGCTGATCGAACAGGCGGAGGGTAACGACCGAATGAACGGGAACGAGCTGCTGTCAGGCCTAACGCCCCAAGGGCCGTTCAGCCTGATGAAGCGGGTGTATAAGTACGTATTGCCGGAAGTTAGAGCCGAGCTTGCCAGATGGCGCAGCGTCGCGGATGCGATACCGGATCCCGAGCTTCGCAAGCAAGCGATCGATAGCATGACCTCGAAACAGTTTCATTGCGAAGGCGGCGGCGTTTACGCGGCAGGCAATCTGGCGCAGAGGCACGTGCTCATTCCGCTGATCGTCGCGCTACAGACGATTAGCGACTATTTGGATAATTTGTGCGATAGAAGCACCTCGCTGGACGCGGACGATTTCAGGCTGCTGCATCAAAGCATGATCGACGCGGTAACGCCTGGCACCGGACCGCGCAACTATTATGCGCTTCGAGCCGAGCAGGACGACGGCGGCTATCTGCAGGCGCTCGTCGACAAATGCCAAGAGATGGTGGCGGAACTGCCTGGTTACGGGCACGTTCAGCCTTTTGTCGTCGAGCTTGTGCAGTTGTATGGCGATTTACAGGTGTATAAGCATATCGCCCGCGAGAAGCGTGAGCCTGCGCTGCAGGGTTGGTGGGAGGCGCATGCGTCCCGTTATCCTGAGCTGATGTGGAACGAATTCGCGGCGGCTACGGGATCTACCCTCGGGATGTTCATGCTTTTCTTGGCGGCAACCGATCCTTCCCTCGACGCGGAGTTAGCGAAGCGGATCCGGGAAGGGTATTTTCCATCCATATGCGGATTACATATTCTGCTTGATTATCTAATCGATCAGGCGGAAGACGAGCTGGGCGGCGATCTTAATTTCTGCAGCTATTACGCCGACCAAAGCATGCTGAACGACAGGCTGGCCGGCATGGTGCATTCGGCTCGCAGAGCGGCTGACGGATTACCCTTCAGCTCGTTCCACCGGATGATCGTAGAAGGCTTGGTCGCTCTCTATCTATCGGATCCGAAAGTCAAAGGGCAGAAGAGCGTCAAAGCGACCGCCAAGCGGCTCATGAAGGGCAGCCCCTGGACGAGAGTGTTTTTCTGGCTGAACAGCCATTGGATAAGAAAGGCTCTGTAAGGGCCAGGAGACATTAGGGAGGAATCGGAAATGAGTGAAGTGAAGAAAATTGCCGTACTGACGAGCGGCGGAGATTCTCAAGGGATGAACGCGGCTGTCCGCGCCGTCGTACGGAGCGGCTTATATCATGGCCTCGAGGTTTATGGAGTTCAACGAGGCTATCAAGGACTTTTAAATCAAGATTTGCGTCCGATGGATTTGCGCAGCGTCGGAGACATCATCCAGCGCGGGGGCACGATTCTGCAGACGGCTCGCTGTAAAGAATTCATGACCGCGGAAGGTCAGCAGCGCGGCGCAGAAGTGCTTCGCGAGCACGACATAGACGGCCTCGTCGTTATCGGCGGCGACGGTTCTTATCAAGGCGCGAACAAGCTGAGCAAGCTCGGCATCAAGACGATGGGCTTGCCGGGCACGATCGACAACGATATTCCGTTCACCGACTTCACGATCGGCTTCGATACGGCAGTCAGCATCGTCGTAGATGCGATCAACAAACTCCGCGATACGATGACTTCGCATGAGCGTTCGTCCGTGGTCGAGGTCATGGGCCGCCACTGCGGAGACATCGCGCTGTATGCGGGCCTCGCGAGCGGAGCGGAAGCGATTCTCGTTCCGGAAGTTCCGTTCGACGTCAAAGAAATCTCCCTTCGGATGAAGGATAACTTCATGAAGGGCAAGCGTCACGGCATCGTCGTCGTTGCCGAAGGCGTCGGCACCGGAGAAGATATCGCGCGCGGCATTACCGAATTCAGCGGCATCGAGCCTCGCGTTACGGTACTCGGACACATTCAACGCGGCGGTTCGCCGACGCACAACGACCGGATTCTGGCGAGCCAGCTGGCTGACCATGCGGTACAGAGACTGCGTGCAGGCGATTCCGGCAAAGCGATCGGAATCATTAAGGGCGAATTCGTCGCGACGGATATCGACAAGGTCGTATCGACGAAGAAATCGTTCAATATCGATCTATATAATTTGGCGATGCGTCTAGCCCAATAAGATTCGACAATCCGGCCGATCTGGAATAGGAAGGTGGGCGCCGGGGCACATTTAGACTGCGCTTTACAAAGGTCGAGCAAAGCTGACACTCCTGTGCGGGCGTCAGCTTTTCTGTGTATTTTTACCTAGCTTTGAGGTGGCAAATGGGCTATAATAAGCGCTGTAGAACATAATTTCATCTCGGGTGAACATAATTTCAAAAATCCGTCGTATGAAAGCGTGTGACTGTTGTTGGAATCCGACAAAATCAAGAAAGTAATCGAGGCTGCCAAGCTTTATTATCACCTAGATTATAGCCAGAGCCAGATCGCCGAGACGCTGGGCGTCTCCAGACCTACGGTCTCGCGGCTGCTGCAGCAGGCCAAATCCGAAGGCATCGTGCACATCGAGATTCACGATCCGACGAAGGATATCGAACAGCTGCGCAAGAAGCTGCTGGAGCGGTTTCAGCTCGATCAGGTGATCATTGCCTTCACTCCTACATACGACGATGCCATCGTGAAGAAATATATTGGCCAAGCGGCTGCGGACTATATCCTGTCCCTAGCCAAAGACGGCGATACGATCGGCGCCTCATGGGGATCGACGATGTATCAGGTCGCCTTGCATCTGCAAACCAAGTCGCTCAAGAATTCGCTCGTCGTGCAGCTGAACGGCGGCGTCACTGACGCGGACATTCTGATTTCTCCTTCGGAAATCGTTCATTTATTCGGTAAAGCATTCGGCGTCATTCCATACTTTATGTATTTGCCGGCCATCGTGGACCAGACGATCGTCAAGCAAGCGATTATGACGGACCGTCACATCCGGCGGGTCATGGACATGGCCAAGAACGCCAATATCGCGGTATTCACCGCGGGGGCGCCGACGCCGGATTCCGTGCTGATCAATTCGAATTATATGCGTCCGGAAGAACTCGAGGTCATTATGTCTCGTGCGGTCGGCGACATCTGTTCCCGTTATTACGATCAAGACGGGGAGATTTGCTTGCCGAAATTGAATGAGCGGACGATCGGCATCGAGCTGGCTGACCTTAGGCATAAGGAGCACGCGATACTCGTCGCGGGCGGCGCATCGAAGGTGGGCGCGATTTATGGCGCGTTGAAAGGCAAGTACGGCAACACGCTTGTGACCGACCAGATTACGGCCAAGGCGTTGCTCGATAAATCAAAGAATTAAGAGGATTGGTGCAGGATGAAAACGGAGCAAATCGCAAGCATGATCGACCATACGTTGTTGAGCGCTGTAAGCACGGAGCAAGACATCATTCGGATTTGCGGAGAGGCGAAGCAGTACAGCTTCGCGACCGTATGCGTGAATCCGTACTGGGTCCCGACAGCTGCTAAAGAACTCCAAGGCAGTGCCGTCGGGCTGACGACGGTTATCGGCTTTCCTCTAGGCGCAAGCCGTACGGAGATCAAGGCGGCGGAAGCGACCGACGCGATCGCGGCAGGCGCGACCGAAATCGACATGGTGCTGAACGTAGGGGCATTGAAGTCGGGCCTGAAGGAAGCCGTACTACGGGACATTGAAGCGGTTGTACAAGCCTGCCAAGGCAAGGCGAAGGTCAAAGTCATTATCGAGACGTGCTATTTGACGGACGAAGAGAAGAAGGAAGCCTCGCTGCTATGCAAGAAAGCGGGAGCGGACTTCGTCAAGACGTCGACCGGCTTCGGAACGGGCGGCGCGACGGTCGAAGACATCGCGTTAATTCGGCATGTCGTCGGACCGGATATGGGCATTAAGGCGTCCGGAGGCGTTCGGGATTTAGAGACGGCCCGCAAGCTCATTCAAGCCGGTGCTACCCGTCTTGGCGCAAGCTCGGGCATTGCGATCGTAACGGGCGGAACGGCCGAAGGCTATTAAGCGGAGGGGATGCCGTTCATGAGAACGGTCGATTTGATTACGAAGAAGCGGGATGGCGGCGAGCTCACGCGAGGCGAGATCGATGCCCTCATTGAAGGATATACGCAAGGTACGATCCCCGATTACCAGATGTCCGCTATGGCCATGGCGATATTCTTCCGAGGAATGACGCCGGACGAACGCGCGAATCTGACGATGGCGATGGTCAACTCCGGGGAAGTCATCGATTTGTCCGGCATTGCCGGCATTAAGGTGGATAAGCACAGCACGGGCGGAGTCGGCGATACGACTACGCTCGTGCTGGCGCCGCTCGTCGCATCCGTCGGCGTGCCCGTCGCCAAGATGTCCGGCCGCGGCTTAGGGCATACGGGCGGGACAATCGACAAGCTGGAGTCCGTGCCGGGCTTTCACGTGGAGATCGATAACGATGAATTTATATCGCTCGTCAACCGGCACGGACTTGCCGTCATCGGACAAAGCGATAAGCTGACGCCCGCTGACAAGAAGCTGTACGGATTACGAGACGTTACCGGAACCGTGAATTCGATTCCGCTCATCGCGAGCTCGATCATGAGCAAGAAGATCGCATCCGGAGCGGATGCGATCGTACTCGACGTGAAGACGGGCGACGGCGCGTTCATGAAGGAGATGGACGAGGCGAGAGAGCTTGCCGCGTGCATGGTCGATATCGGCAAACGCGTCGGCAGACGCACGATCGCCGTTCTGTCCGATATGAGTCAGCCGCTGGGCAACGCGATCGGCAATGCGCTCGAGGTACGGGAAGCGATTGATACGCTGCGCGGCGTCGGTCCTAAGGACTTAACCGAGCTGTGCCTAACGCTTGGAGGCCATATGGCGGTTCTAGCGGGGGTGGCGTCAACACAGACCGAAGCAACCGAGCTTCTGAGAGAGGCGATGTCGAGCGGCAAGGCGATTGAGAAATTCAAGGAGTTCCTGACTGCGCAAGGCGGCGACGCTTCCGTCGTCGACGAGCACGGCAGGCTGCCGACCGCCAAGTATCAAATCGAAGTGGCAGCGGATAATTCCGGTTACGTCGCTTCTATCGCGGCTGAGAACATGGGGCTGGCGGCAATGAAACTCGGCGCGGGGAGGGCGACCAAAGAATCCGCCATCGATCTAGCCGTTGGCATCGTCCTTCATAAGAAGGTCGGAGACGAGGTTGCGGCGGGACAGTCGCTTGCGACCATACACGCCAATAGCGAAGACGTCGCGGAAGCGATGAACATCATTCGCGCTTCCATCGCCATTCAGAACGATCCGGTCGAGCCTCCGCCGTTACTGTTGGGCGAGGTCGTTTAGAGAAATGGACAAATTATTCGCTCTTAAGGGGCATACTTGGAAGGAGGTGATGGAATGGGCCAATTATTACAGTCGATGGAAGCTGCCCAAGCGTTCATTCAATCACGAATTACAGTGAAGCCGCAGATCGGTCTTATCCTAGGCTCCGGATTGGGCGAGCTTGCGGACGAGATTCAGGACGCCGTCAAGATCCCTTACGAATCGATTCCCCATTTTCCGGTGTCGACCGTGGAGGGACATGCCGGGCAGCTCGTCATCGGAACCTTGCAAGGCAAACCCGTCATTGCGATGCAAGGGCGTTTCCACTATTACGAAGGATACTCGATGCAGGAGGTTACGTTCCCCGTTCGCGTCATGAAGGCGCTGGGCGTCCAGCAGCTGTTCGTTACGAACGCTTGCGGCGGAATGAATCCTGCGTTCAAGCCGGGGGATCTGATGATCATTCAAGATCACCTGAACTTGACCGGAGCGAATCCGCTGATCGGCCATAACGAGCCTACGCTCGGACCGCGGTTCCCGGACATGAGCCGGGCGTATACGCCGGAGCTGATTCAACTGGTGAAAGACACGGCGGCATCGTTAGATATCGAGGTTCAGCAAGGCGTCTACGGCGGTATTTCCGGGCCGAACTACTTGCCGCCGGCGGAGCTAATCATGCTGCGGCGATTGGGCGCGGACGCGGTCGGAATGTCTACCGTGCCGGAAGTGATCGTGGCGAGCCACATGTCGATGCAGGTCATCGGCATTTCATGCGTCACGGATATGGCGATCGGGGAAGAGCTGGAGCCGCTGAGCCACGAGCAAGTGATCGAAGTGGCGAACCGAACGAAGCCGAAGTTTATTTCCCTGGTGAAGGAAGTCGTAGCGAAGCTGTAACGCGCCTCGTCTAACTTATGGTTTCACGCAACACATTATATAAATTATTAGACAAAAGGAGAGTCATTGAAATGAAAAAGACAGCGAAAGTCGCAACAGGCATCATGCTTGTCGCATCGCTTGCCTTGACGGCATGCGGCGCGAAGAACAACAACAATAACGAGGGCGCAAGCAGCCCAGCAGCGAGCAGCCCGGCTGCAAGCGAAGCGGCTAGTCCAGCAAGCACGGCCGGCGCCGGCAAGAAGTTCGCTATGGTAACCGACGTAGGCGGCGTCAACGACAAGTCGTTCAACCAAAGCGCATGGGAAGGCTTGCAGAAGCTGTCCAAAGACACTACCGCTAGCGTGAAATACCTCGAGTCCAAAGAAGCAACGAACTACTTGACGAACATCAACCAATTCGTTCGCGAGAAATACGACCTGACTTGGGGTATCGGTTTCCTGCTGGGAGACGCGATCACGGAAGCTGCTAAGCAGAACCCGGACGCTAAGCTGGCGATCATCGACAGCGTTGTCGAAGCTCCGAACGTAGAATCCGTAACGTTCGCTGAGAACGAAGGCTCCTTCTTGGTCGGCGTCGTTGCAGGCCTGATGACGAAGACGGACAAAATCGGCTTCGTAGGCGGTATCGACATTCCGGTTATCAAACGTTTCGACCTCGGCTTCGAAGCCGGCGTTAAAGCGGTAAATCCAGACGCTCAAATCATCAAAAACTACACGGGCGCATTCGACAAGCCAGACCTTGGCAAAGCGGCTGCGGCAACGATCTATAACGACGGCGCGGACATCATTTTCCACGCTGCTGGCGGCACTGGCAACGGCGTCTTCAACGAAGCGAAAGAACGCAAATCCTCCGGCAAGCAAGTATGGGTTATCGGCGTCGACAAAGACCAATCTCTCGAGTTCGGCGACGACGTCACGCTCACTTCCATGCTGAAGCGCGTTGACGAAGCGGTATATCGCATCTCGAACGACTTGCTCGACGGCAAATTCAACGGCGGCAAAGTAACGGTTCTCGGTCTGAAGGACAACGGCGTAGGCCTGCCTGAGACGTCCTCGAAGAACGTTCCAGCAGACGTGCTCGCTAAAGTAGAAGAGTACAAGACCAAAATTATCAACGGTGAAATCACGGTACCGACAGCCCAATAATATCGATAAAAGGGTGCTACTATGAACAAGGCGGACACAGTCGTAGAAATGCGGAACATAACGAAGCGTTTCCCCGGCATCGTCGCCAATGACCGTGTCAGTTTCGAGCTGAAGCAGGGCGAGATTCACGCCCTGCTCGGCGAGAACGGCGCGGGCAAGTCGACGCTGATGAACATATTGTTCGGACTGTATCAGCCTGATGAAGGGGAAATCTTCGTTAACGGCGAGCAGGTCGTCATCGACGGCCCGAATAAAGCGATTAAGCTTGGCATCGGAATGGTGCACCAGCATTTCAAGCTGGTGCACCCTTTTACCGTCACGGAGAACATCATTCTTGGAAGCGAGCCTACCAAAGGCTTAGCGGTGAATTACAAGCAAGCGAATGAGAAGGTTGCCAATTTATCGAAGCAATACGGACTGAACGTAGACCCGACCGCTACAATCGATGAAATTTCGGTAGGCATGCAGCAACGGGTCGAAATATTGAAAACGTTGTATCGCGGCGCGGACATTCTTATTTTCGACGAGCCGACAGCGGTGCTTACGCCTCAGGAGATCGAGGAATTGCTCGTCATTATGCGCAAGCTCGTCGAGCAAGGCAAATCGATTATTCTGATCACTCATAAACTTAAGGAAATAATGGCGATCGCGGATCGGGTCACGATCGTGCGCCGCGGCAAATGGATCGATACGTTGCCCGTCGCCGGCATGAATCCGAACCAACTGGCCGAGAAGATGGTTGGCCGCGAAGTATCGCTTAAGTTGGATAAAAAGAGCGCCGTGCTTGGCGAGCCTGTGCTTGAGTTGGATAAACTCGTCGTGAAAGGCCGGCAAGGACTAAGGGCGCTGAACGAGACGTCACTCGTCTTAAGGCGCGGCGAAATTCTTGGTATCGCCGGCGTGGAAGGCAACGGTCAAAGCGAGTTGATCGAGGCGATTACCGGATTACGTCCGATCGAGAGCGGATCGCTGAAGGTGCTCGGAAACGAGATGGCCGGCGCGAAGACGCGTAAGCTCTCGGAAGCGGGTATATCGCTCATTCCGGAAGACCGGCATAAACACGGGCTCGTGCTCGATTTCCCGATGCGGGAGAACATGGTGCTGGAGACGTACTATTTGCCGCAATTCAATAAGGGCGGGTTCCTCGATTACGATGCGATCGATGAACACGCGAAGCGCTTGATCGCCGAGTTCGACGTTCGTACGCCGAGCATCCATACGCAGGCGCGCGCGCTTTCCGGAGGTAACCAGCAGAAGGCGATTATCGCCAGGGAAGTCGACAAAAACCCGGAAATTCTCATTGCCGCGCAGCCGACGCGCGGGCTGGACGTTGGCGCGATCGAGTTCATTCATAAGCGTCTCGTCGAGCAGCGGAACATGGGGAAAGCCGTGCTACTCATCTCCTTCGAACTGGAAGAGATTATGCAGCTTTCCGACCGCATCGCCGTAATCTACGAAGGCAGAATCGTCGGCGAAGTGGATCCGGCGGAGACGAGCGACGAGGAGCTTGGCTTAATGATGACAGACTTCAAAGCACCGCAAGGAGGTGGACAACGTGAATAAGGTTATCCGATTATTCACGAAAGACTCCGCGGTCGTACCTCTTGTCGCAATCGTGCTCGGCCTTATCGTCGGCGCCATTATTATGCTGTTCGGCGGTTACGACCCGATCTTAGCTTACCGGTCGTTGCTGAAGAAAGTATTCGGTAACCCTTACGACTTCGGGGAAACGTTGACCGCGATTACACCTCTTATCTTCACGGGCTTGTCGGTCGCTTTTGCGTTCCGCACGGGACTATTCAACATCGGAGCCGAAGGCCAATACATTATGGGCATGACGGGTGCGACGATTGTCGGCGTGCAGCTGCACGCGCCGTGGTATATCCATGCTCCGCTTGCGATCATCGTAGGCGCGCTGTTCGGCGGCTTCTGGGGAATGATCGCGGGTTATCTGAAGGCGGCCCGCGGCGTCAACGAGGTCATCACGACGATCATGCTGAACTGGATCGCGCTCCATCTCGCCAACTACCTCGTGAATAAGCTATTGCTCGAGCCGGGCAAAGGACGTTCTTACTTCGTGGACGATTCCGCTGCCGTCACGATTGGGTGGCTCTCCAAGGCGATGGACAACGCTCGGATTCACTGGGGAATGTTCTTCGCGATATTGGCGGTTATTTTCTTCTACGTGTATTTGTGGCGCACCAAGTCGGGCTACGAGCTGCGCGTCGTGGGCTTCAATGCGGATGCGGCTAAATACGCGGGTATCAACGTGAACAAAGGCGTCGTCAAGGCGATGTTCATCTCCGGCGCGTTAGCCGGCTTGGCGGGCGTATTCCAGCTGCTCGGCGTGTTCTTGAACCAGCCGATTTCCGCGA
>Ga0065721_10052203_pt1 | contig 12449 bp, 13 predicted proteins | sample Mesricmetagenome_FD_59108 | JGI IMG/M metagenome (GOLD analysis project Ga0065721, IMG submission 59108) | Mesophilic microbial community from rice straw/compost enrichment Sample: eDNA_1 v2 (version 2) | ecosystem: Engineered > Solid waste > Grass > Composting > Bioreactor | place: USA: Davis... | reverse complement strand
ATATTTTGAGATGAAGCATATGCCGTATAAGGAAATAGCATGACGAGCATTATATGTAGACAAATTACAATCTTTTTTTTCATCTTCCGGTCACTCCCTATAATTATTTTCTGTCAAGTTCTTCCCTAACAACATCTAACGTTCTACGAATTACTTTGTCCATGTCGTAGTATTTGTAGTCAGCAAGTCTACCGCCGAAAATTACGTTTTTTTCAGTTTTAGCCAGTTCCAAATATCTCTCGTATAACCGGTTATTTCTCTCATCATTTATTGGATAGTACGGCTCATCCCCCTTTTCCCAGTCAGAAGGATATTCCTTTGTAATAACTGTTTTTTGTTGTTCACCAAATTCAAAGTGCTTATGTTCGATGATCCTTGTATACGGAGTTTCATCATCAGTATAGTTTATAACGGCATTCCCTTGATAATTGTTGCAATCAAGAACTTGATGTTCAAAATTTAAACTTCTATACTCTAAGGTTCCCAACTTGTAGTCAAAATATTGATCAATCATACCTGAAAACACAATCTTTCTTGCTTCCTTTCTTAATTCATTCCCATTCTCAAAAAAGTCTGTATTCAACCGAACTTCTACACCATTCAGAAGTCTTTCAATAATTTTATTATAACCCCCTATTGGAATCCCTTGATATTTGTCATTGAAATAATTGTTATCAAACCGGAATCTGACTGGTAATCGTTTAATAATAAACGCAGGGAGTTCTTTGGCACTTCTATTCCATTGTTTCTCTGTATAACCTTTAATAAGCTTCTCGTAAATATCTGTTCCAACTAACATAAGTGCTTGCTCTTCAAGATTCTTTGGTTCTTGTATATTTAGTTCGTCAACTTGCTCTTTGATTTTTTGCTTCACTTGCTCAGGCGTCGTTGTACCCCATAGTTGATAAAATGTATTCATATTAAATGGAAGATTGTAAAGCTGACCTTTATAATTTGCCATTGGTGAATTGACATAATTGTTAAACTCCGCAAACTGATTTACATACTCCCACACTTCTTTGTCACTAGTATGGAATATATGCGCGCCATATTTATGAACATTTATTCCCTCAATATTTTCACAGTAAATATTTCCTCCAACATGCGGACGTTTTTCAATTACTAAACTTGACTTTCCACGTTTTTTTGCCTCGTATGCAAATATACTTCCGAAAAGACCTGCCCCAACAATCAAGTAATCATACATTGGATTTCCCTCCAGAACTATTGGCACCATTTTGAATTTAGGAATTAAGAATAAATAACCGCGTTGCAATTTTTAAGTATACAAAAGAAATCTACAATGATATTAGTGTTAAAATATAAAATTATAAATATTATTAATTACTTGGAGGAAGATTGCATTGAAAATTCTTGGCTTCGGCGCTTGCATGATTTCTGGTTACCCATTCGCCGAAAACGAATCCTTTTTCACTCATTTCGTCAATAAAATGGCAGAACATGAGTTAAGTGACGAAACAGAGAGCAAAATAGTCAGTCTCCACGGATTTCCAGTCACTCGTGCAGTAAAACACCTCGAAAAGAGGGTTCTTAAAAATCTTCCATCTGTAGTGATTGTCCAATTTGGTTCAACCGATGTTGCGACTGTAACATTAAGAGACAAATTTAGAATAAGAAAAAAGAAACCAAGCAATACAGCTATGCACATTGCACACTTACAGCAATCTATTAAATGGGACCTCCGCTCAATTACCATTGTGACAATTAGGAAATTATTATCTAAACTATTGAAATTCCCACCAAAGACAAACCTAGAAGATTATATTACAAACATGCAATATATTATTCAGACACTCATTTCAAGGGGGATTTCCCCCATTATTTTATCTCCCTTTTACTCTGCCGATCCCTTGCAGGTTAAAAATGCAAGAGTCTACTCTAAAGCATTAGAAGAGATTTGCAAACAACAAGGTACGTTATTTATTGACTGCTTCCATTTTTTAAAAAAACAAAATCAGAATGATATATTGCTTATAGATCGTTTCCATCTTTCAAAAAAAGGACATGAATTACTAGGTAACTATATTTTCAAAGAATATATTCATTACCAGAACCAAGTATATACTAATTAAAGAAAAATCACTTTATGACTATCTGGAATGGGAAGATATAGCCTTCCCATTCCTATTAACTTTATACCTTCTATAAACTGAATACATTAATGTCATTGTTACTGCTATTGTTGCTCCGAGTGTATCCACACCAACATCAAGTATCGTTGAAGTTCTCTCAGAAATGTGTGATTGATTCCATTCATCGAAACATGCAGTAACCACTACAAACACTAGTACCAATGACACTCTAAATCTAATGCGATTAATAAATGAGAGACAACAGTATACCAAAAACGCCAACATTCCATATTCAAACATATGGGCACACTTTCTAATAATAAATTCAATAAATCCAAATGGATTATCTCTTCCAGAAATAAGAGTGTTATGATAGTAAAAAGTAACATTTGGACTTAGTTGTTCGGCACTATTTGATGAGATCCATTGTTTTAACTTTGGCTTGATGTCTTGTTCTTTTAAGGGTTGTGACGAGAATGTAAATACAATAATCACCCAAAATACTGTACCTGTCAGTAAAAGCAATCTGTTCCGTAAATTAATCATTTTTTTTACCTGATTTCCAAGTGGCAATAATTGCTGAAAGCGACTTACTCCGTAACGACCTTTTATTCTCTTCATATGCAGACTGCCAATTCTCAATTATTGGAGTTGGATCAATGTTATTCGATTTATATTCTTGTTTGGCTTTTGCTACAATATTGTTGAATTTCTGATCACAGCTCGTTTCTGAAGTGGAGATTTTTGACATAAACTTTTCTTGTAAATCCGATACTGAAGTGTCATTCCCGCTAGATTTTTGACTATTTACATATGTTATAACTTCTGTTAATAATTCCGAAGCTTCACTTTGACAACTAATTTTTAGAGAGGAAATCTTTTCAGTATATTTAGCATCTATCTGCTTTTTCTTTTCAGAATTACTTTCAGAGATATTAGTGTTAGTTTTAGTGTCATTTTGTTGACTATTTGGTGTCTGTGACGACGGCGACAATTTATCGTCCCCCGAGGTCCCATCATCGGCCTGTTGTTTTTTATTATTCTCTTGTTTTTTATTCTCTAACTCTTTTAGAATTCGTTCTCTTTCTTCCTTATCCTCTACACCAACCAACTCGATAGGGTAATTTGGGTCCAAGATGACTAAGTACTTTCCATACTGGGATGTAATCGATCGGAGTGCTTCGATTTCTTTCGGCGTTAACTTTTTTAGTAAGAGATCTCTGATCTTTTGTTTTTCTTCAACACTAAGATTATCTGTGGACTTGCCAGTAAGATAAGACATTTCTTTCATAGACAATCCTGAACTCATCAATATTGCAGCTACGTCTAGTGCATCATCAGCTTTTATTGTCTTATCAGTAAGAGCACTCGCCTTGCCCAGCTGATCTTTTATTATATCCGGTAGTTCTGTCTCTTTTGACTGTTCACTTGCAATGTTGCTATTATTGTCTGCCTGATGTTTTTCTATAATCTTGTCTAAATCAACATTCTTGGTTTTATAATATAAATATCCTGTAGCTACTGAGGCTAATATGACAAATATTGAGCAAATGGAAACAGTCCATTTCTTCCAATATTTCATATTCATCCACTTTTTAAGCATTTCGATTTTCACCTCGATTATAGCTAATTATCTATTATTATTTCATAATTTGTTATTCCAGACTCTTTTACAAGATCAACAGTTTTTTCACTTGGATTAACTAATATCGTTTTATCAACAAGTTTCATCAAAGGAATATCATCATGATGATCCGTGTATAAACGATTAATTTCTAACAAATTTAACTTTTTCGTGAGATCTATTACATTTTTTGCTTTGACTTCTTTGAGATTTTCAGTCCAATTTCCCGAATCAGTATCCATTGAAGTTCCAAGTGTATAATCGAACTTATACACTCCACCTATTATTTGAGCATAAATCATAGGAGCTGCAGTTGCAAGAATCCAGATTTCGCCCTCCCTCTTATTTTCCAGCTCATTTCTAATTCTCAAATTAATATAATTATGGAGTTCGTCTACAAACCTTTTTTCATTAATCAGAATCAAATTTTTGTTTACTAATGATATAACATTTCGCTTTAAACTCTTATGTGTAATCCTCTTCAAAAACCTCATAAGCATAAAATAGCAGATAGATATAACCAATTGAGGCTTCTTCCAAAATAGGCGCCTCGCAAGAAACAAAAGCCATTTGTGAAAGGTGTTGCATCTCATGAATGTATGATCAAGATCTACAATAATACACTTTTTATCCATGTTTAATTTCCTTTGCGTAATCAAATGACCACGGAAATCTTATAAGAGTATTTTTAAATAAATAGAAATCCGGGATTATAAGTGGTTTTTGGAAAGTGACAGTCAACGCAGCAGTTTTTATATTTAAATTTCTATTTAAGCTTTGTATATAATCCTTTATTGTTTTCATCGTTCTTCCGCTGTCAACTGCATCATCGATAATTAGTAGATGAGATGCCATCTTTATCTTTCTTAGTATCTCTGGGCTAATCTCTATACGCACATCACTATCTGCATCATTCATTCGATTGTGTTTATACTCTAATATTCCGGATTCAATTAGTCGTAAGAAATTTGTCACGACATATGGCATCTTACTAATAAATTTTTTAATGTTCATTTTTTCTTTTCTTAAAGTACTTGCCCTTTGTAGCTTCACTACTTCATGAACGCACTCTATAAATTCAGGCAGTTGACATATATAATTTGATACCACTGCTCCCCCCGATTTAATTCCAATAATAATATCAGGTTTCAAATTACTTATTACTACTTTTCTTCCTAATTCCATACACAGTGACTTAAGCCTAGCTTCATTCGCTGTAATTACTGTTTTCATTCTCTTTCACCACCTTTAATATAAGTTCTTCCCATTTTTCACTAACATTCTTCTTCTCGAATCTATGCCTACTTTTAACTTTAGACTCTTGTATATTCTTATTTTCCGTAAACTTAGAGATGATTGCCTGCTCCATTTCTACAATATCTTCAGATCGAATTAATAGGGCACTTTTAAGATTTTGTAAAATTTCCTTTGGTCCCGACGGACAATCTGTAGAAACTATTTGAAGGTCAAAAGCCAATGCTTCAATTAATACAGTTGGCAATCCTTCATATCGTGATGATAGTACAAACAGATCGCAATTCGCCATTATTGGATATGGATTTGCAAATCCAGGTAAAAATATATCGTTTTGTAAATCCAGTTGCTTGATTCGTTTCGTTAGAGCCTGTCTTTCCCCTCCCTCACCTAGTATAACAAGTATTCCAGAATACCCTCTCTTCTTCACATTTGAAAAAGCACTGATTAATAGATCAAATCCCTTTTGAAACTCTAGTCTCCCGACTGCCAAAACAATTGGAACTTGTCTTTCTTGCAGTATGCGAAACCAATCAGGCATTTCCATCGATGAAAGCTCAATTATCCTCTCAAAATCCACTGGATTATATATATATGTAGATTTATTTCTGTATTTTGGAAATAGTTCGATAACAGAATTTATTGAACTTTCACTTACCGCAACTATTTTATTCACTTTTTTATATATCGATCTCGCCATACTTTTGTAAATCAATTTGCGATGAATAGGGAGAGCATCCAAATAATATCCTAAATGTTTATGCAACCAGGCAATATTCGGCTTTCTCGAAGAAATTGATGCAATTGTCGCAAATAAATGTCCTATCAACTCAAGTGAGCCAATAATAACATCATTTTCTTTAGCAGTTGCATTTAGTTTCTTAATGATTCTTGCAGCATTTTTCAGAATACTCCCATCAGTTTCGAGCCCGAAATAAACTTTCGTTTCTAGCGGAATCTGACTTAAATATGCTCCGCTTTTTCTGAGTAGAAATAAAGACACTTGAAATTTTGAACGATCCAAACTCTTAATTAAATCAATTGTAACCCTTTCGGCCCCTCCACCCGAAAGATCGGGCAAGACAAAGATACATTTGACGATATTACTATCTCTTTTCATTTCAACTCCCGCTCCCTTTCAAGCATCAAGAGAACACAGATAAAAAAGAACAACAACACAAGGTAAATGCTGGCATACCACTGAATATTAAAAAACATGCCGATGAAACCAAAAATGAAAAAATACTTCATAGAATCAAATATTGCTCTCAATTGATTTTCGATATTACTCTTTTGACTAATATACGACTTCCACCTTACATAAACATTCCGCAAATAATAAATGAAAATAACAATAAACACAACTCCATATTCTGCGGTTATTCCAAAAAAGCTTGATAGAACCGGAAAGGTTAAGCTGTTTGCAAATATTTCATACTCGAAATTATTTGTAGCCCAAAGAGGCATATTGGTGATTATATAATAATCCAAGTAACCCCTACCGACTCCGGTAATAGGATTCTGAATAATTGTCATAATCAAAGAGACTACATTTCCAGCTCTATTTGCTGTTGAAGCAACCTTTAGATCTCCAACTTTATTAACATAGTTAGTAAAGAATTCTTGAATATAACCGTTATTAACTCCAACTATTAAGAAGCATACAACACCAACACCCACCCCCCCAATTAACAGAAATCTGCTTCTTAAAGGTAACTCTTTAAAGCAAATAAGAATTATTAATATGGAAGATAATATTCCTTGTGTTGTTTTTCCAAGTAGTAACAAAATAATAACCAACACTAGTAACAAATATATGGAGGTAATCTTATTTGATTGATTGAATATATTAATTTTGTTTTTGATAGAAGCAACTAGAAACGGTACAAAGACAACCGAAAAAAAGAGGGCATTAGTGGAGGCTTCTTGTGTTAATCCATTAACCCTGCCCGTTGTCTGTACATAACTCCCTTTTGAATAAAACCTATGAATATTCTCCCCAACTAACTCTGGTCCCCACCTTGCTTCTAAACATGAAGCAAATATTTTTATGGGCCATTCAAATATATGAGGAAACCAAATATAAAGTAACTGGATATATGAAATCACCAGCGCAATGATTAATGCCCAATAGCCGCCTCTTAAAAATCTCCTTACATCATTGAAAGTATTAATATTGAGCTTCATAGCAGCATAATGAACATAAATAGTAATAATAAATATGGCGACACCTACAACACTCTTTGTAAACGTATAATTGTAATCCGGGATCTTAATTTGTAATTTACTAATTAACATTGCAAACACTTGTACAAATAATAACCCAGTAATAATAAGAAACCATTTTGGTGTAAGTAAAAGTTTGGCCTGTATATGAGTCAAACCGAAAAATCCATAAAAGAGTATAAAAAGCAAGTAATAGAACTCAATATGCTGTCCATGATAAAAGGGGACGAATCCAAAATAGGTAACAAACAATATACAAATTGGCCAAATAAAATATAGTCGCATTTACCTTTTCCTCATTGGGCTATTTAAAATACCTACTAAGACACCTTTAATCGTGATTTTCAGACTTTTAAATGAAAACCTATTTTCCTTAATAAAGTTTTTGATGTTATTTAATAGGATCGCCAAAAATCTTAACCTTTCATAACGACTCCAGGCATCACTTTTTAGTATCATCCATAGCTTATTCCTAATTTCAAAATAGAACCTGTCAGAACTATTACTTATTGCTGAGTACTTCGTCTTAGTTTTATGAATTACAATACTATCAGGTACGAGATACCCCTCATTTTCTTTCAGTATTCTGCCTGTATATTCAACATCATCATTCCAAATAAAATACTCTTTGATTGGAAGCCCATACTTTTCAACCGACTTTCGATTTATCAAAACCGAAACAAATGAAGTTGATCTTAATCTAATTAGTCTATGGCGGATAGCTAGATAGTTTTCTTTCCATTCTTTCCGTTTTATTTGGGGGAAGTTCATAGGATGCGGGTCACCATCAGTCCAATTAATTCGGCTTGAAAGCAATAGTGGATAGATATTATCTTTATTTAGGCTGGCTACCGCATTAATTAAAGATTCCAAAGCGGAAATAGTCGGAATGGTATCATCGTCCATTATCCATAGCCAATCTGAACCTTGTTCATATGCTTGCTTTATTCCTTCATAAAAACCGCCCGCTCCCCCAACATTTTGAGCAAGAGTTCTATATTCAATATTACCCCTATTAAGCACACCGTATTCTTTAAGATATTTTTCAGATCCATCGGTGCTCGCATTATCAATTATCAATATTTTGTCAACTCGATAGGATTGTTCCAATATTGCATTAATACATTCAAGCAATAATTCTTTTCTATTGAAAGTTACAACTACAGCTGTAATTTTTTGATCGGGATTCACTTGATTATCTCCTTGGCTCAGCTTCTTTTAGCTTTAAATAAACAACATTTCTCTTTTTTAACGATAGATACATAACTAATGTAATAAGGCATTCAATTGTTACGACACTTATTGCCGTTCCCAATTCTTTAAATAATCCAGCAAGTACAACTGACAACAACAAGTGAGTTAAAGAAGCACTTACTATAATTCTTGAAAAGAGCTTTTTATACCCCAGCGGTAACATTGTAAGAATACCAAACACATTGCTTAAACCAATTAAAAACGGAACAAACGCTAGAACTTTTAGAACTGGAATTGTCTCGGAAAAACCCTTTCCTAAAAACGAATAAACAATTTTATCAGCGAGGGAATAAATGACCAAGGATGTTATGAATGTACAGACTGCTACGATCTTTAACGTCCTTCTTAAAACTCTCATGCCATCTTCTTTAGAATCTATTAGAAGCCTTGAAACATACGGATAAATCGCTTGTGAAAATGGACTTACAATACCTGATGCAGCTGTGACGATCTTCTGTGCTCCATCATAATAAGCGACACTTGAAGTATTTGTAGCAAATCCCAGTATGAGGACATTGCTTGATGTATAGAGATTCATTGCTATTGTTGAGAGAAAGGTATGCCAACCTTCTTTTAATTGAAATGTAAAGGAAGCAAATGGGACCCTAACGAATTTTATTTTTAATTGTATTGTTATCAAGAGAATGCTAATTAGAGAAATGGATATCATGGATAATGAATTGATAGTAGGGATGAATATGCTATCGCTTGGCCCCTTAACAAAGATAAATATTAATGCTGTAGAAAGCGATTTAAATACGATATTCAGGATTGTCACATACTTGACTTTTTCTAAGCCTTGAAATAGCCACATTGGAAAAATAGCATTCCCGATAATCACACCATATGAAACTAGAAAAATATATTTATGATCATGAAATTGGGGAACGAAAGCAATTAGCGCAATAAGAATAAGAAAACTAATTAAAACTAATAGTATCTTTATATAAAGAACAGAACTGAATACTTTGCTTACGCGCTCAACAGACTCCTGCTCAATTGAAATTTGTTTCGTAGCAGATAAATTGAATCCATAATCCGTCAAGATATTAAAAAAGATGATGCTCGACTGTGATAAAGCAATCGCGCCGTACTCAGAAGGACCTAGTGTCCGTACTAAATACGGCAGTGTAATCAAAGGGATTATATAATTAAGTAATTGTAATGAGGTTAAAGATATAAAGTTCTCGATTAATTTTTTTTTTATGCTCATTCAAGTATCTCCAACCTGCAATTAAGGATAATTATACATGGACTCTAAGACTATCCAAGTAGACTTGCAAGTCCTTCTTTAAATCATCTCTCCGGAGAGCAAATTCAATAAGAGATGTTATAAAACCTAATTTATCACCAACATCGTATCTCCTCCCAACAAACTCATAGGAGAAAATATCCCTCACCTTGCTCAATTTTTGTAATGCATCAGTTAACTGTATCTCTCCGCCTACTCCCACTTCTGCACTTTCTAGAATATCAAAAATATCATGAGTCAGAATATATCTCCCCATGATAGCAAGATTAGATGGTGCTACTGCAACGTTTGGTTTTTCTATTAAGTTCTTCACTTTATATGTATTCATTAACTTTCCGAACGAATCATTTTCGATCTCAACGATACCATACTTATCTACTTGTGTTTTCTCAACTTGTTGTACACCTAATATTGGAGAAGTTGTAATATTATACTGCTCCATCAATTGACCAATGCATGGTTTTTCAGAATAAACAATGTCATCTCCCAAGAGAAGGGCAAACGGCTCGTCCCCAACAAATTTTCTAGCACACCAAACTGCATGCCCCAAACCAAGCGGTTCTTTCTGACGAATATAATGAATATCAATACTTGTCTTACGAACTTCTTGTAATAATGCATTTTTTCTATTATTTATTAATTTTTGCTCCAATTCGAAGTGACTGTCAAAATGGTCTTCAATGGCCCTTTTTCCTCTTCCTGTAACTATTATTATGTCTTCGATTCCCGAGGCAATTGCCTCTTCTACAATATATTGTATTGCCGGCTTATCCACTATCGGCAGCATTTCCTTTGGCATAGCTTTCGTTGCTGGCAAAAATCTAGTTCCGAGGCCAGCTGCTGGAATTACTGCTTTTTTAATTTTCTTCATTCTTTTGCACTCCCTACGATTTATAAAATTACTGTTAATACGCTCCTCTTTTCAAAAATACACTCTTTATTGTTTTAAAAAGAATTTTTATGTCTAAAAGAGTAGATTTGTTGTAAACATAATAAAGTTCAACGTCAACCCTTTCTGGATACCCTATTTCGCTTCTTCCACACGTCTGCCAATAACCTGTGACGCCTGGTTTAACTGACAACAAATCCATTTTCAATTCTCCGTATTCTTCGAGCTCCTCAATTACAACTGGCCGTGGACCGACTAAACTCATCTGACCCTTTAGAACATTTACAAACTGGGGAAGTTCGTCCAAACTTGTTTTCCTAAGGAATCTCCCTATTTTAGTAATTCTCGGATCCTCATCCGGTTCAAGCTTGTAGTTATTTTTCAAATACTTTTCATACATTTTTTTGTCTTTTTTCAAATGTTCTTCAGCGTTAAAGATCATCGTACGAAACTTAAAAATTTGAAACATTTTTTGTTTGTAGCCAACTCTTTTTTGTTTAAAAAAAACAGGACCTTTTGGATCAGTCAATTTTATTACCAGAGCGATCATCAGAAAAACTGGAGAGGATATTAGCAACCCTACCAATGCACCAAAAATATCAATAACTCTTTTAAAGATATCATTCCTACTTACCCTTGATTCAGCCTTTGCTCGCCCATTATATAATGACTCAGCTTTTGGTGTATCCATTAAGCACATCACCTTACACTGTATATATTATTTTTACTGTCATTTCTTATTATCATCTGCACCATAGTAGTAATAATAGTAACTCTCACTTTTCTTTCTCTTTACATTATTTAAAACAACACCTAAAATCTTAGCTCCAACTTTCTCCAATCCAATTTTTGCCTTTTTGGCGATATCTCGCTTCACTCGCCCCTGACTCATGACTAAAACCACTCCGTCACACCTTGTTGACAAAATGTGAGCATCAGTTACTGCCAGCAATGGCGGAGAGTCTATAAGCACAGCATCAAACTTCCCTTTCAACTCTTCCAATAACTTAGACATTCTTTGTGATGCCATCATTTCTGCTGGGTTTGGAGGTATTGGACCAGAGGTAATAACAGACAGGTTGGGAATATCCGTATTCTGAATTGCTTCTTCTAAACTACATTGTTGAGACAAGATACTAGAAAGTCCTAGTCTGTTTGAAATATTAAAAGTATGATGTTCTGTAGGCTTTCTTAAATCTGCATCAATTAATACAACTCTTCGTTCAGCTTGTGCATAAGTAACTGCCATATTACCTATTGTTGTTGACTTCCCTTCTCCAGGGCCCGCTGAGGTCACCAGAATGACCTTAATATTTTCATCTATTGAAGAAAAATCAATACTTGTTCTAAGAGAGCGATAAGCCTCCGAAATTGGCGATTTAGGTTCAGCTAATGTTATCAAGTAGCGTTTATTTACCGATTGTGACATGAGACAAATCACCCGCCTTCCTAACCACATTCGATCCATTCGATTGTGCTTTCATATCTTCGCTATTCAATTTAACTATCAATGCAAGAGTCGGAAGTCCAAGGTATTTATCCACATCTTCTTCGGTCTTGATAGTATCGTCGAGATATTCCAACAAAAAGGACAAGCCAACAGATAGCATTAATGCCACAATAAATGCTACAACTAAGTTAAGTGGAATATTTGGAGAAACAGGCTTGATCTCAGCATCATTATTTTTAGCCTTGTTCAATATCGATACATTTTGTACATTAAATATACCGGAAATTTCTTCTTTGAAAACTTCTGATACTGCATTAACCATTTCGGCAGCTGTCTCATATGAATGATCGCTCACAATTACAGTCATAACTTGCGTATCATTCACAGAATTTACTTTTATTTTTTTG
>Ga0065721_10007435_pt1 | contig 12454 bp, 12 predicted proteins | sample Mesricmetagenome_FD_59108 | JGI IMG/M metagenome (GOLD analysis project Ga0065721, IMG submission 59108) | Mesophilic microbial community from rice straw/compost enrichment Sample: eDNA_1 v2 (version 2) | ecosystem: Engineered > Solid waste > Grass > Composting > Bioreactor | place: USA: Davis... | reverse complement strand
CTCTCCTGGAATCTAGGCGTGTGCGCCATTCTGTTGCCAGCTCTTCCGCCTTTCAGTTGATTTGTGGGTGGCCTGCGACGCCGTTTAAAAGGAATGGCTTAGTCTCAGACCCATCACGATCGATTCTGCCTCATCCTCCTGCTTTGTTTCGCCCATTACCATGCTCTCCCCAAAGCCACGCCGCATGGTTAGAATAGAAGAGCCACCCCGTGTCCCCTCTGGGTCTTTGCCCCAAACAAACAACCGAGAAACCTATCTTCATCCTCCATTCCAACCTCTCATGCCCATGCCAGTACCCTACCCACAGCTCTCACCCTTGCCTCTCTTTTCCCAACATGCTTCCGCCAACTGCTCACCCGCCACCATGCTTTACCAAATCCCCAACTACACGCCGCTCCCAACGACACCTGCGCCACTCGTCCCCGTCCTCAGCGTTAGTCCCAGGGTATTCACCCCAAGTCTGAAAACTCTCAGTCCCAGCACAACGCCTATTTGGCCACCAGAACAACTCCTCCCCGACGAGTCTGCGCCATATTCCCCTGCGCCTTGCATCTTCCAGCCAGGGCTTCCTGTGTTCGAGGCGGGTACCTTCCCTGCTCAGCCACTGGGAAGTGCCGTACCAGTCCGCTTACATCCCCGTCTCATTATCAACCCCGTTGACCCTCTCTACCCTCCTATCCGTTGGGACATCATACACTCACCGGACCTAGCGCGAGTGATCACTGGGAAACACCTCGTCACTGCCTTGGACCTAGACTCTCCTGCAGTGACATCAGGCGCGAAACGGATGCTCATCACCTCGGATGCCCCATACCTGGCATACTGGCTCTCCATATGGGGTCCCATCTGGGCAAAATCTCCAAAAAAGGTTGACGAATTGAAGGTCCGGGATGTCTTGGGTGCCATTCACGACTACTTCGCACAACCCTTGACGAGCAAGGATCTTGCCACACTCCAACGTGCTCCAGGGAATATGCAGCGGCTTATTAACGCCCGAGCGTACAGGATACGGGAGTCGTACGACGCTCTGCCTGGCGTCACAGCAATGCAGGGGTTCAAGCGGTCCGACGTGATGGGTGGCCTCAGAACTTTCCAGGGATTGAGGGCCGTCGTGTTTGAAGACGGGACTTGGAAGGCTTACTTGGGCTTGATGCTGGGAACCGTGGAGAGTCCAACGCTTTGATTTTGATCGATCTTCTGCGTTACAACACCTGCTTATTAGCTTAATATCTTGCTTAATCGCGTATTCGAGTGCCGCCCTCTCCTGATCCGGCCCAAGTTGGAGATGCACATTTTGACTCTTTTGGCCAAGTTTAAACCCACAACGATCTTCTGTTGCTCTTTGAGCAATAAAGAGTCAATAATAGGCTGTAGTGTCCTGGAAAGGTCTGGCCGTAGGCTCCGCTGGCGAGCGGGCGGTGGCCAGAAGGGCCTACGTCAATACCCATATCTCATACGCTGCTAATGTCGAACACAATGACACTGTATACGCCATTAATTACTGACAACCCGCGTTTCTCCTTTAAACGAAGATATGCACTCCGAGATTGACTACTCATAGCGGGGTGCCTTGGTATCCATGAGGATTTGGTGACCATGTCCCGACTCTCCTGAAGGCCCTCCCATCGGTTCCAGACTTGGTTCCACAACGTGGTTGCAGCTGTAGATGTGAAGTGTGTGCCCTGTTCGCGCGAGATAGGCGCGAGGCGCTCCAGAGCAGGATCCCAGAGACACGAGCGCGAGCTGCGAACTCGATCTGAGAAAATACTCTGCTTCTCCAGGAAAGATGGTCTTTCGTTTTGCGTTCGACCCAGCAGACAGTACGTAGACACTGATTTTGCACGATGCGTGGTTCTTGATGCCGATACAGTGTTCTTTGGATCCTATATTCTTGGTATAGACCGAGTCCGCGGGGAGCACAGAATCTAGCCCTGATGATGGAGGCAAGACAGGGACATCTAAGTGAGATACAGGCAATAATGTGGAAGAAGTTGCTGAAGGCTCACCCGTCCAATTCTTCGAATGAACGCCGGGAAGTGAATGCAGATGCAACACCTGTCCAAACTGGATGTTCTTGAATAAGAAGGCATTTTTGTTCTCCGGGTACGTGTTGAGGCTGACGAAGACTTCCCTGTCCGTGATGTCGTTGCGTTTGGAGTTCTTGTAATACCCGTACTCATCAGGCGGAATCATGTCGGTCTCTTCAGCCACAGACACCGCCAGTTCTTTGCCGTCCAATTGATTCCAAACTCTGATTTCTCTGGCTGAACCAAACTGGTCGATGCGAAAGTCTGAGGTTGAGATCAGGGTTGTAGTAAGCCCCAAAACAGATTGGAGTGGAGGTCAATGGAGGTGGAACTCACCAGGAGCAGGCAGTTGTTGGTCCTGCTCACTATAAGCTGGGGCTATGAAGCCTTTAACAATCGAATTGACTTGTTCAAACAGAACTTACGATCTAGATTAGAAACATCCACAGGCTTCTCGATATGCCTCGCTTTCTCAATCTGAAGAATGTGACCAGCGCGACCAAGATAAGCCCGAGGACCTCCAGAATAGGTCCCTACGGTGACGACGACGAGTTGGTCACCACGGCGTTCGAAGTACACGGTCTGATAAGGTTCGACAGTTCGCGGACAGTCCACTTCTTCGTCACCATTCTTGAGCGACCGCTCCGTATAGGGAAGCGGATTGAAAACGATTACTGTGAGAGCCACGGATATGTTGTTCTTGATGCCAATGAGTTCACCAACAGTCGCTTTATTCTGCTTCCCCTCGATGGGTTCGTATTTGGCATGAGCTGGGAGAGCAGATTCAATTCCTTGCAGTCCAAACCAAACCGTTGGGTGAGAATGTAAAAAGGGCCTTTATGATGGCACTCACCTTTCCACTCCTCCTCCGACATTGCATTGAGAGCCTGAACATGCAGCACCCGACCAACTGGCACCTCGAATACTGAAGCATTCGTATTCTCCGGGAACCCTGTCAGATTGATAAACACTTCCAAGGGACCTCCTTCATATCTCTTCCACGTCTCATCTTCGCCAGGATAGATCTTGTACTGCCAGAACACAGGCTTCTCGACTGCGCCGTAGATGGGAACGGTGAGATGGTTGACCACCCTGATCTCGTTCGATCTGCCAATCGTCATATAGGCCGATTGGTGGGGATAGGCGTAAGGACCAATGGCGCCCGCCTTGAGTGCTGTTTGAATGGGCTCTGTGATGTCGAGGAACAGGAGGCTGGTCCAAGAGGAGGAGGTCTCCTGGTGTGGTCCAATCTCACATCCCCCATCGGGGCGAAGGGAAAGAGCTAGACCTTGCTCTGTGCCCTTGGTATCAGAAGGCAGGACGAGGCTGATGAAGGACAATGGTGAGATTGAAAGGGATACAGAGAGGAACCGGGCAGACCTGCGCTTGCCATCCCTGTCAATAATGTCCCAATAGAAAGGAAACTCCAGCCAGGTGGTGGGTTTCGCTGACGGCCAAAAGGCGGTCCATTTGTCGGGTATTGAGGCAGTGGCTGAGTATCCTAAGTACCTTTTGTTGCCTTCGATGCTCATTGATGTGATAGCGACTTTGTGTTCAAAGTTCTGGTGTCGATGGAGCATCCACTAAGGGGCAATTTTGGCATTGGGAACTGTCACTGTTCGAGAGACTACCTCGAGCTCACCTTTTGATGGTCTTTCCCAGAGAACGGTTTTGCTTGGACTGACTCATCGGTTAGAGTTGCCCTAACCTGAGAAGAAACGGTGCATACCTGTGCCATGTTTGCGATCCGAAGACGTTTCCGTGAGCAACAGGCCATCGTAGTTGCAGATGTACTTCGGCGAGAAACATATGTCTGTCGCGGATAACCACGATGAGCCCGTGCTTTCAGAATATGTTGGTGCTGAGAGGTAGAGTCTCATGAGCTCACTGGTCTATGAACGTTGAGCAGACCACTCACGAGACGAGGTCGAGGGGTTCATAGTGGACGATAGAGGCTAGAGGATGAGAGTGTCTCTACACCGCAGACCATCCCCCACCATTCATTCTGTCAAAATAAGGCCTGAGCATTCCAGGAGGCAGGATGGCATTGACAAGCACTGCCTGCTCAATGCCTTCAGGGGGATAGAATGACGCGTTCCGTGAAAGGAAGGCGACGGCCGGGACCATGCGGCGCTTGAGTTTGATCACTCCACCAATTACGCTCCCTGTGCTTTCTCCAGTATCTCGACACGAAGCCGTCAACCCACTTTTCTCCTTTCTGACACTTATGACCTCAGAGAGCAAGATCGCAGGCACCTCGACGGATGGTGCGATTATCGACACTGTCGCCGCCATCCAGTCCGATCAGGAGAAGCCGGACGAGACAAGCAATGAGATAGACCAGATCATCACAGAGGGCGCTGCAGCATCGAGTTCGGAGCCGGCGAAGAAAAAGAAGAAGTCGAAAGCCAAACAGGTCCTGAGAAAGTTGAAGGGGAAGGAGAAGGAGAATGATGCCGACGTCCTTGTCGAGGATGAGGAGGATGAGGATGAGGATGAAGACAATGGGAAACAGGAAATCCCAGACGAGGTGCTGCACAAGGTCTTGGAGAAAGTTCGCGAACAGGGAACAGTGAACCCCGAGGACCTCACCACAGAGAACGTCAAGAGTGCGCTCGAGCAGATGAAGATAATGGATGTAGTCAAGGGACGCGCAGGGATTGGTGGTAAAAACGCGAAGGACATGGGCAAACATAAGGTGTGTAATTAGGCTTCTGTTGTGGTCTAACTAACTTCCACTACATTAGTTCTGGTCGACACAGCCCGTTCCACAGCCAGGTACGCGTTGCTGTTATCTCCTTCAGCGACGATAATCACCAATAACGAAAAATAGGGGAGGGCCCTCCAGCGGAGGATGGTTATATCGACCCTCCTGTCGATGTTAAGAATGTACGACAAACGCCCTTCGGCTTGCCTAACGGGTACGAGTGGTCAACTCTAGACGTCACCGATCCTGCTCAGGTAATATGCAACCCGTGGCTCTTTGCAACTTTGTGCTGACACTGCCCTAGAACAAGGAAGTCTACGACCTGCTCTCTCGCAACTATGTCGAGGACGACTATGCCTCATTCCGTTTCCAATACACCGCCGAGTTCCTTACCTGGTACTGCGCACTTATATTGCACTTATCCTTATGCTGACGGAAAGCCAGGGCATTGACACCCCCAGGATACCACAAGGAATGGCATATTGGAGTCCGGATGTCATCCAATCAAAGACTCATCGCATTCATCTCGGGTGTTCCAATGACTCTTCGCGTGCGATCCAAGTAGGAAATTCACTCCCTCAGGGTCTGGTGGTATGCTCACCCTTCCAAGTGTCATCCCTGTCAGCGAGATCAATTACCTCTGTGTCCACAAGAAACTGCGCTCAAAACGTCTCGCGCCTGTGCTTATCAAGGAGGTAACACGCCAATGCAATCTCAAGGGCATCTTCCAGGCCATCTACACTGCCGGTGTTGTCATTCCCACTCCAGTCTCCGTCTGCCGTTACTACCATCGGTCTCTCAATATCCCTAAGTTGATCGAGACGGGTTTCTCGTTCGTCCCTCGACATATGACTTTGGCCCGTATGATTTTGGTGAACAAGCTCCAGGAGCGGACGAGCTTGAAGGGTCTTAGGGAAATGGAGGAGAAGGATTTGGACCAGGTTAATGACTTGTTCAGGAGGTACATGCAAAGATTTGATCTGTCGCCAATCATGGACGTCGAAGAAATCAAGCACAACTTCCTGAGCGGCAAGGGTCGTGGAAAAATTGGCGGGGGCGGGAAAGGGAGGAGAGAAGGCCAGGTAACATGGTCGTATGTCGTCGAGGTAGATCACATACTCTGGCTTAAGGAACCAGTACTGAGGCGTGCGTCTACAGGACCCCAAAACGCACAAGATCACCGACTTTTTCTCATTCTATTCCCTCCCGTCGACGATCATCAACAACCCGAAGTACTCAGTACTAGATGCAGCCTATCTCTACTACTATGCGACAGAAACTGCATTCCAACCCGATGCGGAGACCAGCGGCCAGCTGAAGGCCCGAGTCAAGGCCCTCATTGGAGATGCCTTGATCATTGCCGACCAGGCTTCATTCGACGTCTTCAATGCTCTCACCCTTATGGATAATGTACCAGTCCTCAGTGAGCTCAAAGTGAGTCATCCTTCTCCTGGAACTTAGCACGCTCTAATACATACATACAGTTCGGTGTCGGTGATGGCTTCCTCAACTTCTACCTATATAATTGGCGGACAGCTCCTTTAGCCGGCATGAATGGAGAGGGCGGGGTTTCTCCTGGGAAAGGTGTTGGCGTTGTCATGCTTTAAGGCTGCGTCTGCCAATTTATGTATAGTCCATGAAAATGCTATTCATATACAGTCGTTATAGTCTGGTATACAGTTCGTGAGGGAGCATCTATCAAGCAAGAGCCGACTAGCTAACAACAATCTGTAACTCCTGGTACCCAACTGCCGTCGACTAAGATGGGCTGCAGAATGGCCGAGAAACGCAACTAGTCACTGTCAATCTCGATAATATCGTCATCGTCCACTCCCCAGTCTGGTGTAGGGCTCCGCTCCTTCTCAACAACCTTTTGCTTGTCTTTACTGCTTTGTTGGCGGTTAGGGAGACGTGGGATACTTGCACCACCGGCGCCTGTCGGTCCCAGTGAACGAGGAATTGCGCCGCCCAAACTGTGCCCTCCCGAACCCCAGTTGTGCTGGGGCTTTTCTTCTTTCTCAGACTTGACTTCTTTGGATTTCGGAGTTGACGATGATGCCTGACTCGTAAACCGGCTATTCAGGGTGTGGCCAGCAGAAGAGAAAGGCTTTGGGGAATGGAGAGCGTTAGTTACACAAATTCTACACTGAGATTGTGAATATGTTCACCTGCTGTGTTGCTTCTGGCGAGCCTGGCGCTTGTGCTGGAGGGGTGTANGGTGGAATTTTGAAGCCAAAGAAGAGCTGTCCAAATGGGAGGTTCAACGCCGCTGGCACTCTATCACCCGTCTCTAGCGTGTCATTCGAGACTATCTTGCGATTACTATAGTCCAGTGAGAATGGTGCAAACGATAACGGTTGAACTGAACATGCCTTGTGCGAATGATCTTGCTGCCCTCTGGCACTTCCTCAGCTTTCCGATGGCTGATACCCTTCCCCTTGGTCTTCCTTCCGTTTAGAGTCTCTCCCTTCCCTTTGAAGCTCTCCCAATGATCGCCCCCTTTGCTAAGAGTCGTCTGTCCTGTGCTTGCACCCGCGAAGCCGCCACTCAGAGAGGAACCTGGCCTCGAAGATCCAGGAGACTGCCCATCAAGATCGATTTTAAGCTTCGAGGCCATTGTAACGGGCGCTGCAGGCTTGGGTCGTTCAGGTTCAACGTAACCGACGGGTGGGGCGAAGTCAACCTCCAGGTCGGTGTCGAGGACGCTTATACCTTCCCCCCCTGGCTTGGTCTCCATGACCAACAACCCGAAGACCATTGAGTTGTACGATATCTCAATGATATCACCCTGCGTGAGAGACGAGAAGTTTCTCAGAGCCTGCTCGAGCCTACAGCCCAACTTAGCATGACGCCGAACTGCAATTGACTAGGAGCACGTACACCGCCTTGGGATCTGAAATCTCCAAGAAGAGGACAGACTGGGCCTGGAGCTTAACGAACTTGCCTTTAGGGAGCTCGGTTCCAGTAATGCGGATGGGGTCCCCCTCATTCAAGCGCAGGGTCTTCATCATCCAATAGGGCAAGTGGACCACGCCTTCCTCGGCGATGAACTCGAGGACACCAGCGTGCGTGGAGGCGGCTGGATTTGAAGGATTCCGAAGCTGGAAGTTCCATGGGGATTCAAGGTCCAGTTGAGTGAGACGAGCGAGAGCGGATGGTGGCATTATAACTGGCAGATTCGTCAGATCGCGAAGAAAGGTATGTTCTGGAGATGCGCATACTTTTGCCACCGTAGGAGACGTTGTCTCGCTGCCTCCCTGGCAGCATTGCCACGCTGTATGCCTTCATGTACTCATCATACGATCTCGGATTCGCGCGACCAAGATTGCCAGGGGCGAATCCTGGTGGAAAGCCTCTGTTAATGGGGTCAACACTGGCTTTAAAGACATGCGGCAGATGTTGTGCACACACCCGGCGAACTGGGCAAATAGACCGCCTGGGCCATTGGGATTGTTGAACTGCAGATGGATTGAGTATTCCATTGTCAATCATCGAAGAGGGTACACACAAGATCCATGTTAGTGTTGGATTGGTGTGGTGGATGAAGACAAGAGGAGGACTTGCGCGTCCTCAGCGTCATTGAGTCACATGCATGGCCGTTTCTGGATCAGACGCGTCTCTGTAGACGCCCAGATTTTGCTCTCATCCCCCACTATCATGGCTTCAGCACAGTCTTCCGCCACTGCGCCTGGCGCAAATGCTGCATTCAAGGATAAGGTCTGCCCCAGAGCCTCAGAACCACAGAAAGGGACTGACGATGTCGTAGGGGAAGCCCATGGAGCTGAGGCTGTCAAACATGGTTGCTGCGAAAGGTGGGTCCAATCTCACGAAACCAGAGATATTTTCGAGCTCATTCGTCTACCAGCCATCAGCGATGCTGTAAGGACGTCTTTGGGACCCAGAGGAATGGACAAAATGGTCAAGACCTCTTCCGATCTGCCAGACCTATCACATCTGACAAGTTTTCCAGATCCAAACCGCCAAAGGAGAGGTTATCGTTACCAACGATGGAGCTACCATTCTCAAGAGTATCCAAGCACTTCACCCCGCCGCCAAAATGGTTCGCATTCAATTCCATTGAGTGATTCAGGCTCAGCTAATCTTTTCGCCCCTCTCAGTTGGTCGATCTGTCGGCAGCACAAGACGTAGAGGCTGGAGATGGAACCACCTCAGTTGTTGTGCTCGCAGGAAGTCTTTTAGGAGCTGCGGAGAAGATGTTGCAGAAAGGAATTCACCCCACCATTGTCGCCGAGTCTTTCTTGAAGGCATCAGCAAAAGCCGTGGAGTACCTTGAGGAGATCTCGACGCCCGTAGATTTGAATGATCGTGGAAGCCTGCTTCGCGCAGCTAGCACCTCTCTTAACTCCAAGGTAAGTCCGCCCATAGCAAGGCTCTCTACACGTTCCTGAGCCTTGACTTTAGATCGTGTCACAATACTCCTCAACCCTCGCACCCATCGCCGTTGATGCCGTTTCCCGCCTCGTCACCCCCACGTCTTCCAATGTCGATCTCCGAGATATCAGGATAGTGAAAAAGGTTGGGGGTACAATCGAAGATACCGAATTGGTCGACGGTGTCGTCCTGAACCAGACGGTTGTCACTGCTGCTGGTGGTCCCGTTCGCATGGAAAAGGCAAAGATCGCCATTATCCAGTTCCAGCTCAGTGCTCCCAAACCCGACGTACGCTCTCCCATTACATTGATTGGGACATCTCTTGCTGACACAGCAGATAGATGGACAACACGGTTATCATCAATGATTATCGGCAAATGGACAAGGTCATCAAAGAAGGCCGGCAGTATCTATTGAACCTCTGCAAAAAGATCAAGAAGGCCAACTGCAACGTACTCCTCATCCAGAAGTCCATCCTCCGTGACGCAGTCGACGATATCGCTCTCAATTTCCTCAAGCGCTTGAACATCCTTGTTGTCCGTGACGTCGAGCGTGACGAGATTCAATTCCTCTCCAAGTCCCTTGGATGCAAGCCCATCGCCGACATTGATGCTTTTACAGAAGACAAGCTTGGCTATGCCGATTTGGTTGAGGAAAGGGAGGACAACGATGTCAAGGTTGTGCGCATCACCGGCATCAAGAACCGAGGAAGGACTGTCAGCATTCTCGCCATGGGTGCCAACAACCTCGTCGTTGAGGAGAGCGAACGGAGTCTCCACGACGCTCTCTGCGTCGTCCGCTGCTTGGTTAAGAAGCGGTAGGTCTCATCCGTATCCCATGTCCTCATTTACTGACCACCGCTTTGCAGTGCTTTGATAGGAGGCGGTGGTGCCCCTGAGATCCATGTCTCGCGACTCCTTGCCCAATACGCACAGTCTCTCAAGGGAATGGAGGCATACTGTTTCCAAGCCTACGCAGACGCACTTGAAGTCATCCCTACCACCCTCGCTGAGAACGCTGGCCTCAACCCAATCGCCATTGTCACCGAGCTCCGCAACCGCCATGCTCTCGGCGAGCGCAATGCCGGAATCAACGTCCGCAAGGGCCTCATCTCCAACATTCTCGAGGAGGAGGTCGTCCAGCCTCTGTTGGTCACCACCAGCGCGATCGAGCTTGCGACTGAGACGGTGTGCCTGTTGCTGAAGATCGACGACTACGTTCAGGCACGATGAAAAGTTGGAATGAATCAATAGACACCATGTAGTTCATTTTCCTTGATGTTGTAATGGAAGCAAAATCATCAGATGAGCTTTAGGAAAAGCATGTGGTGCCCCCCCCTGTAGCTGGAAAGAAACGAGCAGGAGTAATCAAGGAGAACAGCACTGAGTTGTGGCGTCCCGACTAGCGTCTCAGACAGGTCTGAGACGAGCGAGCGATATGATATATTGCGAATATGATACAAATGCTTACAATAAGTCATTCTCTAAGATATGTGGATGAGATAAGACCGATACTGAGGGGCAGAGGGTGCGACTCATGAGTAGACGGCAGGAGGAGAGACTTGGGAATGTACAAGGAATAGTCAGCGTGTCACGGCGCGTTGAGGTTGGTCGCTATTGAGGTAGGTTGTCGATGTATCGTGCAGTCATGTCGAAGAACGTCCAGAGCAGACCATGCGTAGTGATGCTTCTCAGGGCGCTTACGCCCAAGCCACGATAAAGCCTCATAACACCGGCTAACAGCGGCTTAGGATTACTAGGATCAGGACCTGTGGGGTTTGAGAAGGTTTTCAGGGTTGAGATTGAATTGAAACGAAGGCACGTCAGCGGTTGCGTTTGACGGACGATAGGGCCTGCTGACCTCTCAGAAGTCGATAAAGGGTTTCCCATGGCCCACGATAAGCTTCCCCTGCGAGAGCGCGCTGCTGGACCTTCGTTTTTACCCTACATATCCATCTACTTTAGCATCCAGCTCTGGAATGTTGGCTCGAGGGTGAACTCACACGTCAAGAGGATAGATAATAGCCCAAGACGTAACCTGACGCAACCTGTGAGCGGCTGCTGAATGTTGAAATCAAGAATAACTCACCCCCGAAAGAGAACCACAGACAAAGGGGACCAATGACGCATGTATTGGTAGCCATGAAGGTGTCTCGCCCTGCTCGCCTGACCGATGCCTTCCCAGAAGATGCCGCATACCGTCGTACTCCAAGAAGTAAAGGGCGGTTCCTGCCGTGTCACGGACTGAGAGGCAGTCAGTGCATCGTTTCGAGAAAGCTACTTGGAAACACGTACAGAAGTGAAGAGGGAACCCAGTGTATAGACCCGCGAACCCATTTACGCGATATATCTGCTTGACGGCGTCAAGTGTTCCGGGGGCTTTCTTGAGCTGAATTCCTTTCGCTGCAGCGATGGAGTACTCCAGCTGTCTCCGAACCTATTCCAACCTATGTTTGAGTAACTTTGCTGAAAAAGAAATTGGTTTCTGATGCTCCGACCTTGACCAATTCGAACGCTCCACGGTGTGTCAGTCCAGGCATCGACGAACGGAAGAAGACAACTCACGCGCACTCGTAAACGAGATCAACGCTCCGGACATAGCTCCACTGATTCCACCAGTCAGAGCGGTATCCACGATGCTATCTCTGTACAATATATCGTGCATCGCAAAGTACTCCTTCGTCCGAGAATAGATTGTGAAGCTGGCCGCGCCTGGTGCCAGAAACCGGAAGTTAGTGGATGGGCTGGGATACCGTAGAGACGCCGTACGCACGAACGAACGAGATCGTCATAAGAGGGATCCACAGCCCTCTGTAGAACCCTACGACACCCTCCTCCCGGTACACCATTGCCGCAAGCCGTGGTATTGATATGTGCGTCTTGGTTGTCTGGAGCCTTGACTTGATAGAATCGAGCTTCATCCGAAAACCATGAGCATGAGGCTCGCAGGAGTAATTTCCACACGAACGTACAGGGTATCCGGCAAAGGTGGAGATATAGCTGGCCGAGAGGGCGCAGACCACCGCCTTGTTTCCTGAGAGCCGGAGCAACACATTGTTAGGATCACAAAGCTTTCAGAGAGTTAACACTACGTACGGCGCAGGAAGTCATTGTATGCGTTGGGTTCGTACAAGGGATTCTCAATGGGCTGCCTGCAATCACCAGCGAAAAAAAGGTCAAAAAGTCTATCCCTTGCTCTCCGAAATCAGACGCCCCGAGAGCCGGACGCACCCCGTTCTTCCATCCATAGAGCACGGCTGCTGAGGCTGCCCTCAGTCCCTGCTTTCGGTCAGATTCACTGCAGGCCAAGAAGGGAGTGGGATTGGCAA